>ERZ724525.974-NODE-974-length-16670-cov-3.843876_pt1 | contig 16670 bp, 17 predicted proteins | sample MGYA00376058_ERZ724525 | MGnify/ENA primary metagenome ERZ724525 (study PRJEB28724, sample SAMN07190888) | wastewater metagenome | isolation source: influent of sewage treatment plant in Hong Hong | place: USA: Christiansburg, Virginia | collected 2016-03-01 ... | reverse complement strand
TGATCTGGACCAGATCCGGGCTATAGCCTGCCTTCGTCAACACCTCGTCGAAGATGGCCTGAAAATCTACCGCCGACCACGAAGTCCACTCCGAGGTCTTGGCAATCACCGCATTGCCCGCAAACAGCGCCGGGACCGTCGGACACAGGATGTTGTGGAACGGAAAGTTCCAGGGACAGATGACGCCGACCACGCCGAGGGGCAGATACTCGACCCGAGCCGCTTTGTGCATCAGCAGGCCCGACGGTCGCTTGTCCGAACGAAGGTCGTCTTCGCCATGGTCGATGAGGTAGCGGATCTTTTCGCAAACCGGAAAGATCTCGCCCATCGCGGCATCGGCCATGGTCTTGCCCGAATCAGTCGAGCACAGCCGACAAATCTCGGCCTGGTGGTCGATGATGTAGTCGAGCAGCATCCGCAGTACCCGTCGTCGCTCAGCAAACGAGGTCTGGCCCCAGGCAACCTGAGCTTGCCGCGCTCGTGACAGTCGCTCGGCCACGTCGGCCTCGGACAGTGACGGCACTTCGCCCAGTTTTTCCAGCGTGGCAGGGTTTTGGCACTCGATGGTGACGAGCGGACGGGTCCACGGACGGACCTCGTCGGTTTGCTTACCAAGCATCGCGGCTCCTCGGGGGAAAAAGTCCGCCCGCCTTATGCCAAAAAGGCCGCTCGCTCGGCAACAAAAACAACAGCTACGGACGAAGGGAGGGATCGGACTGCGGCTCGTGTGCTGGACGAAGCAACAGCTCAGCTCGTCGCGGTAGACTTTGCTCGCTGCTTTGCTGCACACCCGGCTCGACGACCAGGAAAGCGTCCAGCGCCGCGCCGCGTCCTGCCTCGACGACGACCTCGTTTTTGTAGCGGACAAAGCCCGACTTCAGCACCTCGATGCGATGTTCCCCGGCGAACGTCGTCACCACCAGTGGCGTCTGCCCGAGCCTCATCCCATTGAGCCGCACCATCGCCCCCGGCGGCTGCGAGGTGACTTCCAGGAGCCCGGTCTTGCGCTGCTGCGCCTTGTGAACCAACTCGCCCGTCATGCCCGCCAGCTTCGTCGCCAGTCGACTCGGATTGCAGCCGACGCAGCTTGCCTGCACCTCGGCGGCAAAGTCCGCCATCGCGGCATCGTAGAGTTGCCCGCTAAGCTGGTAGTCTTCGCCCTCACGAACGATCCGAACCGACAATAGCTGACGCAGCTCGCTCTTTTGGCACAGCTCGGCCTGACACTCCGAGTCGCTGCACTGCGAGGGTTGCGGCCACGCTCCGTCCGGCGATTCACTCGAGAACCCAACCAGCTCGGCGCTCAGCTTTCGCCCACGCAAGCTCCGCTGAAGTTCACCGCCAAGCCGCGCCCGCTGCGGCTCATCACTTGCCGGCAGCTCGAGCAGTACGACCACCTGTGGCTTGACGGCCGCGCCACCCTCGCGCTTGGCCGCTGCATGTCCCGCTTCGGCAGCGTTGGCGGCGACCAATCCAAAAAGGAGGGTCAGGACCGCGCCACGCAGTGTAACTGGATGTCGACTCATGAACAGCCAGGCTCCCTGAGGACTTTCTTTTCGCGGGCCCGTAGCTCTAGCGTCATCGAGGAACCACCCTTGATTTGGAATTCGTGAGTTCCCGGACCGAGCCAGCGCTCCTCGGGAACGCAGCGGCCCTTCTTGTTGTGGAAGATCGTGACCAGCGCCAGCTTGTTTTGGACCCGCGCAATCGCTCCGCTGACTTCCTTGCGCTGCGACTTGCTGAGGCTGCGTAGCGACTTGAGCTTCTGGTATTCACTCATCGCCTGCTCGAAACGGGCGTCACCTTCCAAGCTGCGCCCCAAGTAGAAGCCCAGCTCCCAGGCAAACTTCGCGCACGCCGCCGGGGCTTCGCGAGCACACAGCGCATTGGCCTGCGACAACCGAGACCGCGCCCGATCGTAGCTACCGTCTTTGAACGCACTGGCTCCGGCACGCACCAGCTTTTCGATCGCCTCTTGGCTTTGCGTTTTGTCTTCCGCCTGCACCGGCACCTGCTCCGGTTTGACCGGCGCTACTGGTGCAGTCACAGGTGCCGAAGCGACCGCCGGATCTGGTTTGTCAGGTTTGGCCACTTTCGCAGCCTCAGCAGCTTTTTCGGCGGCAGCTTTCTGCTGCTGATAAACCGCCGTCGCCTTGGAGCGCACCTCGGGATCGCGATCCCGCATCAGCGTCCGCAATAGAGGCCGAGCATCCCCTTCGGGAAGCCGCGCACTCTCGGCCACGGCGACCAAGCGCACCTGTTTGTCGGCATCCCGCGCTGCCTTCTCGATCACCAGCGCCGCAGTCGTCGCATCTTGCGCTGCCGCCGCCTGTACCGCCGCCGCCCGCACCGCCGGCTCGCTGCTGTCGAGGAGTGCTTTGGCGTTCTCTGGGGCCTCCGCCGCGACATTGAGCCGACGCAAAAGTGCATAGGCCAAGATCCCCTCGGGCGAGTCGGGCTTTTCGCTCAGCATCCGTTGCAGCTCTGGAATCGCCCGCTTGTCGTTGAGTTCGGCCAGTCGGCGCGCCGCCAGGAAGCGATTGCTCTGCTCGCCATCCTCCAACGCCGCCGTCAACGTCGCCGAGTCGCGATCGAGTGCATCGATCACCTGACGACGCACCTCGGTGTCGCCACCCCGCAGCGCGGTCAGCACTTCGCCTCGCTGGCTTTCATCGCCCAGCTTGAGCAGTGTCGTCCTCGCCAGCGTCTGCTCCCGTCCCGCTGGACCCGCGACGATCTGCCCGAGCCAGCCCTTCACATCACGTAAGACATCTTGCTGGCCTTGGCCGATCAAACGACGACCGGCTTCACCCAAGGCGCGAATGACGTCCTCTCGGACCGCCTGCTCTTTGTCTTCTAGGCCGCTACGCAACGCCACGAGAGCCGAGCGATCCCGCACCCGCGAAAGGGCACGAGCCGCCCCCCGTCGGGTTGCCACATCGGTACTGTCCCGCAGCGCCCGAGCCAGCGTCCCGACCTGTTTGGACGAACCGATCTCACCGAGGATCGCCAGCGCTTCCTCGGCCAGTAGCCCACCGCCGCCCTGCAAGGCACTCTCGGCCAGGCTGATGTCCTGCATCGCCAAGACTTGCGGATCGGCCCCGGTCATCCGAATGATCGCGGTTGCTGCGGACTGCTGGAGCTGCGGCTCTGTCGGCAGAAGCCGCGCCTTGAGCAGCTCGATATCGGGCCGCTGACCGCTATAGCCCAGCCCAGTCACCGCCAGCGACTGCATACTCGCCGTCGCCGCAGGCGCATTGAGGACGCCGCGAAACTGCTCGGGATCGACCGTCTCTTCAAGCTGCGCCAGCAGCACCGCCGACTTCAGACCATCGAGTCCCGACTTCTTGCTCTGCTCACGCAGGAACTGCTTCCCAGACGGCTCACTCAGCTTGGCCAGCGACATTGCGACCTGCCGCTGGGCATCGACGTTGCTGCTCCCGCCAAGCCGCACCCGCAGCCGCTCGCGTGCGCTCAACTCGCCCGCTCGTGCAAGCTGCGGCAACACCTCAAGCTGACCGGCATCCGACACCAATCCCTGTGCCACCGCTTGCGCGAGCAGCTTCCGAGCATCAACGTCACCCGTCCCACACAGGTACAGCGCGGCCCGCAGCTTGGCTTGCTGGTCCCCTTTGCCAGCCATCGCCTTTTTCAGCGCCTGCCGTCCCCGTACATCGCCAAGCTGATCGAGCGCTTCCGCAGCAGCCACCTGGAGCAGCGGCGATCGACCGTCTTTGTCCGCCAAAAGCCCCGCCAGCGGAGTGGTCGCATCCCGTCGTCCAAGCTGTCCCAACATCTCGGCCGCTTTGATCTGAACCCGCGTCTCCGAGTCCGAAAGCAGCGGCAGCAGCACCGGTATCAGCGTCCCATCCCTCGTCTCGGCCAGTCCGCTGAGTGCCCCAGTGCGCAGCTCCACCGTCTGCGCCGCCAGGTCTTTCTTCAGTAGCTCGACGGCTTGCTGCCGCACTTCGAGTAGCCGCGTCGTGGCCGCCAAGCTCTCATCGTGAGCCGCCTGCTTCTGCCGCCGGTAGATCACATAGCCGGTCAGCGAGCCCACCCCTACCACCAGCAGTGTCCCCCACACCGTCGCCATCAGCGCCCACAGCGGCCAGCCCTTTTTGACCACCTGGATCTGAACTTGCGACTGCCGATTGCCGGGAGTGAGCTTGTCGATCTCCTCTTGCAGCGCCACCTCAAGGTCGCGCATCGATCGGTAGCGAGCCGCTGGCTCCTTGGCCAGCGTCTTCATCACCACCTTTTCGAGCGACTCCGAGAGCTGAATACTCGGCAGCCGCTGGCGCATCGGAGGCACCGGTGCCGAGGCATGCCCGAACATCACCGTCAGGAAGTTGCCATCATCAAACGGCACAATTCCCGTCAGCATTTCGTACATGATGCAGCCGAGCGCGTACTGATCCGTGCGTGGATCCAGCTCGAAGCCCTGCGTCTGCTCTGGCGACATGTACTGCGGAGTCCCAAGCACCATACCCGGCAACGTGTGCCGTTCCTTCATCGCCCGCTGCGCCTCGGCCCCGAGCTTTTCCGCCGACAGCGAGTTGAGATCGACCTTGACGGCGGTGCCACGATTGGTCGCGATCCCGAAGTCGACGATCTTCACAAAGTCCTTTTGCCCATCCTGCTCGACGAGAAAGATGTTGTCGGGCTTGAGGTCGCGGTGAACTCAAGCCCCGTCGGGGAACGACGTTTCTCTGTTCCCCAAACGTACTTTCACTCGATAGAGTGGGGAACGCGCCAAGCTGACTGCTAGGGCTTGGCACCGAATCGTCCGCCATGGTTGGCAGCGCTCGGTGCTACTTTTTTGCTGCTCGCTTGCGGTCTGCCTGCTCCTCTTGCTTCTCGTGTTCCGGCGTCTCCTCTTCGACTTCGACAACCTCGCCGGTCATCGCGTCGATCTGCACCTCCATGATCTTCTTCGCGTCTGTGATGATGTCGAAGGAGTACACCAGCTTGCCCTTCTCTGTTTCAAGCTCAGCGCTCTTGAGCTTGCCGGGCATCCGTTTGAGCGCGGTGGCCTTGGCATCGGCCATCGTGATCTTCGGCTTCGGTTTCGCAAGCGATGGTTGGGTCAAGGTCAGCGTGAGGAGCAGCGTCAGTGCAGTTCGCATGGGCACAGAGACTAGCACCGAAAAGAGAGAGCCTTGAACGGCTTCATGAAGTCTTCATCTTGGACGGGACAGAGTGGGCATCCGGCTCGCGCACGTAGCTCATCGCGAGCCGGAGCTAGAGCCGATGGCGCTCGGCAAGGTTCGCGGCGGCGTGCCTAAACAGCATCAACCACCGTCAAACCAGCAGCGCTGAGTAGATCAAGCCACACCGAGCGCATGATCGATAGCCTTATACGGTTTTGAGCCTTTCGACATTGCGACCAGCTACGGAAGCAAGCTCGGTTTTAGTGGCAAGCATACCAAGTACAGGCTCGACCGGTCAGATACGCTGATTTCGTCCTCACCTGTACGAGTAGCGTAAGGGGGAACATATGGCACGAGTGAGAAAGTTCAACGAACCAGGGGCCAAGGAAGATCGCATTCGCTGGAATAAGGCAGGCACGCGCAAGTGGCTGACCGTCTACACGGTCATGGAATACCACCCGAAGTCCGAAGCCAAAGCGAGCGAGCCAGAGAAGAAAGCTAAGGCCGCTAAGCCGAAGAAAGCGAAGGCCACCAAAGCCAAGTCTAAGGCCAAGCCGAAGAAAGCGAAGGCCACCAAGAGCAAGTCCAGCAAGGCCAAGTCCTAGCTTGGCCGGACAAGCGCAGCTACTCCCAGTCGGGCTTTTCGCCATCTCCATACGCCAGCCAGGCCCTTGGAACGCTGAGTGACCTTGCGAGCTTTTCGACGGTATCGCCTCGCGGCTGCGTCAGACCCTTCTCGATCTGATTGATCGTCGAAGTTCCGACACCGGCACTCTCGGCAAGCTGGGTCATGGTTAAGCCCCGCTTATCCCGAGCGGTCTTCAGTCGTAGGCCGACTGACAGTGCCGCCAGTCTCCCCGTCTCCAATTTCATGCGCAGGATCTAACATACATCGCGCACGCGAACTGAATTGCTTTAAAACGAAACAATTATAGGCGTCGTGTGGTGACACATCTGCGCCGATTCATCGTCAGTGTTGTCGAGTGATTACTTTCCGTATCGTTGCCGTCGGGAACGCTATTTCCTTGATATTTGCTTTTTAAAGCAATACGCTTTAAAGCAAATCAGTGGAGAACTGCGATGCGCAGCGACGAAAAACAGTCCTCAAAGAAGCCAAGAATCCACCTGGCGACCGTCGATGGCTCGACGGTTTGCCGTCGACAAGTGCCCGCCTCGCTAGTGGGTCAGTACACGGAGAGTCTCGTCACTACCGCTTCGCGTGTGCTGATAAGGCGTGCCGTCTACGTCAATTCAAAACTCGTAAAGCGCAATGAGCGTTGCTCTGTGTGCTTTCGCAGACACGAAAGGATACTGTAATGAGCAATTTACCTACAATGGAAATCTCGATCAAGCTACTGTTTACGCCTTGTGCGTCTGGCGTGCAGTATCAAATCACAAGCTCATGCTACACAAAGGTAAACGACGGAGAGGAAATCAAAGGCAAGTCCGGTCCGATTCGCGACTTCATGCACGCTGACGATGTCAAATCGTGTGTAAAAAGCGATATTGACATCTGGATAAGAGGCAACACGCATCACCTGTACTGTTGCGATGTATCCAATGGCCTACGTGTCTTTAACACGATGCTTCGACGAGTCACGAGAGGTGAGCGATGAACGCCATAAGTGAACTATACAGCGCACCACGTAGCAGCCTAAAGCGCAAGCTCTCACGCAAGAGAGCAGAGACGAAGGACGCGACGCAAGCCGACGAACCACAAGAGGCCCCGAAGGTGCTAGGGCCGTATGCGAATCAAGACAAATGGCGGATCGTCGTCAAGAGTGGCGACAAGCGCAAGTCTCTGGTATTCGATACAGTCCAGCAAGCAGAGACGGCCAAAGGTAACCTACTTGCCAGCTTCGACGATTCGGCAAAGCTGACTGTCGATGACTTGCTGACGCAGTTTGTCGAGCATAAGCGACAAAGAGGCTGCATTGATCGCTCCTTGCTCAATGCACGTTCCATCATCATGCGCGTACTGCCAAAACTAAACCGCTCCGCGCACATGTCGCCTGAAAAAGCAGAAGCCCTCTATTTAGATGCTACCAGTAAGTATGCTGTAGCCTCTCACGCAATGGGTTTACGCTTTGTAAAAGCCATGTATCGCTTTGCGGTCAAAAAGAATCTAGTAGAAAAGAACCCATTTGAGGAAGTTCAGTCAATCGGCAGAGCGAACAAAGGGAAGCTACAGCTTCGGACGGATGAGGCGAAGCGGCTAACGGACTTTCTCACAGAGCGTGCGGCGATTGGAGAGTGGCGAGCGCTTGCGCTGCTGACGCAGTTGTTTCTCGGCTTGCGCAGTAGCGAAGTGCTCAGGCTCAAAAAGCGCGATCTGGACTGCGACGCTAGCGTGATTGTGGTCGATGGAACCAAGACGAAGAACGCCAAGCGCCGTCTTGCGCTCGACGCGCCGATCGTGAAGGAGCTACTGCGCAAGCGTGCGGCAAGCATGAAGCCCGAAGCGCTGCTCTTTTCTCTCAATGGCTCGACAGTCCTTGCCGTGACGTGTCTACACAAGGCGCTGACCAAGTATTGCCAGCAAGCCGATCTGCCGATCGTCTGTCCCCACTCGCTGCGCGGTCTGCACTCCTCGCTTGCGGTACAGGCAGGGGCAAGCTCGAGCTACGTAGCGCGGGCGCTGGGGCATGGTTCCGATGAAGTCACCAAGCGTCACTACATCAGCCAAAGCGCGATGGATTCGGCGCGCTCTGCTCGCGTTTCCGAAGCCCTTGCGGGCAATCTGGACGGCTTGATCGCGACCCTCCTAGCGCTCTCCCCCGCGCAGCGTGATCAAGTCTGCTCCGCAATCGGCTATCGTCGCTGACCTACCTACCTTCCCCCGTTCCCAAGCCATTCCTCAGTTGAGTTCGCTATAAAATTTCCGTCGGTGAAATTGCGTTAAAAGTACGCGGTGGATGATTCCCTTGTCGTGGACGGCTTGTAGCCCGCGGGCGATCTGGACCGCAATCCGGCACGTCCGCAGGGCGTCCATCGGACCTTGGCTGATCACCTTGCTCAGCGTCGGCCCACGCAGAAACTCCATCGCCAGATAGGAGCGATCGTCGGGCAACACCCCAAAGTCAGACACCACGACGGTGTTCGGGTGCTGGACCTTGCCCGCAAGCTGCGCCTCTTGCAAAAAGCGGTACTGCGCATCTTGGTCCTGCGGCTTGAGCAGAACCTTGATCGCCACCTCGGCATCAAGCAAAACGTGGCGAGCCCGATACACGACCCCCATGCCACCAGCAGTCAGCCGCTCGAGGATATCGAAGCGACCACCGATCACCGTGCCAATCAGGTCATCGTTCGAGGACGCCACAGCTTCCGGAGCGCTCGGGGTCAGGCTCGGACTCGACACCGCCGCGACGTTGTCTTGGCTGCCGCATGAATGCCCATCCCCGCTTGGATACAGCTCACCGCAACGCTCACAGCGCTGAGCCTGAGCGGTGTTGTACAAGGTCATAGGCAAACCCCCGTTGACCCGGTACTCAGAATGCGCGATGCGTCGTCCCCCTGGCGACGCGACGTGCAGACAAACTTCATGATGCTAAGCCATTATTACACGAGCTTAGCGGTCCTTGGGGGCTGCTTCCGGTAGAATTTGGGGTCGTGGCGACTCAAGACTCACTCTCGCGCACTGCCCAACCAGATGAAGAGACGCTGGCTGCCAAGGAAAGCCTGTATCCGACGCTGCACATGGTGTTCAGCAAGTCACTCGGAATCATCGCCGCGAAGAACACCGTCGGCCCAGCGCTGCGGATGCGCGCACAGGGTCAGGTGCAATCTCCTTCTCAACCAACGCTGTGGCGGTTAGATACGGGTGTACTACACGTCGGACGAGGTGCGCCCCCAGATGAGGTCTGTCTCGTTGATGACTCGCAGGTGTCGCGGCTCCATGCCACGGTGACGATGCGCGCCGGCCAACAGCCGCTGTTACGCGACTTGGGCAGCTCGAACGGCTGTTTCGTAAACGGCGTACGCTGCGGTGAAGCCGAACTTCACGATGGGGATGTCTTACGTTTCGGCAGCTCACTGCTAGTGCTGCGCTACGAACCATGGCCTTGCCCGGACGCAAAGGTCGTATCGCTGATCGGACAGAGCGTGGCGATTCGCCGTCTGCGGCACGAGGTGGCGTTGTGGGCACCGGCGCTGTGCACGGTGCTGCTGCTCGGCGACAGTGGCACCGGCAAAGAAGTGACCGCTCGTGCGCTCCACGAGTTGTCGGGAGTACCGGGGCCACTGGTCGCCGTCAACTGCGCGGCCATCCCCGAGACCCTCGCCGAAAGTCAGCTATTTGGTCATGTCACCGGCGCGTTTACTGGGGCCAAAGCCCACCCCGGATATTTTCGTGCGGCCACCAGCGGCACGCTGTTTCTGGATGAAGTCGGTGAGCTGCCGGCTGCCTTGCAACCGAAGCTGCTGCGCGCTCTCGAAGAAGGCGTGATCACCCCGGTCGGTAGCGTGGAACCGCAGCCCTGCAAAGTCCGCGTGATCGCCGCCACCAACCGCAACCTGCCGGGTGAAGTGCGGGCGGGCAAGCTACGCGGCGATCTCTATGCTCGGCTGAGCGAGATTGTGATTCGTCTGCCTCCGCTGCGGGAAAGGCGGGAAGACATCTTGCTGCTGCTCTCCCACTTTCTCGGTGCGGGACCGCCGCTCCAGCCCGCGCTCGCCGAGGCCCTGCTGCGCTACGACTGGCCGTGGAATGTCCGCGAGTTGTCAAAAGTTGCCACGGAGCTGCGGGTCCGTGGTGCGAAGCTGCCGCAGCTTACCCTCGACCTCGTGGAAAGCCGCCTGCGACCTGAGCCAGCCTTGGAGCCGGTCGCCCATCGACCGAATGAACCCGTCCAGCCGTCTTCATCGCCGGGACCGACCGCCAAACCTCCGACCGAGCTGACACCTGTTGGTCGAGACGAGCTACTCGCCGCGCTCAAAACCCACGGTGGCCGAATTGCCCAGGTGGCCCGCGCTCTCGGACGATCACGGCAGCAGATCTATCGCTTGCTAGAACAGCACGGTCTTTCACCAAACAACTTTCGCGACGACAATCTCGATCCCGAGTAGCAGAACTTGAAAGCCTCTCTCGCTTCGGGGAAAACCTCGCTTGCCGAAATCAAACTTGGGCAAACGGGGAGTTCGCGATGCGGGTGCTGGTGGTTGGTCCCGACTGGGAAGACGGTTCCGAGGTTGGCTGCATAAATGGCCTGCGCGCCATGGGCCACGAGGCCACGCTGTTCGATCCGCGCAAGTACATCGGGGTGCCAAGGCCGCTCCAGCGCTATCCGCTCGCCTATGCCGCCGCCGAGTTTGTGCTGCGCGGCACCGTGCGCGAGCCGTTTTACTTCGCCCAAAAGCCGCTCCTCGACCGTGCCCGCGAGCTGCGCGTCGACCTGGTGCTGGTCGTACAGCTCCTGTGGGTGCTGCCCGAGACCATCACCGAGCTGCGCTCCCGAGGCATCGTCTGCGCCGGCTGGTTCCCCGACGCCTTCACCAGCTTTGGCCGTGGAACCTTTTTGCTCGCACCGTGGAACGGTCTGTTTTTTCAGGATCGCTTCATGGTGCAGCGCCTGCGCCACAGCCTGTCCGCCGACTTCATCCACCACCTGCCCGAGTGCATGGACCGCGTCTACCACCGCCCGATCGCACTCACCGAGCAAGACCGCCGCACCTACGGGGCCGATGTCGCGACCTTTGGCAACTACTACCCGTACCGAGCCAAGCTGATTGAGCCACTCCTTGAGGGTGGCATCGACGTCAAGCTGTGGGGTGCGCGACCGCCGAGCTGGCTGCATCACAAGGTGCACAACTTCTGGGCCGGCAAAGTCGTCCAGGGCGACGAAAAGTGCAAAGCGATGCTCGCCGCCAAGATCGCGCTCAACACCAACCACTACGCCGGGATTGGCGACGTCAACAAGCGCACCTTCGAGCTGGGCGGCATGGGGGCCTTTCAGCTCACCGACAACCGCCCGGCCCTAAACGAATACTTCGAGGTCGGCAAAGAGGTCGTCACGTTCGATGGACGGGCTGACCTCCGCGAAAAAGTGCAGTACTACCTGGCCCGACCCGAAGAACGGCAGCAGATCGCAAAAGCAGCGGCCAAGCGGGCCCTGCGCGATCACACCTTCGAAAAGCGACTCGAGGTACTGCTCCGCACGGTTTCACTCGAACCGTACCCGGCTTCGCCTTCTCGCTCACCCCGAGAAGGCTGAGCCAGCCAGACCCATCAACCACTAGGAGACCCATCTATGCGCAGCAAATTCTTTGCGAAACTGCTACTCGGCGTACTGCCACTCATCGGCTTGGCGTCGGGGTGCTCACCCTATCAAGGTTCGGCGACGGCCTATCTGACCTGGCATGTCGTCGACGCTCGCGAGCCCGACCCGCTGACGGCACCATCGCTGGAGTGCGCGCTCAAGAACGTACAGTATGTGCGGGTTCAGCTCGCGAACAGCACGCTGTTTGACTTCCCGTGCAGCGCCTATAGCGGTGAAACCACGAGCTTCACGTCCGGAACCTACACCGTCGATGTGCTGGCGCTCAGCCCCACCGGGGCCGCGCAGGCCGCCCAGCGGATTTCGGTCGACATGTTCGGACGAACCAACCTCGGCCACTTTATCTTTCAGGTACGCTGACCGCTTAGCTCTTTGCCATGTCGGCGAAGGCGCTGGCCAGACCATCGTGGAGGGCGGAAATGTCGGCCTCGCGCCACTCGCTGCGGGGCACGCGCACGAAGGTGGTCTTGTCGACGCGGTTGTCGAGCCGAGCCACCGGCAGGTAATAGGACCGCGACTCGTATCGGCCATCGTGCTCGATGATCCGATCGACCCGAACGGTACCGGGACGATCGCTCTGCCCGATCAGATACGCCATGTCGTCGGTGCCGTACTGGCCCAGCATGACCTCCATCGGCACGCAGTGGTGCAGGATCGAGCCTTGGGCGTTCGGTTGACCCCGGGCAATGTTCTTGCGACGACTCTCGGCGGGATCGACCCAGATGTAGAGCACGCTGGCGCGCTCCAGGATCGTTGGGGACAACACCTCAAAAGCGGTGCCGTAGCCGTGTGGCGGGCACAGCGGGAAGGCCGCGCCGTTTGGTCCCCCACGAGCGGCTTCGATCACAATGGTCTTGCCGGTGCGATCCTGGCTGACGGTGCGGTTGAGCAGCTCCAGCTCGCGACGGGCCTCGGCCTCGATACAGGCGGCGACCTGCTTGCGAATGCGGTGCGGGACATCGCCCATCACCTCGGGCAGACCAAACTTTTTGTGCGCCGCGTCCAGCCGGTCAAACAACAGCTCGGCGGCATTCGCGGTCGGGTACGGCTTCTGCGCCAGCAGGTGCGCGTAGTCCTCGTTGAGCAGCTCGATCAGCACCGCCCAGGTCCAGCTATCGCGAAACGGTCGATTGGGACCGTGATAGTAGACATCGTGCCAGCCGTGGGCGCGCAGCTCGTCGTCGATGCAGTGCATCAGGTGCACATACGGATAGTCGTCGAGCTGGAGCGTCGGTCCCATGCCGAAGTCGCGACGGCACTGCTCCTCGGTGAGGCTGGCCATATAGGTGCGAACTTCCGACTTTCCCGAGGCTGGTAGCGAAAACAAAAGGACGGTATCGAGCAGCTTCATCAGGGTACCTCCGTTGCGAAGGGCGGCACTCTACCACAGGGTAGGCACAGTGTAGGCAGCGCACCGGACCCACTCTCTCCAGAAGTTCGGCCGACGGACCGACGTTGCCAACCCCCTTGTGGCAAGGTCACAATCACAGACCATGCCGCGACTACGCCAGCACCACGGACCTCGTTTCGGAGAGCGAACCCTGCTCGGCTGGGCGGTCGCGCTGCTTGGCCTTGCCAGCACCTCCATGGTGCGGGCCGAACCGACTTCGCCGGACCCAGAGATCGCCGCCCGGGTGTCCAAGGTGGCGCGCCTTCGGGGCCAGTCCAACCTCTCCGAACGACGTCAAGTCTCCGCCGCTGCCCAAGCCATCTTGGCCCAGACCCCCGATACCATCCAGCCGCCGTTTGCGGTCATTCAGCGAGAGCTGGTCCGTCAGCAAGTCGTGGAGCCGATTCATCGGCAGATCCTTGCCGGCTTTGCCACCGCCGATCCCGGCTCGCTGCTCGAAGGGATCGACCCGGTTTTGCAGCAGGCGCTGGCCGATCGCAAGTGGCGCTGGTTTGGCGTGGCCACCCAGCCCATCCAGGGCGACCCCGAGCGCAGCCGACTCCTCATCTTGCTCGTCGAATCGGGGATCGATTTGGTCCCGCCGCCCGCCGCCACCGAGCCATCGCCCAAACCGATCCCTCTCCACGGCACGCTGCTACCGCCCTACGTTCGCCCGCAGGTGCTCGTCACCGACCCAGCGAAGCAGATCGCACCGCTGCCCATCGAGATACGCGGACGCGAGTTCCACGGTGAGGTCCGCTGCCAGGTGCGCGGGCTCTATCAGATCGAGGTGATCGGCGAGTCCAAGCAAGGTCCGCATGTCCTGGCCAACTTCATCTGGCCCTGTGCCACGGACTTGCCCTCTGTGCCGCAGCAGCTCGCCCAGCCTGTCCCCAAGATCCTGCGAACGATCCCTGAGTCCGAATCCGAGCTTGTGCGTCTGCTCAATGAAGACCGCAAGCGGGCCGGACTGCCGCCGCTCACCCTCGATGAACGGCTCACCAAGATCGCCCGCGCCCACTCCGAGGAAATGGCCAAAAAGCGCACCGTCTTTCATCACTCGCCGACCACCGGCACCCCGGAAGACCGCGTCCGCCGCGCCCATATCAAAAACTCGATGCTCGCCGAGAACTTGGCCCAAGCCGGTAGCGAGGACGAGGCCGAGCGGAGCCTCCTCGACAGCCCCGGCCATCGTCGCAACATCCTCGACCCGGCGCTGACCAAGGTGGGGATTGGCGTGGCCACCGTGCAGTCCGCACAGGGCAATCGGGTGCTCTACATCACCCAGCTCTTCTTAACGGAGTGATCGGCGGCGAGCCCCAAGCGCACGAGCCAGTCACTTGATCCAACCCCGCGCTCGATGCCCTTCATCGCGCAGCCGCCGCATTTCCCCAATCGAGGTCAGCTCCCCCGTCACCCGATCGATGTACAGCATCCCATCCAAGTGATCCAGCTCGTGCTGGGCGATCCGAGCATCCCAATCGGACAGCTCGACTTCCTGTGGTGGCCCACCGGACTCGGGCGTAAAACGCAGCCGCAGTTGCATCGCTCGATTCAGCTTGCCCCCCACCGCAGCCACCGATAGACACGCTTCGTAGTCGTCCACACCTGCCTCGGAACGCCACACCAGCTCGGGATTCAGATACGCCGTCACGACGATCGGCTGTCCCTGCGGCCTGGTGCCGTGCTTGATCAGGAACACCCGGCGCGACACCCCGATCTGCGGCGCGGCGATCCCGACCCCACCGGTCTTTGCCAGCGCCTCGCGTAGCCTCGCGAGCAGCCCCGCGACATCATCCCCGGCCTGCACCGGCTGCGCCTTCTGACGGAGCACACTGCTCGAATCGGGCTGCTCACGGTGCCACTGGACGATGATTCGCTGCGTCAGGGCCGCTTGCGCAACCTCCGCTGCTTGGCGCTCCGCTGCCGAGTGAGCACAGCCCGTCATCCACATAGCGAACAACACCACCGCAGGCCCGCGCATCGCAACTCCTCACATCAATCGGTCTGTAGCGACAGCTCGGTCAGGACGCCAAAGTGATCCGAGGGAAACACGCCGTCCTGCCCTTCGGCAAAGCACAGCCGTGAAGAGGTCACCGTCAGCCGCTCCACGGACCCGGCCCGACCGAGCAAGATGTAGTCGATGCGCTGATCAATGGCCGGATCGCGCAGCGGACAGAACGGATTGGCCGATGAAAAGGTCGCGCCCGGCCCGCTGCCTGCTTGGGCAAAGCCATCGACAAACGAAAGTCCGCCATCCGTGGGTCGCAAAAGCACGCCCAGCTCCGGACTATCCGGCGGCGCATTCAGATCGCCCACCACCAGCGGCGGCAAGATCGGAATGTGCGGGGGCACTCGACCCGGCAGTGCCGCCATCTCGGCCACCACGAACTGGCGAATGTGCTCAAGCTGCGCGGCGCGACTGTCGGCAAGCTGCGGCTCCCACGACAGGTGCGTCACGAGCAAAGGCAAAAGCCCGGTCTTGACCGATAGCAGTAGATACAGCGCCGAGCGGGTCTCGATCTCGGGGGGGGTGGGTAGCCTGAGCACGCGCTGTTCACGAAGCGGCGCACGGATCAGCGCAGCATTGCCAAACTCTGCGGGAAACGGCTTCTCGATCGCACAGGCTTTGCCAAAGCAGACCCGATACGGCAACCCTTCCGAAATCTCATCGGCTTGCGAGGTGCCTGGTCCCAGCGGCCTCAGCACTTCTTGCAACACCACCACATCCGGGTCGAGCCGTTGTAGTTCCTCGCGAATGAGCCGCCGCCGCACGGCCCACGGCGAGTGATTTCCCCAGATATTCAGCGTTACGACGCGCAGCACAGTCACCCCCTCATACTAACCGGGCTTGGCTGTGCGTGAAGTGCTTGGCAGTGACTCGGTGTGGGTTTGGGTCTTGCAGAATCCGCGCTGGTCGGGTTACTAGTGGACTATTCTACACGGTACTGGCGTCGTCGACGCCTCGTAGGCGGAAACAATTGCCAGTCACCAGTCCAAGAACCCAAGATCGGAGCCACGACCCTGAGACACGACAGCCGCCCTTCTCCCACCGAGCAGTATCGAGTCAACCACCGCATCCGCATTCCTCGCGTCCGCGTGATAGGTAGCGACGGCCAGCAGATCGGTATTCTGGAAACCCCAGATGCCCTTCGCCAAGCCCGCGAAGAGGGCCTTGATCTCGTCGAGATCTCGCCCAAAGCGGTGCCGCCCGTCTGCAAGATCATGGACTACGGCCGCTTCAAGTACGAGACGGCCAAGAAGGAACGTGAAGAGCGCTCCAAGCGCACCGTGATCGAAGTCAAGGAGATGAAGTTTCGTCCCAAGACCGATGGTCACGACTTCGACTTCAAGGTGAAGCACATCCGCGAGTTTCTCTCCGAGGGAAACAAGGCCAAGCTGGTCATCCAGTTCCGTGGCCGCGAGATCGTCCACCCTGAGGTCGGTCAGAACGTGCTGCGCCGGGTCGTTGAGGCGGTCCAAGACGTGGGGATGGTCGAGCAGCCGCCGATGATGGAAGGTCGGCGCATGCTCATGATCATCGGGCCCCGTCCGCAGTCCGCCGCAGCAAAGCCGAAGCCCGCCGCTCCGGCTGCTGCCCCTTCGGCCCCATCCGCAGCGGCTCCGGCGGCCCCGGCCCAAGCGGCAGCCCCAGCGGCTCCAGCGGTGGCCGTGGCGAAGGATCCCGCCTGATTCACTGCTCGTGAAACAGGGACGCAAGCAGCATGCTTGGTGGTAGGATGAGCATTACGAGGCAAGCCTTCGTTGGCTTGCTTTCGGAAAGACCAGACATGCACAACACGACCCGACCCTCACAAGGCACCTGCGGCAGCCTCTTCGGAACGCAAGCCAACGAAG
>ERZ724525.965-NODE-965-length-16766-cov-4.212734_pt1 | contig 16766 bp, 21 predicted proteins | sample MGYA00376058_ERZ724525 | MGnify/ENA primary metagenome ERZ724525 (study PRJEB28724, sample SAMN07190888) | wastewater metagenome | isolation source: influent of sewage treatment plant in Hong Hong | place: USA: Christiansburg, Virginia | collected 2016-03-01 ... | reverse complement strand
ACCCCCGCCAACCCGGCGTCAACGACATACCCCACGCCCGCCACGCCCAGCGAGGATTCCGCCACGTCGGTCGCCAGCACGATGCGTCGCTGGCCGCGGGAGGGCTTGAAGATGCGGTCCTGCTCGGAAGCCGACAGGCGCGAGAACAGCGGCAGGATTTCCGGCGCATGCGCCGACGACAGCCCCGGCCGCGCCAGCGCGTGCTTGCGCAGGGCTTCCGCCGCCTCGCGGATCTCGCGTTCGCCGGGCAGGAAGACGAGGATGTCGCCGCTGCCCAGCCGCGCCAGTTCGTCGGCGGCATCGACGATGGCATCGTAGAGGTCGCGCTCGTCGTCCTTTTTGGCCAGATCGACGACAGGCCGGTAGCGCACGTCGACCGGGTACAGCCGGCCAGAGACCTCGATCACCGGCGCGCCGTTGAAGTGCTGCGCAAAGCGCTCGGCGTCGATGGTCGCCGAGGTGATGATCAGCTTCAGGTCCGGGCGCCGGGGCAGCAACTGTTTCAGGTAGCCGAGCAGGAAATCGATGTTGAGGCTGCGCTCATGCGCTTCGTCGATGATGATCGCCTCGTAGGCGTTCAGCCAGGGGTCTGACTGCGATTCGGCGAGAAGGATGCCGTCGGTCATTAGCTTGACCCAGCTGTCCGCGGTCGACTTGTCGTGGAAGCGGATTTTCACGCCGATGCCGGCGCCGACCTGCGTCTTCAACTCCTGTGCCAGCCGCGTCGCCACCGACCGTGCCGCCAGCCGGCGCGGCTGAGTATGGCCGATCAGCCCGCGCGCGCCAAGGCCGAGGTCGAGGCATATCTTCGGCAACTGCGTCGTCTTGCCCGAGCCGGTCTCGCCGCAGACGATCACCACCTGGTTCTTCGCGATCAGCTCGGCGATGTCGGCGCGCCGTTCATTGACCGGCAGGTCGGCCTGGAATTCCGGCTTCGGCAGCCGGGCCCGCCGTGCCGCGACGGCCGCGTGCGAGGCTGCAAGCAGCGCCGCCAGGTCGGCCTGCGCCTTGTCGCGTTTTGGGCCAACGGCCTGCTTGAGTTCCCGCGACAGCGCTCGCACCTTCCGCGCATCGGCGGTCAGGGTCTCGGTGCGTGAATCATTGCTGGGGGGACGGGTGGGGTCGGCTGGTTTCTGGGCCATGGGGCGGAATTATAGTCTGCCCGCCGCCCGCCCATTTTTTGCCCTTTTCGGTGGTTGACCGCAGCAGGGCGAATCTGAGGTGCTGGCGATTGCCGGGGATTACAATGGCAGGCAAGAAAACACATGCCGATTGACCAGAATGACATCAGCCACCCTCAAGCTCTTTCTCCCCCACGGGGATGCCAAACGCCTGCGGGTTGGCGAGGTTTCCAACTGGACCGGAAAGGCGCTCGCTGCGCCGCGCACCGAATTGGATGACTTGCTGTTAAGGGACGAGGCCGATAGCGCCGGAGTGTATTTTCTGTTCGGTGCCGATCCAGAGAGCGGAGATGCCTTGGCCTATATCGGCGAGGCGGAAGTAATCCGTGACCGCCTCAAACAACACAAGGCCAAAGACTTCTGGAACGCGGTGGTCATCTTCGTGAGCAAGGATGAGAATTTAACCAAAGCGCACATCCGCTATCTTGAAAGTCGCTTGTTGCTTGAGGCCAAGAAGGTGGGGCGCTATCGGCTCGAGAACGCGAACTCAAGCAATCCCAAACTTCCCGAGTCGGACCGGGAGGATATGGAGGTGTTCCTCTCGCGCATTCAGCAGGTGCTTCCGGTGCTGGGGTCCGATCTCCTGACCCCGATTGCAGGTTCGGGAAGGGCTGCCAAGCCGCAAGCGGAATTGCTCTGCAAGAACAAGGGAGCGGTTGCTCGCGGACGGCGCACTGAGGGAGGCTTCGTTGTCTTCAAGGATTCGAGCGCGGTTGTCAGAGAACGGCCATCTGCAGAGTCACAACACCCGTATGTGGTCGCCCTCCGCAAGAAATTGATTCAAGACGGTGTGCTTGCGGAGAGCGGCGGATTCCTGGTGTTCGCCAAAGACACTGAATTCGATAGCCCAAGTGCTGCAGCTGCCGTTATTCATGGCGGCGGTGCCAATGGCCTCACGGCCTGGAAAGATGCTAACGGCAAATCGCTCAAGGAACTCGAAGAAAACTGACTGGACTGATTGACTCGGAACCCTGGTGGCAGATCCGAGTTGCGTGTAAGAATCATCATCTTCAAATCGAAGAGGGAAAGCGTCATGGCAGGGAATACTGTTCGTCTCCACCGAGTGCTGCGCGCGCCGCCGGAGCGAGTCTATCGGGCATTCATCACCGCCGAGGCATTGGCCAGATGGCTTCCGCCGAATGGTTTTACCGCGACCGTACAGCACATGGATGCGACGGTCGGTGGAACGTTCAGGATGTCATTCACCAACTTCACTACCCGGCAGAGTCACTCGTTCGGCGGTGAATACCTCGAGCTGGTTCCGAATGAGTTGCTGCGCTATACCGACAAATTCGACGATCCGAATCTTCCTGGTGTGCTTCAGGTTACGGTTTCATTGAAGGCCGTTTCCTGCGGCACCGAGTTGAGCATCGTCCAGGAAGGCATTCCCGAAGTCGTCCCGGTCGAAATGTGCCATCTCGGCTGGCAGGAATCTCTCGCCATGCTTGCGCTGCTCGTCGAGCCGGAAATCAAGGAATAATCGGCGAGTGCCGGGAACCGCACTTCACCCATCGCGAAACGCTTTTACGGGGCTTATTGATGTCGATCTTTCGCACTTCTCGGGAACTGCCGGCCGCTCCTGAATACGTTTTCGCTGCCATTGCAGATCCGGTCCGTCTGGCTCGCTGGTGGGGACCAGATGGCTTCACGAATACCTTCCAGACATTCGAATTCCGCAACGGCGGGGCGTGGCAGTTCATCATGCATGGACCCGACGGCACCGACTATCCGAATCAGTCCGAGTTTCTGGAAATTCTCCCGGCGTCGATGGTCCGGATCAGGCATATCAACCAACCCCACTTTGATCTGTCTATTTCCTTGGAATCCAGCCCGGGCGGAACCCTGGTTTCCTGGTTAGGGGTTTTCGAAGATCATGAATTTGCTGAAAACCTGCGCCAGTTCCTCGAAACTGCAAATGAGCAAAACCTCGATCGACTGGCGCTTGAAGTCAACTCAGGCGCTCCGGGATGCACCTGAAGCTTTTCGCTGCCGCTTCGCGGCTTGATCGTTTCTTGAGAGGGTAATCCATGGCCATCGCCACACTGTCCGCCTGGCACCAACTTGTCGCAGCGCGAAACACGAAGGGCCTCGATGCCCTTCTCGCGGATGGCGTGGTCTTCCATTCGCCTGTCGTCCATACGCCGCAGGTCGGCAAGGCAATCACCACGCATTACCTCACCGCCGCATTCCATGTCTTCTTCAACGAGTCGTTCAGGTATGTCCGGGAGGTCGCCGGCCCACGTGATGCCGTGCTCGAGTTTCAGGTGAATATCGATGGCGTCGCCGTCAACGGTGTCGACATGCTCAAGTGGAACGATGAAGGAAAAATTGTCGAGTTCAAGGTCCTGATTCGCCCGCTCAAGGCCATCAACCTGATCCATCAGAAGATGGCGGCAATGCTCCAGGCCAACCAGTAGATTTGGCATCGCCGGATCAACCCTTTTCAGAAGTCGGGTTTCAATCAGGCATCATGCGCATCGACGGTACCCTCAAATCGTGGAATGACGAGCGCGGCTTTGGCTTCATCCAGCCGGCGCCGGGTGGCCAGGAGATCTTCGTGCACATCAAGGCCTTCGAGGGGCTTTCCGGGCGGCCTCAAATCGGCCAGCGCCTGACTTTCGAAATCGGAATGGGCGCGACGGGGAAGAAACGCGCCCAGCGCGTTCAACCCGTCCATGGCGCCCGCACATTCGCCCGCCGGCGCGAAGATTTGCCTGCCCGGCAGGGAGGCGCGAGCTACTTCGCCATTCCCGCCTTTCTTTTTCTGTACCTTGTGGCCGCGATACTCTGGCGCGTCCCAAACTGGGTGGCGGGCCTCTACCTTGCCGCCAGCGCAGCGTGCTTCGTCGCTTACGCAATCGACAAGTCGGCCGCGACGGCGGGTCGCTGGCGAGTCCCGGAGGGCAGGCTTATCCTTCTCGGGCTTGCCGGCGGCTGGCCGGGCGCCATCGTCGCGCAGCAGGTCCTGCGCCACAAATCTGCCAAGGCATCGTTTCGCGCTGTGTTTTGGGGAAGCGTGCTGGTGAACGTCCTCGGCTTCCTGGTGTTGAGCTCACCCCTGCGTTCGCTTTTGCGCCCGTGAGGGTAATTTTCGCTGTTCGGGCGCCGCTTCCTGGCAACTGCCGCGGTATTTTTTTGAGAGGATGAAACATGAAATCGCTATTTTCGGCCACGCTACTGATGTTGCTGTTCGCCGTGCCTCCCGGCCAGGCGGCGGACAACATGAAGGCATTTCCGCCGGCCGGGGCGGGGATGGTTCGACATGTGCTGCAACTCCCGCCGCAAACCGACGAGTCGGCTTTCAGGGTTGAGTTGATCGTCGGCAAGACCCTTCAGCGTGAAGCGGGCAACCGGTATTTCTTCGCCGGCAAGATCGAGGCGGAGAACATTCCGGGCTGGGGGTTCACGCGCTACGTGGTCGGCCAGCTCGGGCCGATGGCCGGAACGCTGATGGCCGTCGATCCGGATGCGCCGAAGGTGGCGCGTTTCATCCAGCTGGCGGGCGAGCCTTACCTGATTCGCTACAACAGCCGCCTGCCGGTCGTGGTCTATGTGCCGGATGGCGCCGAGGTGCGCTACCGGGTCTGGAGCGCTGCACCCGAGTCCAGGGCGATCGAGCGGGGCTGATCGGCACCGCGTGAGATGTGCGGCTTCGGGTAGTATCGGCCGCTTATTCCCAGCAAAGAGAATTGATGTATCACGGAGAAAAATTCAATGCCTGGACCCATCTGGTCGGCGCCGCCCTGGCGCTTGCCGGGGCGGTGTGGCTGCTGATGCTGGCGTTGCCCAGCGGCGATCCATGGAAGGTGTTCAGCGTTGCGGTGTATGGCGTCACGCTGGTCATCCTCTACAGCGCCTCGACCCTGTATCACAGCGTGCGCGGGCGGGCGAAGCGGATTCTGCAGAAGCTCGATCACCTGTCGATTTACCTGTTGATCGCCGGCAGCTACACGCCATTTTGCCTGGTGACCCTGCGCGGGCCGTGGGGCTGGTCGCTGTTCGCCATCGTGTGGGCGCTGGCAGTCGGCGGCATGCTGCAGGAAATCAAGCCGCGCTCGGAAGCGCGGGTGATGTCGCTGGTGATCTACGCGGTGATGGGCTGGATCGTCCTCGTCGCCATCAAGCCGCTGATCGCCGGCCTCGGCATGGCGGGATTCATCTGGCTGGCGGCGGGGGGCGTCCTGTACACCGTCGGCATCATCTTCTATGCCTTCGACGAGCGCTTTCGCCACTGGCATGGCATCTGGCACCTGTTCGTGATGGCCGGCAGCCTGGCGCACTTCATCGCGATCCTGCGCTACGTGCTTTGAGCTCCGGCAGACCGGCCGGGGGGGGGCGTCGATTCAGCCGGCGGTCTCGTTGGCCAGAGCCTTTTCAGTGATTTCCTTGTAGAGGCCGATAACCTTGCCCGACAGCGCCAGGTACTCCGGGTGGCGCTCGAAAAGCGCGCCGTTGCTCGCGGCGTCGGCCATGACTTCCTGAAGGAAGGCGAGGTCGTAATCGGCGAGCTTTTCGCCGCCATTGACCTTGGTTAGGAGGTCTTGTAAGCGCGGCAGGCGCTGCGTTTCGAAACGTTCGACCAGGACGGCGAGGACGCCGGTATCATCTTGCGGGTTGGTCATGCTCATCTCCTCAATGCGTCGCAACAGCGCGATCAAGGCTTGAGTCTACCATTCCGTAACGAAGCGTGGAGGCTCGCCGGTTGCCGGCGAGCCTGGCGGGTTCAGGGGCGGCGGTCTTGCGGGTTCCACGAGAAAAGGGCGCGGGCAGCATCGTTCATGCGGCCGAGGACCGGTTCCAGCTTCCTGGACAGCGGTTCGGTTTTTTCCTGCGGGTTCCACGAAAAGAGGGGACGCAGCATTTCGCTGAATGGGCGCCGGCCAGGGTGCTGTCGGCGGTCAGTTTTGCCAGCAGTTCGGCACGCTCGGCAAACAGGCCATTGATGCGATGAATTTCCGCGGCACGCAGGTTGCGGGCTTGTTCTTCGATGGCGGGGATGTCGATGGGGCGCATTTCGAAACTCCTGTTATTGCAGTGCAACATGGCACGAGGCTTACTTTAATTGTGTTCGCTAATGATAACAATCGTGTCAAATGGCAAAACATTTGTGAAATTCAGTCCATAATTGGCGCATGGACCGTTCAGGGGAAATGACTGCTTTTGTCCGCTCAGTGGATGGCGGCGGCTTTTCTGCTGCGGCGCGGGAGCTTGGCCTTACGCCATCCGCGCTTTCCAAGCTGGTGACCCGCCTCGAGGACCGCCTCGGTGCCCGCCTGTTGCAGCGGACCACGCGTCGCCTGGTGCTGACCCCCGAGGGCGAGGCCTTCTATGTCCGGGCGCGGCGGATTCTGGCCGACATGGACGAGGCCGAAGCCGAGGTGGTGCAGGCCGGCGATCGCCCGGCCGGGCTGCTGCGCCTGCATTGCGGGTCGGCCTTCGGGATGCACCAGCTGGCGCCGGCCATCCCGCTGTTTCTCGAACGCTACCCGGGGGTGCAGCTCGACATCACGATCAGCGACCAGCCGCTGGCCGCCGTCGAGGAAGGGGTCGACCTGGCGATCCGCATCGGGCCGCTCGACGAGTCGTCGCTGGTCGCCCGGCGCATCTGCAACCTGGAGCGCGTGATCTGCGCCGCGCCGGCCTACCTTGAGCGCTGCGGGACGCCGCGCACGCCGGACGAGCTGCAGCAGCACAATTGCCTGTGGATCACCAGCCTTCCCGTGTTGCGCCGCTGGCCGTTCGACACCAACGACGGCATCCGCGTCGTGCATATCGACGGCAACGTCGTCGCCAACAACGCGGAAACGGTGCTTCAGCTCGCCATCGCCGGCGTTGGCATCACCCGGCTGACCGACGTCATCGTCGGCGATGCCATCCGGCGCGGTGAGCTGGTGCCCATCCTCGCCGACTGGAATCACGTCGAGCCGGTGCCGCTGTATGCGACCTACCCGAGCGGGCGCAACCTGTCGCCCAAGATCCGGGTGATGGTGGATTTTCTGGTGGAGCAGTTTGGCTCGGCGCCGTGGCGCCGTATGTTCAGCTCCAGATCCGCGTCGCCCCGAGCGTAAGCAGGCCGAGATAAGTCGCCGTCAGCGACCCGGCCAGATGGATCGTCGCCAGGCCGATGGCGAGCAGCGGCTGGCCGGCTAGTAGGCGCTCGACCACCTCGGCCGAGAACGTGGAAAAGGTGGTCAGACCGCCGAGAAAGCCGGTGATCATGAACAGCTTCCAGGCCACCGGGAAATGCGTGTTGAGGTGAAACAGCGCGACCGCCACGCCGACCAGATAGCCGCCGATGACGTTGGCGGCCAGAGTGCCGAGCGGCAGGGCGAAAAATAGGGGGTTGAGCGCGACGCCGAGCAGCCAGCGCGCCCAGGCGCCGAGGGCCGCGCCCGCGCCGACGGCGAGAAAATTCAGGGCGGTCATCTGGTGCATGATGGACATGGGCGAATTGTAGCGGTTTGACGAACTCTGCCGGTTAAAATAGCGCGATCGAAAACCGAGGTTTTACCGTGAGCAGCCCCAACAATTCCGCCGAAAAACCAGAACTGGCCCCCGCCGCCAATTTCATCAGGAACATCGTCGAAGCCGACCTCGCCGCCGGCAAGCATGCCCAGCGCCGCTGGGCCGGGCACCCGGGCACCGCTGCCGACCACGCCGCGGCGCCGCTCGACCCGGCGCGCATCCGTACCCGCTTTCCTCCCGAACCCAACGGCTACCTGCACTTCGGCCATGCCAAATCCATTCTGCTCAATTTCGGCTTGGCGCAGCAGTACGGCGGCCGCTGCCATCTGCGCTTCGACGACACCAACCCTGAGAAGGAAGAGCAGGAGTATGTCGATTCCATCGTCGATTCGGTCAAGTGGCTGGGCTGCAGTTGGCATGACGACCTCTACTTTGCCTCGAACTACTTCGACTGGATGGCGGCCTTCGCCGAATACCTGATTTCCGCCGGCCACGCCTACGTCGACAGCCAGTCCGCCGACGACATGCGGGCCAACCGTGGCACCCTGACCCAGGCGGGCAAGGATTCCCCATTCCGCGAGCGCAGCGCCGCCGAGAACATGGACCTCTTCAAGCGCATGCAGGCCGGCGAGTTCCCGGACGGCACCCACATCCTGCGCGCCAGGATCGACATGGCGGCAGCGAACATCAACCTGCGCGACCCGGCGATCTACCGCATCCGCCACGCCACCCACCACAACACCGGCGACAAGTGGTGCGTCTACCCGATGTACACCTTCGCCCATCCGATCGAGGACGCGCTGGAGAACATCACCCACTCGATCTGCACCCTGGAATTCGAGGACCAGCGCCCGTTCTACGACTGGCTGCTCGAACGCCTGGCCGAAGGCGGCCTGCTGCAACGACCGCTGCCGCAGCAGATCGAGTTCTCGCGCCTCAACCTGACTTACGTCGTCCTGAGCAAACGCAAGCTGATCCAGCTGGTCGATGAAAAGCACGTCGATGGCTGGGACGACCCGCGCATGCCGACGCTGGTCGGTGCCCGCCGGCGCGGCTATTCGCCGGAAGGCTTCCGCCTGTTCGCCGAGCGCATCGGTGTTTCCAAGAACGATTCGCTGATCGACTACGTGCTGTTCGAGGACGCCATGCGCGAAGTCATGAACGAGTCCGACCAGCGCCGCATCGCCGTTCTCGATCCGCTCAAGCTGATCATCGACAACTATCCGGAGGGTCAGGTCGAGGAGTGCTTCGCACCCAACCACCCGCTGCATCCCGAGCTCGGCCAGCGCGCCCTGCCGTTCAGCCGTGAACTGTGGATCGAGGGCGAGGACTTCATGGAGGTGCCGAGCAAGGGATACCGCCGCCTGTTCCCGGGCAACATGGCCCGGCTGCGCTACGGCTACGTGATTAAGTGCGTCGGCTGCGACAAGGATGAAAACGGCAAGGTGGTTGCGGTCCACGCCGAATATCTGCCGGAAACCAAATCCGGTACGCCGGGCGCCGACAGCGTCAAGGTCAAGGGCAACCTGCACTGGGTTTCCGCCGCCGAGTCGTGTGCCGCCGAAATCCGTCTCTACGACCGCCTGTTCAAGGTGCCGGCACCCGGTGCGCGGCGCGAGGGCGATGCTCCGGACCTGGAGCGTAACTTCCTCGACGACCTCAACCCCGATTCACGTCAGATCCTCATCGCCCAACTCGAACCCAGCCTGCGCGATGCGAAGGCGGAAGAGCGCTTCCAGTTCGAGCGCCACGGCTATTTCGTCGCCGACCGCGTCGATTCGCAACCGGGCAGGCCGGTGTTCAACCGGGCGGTGACGCTCAAGGATTCCTGGGGCAAGGCCGTCTGATGGAAGGCGCCAGCCCGGTTGATGTCCTGAGCTCCTGGTTCGGCCGCCCGGGCACGCCGGAATACGGCCAGCCCCGTGGAGAGTGGTTCCGCAAGGACGAGGCGTTCGACGCCGCAATCCGCACCCGCTTCCTGCCCGCCGTTGAAACTGCACTCGCCGGCGGCCTGTCAGGCTGGGCGGAAGAGCCGCAAGGTTTGCTGGCCCTGCTGATATTGCTCGACCAGTTCCCGCGCAACCTGTTCCGCGGGACGGCCCGGGCCTTCGCCGGCGATGCGCAGGCCCGGCAACTGGCTGGACTGGCCATCGCTGGCGGCTGGGACAGGAAGCTGACTGCCGGCGAAAAGATCTTCGTCTATCTTCCGTTCGAGCACAGCGAAGCCCTGGCCGATCAGGAGCGCGCGGTCGCGTTGTTCACTGCCTTGGCCGCGGCCCATCCCGGCTGCGAAGGTTTCCTCGATTACGCTCGCCGGCACCATGAAGTCATTGCCCGTTTCGGCCGTTTTCCGCATCGCAACGCGGTGCTCGGCCGCCCCTCGACCCCCGACGAGACGAGCTATCTCGCCCAGCCGGGCAGCGGCTTCTAGACGCCGTGATGTCGCGCAACGTCGAACAACTGGGCCAGGTGTTCACGCCGCCGCGCGTGGTCGAATTCATGCTTGGCTTGTGCGCCCACACCGGGCGCGTGCTCGAGCCGTCGGCGGGTGCTGGCGCGTTCTTCGCGCCGCTGCGGGCACGGGGTCGCGACTGTGTCGGCCTCGAAGTCGACGCCGGGGTCGCGCCGGATGGAGTCGAGGTCGGCGACTTTTTCGATTACCCGCTGGCCGAGCAGTTCGACACCATCATCGGCAACCCGCCCTACGTGCGCTTCCAGGATGTTGCGGTCGACACCCGGAAAAAGCTGAAATCCGACCTCTTCGACGCGCGCAGCAACCTGTTCCTGTTCTTCATCGAGAAATGCGTCCGCCACCTGAAGCCCGGCGGCGAACTGGTGTTCATCGTTCCCCGCGAGTTCATCAAGCTGACCGCCGCCAGGAAACTGAACACCTGGCTTTATGAGCAGGGCAGCATCACGCATTTCTATGAAACCGGCGACACCCGGGTATTCGACGAGCACACGCCGAACTGCGCCATCTTCCGTTTCGAGAAGGGCCGCATGGATCGCCGGATGGCCGACGGCCGGCGCTTCACCGAGGTCGCCGGGCAACTGATGTTCCTGCGCGACGATTACGGGGTGTGCCTCGCCGATGTCTTTGCGGTCAAGGTCGGCGCGGTGTCGGGGGCGGACGGCATTTTCACGCACCCCAAGGGCAACATGGAATTCGTCTGTTCGAAGACCGTCGAGACCGGCGAAACGCGGCGCATGCTCTACGGGATCAAGCACCCGCACCTCGAAAAGCACAAGGAGGCGCTGCTCGCCCGCCGCGTCCGGCCCTTCGACGAGAGCAACTGGTGGCAGTGGGGACGCGCCTTCCCGATCAACCTGCACCCGCGCATCTACGTCAATGGGCGGACGCGCAAAACCGATCCCTTCTTCCTCCACGACTGCAAGAGTTTCGACGGCGCCGTACTCGCCCTGTTCACCCGGAATCAGCGCATGCCGCGCCGCGAACTGATCGAATGCACCCTGATGCTGAACAAGGAGGTCGACTGGCAGGAACTCGGTTTCGTCTGCGACGGCCGCTTCCTGTTCACCCAGCGCAGCCTGCAGACCTGCCTGCTCCCTGACCGCTTTGCCCGTTTCCTCCCGTCTGATAAATCCAAGGACGCCGCATGACCTTTACCCAGATGCTCGCCGCCGCCTGGCAGAAGAACAACTCGCTGCTCTGTGTCGGCCTCGACCCCGACCCGGCCAAATTTCCCGCCCACCTCAAGGGTCGCGACGATGCGATCCTCGAATTCTGCACTGCCATCGTCGATGCCACCGCCGATTTGGTCTGCGCCTTCAAGCCGCAGATCGCCTACTTCGCCGCCCGCCGTGCCGAAGACCAGCTCGAAGCGCTGATCGCCCACATCCACGAAAAACATCCCGGCATCCCGGTCATCCTCGACGCCAAGCGCGGCGACATCGGCTCGACCGCGGAGCAATATGCCGTCGAGGCCTTCGAACGCTTCCGGGCCGATGCCGTCACGGTCAACCCCTACATGGGCCGCGATTCGGTCGAGCCCTACCTGGCTTACCCGGACAAGGGCGTCATCCTGCTCTGCCGCACCTCCAACCCGGGCGGGTCCGACCTCCAGTTCCTTGATGTCGGCGGCGAAAAGCTCTACGAGCGCGTCGCCCGGCTTGCCGCCCGCGAATGGAATACCACCGGCCAGATCAGCCTGGTCGTCGGCGCCACCTTCCCGGCCGAGATCGCCCGGGTCCGTGCGATCGTCGGCGATGTGCCACTGCTGGTGCCCGGCATCGGCGCCCAGGGCGGCGACATCGAGGCGACGGTCAGGGCCGGGAGTACTGCCGCCGGCACCGGCTTGATGATCAACTCCTCGCGTGCCATTCTCTACGCCGGCAAGGATGGCAACTTTGCCGCTGCCGCCCGCCAGGCGGCGCTCGAAACCCGCGACGCCATCAACCTTTACCGCTGAGGAACCGCCATGCGCATGGATGACCAACGAGAAAGCGACAACCTGGAAGACCGTCGCGGCAGCGGCATGGGTGGTGGCGGTGGCTTGCGTCTGGGCGGTGGCCGCCTGGGTCTCGGAACGATCGCCGTCGCCCTGGTCGCCAGCTACTTCCTCGGCATCAACCCGCTGACCGTGCTCAGCATGCTGAGTGGTGGCGGCGGCATGCCGGCCGTCGAGCAGAGCGCGCCGCCGCCGGCGCACAAGCCGCCGGCCGACGACCAGATGGCTCGCTTCGTTTCCAAGGTCCTGGCGTCGACCGAAGATACCTGGAATGACGTCTTCCGCGCCAACGGCCGCCAGTACCAGGAGCCCAAGTTGGTCCTGTTCAGCGGCGTCACGCCGACCGCCTGCGGTACGGGCCAGTCGGCGATGGGCCCCTTCTACTGCCCGGGCGACCAGAAGGTCTATATCGACCTCTCCTTCTATCGCGACCTCAAGGAGCGTTTCAAGGCGCCGGGCGAGTTCGCGCAAGCCTACGTGATCGCCCACGAGGTCGGCCACCATGTCCAGCACCTGCTCGGCATCTCGGAACAGGTGCAGGCGGCCCGGCAGCGCGCCGGCAAGGCCGAAGCCAACGCGCTTTCCGTGCGCCTGGAACTGCAGGCCGACTGTCTGGCCGGCGTCTGGGGCAAGCGCACCGACACCATGAAAGGGGTGCTCGAACCGGGCGACCTCGAAGCGGCCCTCAACGCCGCCTCGGCCATCGGCGACGATCGCCTGCAGCAGCAGGCGCAGGGGCGCATCGTCCCGGAGAGCTTCACCCACGGCAGTTCGGCGCAGCGCCAGCGCTGGTTCCGGCGCGGCTTCGACACCGGGGACATGAACCAGTGCAACACCTTCAAGGCAGCCCAGCTGTAAGCGTTTGAGCGATCACGCCGCACCCCCTGCAAGCGATGGCAAGCCCGCCCGCTGGCGCCGCTGGGCGCTGGAGGCGCTTTTGTTCATCGCGATCGTCGCCGGCGTCCAGTTGTGGCAGGCCCGCGATAGGCCGCGCGGCGCGGCACCTGGGTTTGCCGGGCAACTGGTCGATGGCCAGCCCTTCGACCTGGCGGCGTGGCGTGCCGCCCACGCCGGCCGGCCGCTGCTGCTCTATTTCTGGGCCGAGTGGTGCCCGATCTGTCGCACCACGTCGGGTAGTGTCAGCAATGTCAGCGCCGACTGGCCGGTGACCAGCGTTGCCATCCAGTCCGGTCCGGCGGAGCAGGTGGCCCGGGTCATGTACGAAAAAGGCTATCTCTGGCCGACGCTGCCCGACCCGGCTGCCGCGGTGCTCCGGCAGTATGGCCTGGCGGGGGTGCCGGCCTTCGTCGTCATCGACCCGGCCGGCGATGTCCGCTTCGTCTCCGTTGGCTACACCAGCGAGATCGGGCTGCGCCTGCGCCTTTGGTGGGCGGGCCGGGGGGCGCCATGAGGACGGCCTGCCTGCTGCTGGCGCTTGCCGTGCCAGGGTCCGCGCTGGCCCTGCCGGAAGACTCCCCGGTCCCCGGCGGCGTGGCCGTCATCGATCTCGGCCCGGCCGGCCTGTCGGTGCCGACGGCGCGCCGCGGAGAGCAGCCGCTGGCGGTCGTCGCCAACAGGGGGCGCTGGTTCGCACTGCTTGGCATACCGCTCGACACCGCGCCTGGGACCCTCGAAATCACCCTGTTCAGCGGGTCGACCGCGAGCGTCCGGCAGGTGGCGGTGCGCAGCAAGGCTTATCCCGAACAGCGCCTGACCATCAAGGACAAGCGCAAGGTCGATCCCGACCCGGAGGATTTGGCGCGCATCGCCCGCGAACGCGAGATCACCGATGCCGTGAAGCGCCGTTTCAGCCCCGAGATGCCGGACACCGACTTCGCGTTGCCGGCCAGTGGTCCGCTGTCGTCGCGCTTCGGGCTGCGCCGCATCTTCAACGGTCAGCAGCGCAACCCGCACGCCGGGCTCGATGTCGCGGTCGGCACCGGGGCGCCGGTCAGGGCGCCGGCGGCCGGGGTGGTGGCCAATACCGGCGACTATTTTTTCAACGGCAACACGGTGTTCATCGATCACGGCCAGGGACTGATCACGGCCTACATGCACCTCTCGCGCATCGACGTGCGTGCCGGTCAAACGGTGGAACGCGGTGCGAGGATCGGCGCGGCGGGCGCCACCGGGCGGGTCACCGGGCCGCACCTGCACTGGGCGGTCATCCTGAACGACACCCCGGTCGATCCCCAGGTCTTCCTGGCCCGCCCGTAAACGAAAAAAGGCAGCCGAAGCTGCCTTGGGTGTCTTTCCACCGCCTCAAATCTTGGGCTTGGAAGGTGTGCTCATCTGCTTTTCATCCTTGGCCTTGTCGCCGCACGCCAGCGCGGAAACGCTGGACAGGGCGAAGACGGCGGCAAGCAATGCGGATACCAGTTTCGTCATCGGGGTCTCCTTCGCGTTGTGACCTGAGTTTGAGTGGATCGCTGCGCGTTGGTTCCGGATATTCGACAAACCTGCGCGCAGTCCTTCGATTATGGCTCAGGATAGGTCAAAATGGCGCAATTCCTGCAGCGCGCCGGCGTCGCTTCGCCAGCCAACGGTAGCAGGGCAGTTCCAGTCGAGGAAATCAAATGCGTCGCATCGCGATCATCGTCGCCATTCTTGCCGTGCTCGGCCTTGCCGTGGCCTGGTTCACGCGGCCCAAGCCGATCCCGGTCGTCCTCAAGGAAGTGGCCGAGGGCAAGGTCGAGTCCACGCTCGCCAATACCCGCGCCGGCACCGTCGAGGCCTGCCTGCGGACAAAACTGTCGACCATCATCGGCGGGCGCATCGAGTATCTCGGCGTCAAGGAAGGCGACAAGGTCAAGAAGGGGCAGTTGCTCCTCAAGCTGTGGAACGACGACCAGCAGGCACAGGCAGCGCTGTCACAGGCCCAGGTGGTGCTCGCCGGCAAGCGGGTCGATGAGGTCTGCATCGCTGCGGTCAACGCCGAGAAAGAGGCAAAAAGGCAGGCCGAACTCCGCGCGAAGGGCTTCGTCTCGAGCAGCCGCGAGGAAATTGCCCGCACCGATGCCGAAGTCCGCCGCGCCTCGTGCAATACGGCGAAGGCTGATGTCGCCCAGGCCGAGGCGAAGTTCAAGGCCACCCGCGTCGAGCAGGGGCGCGTCGCCCTCTACGCGCCGTTCGATGGCACGGTCGCCAAGATCGTCGGCGAACTGGGCGAGTACTCGACGCCGTCGCCTCCCGGCGTACCGACACCGCCGGCCATCGACCTGATCGACGACTCCTGCCTTTACATCAAGGCGCCGATGGATGAGGTCGATGCGCCGAAGATCAGTAACGGCCAGCCCGTGCGGGTCACGCTCGACGCGCTGCCGGGGAAGGTGCTGCCGGGCAAGGTCAGGCGGGTTGCGCCGTATGTGTCGGCGGTCGAGAAGCAGGCGCGCACGGTCGATATAGAGGTCGATCTCGACCAGCCGGAAGCGGCCGGCAAACTGCTGGTCGGTTACAGCGCCGACGTCGAGATCATCCTCGACGGCCGCGACAAGGTCCTGCGCATCCCGACCGCGGCGATCCAGGAGGGCGGCAAGGTCCTGCTCTTCGATCCCGCCAGCGGCAAGCTGGAGGAGCGCAAGATCAAGGCCGGCCTCGCCAACTGGGAGTACACCGAGATTCTCGACGGGCTGGCTGCCGGCGACCGCATCGTCACCTCGCTCGAGAAGGAGGGCGTCAAGGCCGGCGCCACGGTGACGCCGGACGACAAAGCCAAGGCCCGCTGAGCGCATGGCGCTGATCGAACTCAAGGGCATCGAGCGCGTATTTCAGCTCGGCGATGCCACGGTCCACGCGCTGGCTGGGCTGGATTTGCGCATCGAAAATGGCGCGTACGTCGCCGTGATGGGGCCGTCCGGCTCCGGCAAATCGACCCTGCTCAACCTGCTCGGTCTGCTCGATAGGCCCAATGCCGGCACCTACCTGCTCGAGGGCCGGGACGTGACCACCCTCTCGCCCGACGAGCAGGCGCGGGTGCGCAGCGAACGCATCGGGTTCGTTTTCCAGAGCTTCCATCTGGTGCCGCGCCTTACCGCCGCCGAGAATATCGCGCTGCCGATGACCCTCGCCGGCATTCCGGCCAGGGAGCGCAACGCCCGCGTCGCCAGGGCGCTCGCCGGCTTCGGCCTTGAGAACCGCGCCGACCATCGGCCCGACCAGCTCTCCGGCGGCCAGCGCCAGCGCGTGGCGATCGCTCGCGCCACCATCATGCAGCCGGCGCTGATTTTGGCCGATGAGCCGACTGGCAACCTCGACCGCCACACCGGCGAAGAGGTGGTCACCCTGCTTGAAGGCCTGAACGCCAGTGGCGTCACGCTGATCGTCGTCACCCACGACCAGGCGATGGGGGCGCGTGCCCGGCGCCAGGTCGTCATGGAAGATGGCCACCTCAAGTACGACAGCGCGCAGGGCGCCGATGCGCCTCGCTGATACGCTGCGCTTCGCCCGCGACGCGGCCACCGGCTATCCCATGCGCACCGCGCTGTCGGTGCTCGCCATGTCGATCGGCGTCGCCGCCGTCGTCATCCTGACGGCGTTGGGTGACGGCGCCCGTCGTTACGTGGTTGGCCAGTTTTCCTCGATCGGCACCAACCTGGTCATCGTCCTGCCCGGGCGTTCGGGTACCGGCGGCTTCAACCCGGCCAATGCGATC
>ERZ724525.962-NODE-962-length-16777-cov-13.821074_pt1 | contig 16777 bp, 9 predicted proteins | sample MGYA00376058_ERZ724525 | MGnify/ENA primary metagenome ERZ724525 (study PRJEB28724, sample SAMN07190888) | wastewater metagenome | isolation source: influent of sewage treatment plant in Hong Hong | place: USA: Christiansburg, Virginia | collected 2016-03-01 ... | reverse complement strand
GTGACAGGCGCTGAACGGGCTTTGCCCGACAATCCACCGCTTGCCCGGCCAGTCTGCGCCAGGCACCCCATCTGCCGCGCCGCGCCATGCCACCATCTACGCTCCCTGCCCTGCCGCCTTTCACCCAGCGCGATTTCCGCGATGCGCTGGGTACGTTTGCCACGGGGGTGACCATCGTCACCACGCTGAGCGAAGCCGGGGTGCCGGTGGGGCTGACGGCCAGTTCGTTCAACTCGGTGTCGCTCCAGCCGCCGCTGGTGCTGTGGAGCCTGGCGCTGGCGGCCAGCACCATGTCGGCTTTTCAGGCTTGCACGCACTACGCCATCCATGTGCTGGGGGCCGACCAGCTGGAGCTGGCCAACCAGTTTGCCGCGCGCGGTGTGGACAGGTTTGCGGGCGTGCGCCATGCGCCCGGCCACACGGGCGTGCCGCTGATTGCCGGTGCGCTGGCCACCTTCGAGTGCCGCAACCGCAGCCAGCACAGCGAGGGCGACCACGTGATTTTTGTGGGCGAGGTGCTGCACTGCCACCACCAGCCCGACACCGCCCGCCCGCTGCTGTACCACGGCGGCAAGCTGCTGACGCAGCACACGCTTTCGCCCTGAATGCGGTGTTCCGGCCAGGCTGGCACACCAGCTGCCTGCCGCCACCCGCCCTGTTCTCCCAGTTTCCGTTTCCGTCACCGCCATGTCCCAACCCGCCTCCGCTGCGCCCGAGCGCAAACCCAAACTCGACACCCCGGCCATGCTGCTGTTGCTGGCCTGCTGCGGGTTCTGGGGTTTGCAGCAGATTCTGATCAAAACCACCGTGGCCGAGGTGCCCCCCATGTGGCAGGGCTCGCTGCGCATCGGTGGCGCGGCCTGCCTGGTGATGCTGTGGTGCGCCTGGCGCGGCATCCCGCTGTTCCGGCGCGATGGCACGCTGTGGGGCGGGCTGCTGGCGGGGGCGCTGTTTGCGGGCGAGTTTGTCTGCATCTACCTGGGTTTGCAGTTCACCAGTGCGTCGCGGCTGACGGTGTTTCTGTACACATCGCCGTTTGTGGTGGCGCTGCTGCTGCCGCGCTTTGTGCTGACCGAGCGGCTGCGCGGCGTGCAGTGGGTGGGGCTGGCGGTGGCGTTTGCCGCCGTGGGGCTGGCGTTTTCGGAGAGCTTTTTGCCCGGCGCACGCGCTGCCGGGCCGCACCAGCTGCTGGGCGATGCGTTCGGGCTGGCCGCCGGTGCGCTGTGGGGGCTGACGACCATTGCGCTGCGCACCACGCGGGTGGCCACGGCCAGTGCCGAGAAGGCGCTGTTCTACCAGCTGGGCGTGACGGCGGTGGTGATGCCGCTGCTGTCGCTGCTGCGCGGCGAGGCCTGGAGCCTGAACTACTCGGCCTGGGCCTGGACTTCGCTGGGCCTGCAAACGGTGGTGGGCGCGTTTGCCAGCTACCTGGCCTGGATGTGGATGCTGCGCCACTACCCGGCCACGCAGATGGCTTCGTTCACCTTCCTCACGCCGGTGTTTGCGCTGCTGTTCGGTGTGGGCCTGCTGAACGAGCCGCTGACGCTGCAACTGGGCCTGGCGCTGGCGGGCGTGGCCGCAGGCATTGTGCTGGTCAACCGCCGGGCCTGATCTGCTGGCCCGGCGGCTGGCTGCCGGTGCTGCTGCGGCGGCGGTCGGCCCGGCCCTCGGTCTGTGTGCCCTGCCCGCTGGCATGGGCCTGCGCCCAGGCCACAAACTCGGGCCACGGCACGGGGCGGCTGAAGGCATAGCCCTGCAACTCGTCGCAGCCCAGGGCCATCAGGGTCTGGGCGGTGGGCATGGTTTCCACGCCTTCGGCCACCACGGCCAGCCCCAGGGTGTGGCCCAGCGCAATCACGGCCTGCACGATGGCGGCATCGGCGGTGTCGTCGAGCATGCCGCGCACAAACGACTGGTCCACCTTGAGCTTGTCGATCTCGAACCGCTTGAGGTAGGCCAGGCTGGAGTAGCCGGTGCCGAAGTCGTCGATGGCCACCTGCACGCCCAGCTGTTTGAGGGCGGCCACCTGCTCCTGCGCAAAGGTCGGGTTGTCCATCAGGTGGGATTCGGTGATTTCCAGCTCCAGGCGGGCGGCAGGCAGGCCGCTGCGGCTGAGCACATCGCGCACCTCGGCCACCAGCAGGGGGTCGGCGAGCTGGGCCGCAGACAGGTTGACCGACAGCTGCCAGGCCCGCTCGGCCTGCGCCGGTCTGGTGCCGCTGCCAGGCTGGGGGGCGGTCAGCTGCACCCAGTGGCCACAGGCTTCTTCCAGCACCCACAGGCCGATGGCGTTGATCAGCCCGGTTTCTTCGGCCAGCCCGATGAAGTCGCCGGGCGGCACCTGGCCCAGCACCGGGTTGTGCCAGCGGATCAGGGCCTCGGCACCCACCAGCTGGCGGGTGCGGGCATTCAGGCGGGGCTGGTAGTGCAGGCTGAACTCGCCCTGCGCCAGCGCCTGGCGCAGCTGGGTTTCCATGAGCTGGCGGGCCAGCACGCGCTGGTCGGTTTCGGGCGAAAAGTAGCGGGCCATGTCGCGCCCGCCGGATTTGGCCTCGTACATGGCGGCATCGGCGCGGCGCATGAGTTCTTCTTCGGTGTGGCCGTCGCGCGGGCACACGGCCACGCCCACGCTGCACGAGACCGACAGGGTGTGGCCGTCAATCTGCATGGGCTTGCGGATGGAGGCGATCAGCCGCTCGTTGATGGCGGCATCCAGCTCCTGCAAGTCGGTGACGTGGCGCATGATGATGACGAACTCGTCGCCGCCCAGGCGGCTGACGGTGTCGGTGTCGCGCACGGCCTTGACCAGGCGGCGGGCCACCTGGCGCAGCAGGCCATCGCCAATGTGGTGGCCCAGGGTGTCGTTGATGAGCTTGAAGCGGTCCAGGTCGATGAACAGCACCGCGATCTGCTCGCCCGTGGTGCGGGACTGGGCCAGGGCCTCGTTCAGGCGCTGCTGGCACAGCGAGCGGTTGGGCAGCTCGGTCAGCACATCGTGCTGGGCCAGGAAGCGGATGCGCTCTTCCTTGGCCTTGCGGTCGGTGATGTCGATGCAGATGCCGATGTGGTTGATCACCTGGCTGCTGGCCCCCTGCTCACGCACGGCTGACACCATGAGCCAGGCCGGATAGGACGGGCCGAACTGGCGGCGGATGCGCACCTCGCCCTGCCAGCCGTCCTTGTCGGACACCTTGTTCCACAGCGGGCCCTCGCCTTCGAGCAGCTCGGACAGGTTGACCCCCATCACTTCGTAGAACTCGCGCGAGGTGCTGCGGCAGAAGGCCTTGTTGGCGCTGAGGATGCGGTGTTCCAGATCGAGTATGAGGATGCCTTCTGACGAGGCCTCGAACACCTTGGCCCACAGCTCCAGCCGCTGCTCCATCACCTTGATGACGTTGATGGGGGTGAAGGCGGTCAGCACCGCATCGCGGCCCTGGTAGTTGAGGCGGCGGGCCGAAAGCACGGCCCACGAAGGCTCTTTGCCGCCCTGCCAGTGGACCTCGAATTCATCGACCGCATCGCGGTCGGACAGGCGCTGGAAAAAGCGTGCCCGCACCGCCTGCGAGAGGCCGGTGCGCCAGGGGTCGTGCTGGCAGCCCGCCAGCCAGGGCTGGGCCGGGCCGTTGGCATGCAGCACCTCGTGGTCGGGCACGGAAGTCACCACCATGGGGATGGGAAAGGCCTCCACCAGCTCGCGCTGGGCCTGGGCAGCGCGGGCGCTGGCGGCCAGCTCCTGCTGCACCAGCCGGTCGCGGTCGAGCTGGGCCAGCATGTCGTTGAAGGCGGTGACCAGGCGGCCAATCTCGTCGCCGCTGCTCCACCTGGCGCGGCGGGTGTAGTCGGCAGTCCGGCGCACGGTGTCGGCCACCGAAGCGAGTGCCCGCAGGGGCCGGGCAATCTGGCTGGCCACCAGGTACACCAGGCTCAGAATGCAACCCAGCAGGGCCAGCGCCGTGCCCAGGTGCAGCCACATGCGGGTAAACAACCCATCGACCCGGCGCTTGAGCAGGCCATCGAGTGTCTGCATGCTGGCTTGCCAGGCCACGTCCAGCGTCTGCACCACTTCGGCATGGGCCTGTTCCGAGTGGGACCAGGAGATGGGCACACCGTCGGCATGGGTGGCCGCCACGTCACGCAGGGCAGCCAGAAGGGCCCGGGTCTGGCCCTGCAAGGCCTGTCGGCTGTCGGCCAGTGACCGCTGCAACACCGGCCCACCGGCCACCCAGGCCTGGTTGTAATCGGCCTCCATTGCCCACAGCACGGCATCCAGCCGCCCGGCCAGCGTCAGCAGCTCGGCGGTGCGGTGATCGGAGCCGGAGCGCCCCGGTGGCTGGAGCATGAACACCTGGATGTCGTGCAGCATCTGCAACAGCTCCGGGAACCGCAGCACCGACAGGGACATGACGTAGTAGCTGTCCAGGTCGGGGTCGAGAATGAGGTTGGACTGGTTGCCCACCGCCGTCAGCAGCTGGCGGCCATCCAGCAGCAGCCCGCCGCGCAGCCACACCTGGCCAGCTGGCCCGGCTGCCGACCCGGTGTGGGCGTTGACCTTGGCCAGTGACTGCACAAACTTCTCGGCCATGTCGGCGGTGCCCAGGTCTTCATCGTGTTGCCGGCGGATGTCTGCCAGGCGCACGGCGCTGGCCTGGGCCGCCGCCTCGTTGGGCCCCTGGGGCACAAACACCGACATCAGGCTGTGCCTGACCACCTCGGTGTAAGCCACGCCCGCAATTTCCTTGCGTGCGAAGTCGATGGAAAGAAATTTCTCATTGATGAGAATGCCCGATACGTAGATGACCGCTGTGAGATCGAGCAGGTAAATGAGCATGAGCTTGCGCCCCACGCTCAAACGCCCCAGCCATTTGGAAAGTTTGCCCAACATGATGTCCTTGTTTACCCGCAAGTCTGACTTGCGAACAAGCATTTTGCGTACACAGCCCAGATAGGGCATTCACCTCACAGGGACGCAAACCAGCGGGCGGTGGACTGGCCACTGTCGTTGATCACCTCCACATCCAGCGCCCAGCGGCCCAGGTCGGCACCGGCCAGTCTGACCGTGAGTTTCGAGAACTGCCGGTATGCCGTGCCCAGGCCTTTGGCTGTGGATTGGATGCTTGTCTGCGCATCGCTCAGCGGATAGACGGCGGGTGTGTCGAGCACGAAATCGCGCGGGGCGGCATTGGCAAACGGCAGGCTGGCATTCCAGCCCGAGCACACCACCGACAGCGCCCGCACCGGCGCACCGCCATCGGCGGCCAGGCTGAGTTCGGCCACGCCGGAGAAGTGGTAGTCGCCCGACAGGAAGATGGTGTGCCTGATCTGGTTGCGCACCATGAACTGCACCAGCCAGCGCCAGCTGGCCGGATAGCCTGCCCAGCCGTCGGACGAGATGGCGCGTTCGGGGGCCGCCACCAAGGCCGACTCGACCCAGCCGAACACCGTGCCCATGCACAGCACTTTGGGCTGGTCGCGGTGGGCCAGCAGCCAGGTTTCGACGGCCTGCATTTGCGCTTTGGACAGCATGGGCACGCTGGCCCAGTGCTGGTCTGCCCGCTGGGGATGCCGCTCGGAGCGCGTGTCCATGGCAAACGCGGGCAGGTGGCCGATGTGGAAGGGCCGCCAGAACCCGCGCACCGCATCGCCGCCTGCCGGGGTGGCGGCGTGGATGCGGGGCGCGTGGCTGTGGCCGCTGTTCCAGCGCCACTGGTAGGCCAGGGTGGCCTCGAAGCCGTTGAGGAAAGTGCGGTCGGTCTCGGGGCTGGTGCTGCCGTTCCAGTTGTCGGCGTATTCGTGGTCGTCCACCACGGTGTAGGTGGGCAGGCGGGCAAACAGTGCGCGGGTGTGCGGGCTGCCCCAGGCATCGCGGTAGAACTGGGCCAGGCGTTCGTCGCCTTCCTGCACATCGAACAGGTTGGCGGTGGCATCGGCGTAAATCTGGTCGCCCAGCAGCACCAGGGCCTGCACGGGCCGTGCGGGGTGGTGGATGTGTTCCTGCATGTGCAGGGCCAGACTGTCGATGGCGTTGCGCTCGAAGGGCAGGCCCGGCCAGCGGCACGAGCTGGCCAGCCAGCTGATGGAGGGTTGTGCGGAGCCGGAGGCATTGAGCAGCAGGTGGCCGCTGTGCCAGCGGTGCCACCAGGGCAAGCGGGACAGGTTCAGGGGCACGGCTGCCTGTGGCCAGCCCCACACCAGCTCCAGCGCGGGCAGCCGTGCAAAGGGCCGTTGCGCGGTTTCGCGCAGCCGCAGCACCCAGTAGGTGCCCGCACCGTCGAGCAGGGTCGCGCGGCTGGCCACGGCGGGCAGCGGCTGGCCCTGTGCATCGCAACCTCCAGCGGGGTGAATGGCTTGCAACTGGGTGACCTGCAAGCCTGGCAACAGGTCGGCCCCGCCCTCACCGGCACACACCAGACGGGGCGGGTTGGCGGCCAGCCAGGGATCGTTGGGCAGTTCAACCCACACCACCAGTTCGCGCAGACCCTGTGTGCCCATGCTGGGGTCGCCCGACTCGCTGGGCGGCAGGCGGTTGAGCTGGAGCAGGGGGCCGGTCAATGGCTGGCGCTGCACGCTGGCCGAGTGGTCTTGCCAGTGGCGGGGAATGAGTTGGTGGCTGACATCGGCCTCGGTGCTGCACACGCCCCAGGTGCTGTCAAACCGGGCCGGGTCGTCCATGAAGCGAACCAGCGGCGGATACACATCGCGGTGGGCATCCTGGCCAAACAGAAAGTCCATGTGCCCGTAGCCGTGGGGCATGAAGAGGCTGACCGTTCTGCGGGCGCTGTCGGGATGGGCGGCTTGCAGGCGGCTGAGTTGCAGCCACGAGCGCACGGCGCTGCGGGGGTCGAACACGCGGTTTTCGGTGCCGTGGGCAAACAGCACCGGAAACGGCCAGTGGGCCTGGAAGTTGGCCCGTGTCATGTACACGCCCGCACCCTCGCGGTCGGTCAGGCGCTGGCGGGTGACGATGTAGTACAGCTGCCTGAACACCTCCACACTGGCTGGCCCCACCAGGGTGGCCAGTTTGCGGTGGGTGGCATCGGCCAGGTTGGCATGCACCCATTCGCGGCCATAGAACAGCGTCATGCGGTTGCAGGTGGCGGTGCCGCCTTCGGGGTCGGTCACATGGGCGAGGTGGGCGGCCTGTTCGGCTTGCGGCCAGGGCAGGCTGGCGGCCAGGCGGTCAATGAGCTGGTCGATGGCCGCAGGCTCACGCGGGGGCACGGGGTCGATGGCCAGGTCGGCAGGCAGCCAGTCGCGGTAGAGCGCGGCCAGCTCGCCAGAGAGCTGGTTGGACACCGAGGGCACCACCCACGGATGGACGGCATGGATGATGGCGGCCCTGACCCGGCTTTGGCCTGGGCTCTCTTGCAGCCAGCCGCGCAAGGTGGCCATGGCGAAGGCACCTGCGCCCACACAGTGCGCAAACACCCGGATGGGTTGGCCCGCAGCGCGGTACACATGGGCCACGGCAGCGGGAATGTCGAGCTGGGCCAGGTCGTCCATGCTGTGCTGCTGTTTGGCGTACCCCAGCCGGTTGGACAGGCGGTGATCCAGCAGCCACACGGTGTAGCCCTGGGCCAGGAAGGCGGCGGCCATGTTGCGCCCGCCGGTGGTGTCGGTGCTGAACACGGTGGCCCCGTGGGCCAGGCCGTGGATCATCAGCAGGTGGCGGGCCGGGTCGCTGCCCTGCGCCGGGGTGTAGCGGGTGAGCTCCAGCGTCAGTATCTCGGCAGAGGCACCGGCCACCTGTGCCGCAGGCGCATACCGGGGCACGGGCAACCGGGTCACCTCGGGTTGGCAGGCAGGCCCAGGGAGGGTGGGGTACAGCGGGCCGTGCTCGGCGGGGGCACCGGTCTGCAAGCGGTCGTAGTCTTGCCCGCGCAGGCTCCAGAAATGGGTCTGGAACAGGGCACGCAGCCACAGGCTGCCGAAACTGGCCAGCCCGATGATGGCCGCCGGGGTATCGGGCGCACTGGCCACTTGCAGGCGCTGGCGGCGCACCATGTCGATCAGATCCACATTCAGCGCCAGCACAGCCGGGGGCTGGCCGTTGCGGGGGGTCAGGCGCAGGTCGATGCTGACCAGCGCATCCCACGGGTTTTTCTGGAACGGGGCATAGGCCAGGCGCTTGTGCCCGGCGGCCTGCACCGGCGGTGCGCCAGTGGTGGCGGCCTGGAGTTCAAATGCGTAATCCAGGGTGCGGTACTGGGCGTGGTTGCCCGCTGCACGCCACAGGCCCTGTATTTTCTGCACCAGGTTTTTCTTGCTTTTGGCCGATTGGAAATCGCTGAGCGGGCGGCGGGCGGCAAAGGTGGCCAGCGCAGCGATCCTGCGCACCACGCCAGCCAGTCCGTCCGCAGGATCGCTGACCAGCAGGGACACCCAGCCTGTGCCTTCCAGCCAGGGCTGGCCTTTGGTCAGTTCGGGGCGGATGGTGAGATCGTGCGGTGTGGGGTTGTGGAAGATGCGCATGCGCGCGCCCTCCAGCCGCATGGAGGGGTTGGCCAGCCACTGGTCGAGGTTCAGATCGACATCCACCGCCACCACCCACTCGCGTGTGCGCTCGTCATCGGTCCACTGCGGGTTGGCCGCCGGAGCCCAGTCCGGGCGCTCGGTCTGCCAGTGGCCTTGCAGATGCTCCCTGAACTGCAGGCGCACCGGCTGCTCGGCTGCTGCCGGCGGTTTGGCCACGCTGGCCTGCGCAACGGGTGCGGGCGCAGACAGGGGCAACGCAGGCCCAGGTACAGGTCGTGCGTGGGCTGCGTCTTCGGCATCCATCTGCTCGCAAATGGCGCGGGCAGCCACAAGGCTGAGACCGGCGATGGTGACAAAGGGGTTGACCCCCACTGCCGTGGGCAGCATGCCGCCGTCCAGCACATGCAGGCCCTCATAAAGCGGGTTGCCTGGGCTGCCGTCGGCCCTGAACACGGTGCCCTGCCAGTTGACCACGCCGCTGTCCGGGCCGTCTCCCATTGGGCAGCCGCCCAGCGGATGCACAGTCAGACCCAGGGGTTTGTCCACGCCTGCGGCCACCCCTTCAAAGTCATCGGGCAGCGGTTTCCACAACGGGCTGGGCAGGTAGTCGCCCCCCTGGAAGCCGCCCCGGTCGCGGGCTTTGTTCAGCCAGTCGTGAACCGCCTGGTAATAGGCGGAGCGGGGGCCGCTGTGCGGGCCCGACCAGCTGATGTCCAGCGCATCGCGCCGGGCGGCACCGCTGGCTGCGGGCTGGCCCGGTGTGAAGCGGATGGAGCCATCGGCATCGTCCGGCCCCATGACCAGCATCAGCAGGGCATGCCTGTCCATGTCTGGCGGGGTGGACAGGGGATCGCTGGGCACACCGGCAGCCTGGCGGCTGGCGTGGTAGCCCTGCAAGCCACTGCGGCTGTAGCGGTGGGGCAGCGACAGGGTGGCTCCGAGCGCCACCACGGCCCGCGTCAGGGCGGAGGGCACCGCGCCTTCTTCCACCAGCACACGCCGCTGCTGGCCCGCCACAGGCAGGCTGGGCGCGAGCCGGCCTGTGATGGTGGGGCCCACGCGCTCGGCGGGTGGCTGCTCGGCTTCATCGGCACGGGCCATGCCGTTGACACGCGCACCCATGCCCCAGCCCAGGGCCAGCACATCGCCGTTGGTCGAAAACCGCTGGCCCAGCAGGGGTGAGAGTTTCAGCGCACGGGAGCGTTGCAGAATTTCGGTGCTGCCCAGCGCCCCCGCAGACAGCACCACCGTGCGTGCGCGCACCTCCATCACCTGGCGCTCGCCGGTGGACGACAGATCGGCTGTCATGGCCATGCGCACGCGCCAGCGGTAAGGCGGCCCGCCATCGTCGGCCTGTGCATCGGTGCCTTCGCAGGGGCGGATATCGAGCACGGTCAGGCCGGTGATCAGCTCGGCACCGGCACGCACGGCATCGGGCAGCACGTGCGTGAGCGTGGTGTTTTTGGCCCCCACGTTGCAGCCGGTGAAGCAGTTGCCACAGCGGGTGCAGGCGGCCTGGGCCACCCCGGCGGTGCTGACCTGGTCTTCACTGGCCACCGTGATGGGCACCGCCTCGGCCTGCTCGCCCACCGATTGGCCCAGCACGGCCAGAGCCTGGTATTTGCGCAGCTCGGCGGCATGGGCAAAAGGCCGGGCCTGGAGCACGGTTTGCACTTCCTGCATGGCTTGCCACAGGGCATCGCGGTTTTCGGCGTGCTGGCGGTAGTGGGCAGGCCAGTGCGGGTGCTGGAACAAGTCCGCCTCGGGCAGCACCGCCACCCCTGCATTGATGAGCGAACCACCACCCAGACCGTTGCCCACAAGCACCGCCACATCTGCGTATTGACGGAAATCGAGCAATCCGTCGGCATTGCCCGTACCATGTGAATCGGCTCCTTTTTGCAACCGGACATGGCCAGGCAGGGTGCCGATGCTGTCGGGAAAACTGCCGAGGGGGTATTCCCGGCCTCTTTCCACCAGCCAGACCCGCCTCCCTGGCCGGGCCAATGTTTTGGCTGCGAAGCTGCCTCCGTAGCCCGAACCGACGATCAGCACGTCGCAATCTGGGGCATGATGGTGATCAGGCCACCATTGCTCGGCAGGGCGTGACCACGCCAGGGATGTTCCAGTCTTCATCGTTTCCTCGCTTCTGACTTGTTCTTTGCCACATTATGCGCAGCCACACAGCCTGGGGTTTATTGCCCGAACACACGACCCACACCGTACAACTCGGCACGGCGCGCGCTTCGCTGGAGCTGCGGGCAGGCCAGTCCATTGCATCCAAATGGGTGATCTGGGCGGTGTGTGTGGCCACGGTGTTCACCCTGCCCGATGAGCTGCCTTTCTGGGTGCGCCTGTGCTGGGCGTTGCCGGTCATGCTGATGGCCGAAATCAACTGGCGGGTGTGTACGCAAGTCATGGCCGATCTGAACCAGGCCGATGCCGCCGGTTTGCGCTCGCGGCAAATCCGGTTGTGGTGGATGACGGTCATCAACCAGGCCTGCATGGGCTCCACCGTGTGGTGGTTTGGTTACACCCACAACCTGACACTGGCCGCAGTGGGTACATCGCTGCAACTGATTTACCTGAGTGCGGCCATGATCAATGCCGCCACCCACCCCACCACCTTCGTCAGCGGTGCGTGGATCAACTTGAGCCTGGCTATCTTGTACTGGGGAACACACAGCCAGGTGAGCATCCCCCTGGTGCTGGCCCTGGTGGGCATGGGGCTGGTGCTGTCGCGGCTGTCGCAGCAGATGGCACAGGGTTTTGAAGACTCGATCAGCATGCGCCACGAGAACGAGCGCCTGTTTGCCGAGCTGGTACAAGAAACCAAAGTTGCCTACGAGGCCACGCGTTTCAAGTCGCAATTCATCTCCAACATCAGCCACGAAATCCGCACCCCCATCAGCGCCATCACCAGCATGAGCTACCTGATGCTGAAGTCCGATCTGACGGCCAAGCAGCGCAAGTGCGTGGAAATGATCGACCAGTGCAGCCTGCATTTGCGCAAGCTCATCAACCAGGTGCTGGATCTGTCCAAAATGGACGCGGGCATGCTGAAGCTGGAAAAAAGCACATTCCGTCTGTCCAAAGTGCTCGACAACGTGCTGACCATGAATGCCGATGCGGCCACGGCCAAAGACATCGCGCTGAGCCTGGATGTGGAGCCGGGCACACCCGAGCGGCTGCTGGGCGACGAACTGCGCCTGACCGAGGTGCTGGTGAACTTTGTCAACAACGCCATCAAGTTCACCGACCAGGGCAGCGTACACATGGCGGTTGCGTTGCAGGAACAGACCCCGGAGCGGGTGCAGCTCAAGTTTTCGGTGCAGGACACGGGCATCGGCATTGCGCCCGAGCAGATGGATCTGCTGTTCAAGAATTTTTCGCAAGCCGATTCGTCCACCTCGCGCCAATACGGTGGAACGGGTCTGGGCCTGGCCATTGCCAAGACCCTGACCGAAATGATGGACGGCACAGTGGGTGTGTACAGTGAACCCAACCGGGGCTCCATCTTCTGGTGTACGGTCTGGTTTGATCTGCCTGAAACCGCGCCCACAGCTGCTGTGGACAGTGCGCCGCAACCGCTGGATGTGCTGGTCTGGCCCAACAGCGTGCAGCCGGATGTGTCCGATCCGGTTGCACCCCAGACCCACAGCGCCCCGCTGCCCCTGGCAACCGACGGCAGTCCGGGGGCGTTGCTGGGCCACCGGCTGGCGTGGCTGGCCGCCCAGGACGACCCGGCTGCCCTGGACTGGTTCGGCACGCACACCACCGCGCTGAAACACCGTCTGGGTGCTTCGTTTGAGCGCATTCAGCGCGCACTGCAACGCTTTGACTTGCCCAAAGTCTGCCGCTTGCTGGAAGCGCTCGGTTACAGCGGGCAAGCGGCCATGCAGGCCACCGCCGAGCCGCCCGCCCACGCGCCGGCCTGCATCCTGGTGGTGGACGACACCGCCACCAACCTGGCCCTGATGTTCGATCTGCTCAAAGACGAGTACCGGGTGCGCGTGGCCGCCACCGGGGAGCGGGCACTGGCCATTGCCGCCGCCCCCCAGCCCCCCGACCTCATCCTGCTCGATGTGATGATGCCCGGCATGGATGGCTACACCACCCTCACCCAGCTCCAGGCCAACCCGGCCAGCGCCCACATTCCGGTGGTGTTTCTGACAGCCAAAAGCCAGATTGAGGACGAGGAAAAAGGCTTGCAGCTGGGTGCGCTCGACTACATCAGCAAACCCGTCAACCCACCCATCGTGCTGCGGCGTGTGCGCACCCAGCTCATGCTCAAAAAGGCGCACGACTTTTTGCAGGACAAGGCCAACTACCTGGAGCAGGAGGTGCAGCGGCGCACCGCCGAAGTGAAAGACATCCAGGAAGTCACGGTGCTCACCATGGCCTCGCTGGCCGAGACCCGCGACAACGAAACAGGCCAGCACATCCTGCGCACCCAGCGCTATGTGCGCGCCCTGGCGTGCGAGTTGCAGCAGCACCCCCGGTTTGCCAGCTACCTGAGCGATGCACAGATTGAGCTGCTGTTCAAATCGGCCCCCCTGCACGACATCGGAAAAGTGGGCATTCCCGACCGCATCCTGCTCAAGCCCGAACGCCTGACCCCGGAAGAAATGGAGGTCATGAAAACCCACACCACCATTGGCCGCGACACCATCGAAGCCGCCGAGCAGCGGCTGGGCCATCCCGTGCCGTTTCTGGTGTGCGCCAAGGAAATTGCCTATTCGCACCAGGAAAAGTGGGACGGCAGCGGCTACCCGCAAGGGCTGGCGGGCGATGCCATTCCCATAGCCGCCCGCCTCATGGCCCTGGCCGATGTGTACGACGCGCTCATCAGCCGCCGGGTGTACAAACCCGCCTTCCCCCACGAGCAGGCCGTGCGCATGATCGAAGCGGGCAGCGGCAGCCATTTCGACCCGGATGTGGTGGCGGCCTTCAGCCAGGTACAGGGGGCATTCCAGGCCATTGCACTGGAGTTTGCCGATCCGGACGAGCACGACCTGCCCGCCGGAAAATACGGCCATGCCTCGTCAGTCTGATGACGAACAGATTTTCTAAACTGAGCCCATGCGCACACTGATTGTTGATAACGAGACCATGTTCTGCGAGACCATGCAGTTCATGCTGGAAGACCTGAATCCGGACATGGACTGTGAAATCGCAACCACCCTGACTGGGGCGCTGAAGAAGAAAGGCCCGTTCGACCTGATCCTGTTGGACTACTGGTTTCCTGGTCAATCTGACGGGGACAGCGGGGTGGAACGCATGCGCGAGGCCCACAAGGAAGCCACCATCGTCATGCTGTCGGGCCTGACGGAACCCGAACGGGTACACGAGCTCATCCGCCGGGGAGCAGCGGGTTTCGTGTCAAAAGAAAGCGATGTGCAGACCTTGCTGCGGGCCCTGCGCACCATTCTGGCCGGGGGGGTGTATGTGCCGGACTTTGCCCTGCGGTATGTGCCCGCTCCGCAATCCGCCAGCCAGCACCGTGCAGCCTTGGCATCGGGTGAAGATGCGGATTTTCAGCACAGCGGCCCCGCCCACAACTGGGATGAGCCGGACGATGACACATCGCCATCGGCCCCCCTGCGCGCGTTGACCCAGCGCCAGATTGACTGCCTGCTGATGGCAGCACAGGGCAAATCGAACCGGGTCATCGCCTCCGAACTGTTTCTGGCGGAAAACACCGTCAAAACCCATGTCACGGCGGCTTTCAAGATACTGGGCGTGAGAACCCGCGCCGAAGCGGTGTTCAGGGCCGCATCCCTGGGCCTGCTGCCCTCCAGCGCGAGACGGGCCAACGGCAGCCCTCAGGCCAGCCGGTGAACACTCAGCGCACGCTCCATGTTCAGCCGGGTCTCGGTGGTGAGGTAATCCAGAAACACCTGGGTGCGCCGGGGAATGTGGCGGCGGCTGGGCAGGGCCGCAAACACCGTGAAGCGCCCGCTGATCCAGTCGGGCAACACCCGCACCAGTGACTGGCTGAACAGATAGGGCGCGGCCAGCTCCACCGGCAGCGCGGCAATGCCCGCACCGTCCAGCGCCACACGCAGCAGGGTGTCGGTGTGGTTGGACCACAGCACCGGCGCAATGTCCCAGGCAATCGCAAAATCACCGGGCTCATTCTGGCGGCTCAGCAGCCAGCTGGCCTGGCGGCTGGCCGTCATCCGGTGGCACAGCCCCGCGTGGCGGGCCAGGTCTTCGGGCTGGGCAGGCGTGCCCATGCGCTGCAAATAGCCGGGAGCCGCCACCAGAATGCCGAATGAATTGACCACAGGCCGCGCAACCACGTTGCCGTTGAAATCAGACCGCGCACCCAGCAGCGTGATGTCGTACTGGTCCACCTGCACGTTGTCGGGGGTGCCCACATCCACATCCAGCACCACCTGGGGGTGCAGCCTGTGGAACCCCGCCATCAGCGGAGCCAGGATGTGAACCGCCAGCACAGGCGGTGCATGCAGGCGCAGCATGCCCTGCACGGCATCGGTCTCGGCACTGGCCAGGGCATCGGCCTCGTCAATCGCGTCCAGGATGTGTTCCACCCGCTCCAGATACAGGCGGCCCGCCTCGGTCAGCACCATGCGCCGGGTGGTGCGCTGGATGAGCCGGGTGCCGAGGTGTTCTTCCAGATCCACCACCAGGCGGGTGACCACGGCGGGCGACATGTCCAGCACCCGCGCAGCGGCAGCAAAGCTGCCCTCGGTGGCCACTTGCCGGAAGGTGCGCATGGAAAGCAGGCGGTCCATCGTGAGGGGGCTTTCTTATTGTTTCTGTTTTAGAAATTATGAATGGCATATTTTGATGTTTTTCTTCTTTATCGGCAACAGTACAGTTCACCCCATCGATGAGCCACACACCACAACGACTCACCGAGGCGGGAACAGACGGAGCCGATGGCGGCTTCGCCCAGCCCACATGTGTCACTGAAACCAAAGGAAATCATCATGCAACGCCAACTTCTGAACATCGCTTTTGCCGCCGCTTCCGTGTTTGCCGCCGCCAGCGTGCAGGCAGCCGACTTCCCCGCAGCCGTGGGTGAGTTCTCTGCCGCCGATGCGCAGACCACCGTCAGCGCCCCTGCCCTGACCCGCAACCAGGTGCGCGAAGAAACCGCCGCCGTGCGCAGCCAGCTGCAAACCGTGAACAGCGAAATCGGTGTGCAGCCCGAGCATGTGCAGTCGGCCAAAACCCGCGCCGATGTGCGCCAGGAAGGCCGCCTGGCCATCCGTGCTGGCAAAGTGGCCAGCGGCGAACTGAACATGTAAGCAATACCGTCATCCCAGGTTGAAACCCAAGCCACGCAGGCGCGCCCTGCGTGGCTTTTTTCATGGGCGCGGCAATGTGCTGCGCCAGCGGCACGCTGTCAGGGCAGCAGCTCGCACCAGCCCAGGCCGGAGGCCACGCCGCGAAAGTCGCTCACCCAGCCGGGGCGGGCCAGGTCGATCTGGATGCGCTCGTTGTCCAGCGCCGTCATCACCACTTTGTCTTGCAGGCCGAAGCTGTACACGGCAATGCCGTCGATGGACACCGTTTGCAGGCGCTTGGCCGAATGGGTCAGCGTGACCGCCCTGTCCCAGCTGGCCCCCGTGGGCTGGTAGGCCACATGGCACAGCAGCCGGGTTTGCACCACGGCAGAGCGGGCAGCGGGTGGCGAGGCAGGCTCACCGGCGGCCACCACCTGGGTCGCCAGACCCAGGCACGCCACCACGCCCACCCCTGCGCAGAACGCCCGCACACGGCCCTTGCACGGGCTGCATCCGGTTGATGTCATGGCTGGCCCCGTTCCATTTCAGTCACAGCCGCGTCAGGCCTCGCCACCTTCGCCGCCCTGGGCCATGCGCTCGCTTTTCCAGTACACATCGTCGCCCGCCGAGCCATCGGCGCGGTGGCGGTTGAGGGTGCGGGCCAGCACAAACATCAGGTCGCTCAGGCGGTTGAGGTACTGGCGCGGGGTGTCGTTCAGCGATTCCTCGTTGCCCAGGGCCACCACCTGGCGCTCGGCGCGGCGGGCCACGGTGCGGCACACATGGGCCAGCGAGGCCGCCCGCGTGCCAGCGGGCAGGATGAACTCCTGCAAGCGCGGCAAGGGCTCGTTGAAGGTGGTCAGCGCCTCGTCGAGTGCCAGCACAGCCTCGGGCTTGAGCAGCTCGAAGCCCGGAATGCTCAGCTCGCCACCCAGGTTGAACAGCTGGTGCTGAATCTCCACCAGCAGCTCGCGCACGGCGGCGGGCATGTCTTCGCACAGCAGCACGCCGATGTGGGAGTTCAGCTCGTCCACATCGCCCATGGC
>ERZ724525.961-NODE-961-length-16787-cov-4.204040_pt1 | contig 16787 bp, 17 predicted proteins | sample MGYA00376058_ERZ724525 | MGnify/ENA primary metagenome ERZ724525 (study PRJEB28724, sample SAMN07190888) | wastewater metagenome | isolation source: influent of sewage treatment plant in Hong Hong | place: USA: Christiansburg, Virginia | collected 2016-03-01 ... | reverse complement strand
CGGCCAGGTAGGCGTGGTCGGCCAGGTGGCGGTCTTCAGCGACCTGCCCGCCGAGGACGCGGACAACAAGATCGTGCTGCGCGCCAAGAAGAAGGGCGTCGTCGAGATCACTCAGGCGACGAAGAACAGCAACGCGGGCTTCTCCGGGCTCGCCCCCGGTCGCACCCGCATCACGGTGTGGGACGGCAAGCCGAAGGACAAGAGCGCCCAGGTGATCATGTACATCATCGTCAAGGTCAAGGAGGCTCCGGCATCCACGGGATGACCTGAGCTGCTCCTCGACCGGCGGCTCACCCGCTGCCGGATGCAAGAATCGCCGTGTGACCGGTATCTACGCGACGGCCCTCATCGTGCTCGCCCTCACGCTGGCCGGATGGGCGGTGGTCCTTCTCATCGTCAACCGTCCTCCCGGTGCGGCCCTGATCGGCGCTGCTGCGGTCCTCGAACTGGTCCTCGTCGGCTTCGCCGTCGGCGGGATCGTGCAGATGCTGGGCACCGACCGGGGGTTCGCCCGCGCCGAGTTCGTGGGCTACCTGCTCGCCTGCGTCGCCATCGTTCCTGCTGCCGTGTGGTGGATGAAGGATGAGAAGACGCGCGCGGCGTCGGGCGTCCTCGCCGTGGTCTTCGTCGTCGTCCCCATCCTCGTCGTGCGCGTGCAGCAGGTATGGGCGGGTGCCGGTGTCTGACGCGACTGCGGGCGGCGAGATCGGCCCGGACACTAGACGCCAGGTCAATCGAGGGTTCGGGCGCGTCCTTGTCGTCGTGTATGCGGTCTTCGCTGTGGCCGCCACTGCGCGTTCGGGGATCCAGATCGCGACGAAGTTCGAGCAGGCGCCGGTGGCCTACCTGCTCTCTGCGTTCGCCGCGGTCGTCTACATCGTGGCCACCATCGCGCTGGCCCGCGGCGATCGGACGTCGCGGAAGGTGGCCACGGTCGCCATCGTCATCGAGCTGGTGGGCGTCCTCGCCATCGGCACGGCGAGCCTGCTGCTGCCCGACCAGTTCCCGGCCGCGTCGGTCTGGTCGCGGTTCGGCCTCGGCTACGGGCTGGTCCCGCTGCTGCTGCCCTTCGTCGGGCTCTGGTGGCTGCGCCGCACCCGATAGGGGCCAGGGAGCTGGATCCCCGGCATGCGACCGGCGGGCTTCTGCGCACCCAGCGGCGGCTTCGGCTGCTCGAAGGCGCACTATTGAGCCATGAGCCGTCGCGGATCCGCTGCCCTTCTCGTACTCGCCGCCTCCACCGCGGTGCTGCTGAGCGCCTGCTCGCCGGCGACAACGGTGAACTCGAGCAGCGAGTCACCGCGCCTCGTCAGCCTGTCGGCCACCGGAACCGCTGATGCGACGCCAGATGCGGCGCGCGCGTCGCTCAGCGTGGTGACGAACGACCCCGCCTCGGCTCAGGCCGCCCAGGAGGCTGCAGCGATCGCCACGACCGAGGTCCTCGACGCCCTGAAGGCGGCAGGAATCGCGGATGCCGACATCGCAACGCAGTCGGTCAATGTGGGCCCCACGTACACCTACACCGCCGACGGCGGGCAGACGCCGACCGGGTTCCAGGCGTCGCAGTCGCTCACCGTCACCCTCCGCGACCTGACCACGGCAGGGGCGACGCTTGATGCCGTCGTGGCGGCCGGGGGAAATGCCGCTCGCGTGGACTCCCTGAGCACGTTCGTGACCGACCCGAGCGTCGCCCTTGAGCAGGCACGCGCCCAGGCAGTCGGCATCGCCCGTGCGCAGGCCGAGCAGTACGCCCAGCTCCTCGGCTTCAGCCTCGGACCCGTGGCCTCCGTGACCGAGTCGAGCACGACGAGCCTGCCAGCGCCGATGGCCATGGCCGATGCCGTGGCCGGTGCCGAGAAGGTCCCGACACCTGTCGAGGCGGGGACCACGCAGGTGTCCGTGTCGCTCAGCATCGCCTGGTCGATCGAGGACTAGCCGCAGCTAGGCGGCGGCGCGTGCGCAGCCCGCCTTGGGGTAGACGGCGTGCAGTCCCTGCAGGTCGCCCTTGCCGAACGAGTGCATGTACCCGACCGGATTCATGACCTGCGTGCGGTCATTCACATGGTCGAAGCCCATGACGTGCAGCGTCTCGTGGATGACCAGCCACCCGCGACCGGGAAGGTAGCCGCGGATGAGCCCGAAGCCGGCGTTGGTGTCGCGGGGCCAGAAGTTCACGCGGTTGAAGGTGACCGCACCGCCCGTGCTTCCGAGCCCCGACGGCCCATGCGCCCCGAGGTTGCGCCAGCCGTAGCGGATCTGCGCGTCTGACGGCGAGTCGACCCGCACGAACTCGAGGCCGGTGATCGCGGAGATGCGGGCGAGCCCGGCGGCGATGTCGCGGGGCAGGGTCTTGGCGGAAGCCGGCTGGCCCTTGGCGTTGTACGACCAGGTGATGCGCGAGCAGGGAGCGAACGTTCCCGTGCCGTCCCTCTCGAAGCTGAAGAGCGCCCACCCCTTCGACACGGTCAGGGGTGAGGTCATCGACAGTCCGGCCCCGTCGCTGATCGTGACGGCGTACGTCGTCGTCCGCTTCAGCCCCTTGATGGGGATCTTCAGGGTGGTGCTCTCGCCCACGTCCGCGGTCGTGATGACGCGACCCCCCGGATCGGTGACTGTGGCCGTCGCCGGCGCACCGGTGGCGTTCGACACCGACACGCTCGCCGTGCGCCCGGTGTTCCCGTTGACGACGCGATCGGCGAAGCGGAACGGAACGGACGCGTCGACGTCGGCGTAGTCCCTCCCGCCGTCGCACAGCGTGATGTCCACGTAGGGGTGGCGCTCGCTGCTCGACGGGTCGAACTGGAAGGTCCAGGGGGCGGAGGCCAGGGCGACGTCGGCGTAGGTCATCCCGCAGACCGCATCGGGTCCGTCGACCGTGATGGAGAACGGCGTGGGCGCAGTGACGAAGGCCGGCAGGCCCGACACGGTGTAGTCGTTCCAGTACTCGGCCGCCGACGCCGGGACGGCAGTGAGGGGAATCGCCACCGCCACACACGTGACGAGTGATGCTGCGAGTGACGCGGTGAGTGATGCTCGCCGGGTGCGGCGCATGGTGTCCTCCCTGCCGTCGATTATGGAGGCGGACGCGCGCCCACGACGCTCCGGGATGGGGGTGATCCTGGCCTGTCTAGTCCATGTAGTCCCAGAACTGCAGGTCGCGGAACACGGCGAAGGCAAGGAGCGTCAGTGCGTACACGAACAGGATGATTGCGATGCCCAGGAGGGTGGGCTTGAGCGGCGCTCCGTCGATCGGGTCGAGCCAGAACCGGAAGATGCGGGTGGCGGTCGGCATCAGCAGGTAGGTCAGCAGGATCGTGCTGACGATGTTGCTCATCCACAGGCTCAGCCCGGGATCCAGGCCCAGGTCGTGCAGCAGCGGCGACAGGAACCGCGAGAGGAGCATCACGGTCGGGAACAGCACCATGAAGACCACCATCGCGGTCTTCCAGTTCGGGGTGGTGCGCGTCTGCCCGTCGATGACGCGCACGATGGATCCGAAGGGAGTGCTGCGCGTCACCTGCTCGAAGTCCTGCACGAGGTACTCGCGCAGGACCGACAGCTCGGCGGTGCGCTCAGGCGAGGTGAGCCAGGCGTTGAGGGTTGCGTCGTCGGTGAAGCGGAGCACGGAGATCCACTGGCCGTCGGGCTGCGCCGGTGCCAGCAGCAGCCCGCCGAGGTAGCCGGGGAACTCCCGCGACATCCGCTGGAGCTTCGTCTCCACCTGCATGAAGGCCACGTGGTTCTCGGGGGCCACGCGGTGGAGGAAGACGGCCACGCCCGCCGGGGGCCGCTCGCCGGGCAGGAGGGTGAGGGTCGTGCCCGTGCGCGCTCCGTAGGAGGCGCCCTGCTCGAGGAGCCCGGCCCGCTCCGGTGAGTCGAGCCACTTGCGCAGGTTCGCGGCGGAGTTGAAGGTGACGGCCGCCGCCCAGTCGTCGTGCTCGTCGAAGCCGCGCGTGAAGTGGGCCCCCACGAAGCCGATGCTCCGCGCCGCTGCGGCGTCCAGGTCGGCCTGCCAGGTCAGGACTCGCTCGCGGTCTCCGGAGTCGACCTCGAAGATGGCGATGGCTGTGGCGTTGCTGCTCATGTCCTAGGCCTCCCACTGGCTGGTGCGAAGTCGACGGCCCTGGACGTAGGTCTCGACGAGCGTGACCTCCCGCATCGCCATCAGGGTCGTGAACAGGAAGGCATCGCGCTCGAGCACGGGATCCGCGGGACGGGATCCCCATTCCAGGGTGTTGCCGTACTGGTTCCACCGCGACGGATCGACGACCACGAAGTCCGCCTCCTTGCCGGTGTCGAAGTTGCCGATGCGGTCCTCGAGGTCGAGGGCACGCGCGCCCGCCAGTGTGCCCAGGAACAGCAGCACGGCGGGATGCAGCGACAGCCCGTCGTCGCCCGACTCGGAGATGTGCACCTTGAAGGCGGCATTGAGAACCTGCGGGATGAACCACTCGTCGCCAGCCGAGAAGTCGCTGCCGATGGCGACATTGACCCCGGCCGAGGTCGTGCGCTTCCACGGCATGGTGCCCGAGCCGAGGAACAGCTGTGACGTCGGGCAGTGGGCGATCGACGTGCGCGTCTCGGCCAGGCGGGCCAGCTCGCGATCCTGGCAGTGCACTCCATGCGCCATCACGCTGCGCGGGCCGAGGAGACTTGCGCCGCCCTTCTTCGACCCGGGCAGGAAGCGGCCGTCGTACGTGTCCAGGTAGGAGTCGACCTGGTAGATGCTCTTGACCATGTCGATCTCGCCGGTGCCCGGGCGGTTGTTCTCGTTCAGGTGGGACGTGAAGTACACCCCGCGATCGCGGTAGTCGTCGTACAGCTCGCCGAGCGCCCCCAGCGTCTCCGGGGTGACGGACAGGGAGAACCGGGGCACGATCGCGACCTGCTGGAGGGCGCGCTCGCGCACGGACGCGTCGAGCGGGTGCCACTTCTCGATCTCCTGTCGGGTCAGCTCGATCGCGTCGGCCTCCGACGTGAGCAGTGGCGCGGCGGCGTCGGGACCCACGGTCATGATGGTGCGCCCGGCGATGATCCGCAGGCCGCGGTCACGGGCGGTCTGGAACAGGAGGTCCTGGGCCACGGGGAACTGTGAGCCGAAGATCAGGCCCGTGGTGGTGCCGGCCGTGATCATGCGGTCGCACCACTCCCGTGCGGCGCCTCGTGCGAACTCCGGGTCGGCGAAGCGTGCCTCCGAGGGGAAGATGCAATTGGTGAGCCACTCGAGGAGCTGGCCGCCACCGTAGGAGTCGCCGCAGTTGACCTGGGGGAAGTGCATGTGGGTGTCGACGAACCCGGGCAGCAGGAAGCATCCGGAGTGGTCGTCGACGGGGTCGTTCGCGAACTCCGGCGGCAGGTCAGCCCATGCACCGCACCACGAGATGATCCCGTCGTCGGACACGACGAGGGCGCCGTCGAGATGGTAGACGAGGTGGTCGACGACATCGGCGAGCACGGGCGCGTCGGCGATGTGGAACACCCGGCCGCGGTGGACGGTGGTCATGAGTTGCCCTTCGTCTGTGCGGCGACCTTCGAGTGCCGAACGTAGCCCATACGCGGGTGGCGGGTGGGCTGTTGACCGCGGTCAACAGCAGCGATCAGCCTTCGCGCAGGAACCGGTGCACCGCCTCGCCGAAGCGCAGTCCGGGCTGGAACAGGAAGGCATGGCCGGCGTGGTCGTAGACGGCCGACGTGCTGCCCTCGATTCCGTGCACCAGCGCCCTGAGGTTGCGCCACGGCACGATCACGTCGTCCTTGCCCGCCGCGACGAACGTCGGCTGCGTGATGCGGTCGAGGTGTCGGCAGGTGCCACCGCCCTCACGCAGCCAGAGAGTCCCGCTCGCGCGGTTCTGGGCCGCAACGGTGTGGGGGTCAACGGTGAACGCTTCCGAGGGCTGGTAGCCACCCGCGGCATAGGCGGCGCCGATCGCCTCGCCCCAGGCGGCGCCGGCGCCCGCGCGGTTCGGGGGGAAGAGGACGCTGAGGCGCTGCTCCTCGGTCGCGGCCGGATTGGTGAGGATGGCCAGGGCCCAGGCCTTCGGGGGGATCGTGTCGGCGCCGCCGCAGTCGGTGCTCGCCAGCACCAGTCGGCGGACGCGATCGGGATACCGGATGGCGACCTTCTGCGCGACGTATCCGCCCATCGACCAGCCCAGGACGTCGGCGCGTCCCCCCGCGACCTTGTCGATCAGCTGCTCGGTATCCCGGGCCATCAGGGCGATGGTCAGCCTGTCGATCGATCCGGTCGACGTGCCGGCACCCCTGTTGTCGAAGACGATGACGCGGTGATGCCGGGCGAGGGGATCGATGAGCCTCGGGTCCCACTCGGCCATGGTGCTCGAAGACCCTGTGATGAGCACGAGGGGCATTCCTCGGCCGGCGACGCGGTAGCCGAGTCGGGCTCCGTCCACGTCGATGTGCTGGACCGGCTGCGACAGCACCGACACGCCTGTCTCGGCACGGGGCACGGGCGCGGTGGCCGCCTGACCGCCGGGGGACAGGGCCACGGCCAGTGCGCCGACCATGACAAGGACGCCGGCGGCGGAGAGGGCGCGGCGAGGCACGTTGTGACGGTACTCCGCGGATGGGGAAACGGCCTGCTATCCGGCGAATTGGCGAGGGGCACGGCGAAGGTGATCGGTGCGGCATCCGTGCCCCAGGTGTCGGGATTGAAGCCCTCCTGCCGACCTCCCCGATTCCTCACCGTGCTGTCGGTGGCGTCGCACGGCGACGCCGAGGTGCCACCATGGGACGGTGGCAGTTCGGGCGTGCGCAGGCAGATTGCGGCCGCGGATCATCGGGATCCCGGTCGTGCTGTGCCTGCTCGCGGTGAGCGCCTGCGGCCCTGGCTCCGGCACGTCCTCGTCCGTCGACGTACCTGCCGCCGTGACGTCGACGCCGACGAGTACGCCTTCCCCGTCCGATGGGCCCCTCACCGCCGACTACCTTCCCGGCCTCCCTGCGACGATCCGGGTCCCCGCTGCCGCGGGACCGGCTCCGCTCGTCGTGCTGGTTCCCGGGGGAGGATGGGCGTCGGCGGATCCTTCGGGCCTGCAGCCCCTCGCGGACGTGCTCAACCGCCAGGGCGCCACCACGGTCACGATCACGTACAGCACGACGTCGATGGGCGCCCAGTTCCCGCAGCCCGTCGACGACGTCGCCTGCGCGCTGCGGTGGTCTGCCGCACAGGCGTCGGACCTGGGGCACCGACCGACTTCTGTCATCGTCGTAGGACATTCCGCGGGCGGCCACCTGGCGACACTGGTGGCGCTCTCCGGGGAGCGATTCGGCGGCGGGTGCCCGTGGCCGCGCGTGGCGCTCGACGGTGTCGTCGGGCTGGCTGGCGTCTACGACACGACGTGGGCGATCGGATCACTCGACCGCTTCTTCGGAGGGAGCACCGACCCCGAGTTGCTCGCGGAGGGCAGCCCGCTGGCATGGGCGCAGTCCTCGGAGGCCATCCCGTCGGGGCTCCGGGTGCTGCTCGTCCACGGCGACGCGGATGGCGTCGTGCCGCTCGAGCAGACGCGCCTTCTGGCCGACGCCCTCCGGGGCTCGCGTGCCGACGTGTCGGTCGTGGTCATGGACGGACAGGATCACGACACGGTGTACCGAGCCGACGTCGCGGGACCGGAGATCAGGGAGTGGATGGGTCTGCCGTAGCCGTCCCCGGCGCGACGGTCTGTGCCACGGCGACCTCGAGCAGCGCGTCGAACGTGGTCTCGCGCGGGTCGCCGGCAGCGGTGCCCGCGCGCACGGTGGTGGGCCACTTGCCCAGGTTGATGCCGCTGATCCGCACCGCCTCCTGGATGCGGGCGGCGAGGTCATCGGCGTTCGGCTTGCCGCCGATCCCCGCGACGAGGAACTCGTCCCCGCTCCAGCGGGCCACGAGATCGCCCAGCCGCACGGTGCCCTGAATGGCCGAGGCCACGGCGCGCAGGACGTCGTCGCCGTAGTGCACGCCGTACTGCTCGTTGGCGGTCGCCAGGTGCTCGACGTCGAAGTACATGAGGCAGACATGCTCACCCGTGCGCTCCGCGGTGCCGGCGACGGTTGGCATGACGGTCAGGAGCCCGTGGCGGGTGAGGGTGCCGGTGAGGACGTCGGTCGTGACGAGGGCCGCCGAGCGGGCCTGCTCGTCGCCGAGGGCCTTGATCGCGGTCAGGCGAAGGCGCAGCAGCGTGGCGCTGACGAGGAGCGCGGCGACGCCAGCCGTGATGAGGCGCAGCTCCTCGTCGCCGTCGCTGGTGACGGCGCCGATCGACATCGCCGCGAGCATCGCCGTGCCGGCGACGAGGCTCGGCGTCCAGGCCAGGACGACGGGGGCGAAGGCGGTCATCACGATGAGCCCGTACGCGACGGGGAACTGACTGTTCAGCCGGACGGCTTCGAGCGTCATCAGGAGGACGAGCAGGACGCAGCTCGTCGCCCAGGTCCACATCACGGTACGCGCGCGAAAGTGCCGGCGCCCGAGCACCTGGGCGACCACGAGGAAGAGGACGCCGACCGCCAGTTGAATGACGTGGATCGGGACCTGGGTGGCGCGAAAGATGATGAGAGATGTGGTGGAGATGAGGATGACGAGTGCGCCGACGAGGCCGAAGGCCTGCGGGATGTCGCGGCGTGCGATGGCCATGCGCATCTGGTCGTAGGGATCGGCGCTGTCCGGCCGCTCGGGCCTGGGGATGTCGTCCACGGCGGTGTCCTTGTCGGGGTCGAGGCCGATCTTGCGCATCCAGCCGCGGACGCGCTCCGGATGGAACTGGCGGGGCATGGGAATGAGCTTCGACAGCGTCAGGCCCATGTAGATGATCGTGTTGAAGGCCACCACGGTCGCCATGAGGATGAACCAGTTGGACGTGAGCACGCTCTCGGGGAGCAGGATGCCGGCGGGCGCGTGCATCACGAGCCCAGCGGGGCGGTCGGGTGCTGGACGTGCCCCCAGGTCGCCCGGCGGGCGAGGGTGATGTCGAGCAGGCACTTGCAGAACACAATCTGCAGGAAGACGTCGTAGGCGAGCTCCGGGAACAGTGCCAGGGCGAGCAGTCGCCCGCGCCATCCCGCGCTCCAGGCCGTCAGCACACGCTCGACGACGAAGATGAGGCCGATGACCAGCCAGAAGGGGAACCAGATCCACTGGTCGACGGCCACGATGGTGATGAACATGAGCAGGAGCGCCAGGTTGAGGGCGAAGGTGCCGTAGCCGATCCCGACCTGCTGCCCCCAGTAGCGGATGGTCGCCCGGGTGATGCCGTAGGCACTGAGGTTCTCCAGTGCCCCGCGCTGCCATCGCTGGCGCTGGATCCACAGGTTCTTCCAGGCGGGCATGATCTCCGTGGTGACCATGCACTCGATCGGTGACGTCATGGTCGCGCCGAGCGACTTCAGTGCGAGCGTCAGCTCGTAGTCCTCGGTGAGCGCCGCCGTGTCGTAGACCTTGCCGGTCTCGCCGGGGATGAATACGCCGCGGGCTGCCGCCACGTCGAGCAGGGCATCGGCGCGGAACATGGTCGCCGTGCCAGTGAGTACGAAGACCCGGCCGTGCCTCGAGCGGATCTGCAGCGAGTAGCGCGCGTACTCGTTGCGCTGGAACTGGCCGATCAGCCCGTGGCCGTCCTCGCCGTAGAAGACCCCGCCGACGGCGCTGAGCTCCGGGTCGGCCTCCAGCCGTGCGGCGCCCACCTCGATGAACCGCGGAGCGAGGCTCGTATCGGCGTCCATCACGAGCACGACGTCGCTCGCGTCGGACTCGGGCAGGATCCGGGCCAGCGCCTGGTTGAGGGCGCCGCCCTTCTTGTGGACGTTGCCGACGCTCTCGAAGGCCTCGAAGCCCATCTCGCGGGCGATCTCGACAGTGCGGTCGGTGCAGTTGTCGGCCACGACGATGACGCGGTCGGGCGGCCGGGTCTGCTGGAGCAGGGCGTTCAGGGTGACGGGGAGCGAGAACTCCTCGTTGTGGGCCGGCACGAGCGCCGTCACCCGCACCCGGCCGTCGGTGGCGGCCCGGTTCACGTCGGCCCGGTACGAGGTGAGCAGGCGCCGCCGGGGGCTGATGGACATGAGTGCGGCGATCACCTCGAAGGCGATGGCGCACACCGCGATCAGCGCGATACCGCACAGGGCGACGATCACGAGGGTACGGGGAGGGCCCTCCATCGACACCAGCGTCTCGTACCTGCCGATCGTCACCTCCTGGGGAGGCTCGGGCGTCTGGGTGCCGGCGAAGATGTTGCCGACCGCGGCGGCGAAGGCGCCGATCGTGACCACGATGGCGACGACGACCGCCACCACGAGGCGCCCGTACATCACGGTGGGATCCTCGGATCGCTGGGGGACCGTCGGCACGTGGACGAAGCTGTGGGCGTCCGACTGCCGGTGACGGCCCTCAGGCTCGCTCGTCAAGGGATCCCCTCGGCTCGGCATGGCGCATGATGAGTCATTGTGCACGCCTCGCGTCGACCGCGCTGATACGGCACTCTCACCACATGGGAGAGAAAGTCGGCCCCCGGGCCTTCACTCGCGAGGACCGGCAGCGCTACCGCGACAAGGTGCACCGATGCCTCGACGTCTTCGCCCAGATGCTGGAGCAGTCGCGATTCGACTTCGAGACCCCCATGACCGGCATGGAGGTGGAGCTCAACCTCATCGACGCCGACGGCAGGCCTGCTCTCGTCAACGCGGAGGTCCTGGCCCGCATCGACGATCCGGCCTTCGTCGAGGAGCTTGGACAGTTCAACCTCGAGATCAACGTCCCGCCGCGGGGGCTGACCGGTGACGGGGCGATGCGCTACGAGACCGAGGTGCGCGAGCAGCTGAACGCGGCGGACGCCCGAGCCCGGGAGGTCGGGGCGGGCATGGTGATGATCGGGATCCTGCCTACCCTCGGCTCGGAGCACCTGACGCACGAGTCGATCAGCAGCAACCCGCGCTACGCGCTCCTGGACGCGCAGATGTTCCTCGCCCGCGGGGAGGACCTCCAGATCGACATCCGGGGCGGACCGGAGTCCCTCGACGTGTTCGCCGACTCGATCGCGCCGGAGGCCGCCTGCACGAGCGTGCAGTTCCACCTTCAGGTGAGCCCCGACGAGTTCGCCTCGACGTGGAACGCGGCGCAGTGCCTGGCCGCCGTGCAGGTGGGCCTGGGTGCGAACTCCCCGTACTTCATGGGGCGTGAGCTGTGGCGTGAGACGCGGGTGGCGGTCTTCACGCAGGCGACCGACACCCGCCCCGCGGAGCTCAAGGCCCAGGGCGTGCGGCCGCGGGTGTGGTTCGGCGAGCGGTGGATCACGAGCGTCTTCGACCTGTTCGAGGAGAACTCCACCTACTTCTCCGCCCTGCTGCCCGTGCTCGACGACGAGGATCCCGCGGCCGTGCTCGCCGCCGGGCACACGCCCTCGCTCCACGAGCTTCGGCTGCACAACGGAACGGTGTGGCGGTGGAACCGACCGGTCTACGACGTCGTGGACGATCGGCCCCACCTCCGCGTCGAGAACCGCGTGCTGCCCGCCGGCCCGACTGTCGTGGACGTTCTGGCCAACGGCGCCCTGTACTTCGGCGCGCTGCGCGCCCTCGCCGAGCAGGAGCGTCCGGTGTGGTCGCAGATGTCCTTCGGTGCCGCCGAGGACAACTTCACGGTCGCCTCGATCCACGGCATCGACGCCCCCGTGTACTGGCCTGGTCTGGGCGACGTTCCGGTGACCGAGCTGGTGCTCCGTCGACTGCTGCCGCTGGCCCATGAGGGGCTCGCATCGTGGGGAGTCGATCCCGCGATCCGCGAGCGGCTGCTGGGGATCATCGAAGGCCGGTGCACCTCGGGACGCAACGGGGCCACGTGGCAGGTGGAGTCGGTTCAGGCGTTCGAGGCATCGGGAATGGATCGGCAGGAGTCCCTGCGTCGCATGACCCTCGAGTACGTCGAGCGCATGCACAGCAACGAGCCGGTCCACTCCTGGGACGTGCTGTGACTGTTGCGCCGGTAGGGCTCGTGGGCGTCTACCACGCGGACGGCGGACCGATCGGCGAGACGCGCTATGTCATCGGACGCCTGCTCGGAACGGCGCACTGCTCGCTCTGCGACATCACGCACGGCGCCCTGCGGCGCAAGGCTGCATGGGACACCATGGCGGCCGGCCTGGGACTGCCATTCGACCTCGTCCACCTGAACGAGGTGCCGTCCGACATCGCTCCGCTGGTCGTCGACCGCGGATCACCGCTCGTCGCGCTCCGGCTCGACGATGGCACGGCGCAGGTGCTGCTGGCGGCAGCGGATCTCGAGGTGCTGGCCGGCTCGGTTGACCAGTTCGCTGCCGCGCTACGGGGTCAGCTGGCGGCCGTCGGAGGGGGCGGCGTCACGATGTAGCCGGCGTCCGCGTCGCCGTGCACTATGAGCGCGCCGGGCTGGTTGGCCCACAGCCAGGCGAGGTAGGCGCACAGGATCGCGTCGATCTCGTCCTCGGCCCGGTCGAGTTGGAACGGCCGCGTCGCGCCGTCGACGTCGGAGACCAGCTCGCGCCACCGTGGCGACTCGTCGAGGTGCAGGAGCCGGCCGCACACCCGCTCCAGGTGGGCGATGAGGTCGGTGAACGCCGCCTGCCGTGATGCCACCGATCGCCCGCGGCGGCTCTTGTACGGCAGGACGCGCTCAAGCCCGAAGAGGGAGACCATGGCCGGGTGGGGGTAGACCTCGATGGCGACCGACACGTCAGGAGCGGGACGAGCGGCAGGATCCAACTCCCACCCGAAGCGCCGTGCGAGGCGGGCCCCGCGCGGCTCGGGGTTGAAGGCCGCCATGCCGCGGTTGGCGGGGTAGGCACCCGCGTGGTACCTGCCGAAGGCCTGGCCGACGAGGCGCTCGCATGGTCGCTGGCCGGCCTCGTTGGGCACGATCAGCGGAGCGTCGATGGCGACGACGAGGCCGGGTTCACCGGCCGCGTGGCCCAGGACCGCGGAGATCTCGTCGTCCGTGCGCACCGAGCCCGATCGGAACAACCGGCCGTCCTCCGTGAGCACCGCCACGCCCGTGCGGGCTCGCTCGCCCCAGGCGAGGTCGATGCCCGCGTAGCGCAGCGGCACGGACCTACGCGGTAGCGGGGAGGGCGTCGAGGGTCGCCATCTGCTCGGCACTGAGGCGGACGCGTCCGGCCTCGCAGTTCTCGATGAGGTGGTCGATCGATCCGGTGCCGGGGATGGGGAGCATGACGGGGGAGTGCTGAAGCAGCCACGCGAGCGCCGCCTGCGCGGGCGAGCACCCCGCCTCGGCCGCGACGCTGGCCAGCGGCCCGTCCGTCGAGACGAGGGCGCGGTTGCCGAGCGGGAACCACGGGATGAACCCGATGCCGCGCGGAGTGCAGTGATCGACCAGTGCCTCGCTCGATCGATCGCCCACGTTGTACAGGTTCTGCACGCTCACGATGTCGAGGATGCCGTCGGCCTCCTCGAGCTCGGCGACGGTGACCTCCGAGAGGCCGACATGGCGCACGAGCCCCTCGTCGACGAACTCCCGGATGGCGCCGAACTGCTCCGCCGTCGGAACCAGCGGGTCGATGCGGTGCAGCTGCCACAGGTCGATGCGCTCGACGCCGAGGCGGCGCAGCGACATGTGCAGGGACTGGCGCAGGTACTCGGGCCGCCCCACGGGGGCCCAGAGGTCGGGACCCTGGCGGGTGAGTCCGCCCTTCGTGGCGATGAGCAGTCCGTCATAGGGGTGGAGGGCCTCGCGGATCAGGTCCTCGCTCGTGCCGGGGCCGTAGGAGTCGGCAGTGTCGATGAAGTCGACGCCCTGGCTCACGGCCTCCCGCAGGACGGCGACCGCCGTCGCGCGGTCGGGCGGATCGCCCCAGATGCCGGCGCCGGTGATGCGCATCGCCCCGAACCCCAGGCGCCTGACGGTCATGGGGTCGTTGGAGTCGGCTGCGAGGGTGAAGGTGGCGGACGCTTCGATCGGAGTGGGGGACATGGGCCCATTCAACCGTGCCGGGCTGGGCCCGCACCTCAGAGGCAGTCACGGAACGCTGCCCCGGTCGATACCCTCGCCGTGTGACGAGCCCGGCAGGCGACCTCTGCGCGGTGGTGCTCGCCGCGGGCGTCGGTCGACGGCTGCGCCCGCTGACCGCCATCCGGCCCAAGGCCCTGTGTCCGGTGGGGAACGTGGCACTCCTGGACCTCGCCCTCGCCTCCGTCCGTCCGCACGCCGCCGATGTCGCGGTGAACGTCCATCACCTCGCCGAGCAGGTGCGGGCGCACCTCGACGGCACCAGCGTGCACATCTCGGACGAGTCGGCGGGACTGCTGCAGAGCGGTGGCGCCCTCGGCCACCTGCGGGAGTGGATCGGCGGCCGGCCGGTGCTGCTGCGCAACTCGGACTCCTACCTGACCGACGGCCTCTCTCGACTGGTCGAGGGATGGGACGGGGAGCGTCCGCGCCTGCTCGTTGTCGACACGGGTGCAGACAGCGACTTCGGCACGAAGCGCTACGTCGGGGCCTGCCTCCTCCCGGCCGCCTCGGTGGCCGCGATGCCGGATGCGCCGGCGAGCCTCCACGACCTGGTGTGGCGGCCTGCCTGGGACCGGGGGCAGCTCGACCTCGTCGCGGCAACCGGTGCGTTCGTCGACTGCGGCACGCCGCACGACTACCTGCGCGCGAACCTGCTCGCCAGCGGCGGGGCGAGTGTGGTGGGCGAGGGTGCGCAGGTCCTGGGCGCGATCGATCGAGCCGTGGTGTGGCCGGGCGGGCGGGTCGGGCCCGACGAGGTGCTCCGTGACTGCGTCCGGGCGGGCTCGGACGTCACCGTCCCGGCCGGCTGAGGCAGGATGTCGGCATGAGCGGCGACGAGGTGCAGCGCGAGGAGACCCCGGTCATCAGCGTCGAGGACGACATGGCCCTGCTCACCGTGGTCGAGCAGCTCTTCCCCTCGCTGTTCGGGATCACGCTGACGCCGGTGCCGGGCGACGCACTCGCGGCGGAGACCGAGGTCGGGACCCTCATCGTGGGCGTGCTGGGGGACTTCGTCGTGAGCCTGGAGATGCGCCTGCACGGCGAGTTCGAGGCGACGGCCGAGCTGCTCGCCGAGCTGAACGACCGCAACGCGTCCACGTCCTTCGTGACCTTCTCGATCCTCGAGGGTGCGCTGTGGGCGTCGGCGAGCGTGGACGGCAACCCGCTGGTCCCGGCGCACCTTGCCCGTGTCGTGGCCTACCTGGCCCAGTCGGCCGCGCTGCTCGCGGAGGGCCGCAGCTGACCCTCGGCTGGGGATACCATCCGCGGATGCATCCGGTGGCCGCGGCGCTCGTCTCCCGACTCGGCATGTCGAGGCTGCCCGTCGAGGAGACCTACTTCGTCAGCACCTACCGCAGCACGGCCGAGAACGAGGACGGAGAGCCGGTCGGCACGGCGATGCTCGGCCTCTACTGCGCCGACCCGCCGAGCCTGTCCCTGTTCCACCGGCTCACCTTCGACGAGGTGTGGCACTTCTACGGGGGCGACCCGATCAGGCTGGTCCTCCTGCACCCCGACGGAGCGACGGAGACCGTCATCCTCGGCAGCGACATCCTCGCCGGCCAGCAGGTGCAGGTGGTGGTGCTCGCGGGCACGTGGCAGGCCGGCGAGCTCGTGCCCGGCGGCGAATGGGCGCTGTTCGGGTGCACCGTCGCCCCGGGGTTCACCGGCACCTGCTTCGAGGGGGGCCGCGCCGAGGACCTGCTTCCGCGCTACCCGGAGCGCGCGGACGACATCCGGCGGCTGGGCATCGCCGGCGGGCACGACACCCGCATGCCGAGCGGCTTCGCGACCTGAGCCACGGGTCGCCGGGGAGCCCTCAGGAGGCCGGCAGCGATGGCGCCGTGGTGGCGATCGACGCCGCTATCCGACGCGCCTCGAGTCCGATCTCGCGCAGCATCCCCGTGGGGGACACGTAGTAGCCGCAGAAGTAGAGCCCGGGCACCCCAGCCTCGTGCCCTGACGTCCGCGGGGTGCCGTCACCGTCGTGGGCCGCGGGCGCATCGAGGAAGTCATGCACGTGGGGGCGGTAGCCGGTGGCGAGCACCACGGTGTCGAAGAGACCGTGCGTGCCGTCGTCGAAGCGGACACCGTCCGTCGTGAACGACTCGATTCCCGGCCGGACCGTGATCGCACCGCTGCGGATGAGCGACATGGTGCCGATGTCGATGAGCGGGATGCTGCCGTCTCGGCGGATCTGGGTGGCGGGACCGTAGGGCAGCTTGCGCAGGCCGTACGAGGTGATGTCGCCCACCGCGGCCGCGAGGACGGGTGCGTTCAGCGCATCGGCGAGCGAGGGAGGCAGTCTGTCCTGGGCGATCCCGATGGAGAGGATGGGCAGGCCGAGCACCTCGCGCGGGATGACGTTGACGGGGCTGCGCACCGAGATCGACGTTCGGAAGCCTCCCTCGCTCAGGTCGATCGCGATCTCGCCACCGGAGTTGCCGAAGCCGACCACCAGGGCGCGGTCGCCCGCCAGCTCATGGCTGTTCCGGTACGCGGAGCTGTGGAGCAGGGTGCCGCCGAAGTCGGCCATCCCGGGCCACGACGGCAGGTGAGGCGTGCGCGCGTTGCCGGCGGCGACCACCAGGTACGACGACGTGAAGGTGCCCTCCTCGGTGGTGACCCGCCAGGTGCCCGCCTCTCGGCGGGCGCCGACGACCTGCTGCCCGAACCGGATGTCGAGCCGGACGCGGGCCGCGTAGCCCTCGAGGTAGCCGACCACGGCGTCACGGGAGGCGTAGCGCGGCGATCCCTTCGGGAAGGGGATGAAGGGCAGGGCCGAGTTGCGCCG
>ERZ724525.953-NODE-953-length-16818-cov-4.942910_pt1 | contig 16818 bp, 15 predicted proteins | sample MGYA00376058_ERZ724525 | MGnify/ENA primary metagenome ERZ724525 (study PRJEB28724, sample SAMN07190888) | wastewater metagenome | isolation source: influent of sewage treatment plant in Hong Hong | place: USA: Christiansburg, Virginia | collected 2016-03-01 ... | reverse complement strand
ACCAGCACGCCGACCACCAGGGCCAGCGACAGCAGGGTGACGGTGTTGAGCGTGTAGCCAAAGTAGTGCAGCCCCAGGAAGGTGGGAATGGCCGACAGCGGCAATGCGGCAGCGGCCACCAATGTGGCGCGCCAGTCGCGCAGGAACCACCACACCACGAGGATCGCCAGCAGCGCGCCCTCGTACAGTAGTTCCATCGAGCCCTGGAAGTTCTCCGCCACGGGTTGCGCGTTGTCGATCACCGGCGTGAGCACCACCTCTGGATGGGCGGCCTGCAGCTGGTCCACGGCAGCGCGCACGCCGCGGGCCACGTCCACTTCGCCGGCGCCCTTGGTGCGGAAGATCTCGAATCCAACCACCGGTCGACCGTCCTGGGTGGCAACGGAACGCGGCTCGGCCACGGTGTCGAGCACGGTGGCGACCTGGTCCAGCCGGATGTGGCGGCCGTCGGCCAGCGGGATGTCCAGGCGTGCCAGCTCGGCGGCGGTCTTCACCGTGGCGATGGTGCGCACCGACTGCTCGGCGCCGCTGACATCCCCGCGGCCGCCCGGCGCTTCCTGTTGAACCAGCCTGAGCCGGCGCGACACATCGATCGCGGCCACCCGCAGGGCCGCCATCTTGTCGGCATCGAGTTCGATCCGGACCTCACGGCTCACGCCCCCCATGCGCTTTACGGCGCCCACACCGGGCACGCTCAGAAGTCGCTTGGCCACCGTGTTGTCGACGAACCAGCTCAGGGCCTGGTCATCCAGGCGCGCTGCGCGGCCGCTGGACACCGGGGCAGCAGCAGCGGTGAAGGTCATCACCACCCGTCCTGCGGTCGATGCCTTCGTCACCGAGGGGTCGCGCACATCCGCGGGCAAGTCGGCCCGCACGCGGGCCACGGCGTCGCGCACGTCGTTGACCGCCTCCGCGATGGGCTTTTCGAGGATGAACTCCACGGTAACCGTCACGTCACCGTCCAGCACCTTGGTATAGATGTTCTTGACGCCCTGCAGCGTGGCCACCGAATCCTCGATCTTGCGGGCGACTTCCGTCTCCAGCTGCGCCGGTGCGGCGCCCGAAAGCGTGGCGCTGACGGTGACGATGGGCAGTTCGATGTCGGGGAAGTCCTGCACCACGCTGGCGCGATACGACAGAATGCCTGCCAGCGTCAGCAGCACAAACAGCATGATGGCCGGAATCGGGTGCTTGATGGAGAGGGCGGAGAAGTTCACACCGGATCCTCAGGGCCGGGCCGCAGGAGCGGCGGGTGCGGGCGCGGGTGCCACCTTGACCAGGTCGCCTTCGTTCAGGAAGCCGGCCCCCGTGGCAATCACCACGGCGTCCGCCCCGATGCCATCCAGCAGCTCGACCCGATCACCCACCCTGCGCCCCAGTTGCACCTTGATCTGGCTCACCCGCTGGTCGGCGTTCAGGCGGAACACGTAGCTGAAGCCGTCGCGCACCACCACGGCCTGCTGGGGCACGGTCAAGGCGCTGGAGCGGCCCAGTTCGAACTCGCCGCGGGCGAACATGCCGGGCAGTGCGCCCTCAAGTGCATCGGCGACGGCGCTGGAGGCTGCCGCGCGAGCAGGCGCTGGCCGGACGGACTGCATGGGCATCGGCGGCAGGTCCACATACACCAGGCCGGCGCGGGTCTGGGGGTCCACGGTGGGTGCCACCATGCGCACCCGGCCGTCGAGCCGCGCACCGTTGGCCGCGACGACAGTGACCGGCGTGCCTGGCGCGATGCGGGCCAGTTCCGTGGACGTCATCTCGGCGCGCCATTCGAGGCGTCCCTGGCGGATCAGGCGAAACAGCTCCGTCCCGCTGGGAACGACCGCACCGACCGTCGCGCTGCGCGCGGAGATGATGCCCGCGTCAGGCGCCAGCACCTGCGTGTTCTTCAGGCGCAGCAGCTGGGCCGCCAGCACCGCCTTGGCCGACTCCACGCGCGCCAGGGCGGTCTGCTCGGCGGCCAGGTACTGGCTGATCTGCTGTCCGCTGAAGGTGCCTGTGTTCAGCAGGGTGCGGACGCGGTTGGCGTTGGCGGTGGCCTCGGTCGCCTGGGCGCCGGTTTCGGCGACGCCGGCACGGGCCTGGGCCACATCGGCCTGCACGCTGTCGTCGGCAAAGCGCGCCAGTGCCTGACCGCGCTGGACCACGTCGCCCACGTTCACCAGCACCTCGGCCAGGCGCAGACCATTGCTTTCGGTGCCGACACTGGCTTCCTGCCAGGCAGCGATGTTGCCATTGGCGCTGAGCTTGATCTGCAACTGGGTTGCGACGGGCTGGGTGGTGGTCACCGTCAATGCGGCTCGCGCCGCAGCGTTCGTTCCCTTCGTGGGCGTATCGCCCGCCTTGTCCGGTGCGCTGGTGCGATGGATGTACACGCCAAGCACAGTGGCGACGACCGCCACCACTGCGAGAGCGATGGCAACAGATTTCAATCGGGAGGCGTTCATGGCGGGCGACTGGGTGTTCGGGTGTCAAGGGCCTGGACCCGATCGCCCGGACCGCAGGCCACCGTGACACCACCCCGTCCTGAGGCGGGGTGATTCATGGTCCCTGGGGTCCTGGCCGGCGCAGGCGCAAGCGCAAGCGCTGAATCATGGCATGTTCGCAGAACAGCTGCATGCCGGGGCCCTGATGGTAATCGCGCCGCAATGAGGAAAAAAAACCTGGACCCATCGCTGGGTCCAGGTCGTTCATGCTTTGGCGTCAGAAGCGGGCCATCGGCGATCTGCCGCGGCCCGCGCCGGCAATCAAACCCAGTGGACAGCGCCCTTCTTGCCGTACCAGGCGTCGAGTTGGGGCTCCACAGCCGACTCGATGCGGGCGCGACGGATCTTCATGGTGGGGGTCAGGTAGCCATTCTCGACGGTCCACGGTTCCGGCGCCACCACGATCATCTGCAGTTTCTCGTAGTCGGCCAGCTGCTTGTTGACCTCCTTGAGCAACTGCGAAAGCTCCGCATCCACCTTGGCCTTGACGGCGGGATCCTTGACCTTGGGCCGCAGATCCTCGGCCAGCACCACCATGGCATAGGCGGCGACCTGGCCGACACCGGAGACCAGCGTCAGCTCCACCATCGGGTGCGCATTGATCATGTTCTCGATCGGGGCGGGCGCCACGTACTTGCCCTTGGCGGTCTTGAACAGCTCCTTGACACGGCCGGTGATCTTGAGCAGGCCGTCCTTGCGCCGCTCGCCGCGGTCGCCCGTGCGGAAGTAGCCGTCGTCGGTGAAGGCCTCGGCCGTGAGGTCCGGGCGCTTGAAGTAGCCGGTCATGGCCCCGGGCGACTTGATCAGGATTTCGCCTTCGTCACTGATGCGCACCTTGACGCCGGCCAGCGGCACGCCCACGCAGCCGGGCTCGTTGATGGCCTCGGTCGAGTTGTGCGAGTAGGCGAAGTCCTCGGTCATCGCATAGCCTTCGATCAGGTTCAGGCCCAGGCGACGGTACCAGGCGATCAGGTCGGCCGGAATAGGCGCCGAGCCGCTGCCGGCCAGCAGGGCTTGGTCGAGCCCCAGGCCTTTGAGCACCTTGCGGCCCACGATGCGGCCCAGGATGGGAATGCTGAGCAGGCGGTCCAGCTTCTTGGGCGGCATCTTGGTGAACACGCCCTGCTGGAACTTCAGCCACAGACGCGGCACCGAGATGAAGGTGGTGGGGCGCGCGCGGTTCAGGTCCGCCAGGAAGGTGTCCAGCGTCTCCGCGAAATACACACGCGTGTTGCCGTCGATCAGGGAAGCGCACTCGACCCACGCCCGCTCGAAGACGTGCGCCAGCGGCAGGTAGGACATGATCCGGTTTTCCGGCAGGTTGCCGATACGGGACTTGATGTCGGCGGTGATGCCTTCGCTGGCCCGGGTGATGTTCTCGAAACAGTGCATCACGCCCTTGGGCTGGCCGGTGGAGCCCGAGGTGTAGATGATCATCGCGGTGTCGTCCGGCGCGCGCGCGGGGCGTCCGCCCATGGGTTCGGTCCGTGAGGCGATCGAATCCCAGGTGTCGTAGTCGGTGCGCGGCGCCAGCGGGAAAGCGATGCGCGGCAGGCCGGCAGGTACGCCCGGCTCCTGCTGGTTCCAGGTGTCGAGCTTGCCGACGAACAGCAGGCTGGCCCCGCTGTGCTCCAGCACGTAATTCACGGTTTCGGCGGTTTCGGTGGGGAAAATGGCGACGGTGGTGTAGCCGGCCATCCAGATGGCCAATTCGGCCATGAAGAAATGCGCGCAGTTCTTGGACAGGATGGCGATGCGGGCGCCGGGCTCGAAATTGCGGCTCTTCAGGTAGGCCGCCATGCGTCGGGACTGGTCCAGTGTCTGCTTCCAGGTGTAGTCGGCTACCTTGCCTTGACCCAGCGGCTGGGTCAGGTAGACCTTGTCGGGCTGCGAGGCCTCAAGATCGTAGACATAGTCGAGGATGAGTTTGTTTTTTGCCATGAAAGGTCCTTAAGCAATACGCCGGTCTGGCGCGTCGCGGGCCACTGTGCCTCAGAAGGACGGCTTCGGGTTAGGGGGTTTTCCCGAACGACGGCGGGCCGCTTCGTGCACTGGAAAGGCCGGTTCAAAGGGTATCCTGCCTGAACTGAGAGGTTCCCAACGCCGGATGGACTCGGTGCGCTATGAAAAGAGGACTTCCGCGGTCAAATTGTGGCCGGCGTTGCCCCTGGCCGGGTCGGTATCAGGCCTGGAGCCGAGCCGTTCGATGCCATCCCAGCGGCCTGCCAGAACCTGATGGCCTATACCGGGCGATTTCGCGCCAGAGGCGGATTGCGCGCGAAATAGGCCTGAATCCCTTTCATCAGCGCGTCGGCCAGGGCATCCTGGTAGGCCTCGCTGCGCAGCTTGACCTCTTCTTCGGGGTTGCTGATGAAGGCGGTTTCCACCAGCACGCTGGGGATATCAGGGGCTTTCAGCACCGCGAAGCCCGCCTGCTCGACGCCGGGCTTGTGCAGACGCCCGATCTGGCCGATTTCGCGCAGCATCGCGCCACCCAGCTTCAGGCTGTCATTGATCTGGGCCGTCGTGCTCATGTCGAACAGGGCCCGCTTCAGGTGCGGGTCGCTGGCCTGAATGTTGACGCCGCCGATCAGGTCGGCCTTGTTTTCCTGGCTGGCCATCCAGCGCGCTGCGGCGCTCGAGGCCGCGCCCTGACTGAGGGCAAACACGCTGGCACCACGGGCCTGCGGTGTGAAAAAAGCGTCGGCGTGGATGCTGACAAACAGGTCGGCCTGCACCCGCTGGGCCTTTTGCACGCGAACCTGCAGCGGGACGAAGAAGTCCGCATCCCGGGTGAGATAGGCGCGCATCGGGCTACCCTTGAGTGTGGTGGCGTTGATCCGCTCTCGCAGGCGGTGCGCAATCTGCAGAACCACGTCCTTTTCACGGGTGCCGCCTGGACCGACGGCGCCGGGGTCTTCGCCGCCATGGCCGGGGTCGAGCGCGACGATGATCAGGCGCTCGGTGGGCCCGTCCAGCACGGATTTTGAGCTCTTTTCGACGTTTCCCAGCGTCGGACGGCCATGTCCAGCTATCAGATCGGGAGCTGACGGTTCTGCCGGCAGGAGCTCGGGGTAGCGGCGGGTGCTCGGTGAGGGGGGGGCGGGCGCAGGCGCCGGCGCTGCAGCCGCCCCGATGCGCCCTGACTGTCGTGCGATCAGTTCACCCAGCGGATCGGTCACCACAGGCGGCTGCGGTGCATTCGCGTTTGTTGCGCCCACAGAGGTGACTGGAACGGGGGCTGGGGCGGAAGGGCCGGCCGGCGGACGTGCGGCCTCGGTGGGCCGGCTGTCGCGAAGGCGCTCGGCAATCAGCGCCTCCAGCGGATCGGGTGCCTGGGCGGGGTAGAGGTCGAAGACCAGCCGGTCGCGGTAGGCTGCTACCGGAGGCAGGTTGAACACCTGCGGCTGGATGGGTCGCTTCAGGTCCACCACCAGGCGCACCACACCCGGCGCATACTGGCCCACCCGGATGCCGGCGATGTTGGGGTCATCGGCCTGCACCTTCGCGACCAGCTCGCGCAGCGCCGGACTCAGTTCGAGGTCTTCGATGTCCACCACCAGCCTCGCGGGCGCGGTGACGAAAGAGTGGCGGGTCTTCAGCGGCCCCGCGGATTCGATCGTCACGCGGGAATAGTCGGTCGCCGGCCAGACCCGGACCGCAAGGATGGTCGCTGCATGGGCCCGATGGCGCACGCCCAGGAGCAAGGCCAGGGCGCCCGTCTGCAGCAGGCTGCGGCGTTGCAGCAGGCCGGATGGCGGCCGCTTCATGGGATGGCATCCTTCAGCAAGGCCTCGCCGGTGGCGGTGCGGGGCCTGCAGGTCACAAGGCGGCTCTCGTCCGCCTGGGTTTGGATGTGCACTTCGAGGTCGGCCACCGGCAGCACGTCGGCGGCTCTTTCCGGCCATTCCGCCAGCTTCAGGCCAGCGCTGGCAAACAGGTCGCGAAAGCCCGCTTCCTCCCATTCGCGCGGATCGTCGAAGCGGTAGAAGTCGAAATGCCAGATGGCCAGACCATCGGCCTCATGCGGTTCGACGACGGCATAGGTCGGGCTCTTGATGCGCCCGCTCACGCCCAGCGCGCGCAGCAGGTGGCGCACCAGCGTGGTCTTGCCCGCGCCGAGGTCGCCATGCAGTTCGATGAACGCATTGCGCACGGCCGCACTGGCCGCGAGCCGGCGCGCAAAGGCCGCTGTCTCGTCCTCGCTCCGCCAGGCCACGGTGACGCCGGGCACGGGGACGCTTCCTACAATGGGCGGGTGACGTTCAACAGCGCTCAGATCGATCCTCATCAGTTGGTGGCCCGGGTTCGGCAATGGGCCGGAGAGCTGGGATTTTCCCAAATTGGCGTGGCGGGCGTGGATTTGTCCTCCGCCGAGCCAGGCTTGATGCAATGGCTGGAGCAGGGCTTTCACGGCAGCATGGACTATATGGCCGCGCACGGCCTCAGGCGTGCGCGGCCGGCCGAGCTGGTGCCGGGTACGCTCAGCGTGATCACCGCGCGCATGGATTACCTCCCGCGCGCGAGCGGCGAAGGCTGGCAGGCGATCGAACTGTCGCGGCTGCGCAGGGCCGGAGAAGGGACCGTCTCGCTCTATGCCCGCGGTCGGGACTACCACAAGGTGGTGCGCGCGCGTCTGCAGAAGCTGCAGGACCGCATGGCCGAGTCCGTCGGCCCGTTCGGGCACCGGGTCTTTGCCGATTCAGCGCCGGTGCTGGAAGCGGAACTGGCGGCGCGCAGTGGCCAGGGCTGGCGCGGCAAGCACACCTTGATCCTGAGCCGGGAGGCGGGCTCGCTGTTTTTTCTCGGCGAGATCTATGTCGATCTGGCTCTGCCGGCCAGTGCACCCGCGGCCGCACACTGCGGCAGCTGCCAGGCCTGCATCGATCTTTGCCCCACGCAGGCGATCATCGCGCCCTACCGGCTTGATGCGCGGCGATGCATCTCCTACCTGACCATCGAGCATGCCGGCTCGATCCCTGCGGACCTGCGCCCGCTGATCGGCAACCGCATCTACGGTTGCGACGATTGCCAGCTGGTCTGCCCCTGGAACAAATTTGCCCGCCGCAGCACCCTGGCCGACTTCGACGAGCGTGCCGGCCTGAACGCGCAGCCGCTGGCGCACTTGCTGTGCTGGAGTGAGGCAGAGTTCCTGCGCATCACCGAAGGCAGCCCGATCCGGCGCATCGGCCATGCGCGCTGGCTGCGCAATGTGGCGGTGGCATTGGGCAACGCCCTGCGTGAAGCGGCCCCGGGCTTCTGCGCTGAAACGGCACGCGCCGCGCTGGCGGGGCGGCTCGACCACCCGGATGCGCTGGTCCGCGAACACGTGACGTGGGCGCTGTCGCAAGGCGCGGATGCGCCGCTATCATGAGAGCATGAGCGCTGTAAGACCCCTGCAGACCTCGCAGCCAGCACTTCGCAGCCGGTGGCAGGTCGTGGTGCGCAACCTGAACACGTCCGCGCTCCTTCTGAGCATGATGCTGTCGCCGTCGAGCTACCGGGGCGCGGGGCGCGCGGCGGTGGCGCGCCACCTGTACCTTGGAACGGCACCCATGCTGCCCTGGTTCACCCTTTTTGTGGCGATGGCCAGTCTGGTATTGATCCGCATCGTGGTGGTCACGGCTGCCAGCTACGGACTTTCACAGTACGCTCTGGAGACCGTGATTCGGGTGCTGGTGCTGGAGCTGATCCCGCTGACGTCGGCACTCTTCGTGGCGGTGAACGTCACCTTGCCCGGTGGGGTGGTGTTGTCGAGGCAAGTGGCGCGGCGCGAGCCCGAGACAGGCACCGGTGCGCTGGTGCTGGAGGCGATGCCGCGCGCACTGGCCGGGATGTTTGCCGTGCTCACGCTCGCCGTCGTCAGCTGCGTGGTTGCATTGGTGCTGGCCTACCTGGTGGTGCACGGACCGACGCACCAGGCATTCGACTCCTACACCCGAAAGGTCGGCCAGGTCTTCAACCCGGCCGTCACGCTGATCTTCGTCCTGAAGACGCTGTTTTTCAGCCTGGCCGTATCGCTGATCCCCACCGTGTCCGGCATGAACCGGGAGCCGGCTTCTTCCAGGCGGTCCGACCTGCCTGAAGTTCAGGGATTGATGCGCATGTTCCTGCTCATCCTGCTGATCGAGGTGGCCTCGCTGGTGGGCAACTATTACTGAACGCGAGTCCTGAGCGCCCATGACCGTTGACCCTGCCGCATCCCAACCCCGACTGGAATTCCGCGCGGCCATGCTGGTCGTTGCGGTGCTGCTGCTGATTGCGGCGTCTGCGGGCTATCTGCTGTATGCACGGGGTGTCTTCGAGCGGACCCAGACGCTGGTGCTGATCGCGGACGATTCCGAAGGCGTGGCGGTCGGCATGGACATGACCTTCTCGGGCTTTGCGCTCGGGCGGGTCAGCCAGATCGCACTGGCACCGGATGGCAACGCCCGCATTGTCGTGCAGGTGCCGCGCAAAGATGCCCATTGGCTGCGGACGTCGAGCGTCTTCACGATGGAGCGGGGCATGGTTGGCGGCACCCGCATTCGCGCCTACAGCGGCATCCTCACGGATCCGCCTCTGCCCGATGGAGCCGAACGCGTGCTGCTGCGCGGCGACGCCACGGCCGAGATCCCGCGCCTCATGAACACCGTGCGTGAACTGCTGGCCAACCTGCAGGTGATGACCGCGGCCGACTCGCCGCTCAATGCCAGCCTGGCCAACGTGGGCAACGTGACGGCCCAGTTGCGCGGCCCGCGCGGAGCGCTGGGGCTGCTCATGGGCAACGAGGCCGATGCCCGCAAGCTGATCACCACGCTGGACCGCACCAACGCGCTGCTGGCGCGGTTTGACGGTCTTGCCGCCAAGGCGGATACGCAGGTCTTCGGCGAACAAGGCGTGATGCCGGCAACCCGGGCCACCGTCGCGCAGCTCAACGGTTTGCTGGCCGATGCACGGCTCAGCCTGAAGAAGGTGGACGCGGTGTTGCTGGAGGCGCAGGCAGTAGCGACCAACACCCGCGAAGGCACGTCGGATCTGGCGGCCTTGCGCGCCGAAGTCGAAGCCAGCCTGCGCAAGGTGGAGCACCTGGTGAACGAGATCAACCGCAAATGGCCTTTCGCCCGCGACCCGGAAATCAAACTGCCATGAATGCGCCTATCAGGTTTGCGCGGCGGCTTCGCCCCTGGATGCTGGCGGCGGTCATGGCCTTGTTGCTGGGTGCGTGCGCCAGCCAGCCCCCGGTGCCAGACTGGAGGGTCAATGCGCAGGCGGCGTCCGAGCGCGCAACATCGGCCTACCTGGCCGGCAACACGAGGGTCGCGAACCTGGAATTTGATCGCATGCGCAAGGAAGTCGCGCGCACGGGCGATGCGGGCCTGATGGCGCGGGCCGAGTTGCTGCGCTGTTCCACCCAGGTTGCCAGTCTGGTGTTCGAACCCTGCTCCGGGTTCGAGGCGTTGCGCGCGGATGCAGCGGCGCCCGAGATTGCCTACGCGAACTACCTGGCCGGGCGGTTGCCGCCGCAGGAGCTCGCCCTGTTGCCGAGCGCCCAGCAACCCGCTGCCCAGCGCCTGCTGCAGGGTGGGGCGATCAGTTCCGGCGATGCAGCCCTTCTGCCCGCGATGGATCAGCCGTTGCCTCGCCTGGTGGCCGCCGCGCTGTGGTTTCAAGCGGGGCAAGGGCACCCGGCCGTGATCACGCTGGCGGTGGACACCGCGTCGAGCCAAGGCTGGAGCCGCCCGCTCCTGGCCTGGCTAAAGGTGCAGGCCCGCCACGCTGAAAGCGCCGGTGACGCGGTCGAAGCCCGGCGCGTGCGCCGCCGCATCGAGCTGGTGCTGAACGGCGGCGCGCTGCCGCCCGCTGCGCCTTCGAAGCCCGCCGCGCCCTGAAACGCGGGATTTACTGGTTACGCAGCCAACCCAGCGCGAATGGCAGGCTGGCCATGCCCAGCAGGGTCGACAGCGTGACCAGTCCGGCCACATAGGCGCCGTTGTAGCCCATGCGCGCGGCCAGCACGTAGGCGCTGGAGGCCGTCGGCAGTGCGGAGAACGCCAGCAACACCGAGGTCTGAACGCTCGACAGGCCGAACCACCGCGACAGCCCGAACGCGATCAGGGGCAGCAGGACATGCCGGATCGACAACACAGCCACGGCCAGCGTGCGTCCGCTCGCCAGCGATCCGAACTGCATGCCGGCGCCAGCCGCCATCAGCCCCAGAGCCAGGGAGGCTGCACCGATGCGTGTCACGGTGGGTTCAAGCCAGTGTGGCAATGAGAACCCCGCCAGGTTGACGGCCAGGCCGGACGCGGTCGCCAGGATCAGCGGGTTGCGCACCAGCTCGCGCAGGAATCCGCGCCGTGCATGGCGCGCCATCGGCCAGACTGCGGCCACGTTGAACAGCGGCACGCAGACGCCGATCAGGACCGCAATCATCTGCAGGCCCTGCGCGCCGGCCAGGCGATCGGCCAGCGCCAGCGCGATGAAGGAGTTGAAGCGAAACGCCACCTGCGCACTCGCCGCATGGTCGCGCCGGTCGATGTGCGTGCCGATCCAGGGCAGGTGGGGCAGCGCGTAAGCGAGCGCAATGCCCGTGACACCCATCGTCAGGCCCGCTCCGATCAGGCTCGACGCGGCACCAAGGTCCAGCGGGCTTTTCACGATGGAGTGAAACAGCAGGACCGGAAACAGGAAGAAATACACCAGGCTCTCCACCGGCTCCCATACGGAACGGTTCAACGGCGTGTGCCGGCACAGGAGATACCCGCACAGAATCAGGGAAAAATCGGGGAAGAGCAGTTGCGCGTGGTTCACGGGTCGAGAATACCTTCAATCCGGCTGCGCTGCGGGTAAGCCCGTAGGGGACATCCGCCTGCACCAGAGACGTTCGTACGATTACGATCAGGCCTTCAATCGAGCAATTCAGGAGTATTTCTATGCATCGCCGTCAATGGATCGCGTTCACGGTGGCCGCGGCCGCCGCGGGTTCCGTCTTCGCACAGGGCTATCCGACCAAGGTTGTCAAACTGGTGGTTCCTTTTGCGCCCGGCGGCACGACCGACATCGTGGCCCGCGTGATTTCCGAGCCTCTGGGAAAAGCCATCGGGCAAAGCGTGATCGTCGAGAACAAGGCGGGCGGCGGCGGCGTGATCGGCGCCAATGAAACCGCCAAGGCCGCCCCGGACGGCTATTCACTGGGCATGGCCACGGTGTCGACCACGGCGGCCAATCCGGCGATCAACCCCAAGATCCCTTACAACCCGGTGACCGACTTCACCCCCATCATCAATATCGCCGCCACGCCCAATGTGATCGCGGTGCATCCGAGCTTCCCCGCGCGTGACTACCAGGGCTTCATTGCCGAACTGAAAAAGAACCCGGGAAAATACTCGTATTCGTCATCGGGGACCGGCGGCATCGGCCACCTGCAGACCGAGCTGTTCAAGAGCCTGGCGGGCGTGTTCATCACCCACATCCCCTATCGGGGCGCCGGCCCCGCGCTCAACGACACGGTTGCCGGCCAGGTGCCGATCATCTTTGACAACATGCCCTCGGCACTGCCCTTCATCAACACCGGCAAGCTGATTCCGATCGTGGTGGCCGCGCCGCAGCGGCTGACCCAGTTGCCCAACGTGCCGACTTTCAAGGAAGTCGGCCTGGAGCCGGTGAACCGCATGGCCTACTACGGCATCTACGGACCCAAGGGCCTTCCGAAGGAGGTGGTTGACAAGATCAACGGCGGCGTGAAGAAGGCTCTGGAAGACCCGGCGGTGCGCAAGCGCATCGAGGACACGGGCTCGCTGATCGTGGCCAACACGCCCGATCAGTTTGCCGCTCAGATCAAAGCCGAATACGACGTCTACAAGAAAGTGGTGGACCAGTCCAAGCTCAAACTGGACTGATGGCCGCACTGGCCGCACCGCAGCCGCGACGGCCAGCCCCGCTCAAGCCCGCTGTGCCTGGATCCTCGCCCATGCCGGCTGACAGCGCTTCCAGCATCGACCGGTTCATCGACGCCCTCTGGCTGGAGGACGGCCTGTCTCCCAACACGCTCGCGGCGTACCGCAGGGACCTTGCCCTGTATGCCCGGTGGCTGGGCGACGAAGCCGGCCTGACGCTCGACGCCAGTGCCGAAATGCATCTTCAGCGCTACTTTTCGGCGCGCCATGACAGCACCCGGGCCACGTCCGCCAACCGGCGGCTCACGGTGTTCAAGCGCTACTTTCGGTGGGCGCTGCGAGAACACCTGATCGCCCAGGATCCCACGCTGAAGCTCCAGTCGGCCCGCCAGGCTTTGCGGGTGCCCAAGACCCTGACCGAGGCCCAGGTGGAGGCCTTGCTGGCTGCGCCCGACACGGCCACGGCGCTTGGCCAGCGCGACCGCACCATGCTGGAGCTGATGTACGCCAGTGGCCTGCGCGTGAGTGAACTGGTGGCGCTCACGACCCTTAACCTTAGCCTCAATGAAGGCATCGTGCGGGTGCTGGGAAAGGGCCGCAAGGAACGGCTGGTCCCCTTCGGTGAGGTCGCTCGCGATTGGCTTCAGCGCTACCTGGCCGAGGCCCGTCCGTTGCTGCTGGCCGGGCGGCAGACCGAAGACCTGTTTGTCACCTCCAGCGGGCCCCATCCCGGCACCGCCATGTCGCGCGTGATGTTCTGGATGCTGGTCAGGCGCTATGCGGTGCAGGCCGGGATCACGGCCCCGTTGTCACCCCATACGCTGCGCCACGCGTTCGCCACCCACCTGCTCAACCATGGCGCTGACCTTCGTGCGGTCCAGTTGTTGCTAGGCCACGCCGATATCTCCACGACCACGATCTACACCCACGTGGCGCGTGAGCGGCTGAAGTCGCTGCATGCGCAGCACCATCCGCGCGGGTGAGTCTGCGCGGGGCCGGTTATTGCGGTCCTTTCCGCGTGGCCACGATCACCTGGAAGTTGCCGAAGAAGACGGTGCGACGCTCGCAGCTGAACCCGTCCATGGCCTGCAGCTGCCTGACCGGATCGTGCGTATCCCACAAGGCCAGGCCGAGCGGTTCGAACACCTTGAAGTAGGTCCAGCTCAGCGCGCGCAGCACCCAGGGCTCCGGCCTGTGGAATTCGGCCAGATAGAGCTTGCCGCCCGGAGCCAGCACCCGGCAGGCCTCGCGCAGCGCTTCGCCCTTGAGCTCGTGCGGCAATTCGTGCAGCAGGAAGAAGATCACGTTGGCGTCGACCGAGCCGTCGGCCAGCGTCATGGCGGTGGCATTCTCTTCGATGTAGTCGACGCGCCCTGCAAAGGCGGGCAGCTTGGTTCTGGCGTGCTGCAGTTCGTTCAGGATGATGTCGGCGACAAGCACGCGCGAGGCGCCAGCGTCCGTCGAGGCCTGGACCACCCTTGGGATGACGTTGCCAAAGGCGCAGGATGTGATCAGCACCTTTTTCCCGCGAAGATCGGTCTGGCGCAGCCCGCTCGTGATGGCCGACACCAGGCGGTCGTACTGAAACAGCAGGATCGCGGCGATGATCGGCTGCCAGTCGACCAGCCGGATCAGGCGCATGTTCGAGTAGATCGGATAGACATGGGCCGCCGCGCTGTCGGCCTGGCCGGCGACCGTGCGCAGGATCAGGGCCCCGCGGGTGAGCGTGAAGAAGAACAGGGCCGTGCCCGCCAGAACGATGAACAAGACGGCGGTTGCGTACAGGAGCCAGTTGGGGAGCATCACATTCCTTTGAATTTCGAACGCAGCGCCCTTCAAGCTCTCGCCGAACCGGCGCCTTCATGCAGTCCGATGGCGCCATTGTCTGCCCGCGCCCGGGCAGGAAATTGAGCGGAGTCAAGACCCCAGCAGATAGTCCAGTTCCTGCGCGCTGAAACCGGCCTGGCGCCGTGCGGTCTCGTTGAACGGAGGGCGCAGGCGCGGCGCGCGGTGCCGCTGCACCAGCACGCTGTAGTGGGCCACCGGATCCAAGCCGTCGCGCTCGCACAACCAGTGGTACCAGTGGTTGCCGATGGTGACGTGGCCAATCTCGTCGTGCAGGATGATGTCCAGCAGGTCGCAGGCCGTCAGCGCATCCGGCGTACCGACTTTGCGCAGGCGCGCCTGGATCAGCGGGGTGGCGTCCAGCCCGCGTGCCTCCAGCGTGCGGGGCACCAGGGCCATGCGGGCGACGATGTCGTCGCGGGTCTTTTCGCACATTTCCCAAAGGCCATCGTGGGCCGTGAAATCGCCGTAGTGGTGGCCCAGGCTCTGCAGGTGATCGTGCAACAGGGTGAAGTGCTGCGCTTCCTCGAACGCCACCCGCATCCAGTCGCGGTAGAAGTCCGCCGGCATCCCGGCAAAGCGCCAGACGGCGTCCAGCGCGAGGTTGATGGCGTTGAACTCGATGTGGCAGATCGCGTGGATCAGTGCGGCGCGGCCTGCCACGGTGAACGGCGAGCGCTGCGGCACCAGCGTGGGCGCAACCAGGTTCGGCTGCGCCGGTCGACCCGGCAGGCCGGGCGGCTCCGGGATGTCGTCGTTCGCTATTGAAAAAGAAGCGAACTGTGACCAGATGGCGCTGGACTGGTCTACTTTTCCCTGAATGTCTGAGGTCTGAAGCGCCCGTAGCGCTCGTTGGCGGAGTTCCATCCCTACAATTCTAGGTTTTGCGCGACGCGCGACGAGGATTTTGATGGCGATCTATGCATTGGACGGGGTGGCGCCCCAGGTCGATCCCAGCGCCTGGGTGGCCGACAGCGCCCAGGTGATGGGCGCCGTGACGCTGGGCGCAGATTCCAGCGTCTGGTTCGGCACGGTCGTTCGGGGCGACACGGAGACGATCACGATCGGCCGCGGCTCCAACATCCAGGACGGCAGTGTGATGCACGCCGATGTCGGACGGCCGATCGTCGTGGGCAACCATGTCACCGTGGGGCACAAGGTGATGCTGCATGGGTGCACGATCGGCGACGAATCGCTGATCGGCATCGGTGCCGTTGTGCTCAACGGCGCGAAGATCGGGCGGAATTGCCTGGTCGGGGCCGGCGCCCTGGTGACCGAAGGAAAGGAATTCCCGGATGGTTCGATGATCATCGGCAGCCCGGCCAAGGCTGTGCGCCAGTTGACGCCCGAACAGATGGAGGGGTTGCGCTGGAGCGCGCGCCACTATGTCGCGAACGCCCGCCGCTTTCAGGCGGGTCTGCGCAAGATCGACTGATCACGGCGCCTCGCGAGCCGAACGGCGCGCGGTGTGCACTCAGACTTCCAACCAGGTTCCCACGCGTGTCCGAACTCCACAAATTCATTTTTGACGGCCTGCCGGTGCGCGGCATGGTCGTGCGCCTGACCGGAGCCTGGCAGGAAATCCTGCGCCGGCGCGCGGGCAACACAGCCACTGGCGCATACCCGCCGCCCGTGCGCGAACTGCTCGGAGAAATGGCGGCCGCCGGGGTGCTGATGCAAGGCAACATCAAGTTCAACGGGGCGCTGGTCCTTCAGATCTTCGGTGACGGGCCCATCAAGGTGGCCGTGGCCGAAGTGCAGCCGGACCTGAGCCTGCGCGCCACGGCGACGGTGGTGGGTGAAGTGCCGCACGCCGCTGCATTGAGCCAGATGGTGAACGTGAACAACCAGGGCCGCTGCGCGATCACGCTGGATCCGAAAGACCGCCTGCCGGGTCAGCAGGCCTACCAGGGTGTGGTGCCGCTGTTCGGCGACCGGCGCGAGCCTCTGGAGAAGCTGAGCGACGTGCTGGAGCACTACATGCTGCAGTCCGAGCAGCTCGACACCACGCTGGTGTTGGCCGCGGACGAGCAGGTGGCCGCCGGCCTGCTGATCCAGCGCCTGCCGGTGCAGGGCGCGAACAACCTGGGCGGGCGCGCAACGGCTGCCGGGTCAGACGCGATGCAGGCGGCACAGGGCCCGGGGTCGGATGCGTCGAGCCCTGTCGCCGACACACGCGCCAACGAGGACGAGATTGGCCTGAACGAGCACTACAACCGCATCGCGATCCTGGCCAAGAGCCTGAAGCGGGAGGAATTGCTGACGCTGGACGTGGACACCATCCTGCGCCGGCTGTTCTGGGAAGAGCCGGTGCTGCGCTTCGAACCTCTGGCCGGCGAGACCGGTCCGCGCTTTGCCTGCAGCTGCAGCCGCGAACGCGTCGGACGCATGATTCGCAGCCTGGGGGTGGAGGAGGCCGAAGGCATCCTGGCCGAGCGCGGGCACATCGAGGTGGGCTGCGATTTCTGCGGCCAGCAGTACCATTTCGACCCGGTCGATGCGGCGCAGATCTTCACCGCGCCAGGAGCCCAGCCTCCGGTCGGGCCGGTCGTTCACTGACCGTGGTCGGGCGCCGGGTGTGCCGCGTCCTGGCGCATCAGGGCTGTGAA
>ERZ724525.948-NODE-948-length-16883-cov-10.148859_pt1 | contig 16883 bp, 14 predicted proteins | sample MGYA00376058_ERZ724525 | MGnify/ENA primary metagenome ERZ724525 (study PRJEB28724, sample SAMN07190888) | wastewater metagenome | isolation source: influent of sewage treatment plant in Hong Hong | place: USA: Christiansburg, Virginia | collected 2016-03-01 ... | reverse complement strand
CTGCGCACGGGCGAGTCGGTTTTCCATTCGCTGTGCGTCCACCGCGAGGACGGCCTGCCGGTGCAACTCGAAGACCGCCACGTCAACCCAAGCCAGGTGCCGCAGTTCACCCAGCAGGATTTCTCGCAACAACAGCCTTCCGAATATCTGGTGCGCAACGTTCCTTTCGACCAGATCGAGCATGTGGTCGACGCTGTCCTGCCCACACCCGAGCAGGCGGCCCTGCTGGAGATGAATGTGGGCGAACCCTGCCTGCTGCTCACGCGGCGCACCTGGTCGCGCGGCGTTCCCATCACGGTGGTGCGCTGTCTGCATCCCGCCTCTCGCTACCGGCTGGGCAGCCGCTTTCGGGCCGATGGGAACCCGGTCGTGGACTGAAAACACCCCCGCCCCATCGCCTTTCGCTCGCCGTTACTTGTCTATACAGGATCGTCCTATGTCTTCCACCACGCCACTCCCACTGACTCTGCGTCCTGGCCACGTAACGCTGGCCGATCTGCGCCGCATCCATGCCGCGCCGGTGGCATTGAGCCTCGACCCCGCAGCGCGTGCTGGCATGCAGGCCTCGCTAGCCACGGTGCAGCGCATCGTGGACGAAGACCAGGTGGTCTATGGCATCAACACCGGTTTTGGCAAGCTGGCAAGCACGAAGATTGCCCACGAGCGCCTGGCCGAGCTGCAGCGCAACCTGGTGCTCTCGCACAGCGTGGGCACGGGCGACGCGCTGTCCGATGCCGTGGTTCGCCTCATCCTGGCGACCAAGGCCGTCAGCCTGGCGCGCGGGCACTCGGGCATCCGCCCCGAAATCGCCGAGGCGCTGCTGGCCCTGGCCAACGCCAATGTGTTGCCCGTGATTCCTGCCAAGGGGTCGGTGGGCGCCTCGGGCGACCTGGCGCCGCTGGCCCACATGGCCTGTGTGCTGATCGGCGAGGGCCAGGCCAAAGTCAATGAAAAGATCGTCTCCGGCAAGGAAGCCATGGCGGCCGTGGGCTTGGCGCCCTTCGTTCTCGGCCCCAAGGAAGGGCTGGCGCTGCTCAACGGTACGCAGGTGTCCACTGCGCTGGCGCTCGCGGGCCTTTTTGGCGCAGAGGACGTGTTTGCCGCAGCCCTGGTGGCCGGTTGCCTGTCGCTTGAAGCCATCAAGGGCTCGGTCAAGCCGTTTGACGCCCGCATCCACGAAGCGCGCGGCCAGGTGGGGCAGATTGCGGTCGCCGCTGCCGTGCGCGCGCTGCTCGAGGGCAGCGCCATCGATCCCTCGCACCCGCACTGCGGCCGCGTGCAAGACCCGTATTCGATCCGCTGCGTGCCGCAGGTGATGGGCGCGTGCCTGGACAACCTGCAGCATGCGGCGCGCGTGCTCGCCATCGAGGCCAATGCGGCGTCAGACAACCCGTTGGTATTTGACAATGGAGATGTCATTTCGGGCGGCAACTTCCACGCCGAGCCGGTCGCCTTTGTGGCCGACATCATTGCGCTGGCCGTGTCTGAAATCGGCGCCATCTCGGAGCGGCGCCTGTCCTTGCTGCTCGACCCCGGCCTCTCGGGCCTGCCCGCCTTCCTCATCGAGGACAGCGGTGTCAACTCGGGTTTCATGATTGCGCAGGTCACCGCCGCCGCCCTGGCGGCCGAGAACCAGTGCCTGGCGAATCCCAGCAGCGTGACCAGCCTGCCGACCTCGGCCAACCAGGAAGACCACGTTTCCATGGCCACCTACGGCGCGCGGCGCCTGGGTGACATGGTGCGCAATGCGGCCGTGATGGTGGGCATCGAAGCCATGGCCGCTGCGCAAGGCATGGAGTTCGACCGAAGCCTGAAATCCTCTCCGTTGATTGAAGCCCAGTTCGCCGCCATCCGCCAGCGTGTGGCCTATCTGGAGCAGGACCGTTTTCTCGCCCCCGACATCGACGCCATGCGCGCATGGTCGCAGCAGTCCGACTGGCCTGCGGCTCTGCTGCACTGCCTCCCCAGCCATAGAAGGCAGGAATGAGTCTGCTGCGCCCACCGATCCCGCACTTGTGCTCCTCGCCGTACGAGAGTACGGCTCCGGTGCTCAGCGCAGGATCGGCGCGCTCGCGACGACTCCTCCCCGCCTTCTAGTACGCCTAAATCTCATAAGGAGCCCCTCATGAACGCCAACGACGCCATCCTTTCCGCAACGTCCACCGACCCCCGTTTTGATGCCAGCCGTGTCATCCGCGCGCCGCGCGGCACCGATCTCCATTGCAAAAACTGGTTGATCGAAGCGGCCTACCGCATGATCCAGAACAACCTGGACGCCGAAGTGGCCGAAGACCCAAAAAACCTGGTCGTCTACGGCGGCATTGGCCGCGCCGCGCGCAACTGGGAATGCTTCGACCAGATACTGGCGTCGCTCAAAGACCTGAACAGCGACGAAACGCTGCTGGTGCAGTCGGGCAAGCCCGTGGGCGTGTTCAAGACGCATGAGAACGCACCGCGCGTGCTGATTGCCAACTCCAACCTGGTCCCCAAATGGGCCAACTGGGAACACTTCAACGAACTCGACCGCAAAGACCTGTTCATGTACGGCCAAATGACGGCCGGCAGCTGGATCTACATCGGCAGCCAGGGCATCGTGCAGGGCACCTTTGAAACCTTCGTCGAAGCCGGCCGCCAGCACTACAACAACAGCCTGGTCGGCAAGTGGATTCTCACGGCCGGCCTGGGCGGCATGGGCGGCGCGCAGCCGCTGGCCGCCACGCTGGCGGGTGCCTGCTCGCTCAACATCGAATGCCAGCAGTCGAGCATCGACTTTCGCCTGCGCACCCGCTATGTGGACAAGCAGGCCCGCGATATCGACCACGCGCTGGAGCTCATCGCGCAGCACACGGCGGCCAAGGAAGCCGTGTCCATCGCGCTGCTGGGCAATGCCGCCGACATCGTCCCCGAGCTGGTGCGCCGCGCCCGCGCTGGCGGCATCAAGCCTGACCTGGTGACCGACCAGACCTCGGCGCACGACCTCATCAATGGCTACCTGCCCTCGGGCTGGAGCGTGGCGCAGTGGAAGGCTGCGCAAAAGGACCCGGCGCAGCACGCTGCGCTGACCGAGGCCGCGTCCCAATCGTGTGTCGTGCATGTCCAGGCGATGCTGGACTTTCAGTCCATGGGCATCCCGACGGTGGACTACGGCAACAACATCCGCCAGGTGGCGTTCGATGCCGGCGTGAAAAACGCCTTCGATTTCCCCGGCTTTGTGCCCGCCTACATCCGCCCACTGTTCTGCGAAGGCAAGGGGCCGTTCCGGTGGGTGGCGCTCTCGGGCGACCCGGAAGACATCTACAAGACTGACGCCAAGCTCAAGGAACTGTTCCCCAACGACAAGCCACTGCACCGCTGGCTCGACATGGCGCGCGAGCGCATCGCCTTCCAGGGCTTGCCGGCACGCATCTGCTGGCTGGGCCTGGGCGAGCGCGACAAGGCCGGCCTGGCCTTCAATGAGATGGTGAAAAGCGGTGAGCTCAAGGCCCCTATCGTGATTGGCCGCGACCACCTCGATACCGGCTCGGTCGCCAGCCCCAACCGCGAAACCGAAGCCATGAAGGACGGCACCGATGCGGTCAGCGACTGGCCGCTGCTCAACGCCTTGCTCAACACCGCCGGCGGCGCCACCTGGGTCAGCCTGCACCACGGCGGCGGCGTGGGCATGGGCTACTCGCAGCACGCGGGCATGGTCATCGTTGCCGACGGCACAGACGCGGCAAAAGAGCGCCTGGCGCGCGTGCTGGTCAACGACTGCGGCAGCGGCGTGATGCGCCATGCGGACGCAGGCTACGAACTGGCGGTGGAAACGGCGAAGAAGCAGGGCCTCAAGCTCCCCATGGTCAAGTAAACGGCACAAGGACGGCACCATGAATGCACCAGACTTGCAGCAGCGCCTGAACGAGCGCCTGAGCGACCAGGACGTAGCCGACTTCCAGCGCGACGGCGCGGTCTGCATTCGTCAGCTGCTCACGCCCGGCGAAGTGGCCATGCTGAAGGAAGGCATCGACGCCAACCTGGCTGCGCCCAGCCCACGCGCCAAGGTGGCCAGCCGCCCGGACGACCCGGGCCGATTTTTCGAGGACTTCTGCAACTGGCAGAGCATTCCCCAGTTTGAACGCCTGGTGCGCGAGACGCCGCTGGCCCCCGCCGCGCAGCGCCTGATGCATTCGCCCACGGTGCGCCTGTACCACGACCATGTGCTGGTCAAGGAGCCCGGCACCCGCCAGCGCACGCCCTGGCACCAGGACCAGCCCTACTACAACATCGATGGCAGGCAGAACATCAGCATGTGGATTCCGGTCGACCCGGTGCCGCGCCCAGCCACGCTGGAGTTTGTGGCCGGTTCGCACCTGGGGCCGTGGCTCATGCCGCGCACCTTCATGGACAACCAGGCCCAATGGTTCCCCGAAGGCAGCCTGCAGGACCTGCCCGACATCGAGGCCGATCGCAGCGCGCACCGCATCCTGGGCTGGGACATCACGCCCGGCGATGTGGTGTGTTTTCACATGCTCACACTGCATGGTGCGGGTGGGTTCGAGGGGCCGGGACGCCGCCGCGTGTTCTCGGTGCGCTTCCTGGGCGACGACACGCGCCATGCGCCGCGCCGCTGGACCACCTCGCCCGATTTTCCCGGCCTGGCCGTTACCCTGCCCGCAGGCGCGCCCATGGACCACCCTTTGTTTCCGCTGCTGGTGGAGTGATCCGCATGGCGCAGCAGCATTTCGACCTGGGCCAGGTGCCAGCCTCCCCCTGGAAAAACGGCGGCGGCGCCACGTGCGAGCTCGCCTGCTGGCCGCCGGGCGCGGACATGGACCATTTCGACTGGCGCGTGAGCGTGGCGACGATTGCGCGCAGCGGCCCGTTTTCGCGCTTTGCGGGGGTGGACCGGGTCATCACCTTGCTCACGGGCGATGGCGTGCATCTGCGCCAGCCAGAAACCGGTATCGACCACCGCCTGGAGCAAGCGCTGCAACCCTTTGCCTTTGCAGGCGATGGCGGCATGGACTGCGAGCTGCTGGGCGGCACGTCAACCGACTTCAACCTGATGGCGCGCCGGGGCCGCTGGCGCGGTGCGGTGCAGGTGCTGCGAAGCCCTGCGCTGCTGCCCGCACGGCCCGCCGGGCTGCTGTGGGCGCTGCAGGGCCGCTGGGCCATGGCGCCCTTGGCTGCAGCGGGCGGGCAGGCCGTGGTGCTGGCGCCGGATGCCGGTTGCTGGTGGGCCGACGAGGCCTGCGGCTGGCACGCAGTGCCCGAGGCGAGCGCTGGGGACAGCGTGCTCCTGCATGTGTTGCTGGAGCCTGCGTGAAGTGTTTTTCAACATAGTAAAGTTTTAGTAAAAATGGCCCCTAGCGCTTACCCACAAAGCGCTAACAGCTATCAAAATCATAGTTTTCAGGGTGCGCATGATGTCTTCAACTTCTTCCGCCACGGGCGTGTGGCGCAACCTGCGCCTGGTGCCGGAACTTGCCGTGCCCGATGTGCCGCTGGCGGCAGGCGCATGGGCCGCCGTGGTGGTGGAAGGCGGCATGCTGCGCTGGGTTGGCCCCCAGAGCGCCGTGCCCGCCGCCTATGCCGCGTTGCCCCAGTTCGATGGTGGCGGCGCGCTCGCCACGCCTGGCCTGGTCGATTGCCATACCCATCTGGTCTATGGCGGCCAGCGTGCCAACGAATTTGCCATGCGCCTGGCCGGTGCCAGCTACGAGGAGGTCGCCAAGGCCGGGGGCGGCATTGTCTCCAGCGTGAACGCCACGCGCGCCGCGAGTGAAGACGAGCTGTTCGCGCTGGCCGCGCCGCGCCTGCAGGCGCTGCTCGATGAAGGCGTGTGCGCCATCGAAATCAAGTCCGGCTATGGCCTGGCGCTCGCGCACGAGCGCAAGCAGTTGCGCGTGGCGCGGCGCCTGGGAGAAGCGCTGGGCGTGACGGTGCGCACCACCTTTCTGGGCGCGCATGCGCTGCCGCCCGAGTACGCAGGGAAAAGCCAAGGTAGCCAGGACTACATCAACCTCGTCTGTAACGAGATGCTGCCCACGCTGGCCGCCGAGGGCCTGGTCGATGCGGTCGATGTGTTCTGCGAGCGCATCGCCTTCACGCTTGCGGAGACCGAACAAGTGTTCCGCGCCGCACAGCAACTGGGCATCCCGGTGAAGCTCCACGCTGAGCAGATTTCGGATATGGGAGGATCGGCGCTGGCAGCCCGCTATGGCGCGCTGTCGTGCGACCACATCGAGCATTTGTCGCAGGCCGGTATCGACGCCATGCAAGCCGCAGGCACGGTCGCCGTGCTACTGCCCGGCGCCTACTACACGCTGCGCGACACGCAAGTGCCGCCGATTGCGCAGCTCCGCGCAGCGGGCGTGCCCATGGCCGTGTCCACCGACCACAACCCCGGCACCTCGCCCGTGCTCAGCCTGCTGCTCATGGCCAACATGGCCTGCACGCTGTTTCGCCTGACGGTGCCCGAGGCGCTGGCAGGCATCACCCAGCACGCCGCCCGCGCGCTGGGCCTGCAAGACACCCACGGCCTGCTCGCCTCCAACCGCCCGGCCAACTTCGTGCTGTGGCCCTTTGCCGACGCGGCCGAACTGGCGTACTGGTTTGGCCACAAACCGGCATGCACCATCGTGCGGCAAGGGCGCGTCGTGCAGGGCGCACCGGCTTACGCGTCATCGACCCACTAAGGATGCACTCCATGACCGCTCCTTCCATCCATGCCCTCGCCCGTCCCGAGGTGCTCCCGCTGCCGGCCTACAACGCCGGGCTATCGTCTGCGGCCGTGCGTGCGCGCTACGGCGTGACCGACATCGCCCGCCTGGCCAGCAACGAGAACCCCTATGGCCCCAGTCCCGCCGTGGCGCGGGCGCTGGTCAACCTGGCCGCCCAGGTGGGCAACTACCCCGACGCCCAATGCACAGCGCTGCGCGCAGCCATTGGCGAGCGCACGGGCGTCGCCACCGACTGCATCGTGGTCGGCAATGGCTCCGAAGACATCTTGCAGATGCTTTGCCAGGCCTTTCTGTCGCCGGGCGCCCGCGTGCTCACCCAGCGCCCGGCCTTTGGCCTGCACGAAATTTACCCGCGCATGATGGGGGCGCAGGTCGAGCTGTTGGAGCTGACGCCCGCGCTGGGCTTTGATACCGATGCCTGGTGCGCGGCCCTCGCACGCAGCCCCCACATGGTCATGCTGGCCAACCCGTCCAACCCCGTGGGCTGCATGTTTGATGCGGGCGAATTCACCCGCCTATTGGACGCCACGCCCGACCACACCCTGCTGGTGGTGGATGAGGCCTATGTCGAATACGCGCGCCTCGCCCCCGGTTATCCCGATGTACTGGCCCTGCTGCGCGCGCGCAGCATGCCCTGGATCGTGCTGCGCACCTTCTCCAAGGCCTGGGGTCTGGCGGGCCTGCGTGTGGGCTACGGCCTGGCGTCGGACGCCGCGCTGGTGCAACTGCTGGACCGCGTGCGCACGCCGTTCAATGTGAACTACGCCGCGCAGACGGCCGCGCTGGCCGCCTGGGGCGACGAGGCGCACATGCAGCACGCCGTGGCCGAGACGGTGCGGCTGCGCGAGCAACTGGCGGCGCGCCTGCGTGCAGCGCCCGGCCTGCAGGGGATTCGCATTGCGCCCTCGGCCACCAACTTTTTGTTCATTGACCTGGGCCGCCCCAATGGCCCGGTGAACGAGGCCCTGCTCGTGCACGGCATCATCACCAAGCCCTGGAAGGACCCGGGGTTCGAGAGCTTTTTGCGTGTCTCGGTGGGGACGGCGGGCGACCTGGAACGCCTGGTGCAGGTGCTGACCACCCTCTTTGGGGCCGCCGCATGACAGCCCCGCACATTGGTATTGCCGGAGCCCTGTTTGCCGAACACGCCCTGCTGCCCGGTGGCTGGGCACGCGATGTCTTGCTGCAATGGGATGCCTCGGGGCGCTTGCTGGCCGTGGCCCCGGGCAGCGCCCCCGGCAGCGCACCGCGCGCACCCGGCCCGCTGCTCCCCGGCATGCCCAACCTGCATTCCCACGCCTTCCAGCGTGCGTTTGCAGGCCTAACCGAATACCGGGCCGAGAGCCATGACAGCTTCTGGAGCTGGCGCAACCTCATGTACCGCTTTGCGGCCCACATCACCCCCGAGAGCCTGGAGGCGATTGCCACCTGGCTCTACGTGGAAATGCTGGAGGCCGGCTACACCTCGGTCTGCGAATTTCACTACCTGCACCACGACCAACGCGGCCAGCCCTACGCCGACGACGCTGAACTGTCGCACGCCTTGCTGCGCGCCGCGCAAACGGCGGGTATCGGCCTGACGCTGCTGCCGGTGCTGTACCAGACCAGCGGTTTTGGCGGCCAGGCGCCGCGCCAAGACCAGGCGCGCTTCATCCGCAGCACCGACAATATGCTCTCTTTATTGCAGCGCCTGGCGTCCGCCGCACAAGCGCAAGAGGCTGTTTTGGGCCTGGCCCCGCATTCGCTGCGCGCCGTGCCGCCGGACAGCCTGCGCGAAGCCGTTGCTGGCATCACCGCTTTGAGCCCGCAGGCCCCCATCCACATCCACATTGCCGAGCAAACGCAAGAAGTGCAGGACTGCATCGCCTGGAGCGGCCAGCGCCCGGTGCAATGGCTGCTGGACCACGCGCCCGTAGACGCGCGGTGGTGCCTGGTGCATGCCACGCACATGAAACCGTTTGAATACGCCGCAGCCGTCCGCACCGGCGCCGTGGCGGGTTTGTGCCCCAGCACCGAGGCCAATTTGGGGGACGGCCTTTTCGACATGCAGCAGTGGCTGGCGCACGGAGGTGCCTGGGGCGTGGGCTCGGACAGCCACGCCTGCGTCAATGCGGCCGAAGAACTGATGCTGCTCGAATACGGCCAGCGCCTGGCACTGCGCCAGCGCAACGTATTGGCCAGCAGCGCCCACGCCCAGGTGGCCACGGCCATGACGCTGCAAGCCGTGGCCGGCGGCGCGCAGGCCGCAGGCCGCAACGTGGCCGGGTTGGCTGGACTGGCCGTGGGCCAGCAAGCCGATATGCTGGCACTGGATGCGCAGCATGTGGCGCTGGCGGGCCTGGACGCCGAGCGCATGCTCGCCGCCCATGTGTTTGCCAGCCAGCGCAGCAGCGCGCTGCACAGCCTATGGGTGGCTGGCGTGCCACGCGTGGTGGCTGGCCGCCACGCCCTGCACGACGAGGCTGCGCGCGCCTTTGTGGCTGCGCGCCAAGCCACCATTGCCGCAGATTGACCGAACCCGGAGCCCGCCATGAGTCAAACCGCCAGTCCAAGCGCCCCCGCGCCCTTTGTGTTCCACCAGGGCACCGCGCCCCTGCTCATTTCCATCCCGCACGGCGGCGTGTATGTGCCGCCCCTGCTGGCCGATCGCTTCGGCCCCGAGGCGCGCGAAGTGCCCGACACCGACTGGCACCTGGAGCGCCTGTACGCATTCGCCAAAGACATGGGCGCGTCCATCCTGGCCGCCACGCATTCGCGCTACGTCATCGACCTGAACCGCCCGCCCGATGGCGCCAGCCTGTACCCCGGCCAGAACGTCACCGGCCTGTGCCCGGTAGACGGCTTTGATGAGACGCCCATCTACCCGCGTGGCGATTTGCCCGGGACTGACGAGGTTGCGGCGCGCCGCGACGTCATTTGGGCGCCCTACCACGGCCAGCTGCGCACCGAACTCGACCGCATCCACTCAGCGCACGGTGTGGCCGTGCTGTGGGACGCGCACTCGATCCGCTCGGTGCTGCCGCGCTTCTTCGAAGGCAAGCTGCCCGACTTCAATCTCGGCACCGCCGACGGCGCCAGTTGCGACCCTGCCCTGGCGCAGGAGCTGCTGCGCATTGCGACCAGCGCCCCCGGCTACACCGCAGTGCTCAATGGTCGTTTCAAAGGCGGCCACATCACGCGCCACTACGGGGACCCGGCACGCGGCATCCACGCCGTGCAGCTGGAAATGACGCAGTGCTCGTACATGGAGGAGAGGATGCCTTTTGCCTACCTGCCCGAGCGGGCCGTGCTGGTGCAGCCCCATCTGCGGCGCCTGCTGGAGGCGGTGCTGGTGTTTTCGGGCAACGCGGCGGCGTAAATCCGGGCGGCAACCCTGCCGAGCGCGCGTGCAGGGCGCCTTTCCTACAATCGCTCCCATGCAAGATTTACCCTACACCCGCGCCCAGCAGCTCCCCGCCCTCCTCGAGAAGCGCATCGCCATCCTCGACGGTGCCATGGGCACCATGATCCAGCGCTTCAAGCTGGGCGAGGCGCAGTACCGGGGCGAGGGCTACAGCGGCCCGGGCAGCGCGGGCGACCGGTTCAAGGACTTTGCCTACGACGTGAAGGGCAACAACGAGCTGCTTTCGCTCACCCGGCCCGACGTGATCAGCGACATCCACGAGCGCTACCTGGCTGCGGGTGCCGACCTGATCGAGACCAACACCTTTGGCGCGACGACGATTGCGCAAGAGGACTACGGCATGGCCGAGCTGGCGCGCGAGATGAACCTGCGCTCCGCGCAACTGGCCCGCGCCGCCTGCGACAAATTCAGCACGCCGGATCACCCGCGCTATGTCGCCGGTGCCCTGGGCCCGACGCCCAAGACCGCCAGCATCAGCCCCGATGTGAACGACCCCGGCGCGCGCAACATCACTTTTGAGCAGCTGCGCGCGGCTTACTTCGAGCAGACCGAAGCGCTGATCGAGGGTGGGGCGGACGTGATTTTGGTGGAGACCATCTTCGACACGCTCAACGCCAAGGCCGCGCTGTTTGCGGTGGACGAGGTGTTCGAAAAGACCGGCGAGCGCCTGCCCCTCATCATCAGCGGCACGGTCACCGATGCCTCGGGCCGCATCCTGAGTGGTCAGACGGTCACCGCCTTCTGGCACAGCGTGCGCCACGCCCGCCCGCTGGCCGTGGGCCTGAACTGCGCGCTGGGCGCGGCGCTGATGCGCCCCTACATCCAGGAGCTGGCCAAGGCCGCGCCCGACACCTTCATCAGTTGCTACCCCAACGCCGGCCTGCCCAACCCCATGAGCGACACCGGCTTTGACGAGACGCCGGAAGTCACCAGCCGCCTGGTGCACGAGTTCGCCGCCGAAGGCCTGGTGAACATCGTGGGCGGCTGCTGTGGCACTACGCCGGAGCACATTGGTGCGATTGCGGCGCGTGTGGCAAATGAAGCGCCGCGCGTGCGACCGTTCTACCGCGAGCCGCCGGCAGCCTGAAGCGGGCCCATTCCGCTCAGGAAGCCTTGGCCGGAGGCACCGCCCCCGCGCCAGGCTGGGCCGGCGGAGCCGAAGGTGTGCCAGGCAACGGAATCCACTCGTCGTGGTCGTCCGGCGGCAGTGCAAAGCGCCCAGCGGCCCAATCGGCCTTGGCCTGCTCGATGCGCTCCTTGCGCGACGAGACGAAGTTCCAGAACAAATGGCGCGCGCCGAGCGTCTCGCCGCCCAGCAGCATGACGGTGGCGGCTGCGGGTGCGGTGATGGCGCCAGTGGCGCCTTGGGCAAACACCAGCATCTGGCCGGCGCTGTAGCGTGTGCCTTCGTGCTCCACTTCGCCGCGCGCCACATAGGCGGCGCGCTCGCTGTAACCCGCGGGCAAAGCCAACTGGGCGCCGGGCTGCAGCTCGGTGTGCACATAGAAGAGCGGTGAGAGCGTTTGCACCGGGCTGGTGAGCCCATAGACCGTGCCGGCAATCACGCGCAGCCACACGCCACCCTCGTCCCGCACCGGCAAAGCATCCGCAGGGGTGTGGGCGAAAGCAGGTTCACACTCTTCCAGCTCTTCGGGCAACGCCACCCAGGATTGCAGCAACTCCAGCCCGCCGCCCGCAAACGATGCTGGGTGCTCGAAGCGTTCTGAATGCGCAATGCCGCGCCCGGCGGTCATCCAGTTCACGGCACCCGGCTGAATGCGCTTGTGGGTGCCCAGGCTGTCGCGGTGAATGATTTCGCCGCTGAGCAGATAGCTCACCGTGGCCAGGCCAATGTGCGGGTGGGGCCGTACGTCGGCAGCGCGGGTGTCCTCTGCCGCCAGCGTGACGGGTCCGGCATGGTCGAAGAAGACAAAGGGGCCGACGCTGCGCTGCTGCGCAGCAGGCAACAGGCGCCGCACGGTGAGGCCATGGCCCAGATCGGCAGCGCGGGGGGTGATGAGGGTGGGGGCAGAGCTTGGCATGGGCTCTTTGTAGCGCAGAACGCTCTGCGGCGTGGAGAAGCCGCGGGTTGTATTCGCAGGACATACGGCCGCAGAATCCGACCTAGACGCACGGCTGGTCGTGCGCCACCTTCCTTAGGCGCTGGCATGACCGTCAACCTGGCTCTCCCCCGAGGTCCGCTGCCCCCTGTGGCGCAGGTGCTGGCCGAGGCCGCCTTGCAGCGTCAGTCCGCGTTGTTGGGGCCGCAGGGGCAGGGCAGCACCGCGCCCTTGCCGGGGGAAGTTGCCGCACCAGGGTCGTCCTCGGTCCCTTTGCCTGCCTCCCTGGCAGCGCCGGCACCCGTGCCGCTGCCGGAGTCTGCCGATCAGGCCCATATCTCTCTGCAAGCGCGTGCGCCGCTGGGCGCAGGCTTCGAGCCGCGCAATGCCGCCCAGATTCTTGGCAATGCCCGTGCGGCTGGCCCACTTCCCGGTGCTGCGATTCCCCTGCCCAAGGGTGGGGCAGCAGCTGCGCCGTTATTGGGCGCACCCCAGGCGGTTTCCGCGGCGGCTTGGCCTGCGGGCGGGTTGGATCTGCCGCTGCAGCAGATGGTGGCTGCCGTGGTGCAGCAGCTCACGGCGCAGGCGGCGCCCCAGCGCGTGGTGGCGGCGCAGGCCTGGCCACTTGCGTTGGCCCATGCTTTGGAGAGCGGGGAGGCCGATGCCACGCAACCTCCCCTGCAAACATGGCTGGTGCGCCAGGGCACCGTGCAAACCCCTGACGGGCCGCGTGGCCTGGCCGTGACCTTGCGGGTGCCCGTTCCTTGGCTGGCTGCACAGGCTGCCCACGTGGCGACCACGGGGCTGGTGCCGCAAGGGGCCTTGCAAGTGCCGTACACCGGCACGGCGCAGGGCTTGCAGTCTGCCGTGCTGGCGCTGGTGTTGCAGGGATCAGAGCCAGCAGCCGCGCGCACCAGCGCCTTGCTGGTGCTGGATTTTCAGCCACCGCTGGCGGCCGCTGTGTATGGCCGCGACATGATGCTGGCCCGCCTGGACCCTTGGCTACAACTGGCCCAGCTGCAGGCGAGTGGGCAAGTGCCCAGCGACGAAGAGCGTGCCCGGCACAACGCGCAGACCAGGCAGGGCCTGTGCGACACCTTGGGCTGCCCGTACCTTGCACGCGCTGCCTGTGTGCAGCCCTTTTGCCTCGCCATGCTCAGCCCGGGCCCCGTGGTTTCTTTGGCTGCAGCGGGGCCTGCCTTGGGCTGATGGGGGTCGCTGCGAGCCAAACCCGTATCAGTACCCAGGCAGTCGCATCTCAACGGACAGCAAGATCGGCGACAAGTTGCGCCAAAAGTTGAGACCCGGATGGGTTTTCGATTTTTTAACGCCGCTTAACCCCGTTCGGCCGTGCCGTTCGTTTCAGTTAGCACCAACACTTTGATGGAGCTGCCATGAAACCCGGTTTACCTACCTTTCGCGCCCTGACGGCACTTCCCGCACTTTCTGCGCTGTTCGTGCTGCTCACGATGACCAGCCTGCCAGCCCATGCCATCGGTCGCCTGGCCGACGTCACCATCGTGGACCGTGACACGGGCGCCACCCTGCCTGTGCACTACGCCAAGGGCGAATACTGGGTGGCAGGCCGCCCTGGTGCACGCTATGCCATCGCTGTGCGCAACCGCTTGGGCCAGCGCGTGATGGCCGTGCCCTCGGTGGATGGGGTCAATGTGCTCACCGGCGAAACCGCCGCCTGGGACCAGCGCGGCTATGTGTTCTCGCCACACGAGCGCTACCAGATCACAGGCTGGCGCAAGAGCAGCAACGAGATCGCTGCCTTTGAGTTCTCCAGCGCCCACAATTCCTATGCAGGCCGCACCGGCCGCGTCGCCAATGTCGGCGTGATCGGCGTGGCGCTGTTCCGTGAAGAACAGCCGCCGCCCTCTGTTTACCCCTCAGTGCAGCGCCGTGAAATGCCGCCGCCGGATGACCGCAGTGACCAAACCAGAGACTCAGCGGACCGTCTGCGTGACGAGGCGCCCGCCTCTAGCGCAGCGCCTGCGCCGTCTGCCCCTGAAGCCCTCAGCCCGCGCGCATCGGGCCAATCGGCAGAGGCCGCCGCCGCGCGCGCGCAGGAGGCTGAGCGCCAGGACAGCGCCACTCTCAGAGGCAATCTGGCCAAGGCAGCGCCCGCCCCCAAGCTGGGGACTGCCCACGGCCAGCGCGAAACCTCGGTCGTCAGCCAAACCACTTTCAACCGCTTACAGGCCCAGCCCAACGAAATCATCAGCATCCGATACGACAGCCGTGAAAATCTCATTGCCGCTGGCGTAATTCGTGAGCCAGCCCCGCAGCTGTCGCCCCGCGCTTTCCCGCAGTCGGACGCGTTGTCCTATGTTCCCGACCCGCCAAGGAACTGAGATGCGCACTTCAATTCCAATCCGCCTTTCGCCATGCGCTTCGTCGTGCGCGAGGTGCGGCTTGGGTTGATCTGCTGCTGCGGGCGGCTCGCCGCCATCCGGTTTTGGTTGCGCATAATGGATTGATGCCAAGCGCCCCGCCTTCTGACGACACCGACGAGGCGCTGATGCTGCGTTTTGCCGGTGGCGACATGGGCGCTTTTGATGCGCTTTACAGCCGACATGAGCTGGCGGTATGGCGCTTCGTGCTTCGCAGTGTGCAGGTGCAAGCCGTGGCCGATGATCTGCTGCAGGACGTCTGGTTTGCCGTGGCGCGCAATGCCCGCAGCTACGAGGTCAAGGCAAAGTTTCGGACTTGGCTCTTCACCCTTGCGCACAACCGACTGGTGGACTATTTGCGCACCGCCAAAAACCATACCAGCCTGGATGCGCATGACGACAACGGTAACGAGCGCAGCTTGGCCAACACGCTGGCCGCCGACTCAGGCTTTGGCCCGGTGCGGCAGTTGCAGTCACGCGAGCAGGCCACTGCGCTGATCGCTGCGGTGGAGCAGTTGCCAGCCCAGCAGCGCGAAGCCTTTTTGCTGCAGGCCGAGGGCGACCTCAGCGTGCAAGACATTGCCGAGGCCACCGGCGTCAATTTTGAAACCGCCAAGAGCCGCCTGCGTTATGCCAAGGCCAGCCTTCGCCAACTGCTACAGGAGTTTGCATGAGCGCGCAGGACGACGGGCTGATCAAACGCTACCGCGAAGCCAACGAACACGATGCCGCCCGCCCCGGCGCGCATGTTCGCGGCGCCGTGCGGGCACATGCGCAGATGCTGGCCGCCGCCGCAGTGGCTGCCGACAACTCGCCCGCAACAGATCCAGTCCGCACTACCAGCCGCACCGCCGCCAATGCATCACGCTGGAAAATCTCCGCTCTGGCGACCGTGGCACTGGTGAGCGTGACCGGGCTGCTCATGCTGCAGTTCGAACGCGGCGCACAGGAAGAGCAAGAAATCGCCTACAGCCAGCACCGCGCCGAAGCACCGGCCGCTGCACCGCCGCACACGGCATTGCCTGCGCCCGCAGCAGCTGTAGTAGCTGCCCCCGCAGCCACAGCCCCTGCCGCCCCTGCCGCCCCTGCTGCCCCTGCTGCGCGCAGCGTGTCGGGCAGCCATGCTGCACGCGAGAGCCTGTCCACGCCCGCCGCAAGCGCTGACCACGTCAGCACCCCCACCGCATTGGAAAGCGCCTTGCTAGATGCGGCCCGCGCAGGCCGCATTCTTCAGGTGGAAAGCCTCGTCAGCCAAGGTGCGCCCGTGAACGCCCGCGACAGCGCCGGCAAGACCGCACTGATGCTGGCTGCCACCAACGGGCACACCAGCGCGGTTCAGAAGCTTCTGGCCCTGGGCGCCACCCCCGGGTTGGTGGACCGAGACGGCCTGAACGCAGCCCAGCAAGCCAGGCGTCAGGGGTACACGCACATTGCCGACCTGATTGACGCCGCACCTTGAGGCTGTTGATGGAGGACCCGTTGGAGCGCTGGCAGGTGCAATGCTGTGCAAGCATGCAATGCTATCGAAAAAGAAGCTGCTTGCGCAGATGGTGCAAGCGTTAGAGGCCAAAAAGCCTCAAATGCCGGTTGGGCGCTTGGGGCTTTTTCGCTGGAGACCCGGCCGGATGGACCGGGCTCCTTAAGGCACTTTTGCTGGTCGGGCCCCGTCTTTATGGGTACAGACCGCGCATCTCGCGGGCGTGGAGCATGCGCGTGCAGGCAATGATGAACGTGGCGGTGCGCAGGCTGACCTTATGCTCTTGCGCCGTCTGCCAGACGCCGGCAAAGGCTTCTTTCATGATGCGCACCAGGCGGGCGTTGATTTCGTCTTCGGTCCAGAAGAAGCTGGAAAAGTCCTGCACCCACTCGAAATAGCTCACCGTCACGCCGCCGGCGTTGGCGATCACGTCGGGCAGCACCAGCACACCGCTGTCGTGCAAGATGTCGTCGGCCTCGGGGGTGGTGGGGCCGTTGGCGCCCTCAATCACCAGCTTGGCGTGGATTTTTGGCGCGTTTTCAGCGGTGATCTGGCTCTCCAGCGCGGCAGGAATCAAGATCTCGCAGGGCACGCCCCAGAAGTCTTCATCCGCCAGTATTTCGGCGCCGGGGAATCCGGCCACGCCGCCCGTGTTGGCCACATGCGCGAGCAGTGCGACGGCGTCCAGGCCGCCCTCATGGACGATGGTGCCGGTATGGTCTTGCACCGCAACCAGGCGGGCGCCCACCTCGCAAAACAGCTTGGCAGCGGTGCCGCCCACGTTGCCAAAACCCTGCACCGCAATGCGGGCGCCTTCGATCT
>ERZ724525.936-NODE-936-length-16986-cov-3.578347_pt1 | contig 16986 bp, 13 predicted proteins | sample MGYA00376058_ERZ724525 | MGnify/ENA primary metagenome ERZ724525 (study PRJEB28724, sample SAMN07190888) | wastewater metagenome | isolation source: influent of sewage treatment plant in Hong Hong | place: USA: Christiansburg, Virginia | collected 2016-03-01 ... | reverse complement strand
TCGAAATTGTGTACAGGTGAAACTGGCCACGTTGGATCGCGGTGGCCACGTCGTCGCGCATCACCAGGTGCGGTAAGTTCGCCTTCGGGATCATCACGCCCTGGCTGCCGGTGAGGCCCCGGGCATGGCACAGGTCGAAGAAGCCTTCGATCTTGGCGCAGACACCACCGATGGCTTGCATTTCTCCTAGCTGGTTGACGCTGCCGGTGACAGCGATGCTCTGGTCGACTCCCACATCGGCGAGCGCGGACAGCACCGCAAATAGCTCGCTGGAGCTGGCACTGTCGCCGTCGATTTCACCATAGCTTTGCTCGAATACCAGTTGGGCGCGCAGGCTGAGCGGACGCTCTTGGCCAAACATCCGCGCCAGGTAGCCACGCAGGATCGCGACGCCCTTGGTGTGAATCGCGCCGCCGAGCTGCGCTTCTCGCTCGACGTCAACAATCCCTTCCCGACCGAGCGCCACGACGGCAGTGATTCGCATCGGCTGGCCGAACTCGACGTCGCCAGTATGGAAGACTGACAAACCATTGACGACCCCGACGCGCATGCCGGTGGTATCGAGCGCCACCTCGCCACGGAGTGTCATCTCACGAATGTGCCGCTCCTCGCTGGCCAGTCGTTCTCGGCGCTCTTGCCATGCCGCCGCAACATCGGCAGCCGTCACCACGAGCGCAGCTTTGCCTTCCGCTGGAGGATTTTCGATCACCCGACAGCGAGCCTGCGCCACCGCAAAGGTCGCCGTCTCATCAAGCGGTTCCAGACACAGAGACAGACGCTCGCGATCCTCGGCCAACCGGGTCGACAAATCGAGCAACCGCGCCCGCGCCGAACGATCAAAAGGCGGCAAGCCGCGCTTTTTCGCAAACGACATCAGCACCGCATCGAGCACCTGTAGGGTCTCGTGGGTGCGAGGAACCACCGGCTCGACCTCGACCTTAATACGGAACAGCGAGCCAAAGTCGGGATCGCCCGCCCGCAACGCGTCGTAGAGCGATGCCGAACCGACCATCACCACCCGCACCGCCATCGGCACCGGAGCGGGCCGCAGCGTCGTCGAATACAACCCAAGCGGACCGACCGGATCTTCCACCGCCAGCCGCTTTTCGCGCAGCACCCGCTTCATCCGTTCCCAGATCAGCGGATCGGTCAGCAGGTCTTGAGCACGCAGCACCAGCACGCCGCCGGTCGACTTGTGCATCGATCCCGGACGAATACGCATAAAGTCGGTGAGCAGCGCCCCGAAGCGAACCCGCCGCTCGAGGTGACCAAACAAGTTGGCATAGGTTGGGTTCGTCTCGCAAATCACTGGCGCTGGCTCGCCCGGACGATGGGTGGTCAGCAGGTTGAGCTGAAAGCGCTTGAGCCGCGTCGCCAGCTCGGGATCGCCCTCATCGACGTTTTCTTCCGCCTCGCTCTCATCGTCCTCGGGCTCTAGGAAGTCTTCCCAGTCGTCGATGAGCGCTTGCCGAACTCGCCGCAAGTAACGAGCGACATCGGTAGACAGGCTGGCAAACCGCTCGAACAGCTCTCGCATCTCCCGCTGAATCAGCGTCGCCGCAGCCCGTGCGAGGGCGGCCGTATGCTCGGCGTCGAAGCGAGCGCCTTGGGCACGAACCAGTCGAGCGGCCTTTTCGACCTCCCGGGTCAGCCGGTCGGCGGCACCTTGCAAGGCGCGCTTGGTGTTTTCGTCGAGAACATCGAATTGCTCCGCCGAAAGCGGCTTGCCATGGAGGATTGGGAACGTCTGCACCGCCCCTTGCACGGTGCGAACGCCAAAGCCATGGGTGCGAGCGGTGCTTTCCAGGTCGGACAGGATCTGCTTGTTGCGAGCCTCCATCTCCGACGACAGTTTCTTGTGGGCGCGCTCCAAATCTTCGGCGTCGACGAGGTGCGGCATCCGCTCACGCAGCCCATCGATCAGATCACCCATCGCTTCCACGAGCGCGGGCCCGGTCCCGGTGGGCAACAGCAGCGGCTTCGGCGCTTCGGGATGGTCGAAGTCGTGGATGTAGACCAGATCGCCCGGCGTCTCCATCTGGGCGGCGAACCGCTCGGCATGGCTGACGACGACATCCTCGATCATGACCTCGGGATCGGCGGCCACGAAGATATGAAAGCCGCTTTCCGGCATGCTCAGACCGAGATCGAGCGACCTCCGCGCCACCTTCGGGACAATGTCCCACAAGCTGGCATCGATCGGGCTGTCGGGCAGGGCCTGTGGATCCACACGAACCGTCAGTGCCTCGTCAGGAACGACGAAGCGGAGTCGGGTCCGCATGCTGGTGCTGGGCTCGGGAGCGAGCAGCAGCTTGGGATCGAGCGGCGGTTCATCCTCACCTGCCGTCGACGCATTCGCCGGAGAAGAGGCACTCGCGGTCGCGCCGTCGCTAGGATCAACACCTTCGGCGGCGGCTTCATCGGCAGCAGCCTCGGCATCACTAGCGCCGCGAGTCGAGTGCTCATCCTCTTCGCCATTGGGAAGTTGATTGCCTGTGGATTGGGCGGATTCCGGTTCCATCATAAAGAGGCTCTATGTTCTACCAGAGCCAGCGAGATTACCATGCCCGATCCTCTTTTCCCGTCGGACACGAGCTGACAAAGTTCGCAGTGAGACATCGCCCGACACGGTATGCCTGCGCGGTACCGCGCAACAGGCCGCAAACCCCACGAAGCGGTGTATGCTGCCGAGCGTGCTGCTCGAGATAAACCCCGATCACCCTGAGCCACGGAAGATTGCACGGGCCGTTGCGGCGCTGAGCGCGGGCGAGATCATTGCGTACCCAACGGACACCGTCTATGGGCTGGGGTGCGACCTCCACAACAAAACAGCGGTGGAGCGGCTGTATCAGATCAAGCGAATGCCCAAGAGCCAAGCGCTGGCGCTGATCTGTGTCGATCTGTCCGACATTGCCCGCTATGTGACCGTTGACAACACGGCGTACCGGCTGCTCAAACGGCTGTTGCCGGGGCCCTACACCTTCATCCTGCCCGCGACGAGAGAAGTGCCCAAGATCATCTCGCCGAAACGAACGCAGGTCGGAATTCGGGTGCCCAATCATGCGGTACCTCGGGCGATCACGGCGGCGCTTGGCCGACCACTGATTTCGACGACAGCAGCGGAGCACGGCTGCGATCCGATTCAGTGGCCCGAGCAGATTGCCGAAGCCTTCCCGCAAGTTGCGCTGATTCTCGATGGTGGACCCGGTGGTATCATCCCGACCACTGTGCTCGATATGACCTGCCAGCCGCCGCTGCTAGTCCGCGAGGGCGCAGGCTCGGTGGACTTCTTACTGGACGAGTAAAGTAGATCGACATGGCAAAGAGCGTTCTCATCGTGAACCCGCAAGCGCGGGATGGCTGGGCGAAGAAAAAGTGGCCGGTGATCGAACCCATGCTGCGCGACGCACTCGGTGTCCTCGACGTGCAGTTTACCAAGCAGCCTGGTGATGGGGTTCCGATGGCCAAGGCGGCTGCGGTGGCGGGTGCAGAGCTGGTGGTGGCCATGGGTGGCGATGGCACTGCGTCGGAAGTCGCCTCTGGGCTCCTGGAGGCATTTGCCGACAGCCCTGATGGCGAGCCAAGCTGTTCCTTTGGATATCTGCCGTGTGCGACGGGTGGTGATCTACGAAGAATCCTCGGTACCCCGGCCGAAATGAGTGACGCAGCGCAAGCGATCGCCCGCTCGAAGCCGAGAGCCATCGACGCGGGGCGAATCGACTACACCGGCCACGATGGCAAGCCGCGCAGCGGTTACTTCATCAACGTCGCAAGCTGCGGCATCTCCGGCCTGGTCGATCATCTCGTCAACGAGGGCAGCAAGGCGCTCGGTGGCAAAGCGACCTTCTTTGTCGCATCGCTACGCGCCACCTTCCGTTACAAAAACGCCCTGGTGCGAATCCGGCTCGACGATCAGCCCTCCTATGAGGAGCGCATCTACACCCTTGCCATCGCCAACGGTGCCTATTTCGGCGGCGGCATGCACATCGCCCCCGACGCCAAGATCGACGATGGCAGCTTCGATGTAACCACGCTGGGCGACCTGTCACTGCTGGAGGCACTGCGCCTCGGTGGACTCATCTACAAAGGCCAGCAGAGCCGACTGTCGAAAGTGTCCTCGCGCAAGGCCCGTCGCGTCCACGTCGAACCGCTCAACCCCGACGAAAAAGTCCTCCTCGACGTTGATGGCGAAACGCCGGGTCGACTGCCCGCGACCTTTACGCTGCTCCCCGACGCGTTGCTGTATCGCGGTTAGTGGCTGCGAGGCTCAAGGACAATTCCGTGTGGGCTACGTGGCAGTGCCAGCGGTCGCGTCCCCGCCTCGTAGCTGGTCAGCGTAAATTCGGCAATCCCAAGGATTGTCTCAGCAGAAATGCGTAGCGGCAGCCGGGCGGAATCGTCGCTCAGCCACACATCACCGAGCCATGGCGACTTGCCGATCACCTCGTCGCGTTCATTGATCCGTTCACCGCGTCCGAGCAGGTGAATCGCCCTTCTTGGGCCAGCGAACGTGGTGAGCTGCTCACGCCCACGCACGGTCAACGTGCTGCGATAGACGGCAGTGCCACCGGTCACCACCAACGATAGACGATCGCCGTCGTTGAGCTTGACGGTACGCAGTAGCAACAGCACCGCCATCGGATCGAGCAGCTCACTTTTCAGTTCCCCTTTGGCATGCCACTCACCGCCCGGCTTCTTGACGGTCATATCAAAGCCGCGACCGCTCACCACAAACAAGGCCTCACGAGGGGTACGCCCGCTGTCGATCTGTTCGATTCGCTTGGGCAGGAGCGTTGCCGCATCGAGCGCCACCATGTACTGCTGTCGCCAGCCGGTCAGGGCCTTGGCCATCCCCAGCGCTTCGCTTTCCCCAACCACCCGTACCACCGCACCACTCGGGCTCGGCTGCGGTGGAGACAGGGCCAGCCGCGCCCGCCCGGCATCGATGGACCCCAGAAGCTTCACCGCAAACGTGAAGGCCTCACCCCGACGAGTCGGTGGTGCCTGCGCCGCCACGGAGTGACCGAACCCGAGAGAGCAGAGCGCGAAAACTACGGCACGGCAGCGTTGTGATACAGGGTGCGCGGACCAGCCTGCCGACAGCGTCAACGCGTGTGCCATATGTGGACAAGACCTAGCAGCAAGCGCAGCGCTCCGGCTAGGAATTTCACCCGAGCAGCGCATAAAGTACGAGCAGAGCCACCGACATCAGCAGCGCCCCTAGCAGGGTAAAATGTAGCGTGCGCGACGGCTGGCTAAGGATGCTCAATCTCTGATGGTCACCGTCGAGCAAGGTTGGCTGCGGCATCGGCGAAGTCAGCGGCTGCGGAACCGCCATCAGCGTCGGAATCACCGAAACCAGCTTGGTCTTGGCACTGCGGCGAATTTGCTCGGCAGCCTGCTGAGCTTCCTCGGGACGGAGCGTCTCGGGATCGTCATTTGGAGCGGGCACCTTGAGCTGCGTGCGTTCCTCGCCACCCCTGCGCTGCCCCTCTTGAATCTGCGTCGGAGCCGTCGCTGCAGCGAGTGCCACAACCACCTTGGTCTTGGCATCCACTGGCGGTCCATCGCCCACTTGCGTCTGGGCCTGCGGTGGCAGCAGCGCTGGGCCACGTCCAAGCTCTCCGACTTGGGTCTTGGCCTCAGGCGTACTACTCGGTGCAATCGGCTGGGCTGCGGCCAGTGCGTCGGCTGAATAAACCAGTGTCGCGGACGGATCCTCCACGATTGGCTCCGGACCGTGACCCGCCAACACGGCCAGCCGCTTTTCCACCTCGGCCATCGACGGACGCGAGCTGGGCTGCTTCAGTAGCATCTGATCGATCAGCGACGCCAGACCCGGTGTCACCTTCGGCGCACGCACCGCCAGCGGTTGCGGAACCTCGTAGACGTGCTGCGACATCACCTCGGCGGCCCCAGGCGAACCGAACGGCGGGGCCCCGGCGACCATCTGATACAAAATCACCCCAAGTGCGTAGACGTCGGCGCGATCATCCACGCCGCGTGCGCCCCGACACTGCTCAGGAGCCATATACGTCGGGGTTCCCATTAGCACGCCGGTCCGGGTCGGCATCGCTCCCGGCTGCCCAGTTCCCATCGCCAGCTTCGCAATCCCGAAATCGAGGATCTTCACCCGCTCGCCACCCATCGCCGTCGGATCGGGCACAATCATCACGTTCTCAGGCTTCAGGTCCCTGTGAACGATTTTGCGTTCGTGCATCACCGACAGGGCCGACGCGGCTTGCTCTCCCAGTTGAAGGACGGTGCCCTCGGGCAGGGTTCCGCCGGCCTGGTAGAGCCGCTCGTGCAGGCTCACGCCATCGAGATACTCCATCGCCAGGTACGCCACGCCGCCCGGTGCCATCCCACATTCGTAGATATGAACGACCCCAGGATGGACGACCAGGTTGGCGGCCTTGGCTTCGTTAAAGAAGCGATTGAGGACATCGCTGTTCTGGACAAACGTCTGGTGGAGCACCTTGACGGCCGACCGCTGCCCCGACGGCTCATGGACCGCTTCGTACACCGAGGCCATGCCTCCGGTGCCGAGTCGCCGTACCACGCGGTATTGACCGAACCGTCGCTGCTCCATGTCCTTGCAGACCCTCCTAAGCGCGTCGAGCGAGCGCAGAGAGTCTCAGGATCACTTTAACCCGAGCAGATGTTCCAGCGGAAGAAAGATGCTCAATCTCGCTTGGCGAGTAGCAGAGACTCGAAATCAAGCTGGCGCTGCGGGCTGGTTAGTTGCCGATGCCGCTCGAGAATAATGTCTATTCCTTGGCGAATGTACTCGGCGACGGGAACTTTGGTGATCTCATGGAGCCGCTTCAGCTCCACGTTCTGTTCCTCGGTGATGTAGATCGTCGTCGAGACCTTCCTACGAGACATGCGCCAAAGCATACATGACGGGATCAGACAGGCAAAATTTGCCAACACCGGCCGCCACCGTCGCGCCAGAAACCCATGTCCACCCGTCCGTTTCAGAACCTAGCCGTGCCGATGAAGCGCGCTGGTTCCGCGAGCGCGCATCTCGGTGATGGTCAGCGTGTAGTCGGGGGTCGCAAAGATCCCGCTGCCTGATACCAGAACCGTCGCCCCGGCAGAGACTACCTCGGCGGCATTGTCGAGCTTGATGCCACCATCGACGGAAATGCTGACCACATCAGAAAGTCCTCGCTCACTGATCATCCGTCGCAAGGCCGCGATCTTGCCGAGCGCGCTCGGGATAAAGGACTGACCACCGAAGCCGGGATTGACGCTCATCACCAGGACTGTCGACAGCTCCTCGAGCACGTAGTCGAGCACTTGCAGTGGCGTCGCCGGATTTAAGACGACCGCCGCCTGCATCCCCGCATGACGAATCTGCTGCACGACGCGATGAAGGTGCGGACAGACCTCGGGATGGACATGCAAGATGTCGGCACCGGCTTTGGCGTAGGCGTCGACCCAGCGCTCCGGCTCCTCGATCATCAAGTGGACATCGAGTGGCAGCTTGGTGACCCGACGCACGGCCTCGATCATCACCGGCCCGAGCGTCAGGTTGGGGACAAAGTGACCGTCCATCACATCGATGTGGATGAGGTCCGCAGAAGCGCGCTCGACGGCGATAACTTCTTCGGCAAGACGGCCAAAGTCAGCCGCCAAAATGGAGGGAGCAATCCGAACGTGGTGCATGCAAGGGGCCTGTAACACACAGGCCGCCCGCTGTCAGGTGACCTTCTTGGCCCGGAACACGTTTACGATCGAAGAGAAGATGTTGGTCTGCTCGTGACCGACGAGCGTCTCGAACTCTTGGTCATCGAACCACATGCCGCCGCAGTGGAAGCACTTGTCGATGCTCACGCCCTTGAAGCTGATCTCTTTGAGATCGAGCCCGCACTTCGGGCACTTCATGTAGTGCAGTTTCTTGGCGGCCTCTCGCTCGGCCTGTTCCATCTTCTTGGCGTTCTCAAGCGCCTCGCGCTGCCGACGGGCGGCTTCCTCGCGGGCAAAGTACTCTTCTTCTGCTCCAGAAGGCTTGCTGATTGTCATGGGAATTTCCTCTCGCTGCGGGAATGTCTATCACAAGCTGAGCCGGACGGGCAGGGTCTGGCGGGCAGCCCAGCAAACCGCCGTCTACGGAACAATCGCGGGTGCCGGAGTGGGGGCCGCAGCAGGCGCAGCAGCAGGCACCGTGCCACCCAGCTTCACAATCCCATCGCGACACATCGCTGCCGCCGAGCCTTTGGGATTGAGTTCCAGGTACTTCAGGTAATGGGCGATGGCCTGATCTTTGTCGTTTTTCAGACGGTGATAGGTCTTGCCGAGCCCAAACTCTGCGGCGGAATAGGACGGACGGATCTGGATCGACTGGTTGTAGTGGGCGAGCGCCTGATCGGCCTGGTTCCGTTCGAACGCAATATCGCCAAGCGCCTTGTGAATTGCTGGGACGTTGGGCGCATAGGTCAGCATGAGCTGATAGACCGCCAGCGCCTGGTCGTACTTGCCACGCTCGAAGAACTTGTTGGCTAGCTCGATCTGCCCGTCGAACGTCTTGGGAATGTCTTGCTCGATGATCTTCCGAACCTCGTCGGAGGTGATTTTCGCTCCCGATGCCGGAACAGCAGCCGTCGGGGCAGGCGTGGGCACAGCCGGCTTGGCCGCAGCCGTCGCGGTCGGAGCCACCGTTGGAACCGGTGGTTTTACAGCCACCGCTGGGGCGGGCGTCACTACCGGTGGATTTGGCTTGGCCGCAGCGGTCGCCGTCGGGCTCGCCGTTGGGGTCAGCGGGGTGGCCGTGGGCAGCGGAGTCACGGTTGGGGCGGGTGGCTTCGCAGCCACGGTCGGAGCAGGTGCAGGACCAACCGGCGCATTGGGTGTCGGCAGTGCCACCGGTTTGGCAATCGGTGGCGGCGTCACCAGCGTCGGGTTCGGGGCCACTGCGTTTGGCGAGGTCGGCAGCGGCTCCACAATCGGCTTCGGCGCGGTGTTGCCAGCACTTGCCGTCGGACCCACCTCAGGGCCCTTCTGTTCAATGCCCGGTGGATTGGTGGGAGTCGTCGGGGACGTTGGCTGGTCGCTCCCGAGCAAGTAATACAGCCCAAGCGCCGCTCCGCCAGCCACCAGCAGCAGAATGCCATTGCGCCTGCGGGCTGCCTGCCGCTCGATCATCTCGTATTCATCGGGCTCGCTGGCGGCAATCTTCTGGGTGACATCGCGAGCTTCTTGCAGCGCCCGAGGCACCGGATCGCTGCGCTTGATCGCATCTTCCACCGGGTCGGTCGGCTTCTGCTTGTCCGTCGTCTTCGAGTCACGCTCCATCCGACGGGTCGCATCGTTGTCGTCCAGGTCGTCGCCCGGGCCGCGCTTGAACACGTCGGCGGGTCCGTTCGATTTGGTCGAATCTACCTTGGTCGAATCGGGCTTGCCTGCGGTCGGCTTCACAGGGGCAGCTTTGCTTGCTTCGACTCGCGCTGGCTGAGCCGCCGACGCTACCGCCTTTTCGCTGGCTGGGCTGACCTCGGCCCCCTTGCCATCCTGGGCGCGCTTGGCCGCCGCCGCGCTACTCGACAGACCAGGAGGTGTCGGTGCCGCCGGTTTGCCCTTGCCGCTGCCTGGTCGCGCCAGTCGCATCAGGCTCAGGTTGCCGCTCACCTGATTGAGTCCCGGTGGCGTCACCTTGAGAGTGCCGATCACCGGTTTTTCAGCGGCGGCCTCGGTCTTGGCTGCTCCCGCTGGCTGTGCGGCCGCTTTTTCGGCGCTGATCGGTGGCTGCTCCTTGGGGACCGAGGCGGCGGGCGCGCTCGACTCAACCCCTTGGGCTTTGCGTCGAGCAATTCGTTCTTGATCGACGCTGTAAAACAGCGACTCGAACTCGACGATGGTGCCCATCTTGCGCCACTTTTGGCCCGAACGAGACACTTCGTCATCTCGGGTCAGCCGCTTTTCGGCGATCCACTGCCGTAGCGTCAACAGATCCGGGCAACGAAGCACCTGGGTGCTGTTTCGCTTACGGAGCAGAAACGGCCTGGCGCTGCCAGACAGGGCCGGGGCCGGCTTGCTCTTGGGTTGCGAGGGCGCTGCGCTCTTGGGTTGGGTTTTGTCCATCGCCATGTGTATCTCTTCACCGGGCACGCGATCGTGCGCGCTACTTAGAGAGTGCCGTATGTGATTTTGCAGCCTGAACCAGGGACCGAGCAAGCAAATCCCTGTGTCGCCAAGGATTTACGGTGTTTTTGTGGGGCCTTGCGCCGGTTTGGGTCCGGTCTACATGGCGCCGCCGAGGAGCTTCTTCGCCTCGATGAAGATGTGAATGCCGCCAACGATGGTCAGGATGATCGCGAACGGAATGTGGATGAGCTTCCACTCGCGGAACATCGGCTCGATGCGAGGCAAAAGGACACGGCGGCACTCGATTTCGGCCATCTCGGTGGCAACGGTGGCAACCATGCTGCGGGCCTTTTGATCCTTGATCCCGGACAGCTTGGCGCGCAGCAGCGTCGAGCGGAACGGCCGGACCAAGACGTCGCGCACGTAGATCGTGAGCGCCAGCACACCGGCCACAACCCCCGACATCTTGGGATCGGAAACCCGTGAGTAGCGCTGCCGCAGACCTTGATAGAACCGATCGGCGACGTTCACCCCGCCGTGACGATTGCGCAGGTCGCCCAGCTTGCGCTCCAGGTCGGCCATGCGCAGCTCGGCTCGGGAGGCACGCTCGGGCATGACGGTGGTAATGAATCGCCCCACCAGACCCGACAGAACCGCCGCCACCATCGACCAAACCGCGATCGACACCCAGTTATCGAGTCGACCCGCGCTATGGAGCAGCACCAGCATCGGACCGATTGCACCCGACCAAACGTGATAGTTAAACCAGCTCCGCTGCGCACCGAGCTTCTTAATACCCGGCACCCACTTTCTCGCCGAGTAGAACATAGACGAAAACATCAGCGTGCTGCCCAAATAGGCGAGCCACAAGCCGAGCTGATCGTACGGACGATAGCCGACTTGGTTTAGCGCCATGTCCATCTCATCGGGACCGGGGAAGACAAAGCGGCGCTGATACCAAAAATCAAACGACAGCGTCCGCAGGTCTTCGTAGCGACGAAGCAAGATCTCGCCCAGGCAGATAAAGAAGCCGATAAAGCCGATCACCCAAGCGATCGTCCACAGCACCCCGCCGCTCTTTTTGTCGGTGGCGCGGGCGTTGTCATCGGCTTCAGATAAGCCCTGGAAGAACATCTTCGGGTCAAACAGCTCACCGGGACGGAACAGTGCGCTGCGCTCGAAGCCACCCTTGGCGACCTCGGACTGCTCCAGCGTGCGATCGACGAACGCCACTTCGGGTGCCATCTCGACGATGGCGTCGGTCGGACAAGCCGAAATACACGCTTGGTCTTCAAAGCTCGCGCAGTGATCGCACTTGCTGGCGATCCGGCGCGGCTTGGCTTTGCGCGGCTTATTGTCGCCCCAGTCGAGCTTCTTTTCCTTCTGAAGACGCAACAGCAGGAGCGGTTTTTCGTCGAGTTCTTGCATCTCGATGGCGTCGTAGGGACACGCCAGCGCGCACATACCGCAGCCGGTGCAAAGGTCTTCGCTGATGACGACCTCGCCCTTTTCGGTGTCGAACTTGATCGAGTCGTAGCCGCACACGTCCACGCAGCGCTGATCGACGCAGGTGCGGCAGCAGTCGACGAAATCCAACCCGCCCAGCACCTTGCCGCCGAGGGACAAGCGCTTTACGCCATAGCGTTTTTCGCAGGCTTTTTCACACTCGTAGCACTCGATGCACTTGCTGAGGATGCGCACCCGCAGCGACATACCGATCGAAAAACCGTGGCGAATGAAAAAGTCGGCGATCATGCCGCGTGCGCCAGTCGAAGCATCCAGGCGACTGCGGGCGGCATCGGCACCGCGACGGATACGCTCGGCAAAGAAGTGATAGGTGCGACGCCAGGTATCCAGCCGCGTCAGCGAGATCGACAGCGCCCGCACCGGCGTCACCGAGTACGCCGCCAGGCCCACCTGATTGGGCCCGGCCAGATCGAGGCTCAGCAGATCGCCTTCGGCAAACAGCCCCAGGTTACTTTCCGCAAGCCGAATCAGCGGACCGACTTCTTGACGGCGGTTGTACTCCCGCTTTTCGGCGTTTTTATCACCCTGGACATACGACGCCTGCGCCGCCCGCTCGCTCGATAGCACCTGTGGACTGAAGCGCGCCAGCGCCACCTGTCCATCCAGCACCAACAGCGCCCGACCACCGATCTCGATCAAATGATCGCGGCCACAGTCCACCAGCTTGATGTCTCCGGTGCGCACCGCGTCCGCAATGAACTGAGGGTTCAGTCCGGCCAAAATCGGCGCTTGCTCGACCGCCTCTTTGGTGTCCGCCGTCGGATCTTTGGCTGGCCCGCCCATGCCTTCGGCCAGCGCCGCAAAGCCGAGGAACTGGCCCACCATGGTGCCTTCGGCTGGGGCATCGTACTGCTGACCGCCGCCGGTGAGCTTAAACAGCCCCGACGCCTCTTTGACCTTGTCGAGGAATCCGCTCGTCTCACCAGCTCGACGCTCAGCGGCCTCTTGCTGGAACATCCGGCGCTGGGGATCGGTCGGAGCAATCTTGACCTTGTGCTTGGCCTTGACCTCGGCGATCGGCTTGAGCTTGCCGCCACTCGGCTTGCTCTGTGCGCCGAGCGATTTCGCAATCCCCGGCAGGTCGTAATCAGCCGCGTTGCCCAGCGTGGTCGATTCGTTTTGGCCGCCGCCGGTCGGTGCCGCAAAGTGCATCCCGGGCAGCGGACCGGACAGCATCCGCGTCGACTCGCCATCGTCTTTGGGAGTCGGAATCACCGGCTGCGCCAGCATCATCGTCGCTTCGCCTGGGTCGTCGGCGAGACTGCTACTTGGTGCAGCAGGCGGCAGTGCCGGACCGTTGCGAACCGTGGGTGCGCCCATTCCCGCTGGCCCGCCACCCATATTGGCCGTCGTAACGGTCGGCGCCCCCGGAGGTGCCGAGTTTCCCGGCAGATTGAGCGCGGGCCGCGTTGGTGGACCCGGCACCGGACGAGCCGGTGGAGCCGGTGGACCCGGTGCCGGACGAGCCGGTGGCAGAACCGGAGCACGACCCTCGCTGGTCAGACGGATCTTGCCCGGACTCGCTCGGCGATCATCATCATCGTCATCCAGACTGCCGAGTGTGACGCCGCGTTGTCCTGGTTGTGCACTGGGTGGGCTCGGCCCGGTCCCTGGCTTAGGCGGGTCAGAGCTGCGCAAGGCCATTCATACCCCCGATACCTAGTGGCTGCGGATAGGCAACCGCACCTCACTTTAACACGGTAGACAGCAGATATCCGACGAGAAATTTTCAAATGTCGAAAAAATCTGACCTTACGTTATGTTTTTCTGTCACAGCGCCGGGCAACCACCTGTTCCCAGCAGGCTTGGGCGGGCCGGACCGCTTTGGAAGCTTGGCACCCGGGGCCGATGTGGCACGATGTCGGCCATGCCGCGCAAACGTCATGTCGATGCCGCGCCCGCCGAGTCTGCGGTCCAGCATGCGATTCCGCGCTCGGGCTCGGTTGGAGTCGGTCCAGCCGATCACAGCAGACCTGCGGGCCGCGCCGCTGAACTTCACCCGGGCCGCGCTGCTCACGAGGATGCCTTCGATGCCGCGCTGCGCCCCCGCAGCTTCGATGAGTACATCGGTCAGCGCCGAGTCGTGGACAACCTGAAGGTCTTTGTCGAAGCCGCTCGTCGTCGCGGAGAAGCGCTCGACCACGTCCTTTTCTGCGGTCCGCCGGGCCTTGGCAAGACCACCCTGGCGCACTTGATCTCGTCCGCGCTCGGGGTGACGCTGCGACCGGTGGGTGCGCCCGCCATCGATCACAAAGGCACGCTCGCCAGCTACCTGACCAGCTTGGGCGAGCGAGACGTGCTCTTTATCGACGAGATCCATCGCCTGCAGCCCGTGGTCGAGGAATACCTGTATCCGGCGATGGAAGACTATCGAATCGAAATCCCTGTCGGAGAAGGCCCCGCCGCGCAGCTCATCCACATGGCGCTGCCGCGCTTTACCCTCGTCGGTGCCACCACTCGCACTGGACTTTTGACCTCGCCGCTCCGCGATCGCTTTGGGATCGTGCTGCGCCTCGACTATTACTCTCCCGTCGAGTTGGCCGAGATCGTGCGACGCTCCGCACTGCGCTTGCAAGTCGAAGTCAGTGCCTCCGCCTGTCACACCATTGGTCAACGCGCCCGTGGTACCCCGCGAATTGCCAACCGTCTGCTGCGCCGAGTGCGTGACTTTGCCGAGGTCGAGCAGAACGGCACGGTTGACGAGCCGTACTGCGGACGCTGGCTCGATCGCCTGGGCGTCGACAAGCAGGGACTGGATGACATGGATCGCGCCCTGCTCCGCGCAGTGATCGAGCGATTCGATGGCGGGCCGGTCGGGGTCGAGTCGCTGGCGGCGGCGGTTTCCGAAGAGTCCGATACCATCGAAGACGTCTACGAGCCCTACCTCATCCAAGAGGGGTTTTTGTCGCGAACTCCTCGTGGACGAGTGGCGACCCGGCGCGCCTATGAGCACCTCGGACTACCGGAGCCGGTCGCACCCCCAGCAGGTCAGCAGCGGCTATGGTGACGACGTCGATTGGCTTTTAGACGGATGGGAGGCTCGTGATAGAGTGAGGATTCCATGGGCTTTATAGACGATTTGAAACAAGGTCTCCCCGGTGTTCGCTTCGCCATTCCCGACGGCTGGAAGGTCCAAGAGCAGCAGGACCGCCGCATCGTCCTCCTCGATGAGGAGCACAAGGTCGGTTGGCACATCATTCACGCTCCTTGGCGCGCCGACTTCCGCAAGGAATTTGCCGCTGAGCAGCGCCGCGACATCGAGCGTCACGCACGCTACGGCTTTGAGCAGCACTATCACCAGATCCAAGTGCAGCAGGGAACCCAGCGGCCGCCGGTGCGAACCACCGACCCGGAGTTCTCTCCGCTCATTTCCGTGGAGTACGTCACCCTCGATGGGGTGGAGTGTCTGTACATCCTGCGGCGCGTCGCCTACGAGCCGATCCTTGAAGCGGTCGTTGGCAACATCTTGGTGCCACTCGGCAACGGCCTGCTCGACATCACGGTGTTTCAGCACAGCCAGCAGACCGGCTATCGCGAAAACCAGCTCCTGACGCTGGCGCTTCAGCAAAATCCGGGTGAGGGTCTACCGAAGGTCCGCCGCAAGCTGGGGCAGACGCACTTTGATGATCCGGCGCATGACGACAAGTTCCCGACCCATCCGCTGACCTGCGTTCGCAAGGCAGTCAAGTGGCTGCTCGGGCTCAGCAAGGAAGCGCTGGCCGTGACCAACCCAGCACCGGCACTGCCGGCAGTCGGTGCCGAGATTGAGCTTCCGCAGATCGGCTGCGCGATCAAGGTTCCGCCGCGCTATCTGCCGATTCCCGATGGCGTGCTGCCGGTTCCGGCGGGCGTCCAGCTTCTGTCGCGGGTGATCTTGGAAGGTGCCGATGATCCGCAGATGCTCGATGTTCGCTTGGTCGCCGGAGTCAATCTGTCGCCCGAGACGCGTCAGGCGAAGCTCGCCGAAATGGTGCAGCAGCAGATCGCCGAGTGGCAGCAAAACGGTGCCACCAACATCGAGATCAGCTCGGAGCCGATCGATCCGCCGGGTGGCAATGAGGGTGGGCGAATCGCGATTGCGGTTTCCGTCAGCATGCTGCTCGGTGGTGTGCCGACCCATACCGTGGCGCGCTGGCTCTGTGACAAAGACGGCAAGGTGTTCCGCGTTGGCGTGGCGACCCCGCCCTACGTACCCACCGCCGATGCCGCCGCCGACGTCGACTTCGTACTCAACTCGTTCCGCCGTCTGCCGATGAAGTCGGGCGGAGCGTGGCTGACCTCTGACCTTCAGCTCGCCCCGGCCAAGCGAGCCCAGCTCGCCGCCCAAAAACAAGCGTAGAGAAATCCTTACCGCTATCCGCTACAGGTGACATGCAGGATGTCGCTTGGTAGACCCTGCTCCTGGTCTTTGCAGACACCGATCAGTCGATATTCTCTCGTCTCGGGGACGCCGGGCTGAGCGAGCGGGGTACAGTCGTCGTAAGGCGTGTGGGTATCACGCGCCAGGAAGGTCCACTCGACCTGGCCAGGGCGACGGGCGTAGACGTTGACGCTGTCGAACGGTCCCTTCCGAAACTGAATCCGGACCCGACCGCGCTGCACTTCTGCGGAGCCGGTCACCTGGTGCTGCGCTGTGGTGAGCTGGCTCGTCGTGCTAACGATGCCAAGGTCTGGACCGATGGCAGGTTTTTGGGCGAAGCCGGGCTGCGCTTTGATCAGTCGAATGCCGGCACGTAGGCCGGGTAGAGCGCTTTCGCGCACTGCATTGGTGGCCGCGATCTGCGATTGGTATTCGGCCTGCTTTTTCTGGTTGGCGGTAATCGCGCTGGAAAGCTGGTCGCAGCTTCCCTGCATCGACTTCACCTGGGCATCGGTCAACCCGAGATCCTTTTGGTGCCCGGGTAGCTTGTCGCTGAAGTTCTTCAGCCAGATCAACGTATCGCCATCACGCGAGGGAAGGAAGTCAGCCATGGTGCGGTCCTTTCGAAGGTTGCCAGATATCCGCCCTTGTGTACGGACAGGTGGACCTTCCAGCAACCGGTGGGCCAGGCCATGTTGGCACCACGATTTGACAGCGGAGGTGGCCAGACCTCGTCTGAGAAAGCTCAAACGAAGCCCAGCCTCCAACCGATTTCATCCGGATCTTCCCCGTAACGGGAAAAAAGCCGGTCGGCAATCTCACGGGCGCTGAGGCCCATAATAGACTGAATTTCTGCGATTGACGGTGGATTTTTTACTTGGTAGGTATTGCGCAGCGTGTGTGCCCACGATTGGGAGACGGCTTCGCTGGCATCCCACAAGGTGCCGTCCAGGTCAAAAATCAGGCTATCACAATTCATTTGCATCGATCTCCCTTTCGTAGGGGCGATT
>ERZ724525.932-NODE-932-length-17022-cov-6.743797_pt1 | contig 17022 bp, 18 predicted proteins | sample MGYA00376058_ERZ724525 | MGnify/ENA primary metagenome ERZ724525 (study PRJEB28724, sample SAMN07190888) | wastewater metagenome | isolation source: influent of sewage treatment plant in Hong Hong | place: USA: Christiansburg, Virginia | collected 2016-03-01 ... | reverse complement strand
AGCAGCAGAGAAACGAGATTATGAACATCGCCGCAACTTTTGTCAATAGGTATTTTCATAAACTCGTGTTTTTTATTTGATACGCCAGCTTGTTTGAATTTGCGCCGCATTTATATACCGCAACCAATCAAAGTGTTCTCCTGGGTCGGTTTTGCGACCTGGTGAGATTTCACTGTGTCCAGCCACGCCCTGAATACTTGGGTAACGATGGAGAACGGCTTTGGTCAAAGCATGAAGCGATGTGTACTGCGCATCTGTAAATGGGCTGAAATCATCGCCTTCAAGCTCGATGCCAATGGCAAAATCATTGCATCGTGTTCGATCTCGCCAACACGATGCCCCTGCATGCCACGCTCGATCATTGCACGACACATATTGGGTGATGCTGCCATCGCGCTTAATTAAGAAATGCGATGAGACCTTAAAGGTATGGATGGTTTCAAAATAGGGATGAGCCAAAGGGTCAAGTCGATTGAGAAACAGATCATCAATCCAATCACCGCCAAACTGGCTTGGCGGCAGGCTGATGTTGTGTATGACCAACAGCTCAACCGGCATTTCATCGGGACGCGCGTCAAAGTTAGGTGATGGCAAACAACGAGCGGCATTCGCCCAGCCATCTGCATTGATTTCAAACAGCGACGCGGTCATTTGACATGCTCTGCACAGCAATAGAACTGCCCCCCCACCGACACCCCCTCACCTTGCGGCACATGCAAACCACAGGTCGCGCAAGGCAACATTAATCCGCTGCTTGTCACGGGCGCCTTGGCAGAAAAGCCGCCGTTTTGCTTGGCTTGTTTTTTTGCTTGGCGCATTGCGCCTGCCATACCAAATATGGCGCCCCACAATTGTTTAGTTTGCGGCGGAATGCGTTGCCATTTTTGCCACAACGCATAAGCCACGATGAACAACACAACCAAAATCACCAGCAATTTCATTTTCACACCTCTATTCGTACTAACGTCATTGATGCTTGAGCACGACATCCATTACAAAATGTGTGCCCGCATACGCCAAAAACAAGAGCGCAAAGCCAAAAACAGTTGCGCGCACCGCCGTTAAACCGCGCCAACCCGCCAATGAACGCCCCGCCAGCAACACACCAAACAGCACCCATGCCAAAGCTGTAAAAACCACCTTGTGACTGAGCACCAAAGGCCGCCCCCAAACCTGCTCACCGAAAAACATCCCTGACAGCACCAGTACACTCAACAACACAAACCCAATCCACAGCACACGAAACAAAATACGCTCCAGCGACAAGACGGGCGGCACGCGATCCAACCAGCTTGATGCGCCTTGACCGCCACGAATGTCGTGCAAACGACGCGTTTGCACCCACAGCAAAATCGCCACACCGAACGCCGCCATAAAAGCAAAAGTCGTTGCAATCGCAATGGCAATATGGATAAAGGGCAAAATCCCAACAGGAGGCAACGCAACAGCATCTGCGGCCAAAGCAACACTCTGCGCACTGAGCACGCCAGCGAACAGCAAAGCCCCTAAAAGCGATCGTGCGAGGTACAATAACGTTTGATTCATATTTAGAGTAATCTTTAAAGTTCAGCCGCGCCCAATGAGCGACTGGAAATAGAAGTACAGCATACGCCATTGAAGAATGGCTCGCAATGCCCGCTCTCATTTTATACCATTCGCAGGACAGACACCATGCTCGACAATTTAAGTAATCGTTTTAGTAAAATCATTAAAACCATGCGCGGCCAGGCGCGCCTCACCGAAGAAAACACCGCCGAAATGCTGCGCGAAGTGCGCATGGCCTTACTCGAAGCCGACGTTGCTTTGCCTGTGGTGCGTGACTTCGTCGCTAAAATCAAAGAAAAAGCCCTCGGCGAAGAAGTCATCAGCAGCCTGACGCCAGGTCAAGCCCTCGTCGGCATCGTTCACGGCGAGTTGGTCAACCTCATTGGCGGCGAATACGATGCACGTGCAGTCGAACTCAACCTCGCCACCACGCCGCCTGCAATCGTCCTCATGGCGGGCTTACAAGGTGCGGGGAAAACCACCACCGTCGGTAAACTCGCCAAACGCCTTGTTGAACAAAAGAAAAAGGTCATGACCGTCTCGTGCGACGTCTATCGCCCCGCCGCGATTGAACAGCTCAAAAGCGTCACGGGTCAAGCGGGCGCAGAGTTTTTCCCCTCAACGCCCGACCAAAAACCACTCGACATTGCCGCCGCTGCGCTGGACTATGCGCGCAAGCACTATATAGATGTGCTTTTAGTCGACACCGCAGGTCGCCTTGGCATTGACGAAGCGATGATGAACGAAATTTCAGCATTGCATGCGCAGCTCAAACCGATTGAAACATTGTTTGTCGTTGATGCGATGGCGGGTCAAGATGCGGTCAATACCGCCAAAGCCTTCAATGATGCATTACCGCTCACCGGCGTGGTGCTGACCAAACTGGATGGCGACTCGCGCGGCGGTGCAGCGCTGTCCGTGCGCCACGTCACAGGCAAACCGATTAAATTTGTCGGCATGTCTGAAAAAATCGGCGGCCTCGAACCCTTCCACCCCGACCGCATGGCGCAACGCATCCTCGGCATGGGCGACATCGTATCGCTGGTTGAAGAAGCGCACAAAAACGTCGATATGGAGCAAGCGCAAGCCCTCGCCAAAAAAATCAAATCGGGCAAAAGCTTTGACTTGAACGACTTCAAAGAACAACTCGCACAAATGAAAAAAATGGGCGGCGTCTCCACCCTCATGGACAAACTGCCCAGCCAAATGACCCAAGGTGCAGCCAACATGGACATGGACAAAGCCGAACAACAACTGCGCCGCACCGAAGGCATCATCAACTCAATGACCCCGCTCGAACGCGCCAAACCCGACCTCATCAAAGCCAGCCGCAAACGCCGCATCGCCCAAGGCGCGGGCTTGCACGTGCAAGAAGTCAATAAAATGCTCAAACAATACGAGCAAATGCGCGACATGATGAAAAAATTCCAAGGCGGCGGCATGGGAAAAATGATGAAAATGATGGGCGGCATGAAGGGGATTAAAAATATGATGGGTGGTGGCGGTGGAAAGATGCCTTTCTGACAATCAACTAACTTTTTGACCGAGGAATAAACATGTTTTCCAATCACGTTACTGGCGGTGTACGCACCTTATTGCGCTTAGAAGCTACAATCGTCATGGCATTGGCTTTTCTTTGCTATGCTCATTTTGATTTTTCTTTATCCACATTTTTTATCTTTTTCCTTGCACCAGACATTGCCTTACTCGCCTATCTGATTGGCACAAACGCAGGCGCGTTTGCATACAATGCAACGCATTCATATATTGCCCCACTGATGCTTTTAGCGTTTCATATCGTTCAACCAACACCTGTGCTTTTTCAGTTCGCTTTGATCTGGTTAGCTCATATCGGTTTTGATAGGGCTTTAGGATATGGTTTGAAATATAAAACAGCCTTTCGGCACACCCATTTAGGGCTTATTGGCAAGATTAAGAAAGATATTTAGCACATTACCCTAAAGATTGCAGAACCAGAGCCCTTCTCTTGAGGGAGAGGGGCTGGGGTGAGGGCTGGCCTTGGAAACACAGCCACACCCACACCTAGACTCACCCTCACCCTTAATCCCTCTCCCTAGGGAGAGGGAGAGGGAGAGCCCAATGATTATTTGATTGTGTTTAATTGATATCCCAACATCAAACCATACAAGTATTCAATATGAAAACCTACACATTGCCGCCGCACCTTTTACAATATGCTCGAAATATGCGTCATCAACCAATCGATGCCGAACATGTGCTGTGGCAATTTTTACGGGCGCGACGTATGGGCGGTTTTAAATTTCGTCGTCAGCACCCGTTTAAACACTATATTTTGGATTTTTATTGCTTGGAAGCCAAACTGGCGATTGAGCTGGATGGCGGACAACACAACGAGTCGAGCCAATTGGAATATGACCAAAAACGTACTTTATTGATTGAGCAGCACAGCATTCGTCTGCTCCGCTATTGGAACAATCAAGTTCTACAAGCGTTGGATGACGTTTTAGAAAACATTTGGCTGCATTTACACACCATTCCCCTCACCCCAACCTCTCTCCTCGAGGAGAGGGCTTTTTTAAGCTGAGATTTATTGATGACCACACTCAACCGCACCTTCCCCCACACCCGCCCGCGCCGCATGCGTCACGATGCTTTTTCACGCAACTTGATGCGTGAGCATACTTTGACCGCGCATGACTTCATTTACCCCGTGTTCATCACTGAGGGCGAGGGCATTCGCCAGCCGATTCCGTCGATGACGGGGCAGAACCGTTTGTCGCTTGATGAGCTGCTCAAAGTCGCGCAAGAAGTGGTGGATTTACAGATTCCTGCGTTGGCTTTGTTCCCTGTGATTGAGGCGGATAAAAAGTCGCTTGACGGCAAGGAAGCGTACAACCCCGACGGACTCGTGCCACGCGCGCTTCGATTGTTGAAACAACATTTCCCACAACTCGGCCTCATGACCGATGTCGCGCTGGATCCGTACACTTCGCACGGGCAGGACGGCGTGATTGATGCGAACGGTTATGTGCTGAACGATGAAACCACAGAGATTCTGGTACAGCAGGCGGTGTGCCACGCGCAAGCAGGAGCGGACATGGTTGCGCCGTCGGACATGATGGATGGGCGTATCGGTGCGATTCGCGCGGCGTTGGAAGATCACAAATTGATTCACACGCGCATCATGGCGTATTCAGCGAAATACGCGTCGCATTTTTACGGGCCGTTCCGCGATGCGGTCGGTTCGGGCGGCAATTTGGGCAAGGCGGATAAAAAGACCTATCAAATGGATTTTGGCAACGTCAATGAGGCTTTGCATGAGGTGGCGTTGGATTTGGCTGAAGGCGCTGACATGGTGATGGTCAAACCCGGGATGCCGTACCTTGATGTGATTCGCGCTGTCAAACAAGAATTTAAAGCGCCGACATTTGCTTATCAAGTCAGCGGCGAATATGCGATGGTGCATGCGGCGGCGGCGAATGGTTGGTTGGATTTAGAGGGCTGCATGATGGAGTCTTTACTGGCGTTTAAACGTGCGGGTGCAGATGGGATTTTGACGTATTTCGCTTTGGATGCGGCGCGCTTATTGCAGTCGGGTCATTCTTTTTAAGGATTTCACATGCGAATGTTACATACGATGTTGCGCGTCGGTGATTTGCAGCGCTCAATTGATTTTTACACTCACATTTTGGGCATGACCTTGCTGCGCACACGCGACAACCCTGAGTTTCAATATACGTTGGCGTTCGTGGGCTACGCCGATGAGTCCGAGCAAGCAGTGATTGAATTGACCTATAACTATGGCGTGAGCACGTACGAACTGGGTACAGCGTACGGTCACATTGCTTTGGCGGTGCCTGATGTGGCGGCGGCGTGCGAACGCATTCGGGCAGCGGGTGGGCGAATCAGCCGCGAAGCGGGCCCTGTTAAAGGTGGGACAACGGTGATTGCGTTTGTCGAAGACCCCGATGGTTATAAAATTGAACTGATTGAAGAGCATTTTCACACGAAAGATGTGCTGTAAACCATGGATATTTTCGCCTTTAACAATGTGGCGCACGAAAGCACTGTGAAACAAGTCGAAGCTGGTGAACATGCGCCGCATGATTTCCTATGGATTGATGTGATGCGCGAGGACATCGCACGCGACCCGCAAGCATGGCAAAATCAAATCTTTGAGCGCACACAATGCCGCATCAATGATTTTCACCTTGCGGATGTGCTGAATGCGCAACACCCATCGTATTTTGACCTCACGCACGAGTACGAGTTTTTAATTTTTCGCAAATTACTCAGCCGCCACAATGACACGGTGACGTTGGATCCAGCGGCGTTGACCACTGCGCCCGTGGCTTTTATTTTGTTTAAAAACACCTTAATCACCGTGCGTGAAGCGGACAGCCAAACGTTTAATCTGGTGCGCCAGCGCATCACCAATATGGATGTGCCGCGCGGCATTCGCTTGCCGACCACGCCGCTGGATTTGATGCTGCGCATTTTAAACGCACTGGTGGATAAATATTTGGAGTTGCGCACCCCGCTGACCCGCAGAATTGATTTGTGGCAAAACTTGCTGCTGCAAGGCAATCATCGCTTTAACAATTGGTCACAATTGCTCAATGAACGTTTGGCGTTGCACCAGCTGGACAATTTGTGTGAAGAACAATTGGATGCCCTGCAAGAACTGCGGGATGAATACCTCGATAAGCAATCCGTCACAAGCCCCAGTGAGCCACAATCACGGCGCGACATGATGATGGTGCGCATGAATGATTTGATGGAACACGTCACACGCGTTCAAAGTCACGCGGCGCGTTTAGAAGAAGCCCTCAAGTCTGCTGTGGAGTTACACTTTTCAGCCACCGCCCATCAAACGAATGAAAACCTGCGGTTTTTGGCGATCCTGTCAGCAATTTTTGCACCACTGACATTGCTCACAGGCGTCTACGGCATGAATTTCGATGTCATTCCTGGCTTGCACAACCCCAATGGCTTTTGGTGGATGATGGGCGGGATGTTTTTGGTCACTGGCGGCCTGTTGTATTATTTCCGCTATCGCCGCTTGGTTGGGCGTGGAGATTCAAGCGTCACCGCCCTGCTCAATGCGGCCAATGAGAAACCGAAAAAGTGAAGCTTTTTTGGCGGGCTCCCAATGACGCACCGGATCATCGGATGATTTGAGGCGACAACCAATTGAAGCCAAAACAGAAGGCAATCGCCATAAAAAAAGCAGCGTGTATAAACACGCTGCTTTTTTGTGCAAAAATTCACGCAACACGATCGCTTCGCCAATTAAGAAGCCGACTCGGTTTCTAACTCTGGATAATCGGTATAACCCACCGCACCAGGTGTATAGAATGTCGCAGGATTGGGCGCATTCAAATCCGCACCGACGCGTACGCGTGCAGGGAAATCAGGATTGGCCAAAAAGCCCGTGCCGAAAGCCACCGCATCGAGCTTACCGTCTGCAATCGCTTGATCTGCTTCCGCTGCGCTGTAACCCATGTTGCCAATCAACACGCCTTTGTAATGCGCGCGGGCGGGGCTCATGACGTCGCCTGTTTGCGCTTGAAAAAAGTCTGAGCGCATGACGTGCAAATACGCCAAGTTAAACTGATTGAGGTGCTGCGCCAAATAGGTGATCAAGCCGACAGGGTCGCTGTCCACCATGCTGTTGTAACTGTTCAGCGGAGAAAGGCGCACGCCGACGCGGTCACTGCCGATGGCAGCGGACACTGCGGTTAACACTTCGCTCAACAAACGGGCGCGGTTTTCAAACGAGCCACCGTAGTTGTCGGTGCGTTTGTTTGCGCCATCGCGCAAAAATGAATCGAGCAAGTAACCGTTGGCGGCATGCACTTCAACACCATCAAAGCCCGCAGCCATTGCATTTTTAGCGGCATGTGCAAATGCAGCCACAATGGCGGGGAGTTCGTCTGCGCTCAATGCGTGCGGCACCACTTGCGCTTTTTTGCCTTCGGGCGTGTGCACTTCGTCATCAATTGCCAACGCACTTGGTGCAACAGGCGCTGTGCCGCCGTTGAGCAGCGGATGTGCCGCGCGACCTGCGTGCCAAATTTGCATAAAAATTTTGCCGCCTTTGGCATGCACCGCGTCAGTGGTCAGTTTCCAACCCGCGATTTGCGCGTCGTTGTAAATCCCCGCCTCGGTGGCAAATGCCGATGTGTTGGGTGCAATCATCGTGCACTCGGTGATGATCAAACCCGCGCTGGCACGCTGCGCATAATACTCGGCCATCAAAGCATTGGGCACATGGCTTTGGTCTGAACGAGCGCGCGTGAGTGGCGCCATTAAAATTCGGTTGTTGAGTGTATTTGCGCCAACAGGCAGCGGTTGAAACAGGTGTGATAAGTGTGTGGTGCTCATGGGTTTCCTCTTTCTATGTTGAAATGAAACGATAGCACGGATTAATTTTTGGTGCAGAGCTGCACATTAAATGTGGCATGGTTCGTAATGTCAAAACGTCTAAAAATAGGCGTTTTTCAAATGTTGTTATTGCGCTTTAGAACAACTGTGGCATGCGCCCTCGCTGCTCATAATCGATGTTTGCAGGTCTATGGGCTGGGTTCAATACTCATGCAGCCGGTTAATTTATTTTAAGCTGTGATAGTATGCCGAATCAAATACGCGCTGCCGTGAGGGTCGTATTTGATTTAAAAATAGGCGTACTATGCGGTTTTTTTAAGTCACACCCGTCCGATGGCTTGATGCTATGGGTTTATTGGGTTTTATTACAAAGGATTGCAGCGAAATGAAAACAGGATATCAGTGTGTTTTGACGCATAACTTGCGTTATACATCATGAATCGCGTCCGTATTTATTGCAACTCCTGCGGCACAGAAACTTGGCATGCTTTGGCGGCAGAAACAAGAGTTACACGATATGCCTCCCTATGGGGGTATGAGCAACTTATCGAAGCCGCAATACTGCAATGCTGCGGGTGCGATGATTTTTCATTTAGAAGCATTACACATCCGTTTGAGTTTCAGGACGAGAAAGACAAACCGGAGGAGCAACTATTTCCCGATCGGAGTTTTAAAAAACGCCGCCGAAAGTTCCTTCCTATGCCTGTGCACATTACAAGGCTCTACCAAGAAACCGTAACAGCACACGACGTAAAGCTTACTTTATTGGCTACCACGGGCTTGCGCTCACTTATAGAAGCGGTCGTGGTTGACAAAATTGAAAAAGCGAAATATGGACGAACTCTGGAGTCGAAAATAACAGCCCTTACGGGAATTTTTGACAACGGCATCATTGCTGTTCTACAAGAGTTCCGAGAAATGGGAAATAAGGCGATCCATGCTCAAGTGGAGTCAGACCACTTGGACATTCATCGCGCCCTCAATGTGGTTGAAGGACTACTCGAATATTTTTACGGCATTGCGGACAGTGCGGACACTTTCCAGAAATGGAGAACAAAACCAAAGGTCAAACGTGTATCCACGAAGAAAGTGACTCAAAATGATGTCTAACTAGCGGTTCAACGCGGATGCCAACACTGGTCATGCCTTCGGCATTTTCATATCCAGTGAGTAGATTGGGGTGAACGTTTTTTGTGAACCCCAACAAATGTACTCAATTATTTCGACTTCGCTTATTATTCGCAGTTTTTTAAGATTGAGATGTTGGGGTTCGCGGGGGTTATGGCACACCAAGCTGCACTATCAACGGAAATTAAAAAACGCCCAAAATCGGGCGTTTTTCATATTAAACAATGCTACAACTTAAAACATCCCATTACCATGCGCCATTTGCGCTGGGATTTCTTGCACCACGTCCCAATGCTCAACGATTTTACCGTCTTGCACGCGGAACAAGTCGTAGAACGCTTGTGGTTTTCCGCTCCATTCGCCTTCGCTGACGGTCAATACAAAGTTACCTTCGCCCAATACTTTGTGGACTTTGCTGTATTTGAACATGTTGTTTGCTGCAATCAGTTGACCGATGGCTTCGTTCAAACCATCCAAGCCATCTTTGATGCCGACATTGTGCTGGTGATACTCCGTTGTGCTGATGTAGTCGGTGATTTTTTGTGGGGCTTTGCCAAACAACACATCATCAACAAAGTTTTTCACCAAGGTTTTGTTGGCTTGGGTTTTGTCCAAATCGGTCACTTGCGTCGGGCCGTCGACTTGGGTGCGACCGCTGGCGGTTGTGTCGGCCAATGGGTTAATCGCATCCCAATGCTCGGCGACTTTGCCGTTGGCCACGCGGAAAATATCAAACGTCACGACTTTTTTCGCGCCAAATGCTTCGGCGTTGTCGTAGGTATTGTGCATGACCACGAGGTCGCCATCGACAAAGAGGCGGTGGTTTTGCGTGGTCGTGCCCGCTTGTTTGAGCAAGGGCGCGAAGCCAATCACAGGTTCGATGCCTGTCGGGACGTGCGGGTTATGTTGAATGTAGTCTTTGGCAAAATACGTGTTGATGCCTTCGACGCTGTAGTCTTTAAAAAACGCGTTGACGGCGTTGATGGCGACTTGTTTCTGTGATTGTTCCATTTTAATTTCCTTGTGTGGTTGATGATTTTTTGGGGCTTTGGCACTGACATTCATGGCCGTTGCCGCTAATATTAAAGCGATGACGATTGGGTGTAATTTTTTCATGTTCATTCAATTGCAGTTAAAGTGCCGCTAAGATTTAAAAAGGTGTCTTGATCGACCGTGATATTGGTGTGCACCACACCGTTTTCAAAGTCCTCGACATGCACGACCGTGGTGTTGGATTTTTCTTTCCAATACACCATATAGACGTTGGGGCGAATCTCGACCATCGTGATTTTGACGGTTGCAGGCTCGCCAAAACCAGCGCCCAAAATTGGCGCATAAGTCATTTGCGTGTCGCTGTGAAAATCGAGTTGAAAGACAAATTCGCCGCCAAAATTGACTTTGAACTTTTGACCGATCACTTGAATTTTTTGCATGATGTGTCCTTTTAAATATTGACGATGACTTCTGTCTTGACGTGCGTGTATTGTGCCTGTGAAGAAAAATGTTGCACAGGTCAAAAACTGTGTAAAAATGGTGAAAAAAGGACATTTAGCCATGAGCAACACCGTCATTCCCATTTCATTTGACCCGCCAGAATCGTATCTATTGGACATCGAAGTCTTGCCAATGGCCGTGTTCAAGCATCGATTAGACGATACGATTGCGCATACCCAGCGGGCTTTGTTTTACGTGATGTTTGTGGTCGAAAAAGGTGAGTTGACCCATGCCGTGGACAGCGTCACTTACCACTGTCAAGCCAACGATTGCATTGTGATTAAACCCAATCAAATCCACCAATTTTCAAATCAGCTGGATTGGGATGGCTGGGTGCTGTTGTTCAGCCCCAACCTACTACTGAGCCACAGTAAAGAAGAAGAAATCCTGTATCAATTGCCCACGTCATTTTCATTGAACGCATCGCTGTTCAATACCTGCATCAACCATCTGCGCACGATGAGCGACGACACGCGTTTGAATGGCCACAAAATCGAAGCCAATACCTTGCTGCGCCATCAGTTGAGCGCCTTGCTGGTGCGCCTGCGTTTAGCGGATGAATTGTTTACTTTTAATCTGGATGCAGATGAAATCAGAGCCGCTCGTTTCAAGCGTTTTCGGCTGTTACTCGAAAGTCATTTTGAGACAGAGCATCAAGTCGGTTTTTATGCTGACCAACTGGGTTTATCGCACAAAACCCTCAATCGCCTGTGTTTACAAATGGTCAATGCCTCGGCAAAATCGCTGATTACCGACCGCATTGTGTTAGAAGCCAAGCGTTTATTGGTGCACACCACGCTGCCGATTCAGTCGATTGGCGATGCGCTGTCTTTTGATGAAGTCAGTAATTTTGTTAAACTGTTCAAAAAACACACGCAATCGACGCCGAGGCAGTTTCGCATTCAGCACAACTCAATCCGCCTGTAAAAACCAGCATCAGTTTTCTTTTTCAACAAAAAACACACCGCTCGCCAATTCACCGCTGCTGCATTCAAAACGATGCGGGTTGCTGGCGGCAAAACGCACCATTTGCCCTGCTTTCAAATGCACATCTTCGTAGCCCAAATGCACTTTCATTTGCCCCTTTTCGAGCCACAAATGTTTGAATACGCCTGCGCGGTTACTGAGAAAATCGGTTTTGCCAAAAGATTCGAAATAAAACCGATAAAACTCGGTTGAAAAACCTGCAATATTGGGCATGACGCGATGAAAGGTGACGGGTGAGTTATTTTTGCTGAATTTATTGGCGGCCGTCGGTTCAAAAATTTGCACCTTGTGCGATGCATTCGGTGGGCTGACCAGATCGGCCAATTCCATCGACATGGCGAGTGCCAACTTGGCCAAAACCGCAATGGTCGGGACTTTTTGACCGCTTTCAACATGGGCAATCATGGACTTACTCACGCCCGATTGTGCAGCCAAGGCCTCTAAACTCATGCCGTTGGAGCGCCGATAGGCGCGGATGAAGTGGCCGATATAATCAAAGTTAGACATTTTTCGCATTTCCTCTTTAGTGGATTTATAACATTATAGTGTATATTTTCACACTTGATGCGCCTACAATCTCCCATGACACATCGTCATCATTCATGAGGAAAACAAAATGAAGCACACACCCATCGCACTGATTATGAGCGCACTCGCATTCACTTTTGCTGCCCATGCCTCGGCAAAAAGCGACCCCGTTATTGACACACAAACGCAAGCCCCTGGATTTTTTCGGTTCAATCTCGGCCACATGAAAATCACCGCACTGTATGACGGCGTGGCGACTTTACCGGCTTCTTTCTTTAAAGGCATCAGTCCAACCGAGGTTGAAAACAATTGGAAAAGCACACGATTACACGCCAAAAGGCATTGAGGATTCGGTCAACGCCTATCTGATTGACACGGGCGAGCAGCTGATCATGGTCGATGCGGGCGGTTCGCAATGTTTTCCTGCGATGGGCGAATTGAAAGACAATCTGCGCCAAGCGGGCTATGCACCGAGCGATGTCGATGCGATTCTCATCACGCATTTTCACCCCGACCACGGTTGTGGCATCAGCGATGCACAAGGCAACGCGCTGTACAGCAAGGCAACGGTGTATGTGGAAGAAAAAGAGGCCGCGTATTGGTTGAGCGCCGAGCAAACCGCCAAAGCCCCGAAAGAAGTGCAAGGCCTGTTTTTGATGGAGCAAAAAGCCGTTGCGCCGTATCAAGCCAGCCACCGTTTGCAAACATTTAAAGCCGGCACGGCGTTGTTTAAAGGTGTTCAATCCATCGCCGCGTATGGACACACACCTGGTCACACGGTGTATCAGTTCGACTCCAATGGTCAAACCGCGATTTTTTGGGGTGACCTTGTGCACAGCAATCAGATGCAATTGGCCAACCCAAAAATTGCGTTTGAATACGATTTTGACCAAAAGCAAGCCATTGCCACACGAGAGACCATTTTAGCCCAAGCCGCAAAAAATCAATGGTTGGTTGGCGGCGCTCACATTCCGTTTCCAGGTTTAGGCCATGTGCACGCGATGGGCAACGGCTATGATTGGAATGCGGTGAAATACCAATCCACATTGAAATAAAACCTTTACCCATTGCACTCGCTCACGTAAAATCAGTGGCGTGGGTTTTGCCCACGCCATACTAAAATATAAACCACACACGGAGATAAAAAATGAGTGCAACCCGCATTGAAACTGACTTTCTCGGCTCACGCGAACTGACCGACGCCATGTATTACGGCGTACAAACTTTGCGTGGCATCGAAAATTTTCACATCACAGGCATTCCAATTTCAAACGAACCCTATTTGATCCAAGCCTTTGGCTATGTCAAAAAAGCCGCTGCACTGGCGAATCGTGACTTGGGCGTATTGCCCGCCGACATCACCGATGCGATTTTACAAGCCTGTGACCGCTTAATCGCGGGGCAATATTTGGATCAATTCCCCACCGACATGATTCAAGGCGGTGCAGGCACATCCACCAACATGAATGCCAATGAAGTCCTCGCCAACGTCGCACTGGAAATTCTGGGTCAACCGAAAGGCAGCTACACCATCATCAGCCCGAACGACCACGTCAATTGCTCACAATCGACCAATGACGCGTATCCAACGGCTTTCCGTGTCGCGCTGATCAACCGCATGCGCAGCTACCGCGCCACCATGATCAAACTGGTCGAGGCATTCAGCAGCAAAGGCAATGAATTTGCACAAGTGCTCAAAATGGGTCGCACCCATTTACAAGATGCAGTACCCATGAGCATGGGTGACGAATTCCACGGTTTCGCCACCAATTTGCAAGAAGAAATCGATCGCATTGACGCCTCTGTTCGCTTGCTCACCGAAGTCAATATGGGTGCAACCGCGATCGGCACATCGGTCAATGCACCCGCAGGCTACCCAGAACTGGTCGTGAAATACCTGTCCGAATTAACCAACATTGAACTGCGCCTCGCCCCTGACCTTGTCGAAGCCACTTCAGACACGGGCGCTTATGTGCAACTCTCTGGCACCATCAAACGCACCGCAGTGAAATTATCAAAAATCTGCAACGACTTGCGCCTGCTCGCTTCAGGTCCACGCTGTGGTTTCAACGAAATCAATCTGCCACAGCTACAACCCGGCTCATCGATCATGCCAGGTAAAGTCAATCCGGTCATTCCAGAAGTCGTCAATCAAGCGGCGTTCTTCGTCATCGGCAACGACGTGACCATCACCCTCGCCGCCTCAGCGGGTCAGTTGCAACTGAACGTCATGGAACCCGTGCTGGGCTTCGCCCTGTTCAGCTCCATCAAATCGATGGAAAACGCCATGATTGCATTGCGTGAAAAATGCGTCATCGGCATCACCGCCAACGCAGAACGCACGCGTGAAAATGTCCTCGCCAGCTTGGGCATCGTGACCTTGTTGAACCCCGTTTTGGGCTACAAGAAATGCGCTGAAATTGCACGAGAAGGGTTTGAATTGAACAAATCCATTCACCAAATCGTTGTGCTCGAAAAACAATTGATCACTCAAGAAAAATGGGATGAATTGTTTAACTTCGAGAACTTGATTCACCCGCACTTTATTCAATGATTTCAGCCGCTTCAGCAACCTCTCAGCAACCTCAGTGGCTCAGGATGCTTGAGTCGTTCAAAGCATAAAAAACGCCTGTCGCAATGACAGGCGTTTTTTCACATCGATGCACCCTTGATCAATGCCAATTGGCCGCCATCGTGGCCGACAATGCTGTTTGGTAATTGGCAGGCAAGGTCGTTTGACCCGCGACAGGCGGACTGAATGCGGCCATGGCTGACACCAACACCTCAATGCCATCGCCCACAATTGACTGCCCATCAGAAGCCTTGATTGAAAATCCATTGTAACCAGTGCTTGATTGTGCATACCAATTTTTTACAGTGACTTCATCTGCTGTGCCTATCGTTTGTACAACCAAGTCATTGCCAACATGACGGAACCACAATTGATCATGGTTAACATTTCCTTTAAACACCATGCTGTCCGGACGACTGTCTTCAAAAGTGCCTGGAGGCGTCCCATACTGACCATTTTCATCCAACCAATAATACTCACCTATCGACATAATTGACGTTTTTTTATCCACATCTAAAATGACATCGTGCCCATCTCCGCGTTGAAACACAAATGTATCTCCGCCCGCACCACCCGTCAAAACATCATTACCCTTACCACCCGTAATCACGTTGTGGCGACTGTTTCCCGTGATTCGATTACTCAAGTCATTGCCAGTGCCATCAATCGCATCGCCCCAATGAAGCCCAGTCTGAATAGGTGTTAAAGCCGCAGGCAAGCTCCCCATCCCTTGGTACATCGAGTAAGTATGCCCATTATTATCAGACAGAAACAAATTCTCAACATTCGCACCCAAAGTGCAATCAACCGATGAGACCACCTTATCAACACCTTCATTTGATTTCTCAATGATTTTTACGCCTGTGTCTTTCGCATTAACAACATAAATGTCGTCACCCACACCACCTCTCAAAGTGTCTTGACCGCCACGGCCATTCAACCGATCATTACCTGCACCACCCGATAAAATATTATTACCCGAGTTGCCCCACAGGGTATTATTCAATGCATTGCCCGTGGCGTTGATGTTGGCAATGCCGGTTAACTGGAGGGACTCCAATTCTGCTTGAAGGCTCGACAGATCATAGTTAACGGATGAAATAACCATGTCCTTGCCATCATTCCAATTTTCAGAAATGAAGGTATTGCCAACCGCATTGATGTAATACACGTCATCACCAGCCCCACCATACAATGAGTCATTGCCACCATTGCCATTGAGCGTGTCATTTCCCGCCTGACCTTCAATCCGGTTATCGCCCGCATTGCCCACCAGCCGATTATTGAGTTCATTGCCAGATCCATTGATATTGGCTGTGCCCGTCAGTCTTAATGCCTCAAGGTTGCTGCCCAGCCACATACTGCTGTTTGAAAGAACGGTATCAAACCCCTCGTTCGCATTTTCAACAATGCCTTGTACCGCATTAATGTAAACATCATTACCCAAACCGCCTACCAACAGATCGAGCCAGCCACCGCCGCCATTCAATGTGTCATTGCCAGCACCGCCATACAAGCTATCCGTTGCTGTCGAACCAATCAACAAATCATCTCCGTCCAAACCGTTGATTGTATTGAGCTTTCCAACTTGCCCAACCAAACGGTCATTGCCTTGCGTGCCACTTGTATTAACAGTCAAAAGTGCTTTAATCTTTTGATTTAATTCACCTCCAGTCCACGTCACACCGTCACTAAACACGATTTGCGACAAACCACTCCATGCAAAAGCTGCAACGGATAACATGTTTGGATAGCCTAATGTGATTTGATCTGAAACACCATAATGTATGTTAATAAACTCCCCTTCAGCAGTGATACTCACCTCAGACGAAGTCACATCTTTAAATATGATTCGACCATGATGGATGCTATTTTCTGTAATCATGTCGGTGTTGACTAAATCAACGATGCTGTCTTGACCATCCCTTTTTCGAAACACGAAAGTATCACTATATGTCTCACCCCATATGTCATCGGGTGAGGTGATAGACGTATTGCCTCCGCCGTAAAAGGTGTCATTGCCTTTTCCACCCTCGATCAATTCCACATCAATGCTACCTCTGATGACCTCACTACCCGATGTGCCTGTTAGCTTAGTTGCATATGCAATGGTTGATAAACTGCCATTGACCTGCACGGTGATTGACTCATCCAATGCCTCGCCTTGTGTTCCATTGGTCGAAAAACCTGTTGATGTCGTTGTACTTAATGAATTGACGGCCAAAATCGATGTGCTTAAACTCGCCACGGTAGAACCAGCCCCTAGAACTTGATGACCAACTCCACTTACTTGTGAGCTCACATAAGCCATTCCACTCGCTGTGCTTAAACTCGCTACAACCGCCACTGTAGAGATCGACGAGTAAAGTTGAGAACCATTGATCATATTGACATCCGTG
>ERZ724525.928-NODE-928-length-17080-cov-4.975448_pt1 | contig 17080 bp, 17 predicted proteins | sample MGYA00376058_ERZ724525 | MGnify/ENA primary metagenome ERZ724525 (study PRJEB28724, sample SAMN07190888) | wastewater metagenome | isolation source: influent of sewage treatment plant in Hong Hong | place: USA: Christiansburg, Virginia | collected 2016-03-01 ... | reverse complement strand
AAATGGATGCCGATTTTTCTCATAATCCAAACGATTTAGAGAAATTGTATTTGGCCTGTCAAAATGGTGCAGATGTAGCTATTGGTTCTAGGTATTCTAAAGGTGTGAATGTAGTAAATTGGCCATTAAACCGAGTTTTGATGTCATATTTTGCTTCAGTTTATGTCAAATTTATTACCGGAATGCAAATTCATGATGCCACTGCTGGTTTTATTTGCTATAAAAGAAATGTTTTAGAAAAGATAAACATCGATAAAATAAAATTTGTGGGTTACGCCTTTCAAATTGAAATGAAATACCGTGCTTTTGTTAATAAATTTAAGATTGAAGAAGTGCCAATTATTTTTACCGACAGAACTTTAGGTGAATCTAAAATGAGCGGAGCAATTATTCGCGAAGCCGTTATTGGCGTTATTATGTTACGAATTAGAAAAATATTTAACAAACTATAAATGAACACGTTTTTAATTAAAAATGCAAAGATTGTAAATGAGGGAAGCATCTTTGAAGGAGATCTATTAATTGAAAATGAAATAATAAGTCAGATTGCGGATAGTATTAGTCCTAAAACTTCAAACTGTGTCATTATTGATGCGGAAGGTAGTTTTCTACTTCCCGGTGTGATTGACGATCAAGTGCATTTTAGAGAACCTGGCTTAACACATAAAGGCGATATTTCTTCGGAAAGTAGAGCTGCTGTTGCAGGTGGAATTACTTCATTTATTGAACAACCGAACACGGTTCCAAACGCAATTACTCAAGAATTACTTGAAGACAAATATCAAATTGCAGCTAAAACATCGCATGCGAATTATTCGTTTATGATGGGCGGAACTAACGACAATTTAGAAGAGATTTTAAAAACCAATCCTAAAAATGTTGCTGGAATTAAGTTGTTTTTAGGTTCGTCAACAGGAAATATGTTGGTTGACAATCCAGAAACGTTAGAAAAGATATTTTCTTCCACAAAAATGCTAATTGCTGTTCATTGTGAAGATGAAGCCACAATTAAAGCCAATTTAGAGAAATACATTGAAGAATATGGTGATGACATTCCTGTAAACAAACATCATTTAATTCGTAGTGAAGAAGCGTGTTATTTATCGTCATCAAAAGCGATTGAATTAGCCCAAAAAACAGGAGCTCGTTTGCATATTTTCCATGTTTCTACAGCAAAAGAAACGGAATTATTTACAAATAAAATTCCGTTAGAAGACAAGAAAATTACCGCAGAAGTGTGTGTACATCATTTATGGTTTACCGATAAAGATTACGACACAAGAGGAAATTTAATCAAATGGAATCCGGCTGTAAAAACACAAACGGACCAAGATGGTTTATGGAAAGCCTTACTTGACGACAGAATTGACGTAATCGCAACAGATCACGCGCCTCATACTTTCGAAGAAAAACAAAACAAATATACAAGTTGTCCAAGTGGCGCGCCAATGGTACAACATGCTTTGGTTGTGATGATGGAAGCGTATGTTAAAGGCAAAATTTCTGTAGAAAAAATTGTAGAAAAAATGTGTCACAATCCTGCTAAGATTTTCAAAATAGAAAATCGTGGCTTTATTAAAGAAGGTTATTTTGCTGATTTAGTATTAGTAAATCCGCACATGCCTTGGAATGTGAAAAAAGAAAATATTTTATACAAATGTGGTTGGTCACCTTTAGAAGGCATCAATTTTAAATCACGTATTTCTCATACTTTTGTAAATGGGAAATTAGTGTATGCAAATGGAAAAGTGAAAGATGTAATTGCGGGTCAACGCTTAACTTTTAACCGAGAATAGTTATGAAGAAAGTCATTTATTTAGGTGTTGTTTTGGCGATTTTTGCTTGTAGCGAAAATCCTGTGAAAAAACCTGAAAACTTATTGGACGAAGAAACAATGGAAAACATTTTGTTTGATGTTGCTGTTTTACAAGCTGCTAAAGCTAATTCTCCAGAAGTCTTACAAGCGAACAACATAGATTCAAAAGACTTTATTTATAGAAAATACAAAATTGACAGTGCAACTTATCATCTAAATAACAGATATTATGCTGGTGATGTTAGAAAACACAAACACATGTACAAAAGAATTTTAGCAAGATTAGAAGCACTTTCACATAAAAAATCCGCAGATTTGAATAATCTGAAATAATACAAAAACCAATAAATGGCAACTTAATATTTTCCTAATTTAATGATAAAATTGTAAAAAATTATCATCAAATTAACTATAACGATTTATTACGATTTTTATTTATTGTTCTGGTGCAATTTCCAGCTCCAAACCTTCTAACTCTTCAGAAATGTGGATTTGGCAACCTAAACGGCTATTCTCTTTTACGTGATACGCATCGGCTAACATTGCTTCTTCATCGTCGTTTCTTTCTGTTTTTAAAACATCATTAAGTAAATAACATTGACAAGAAGCACACATGGCCATTCCGCCGCAAATACCAACAGTTCCTTCTTCGGCTAATTCGTATGAACGGATTAATTCCATCACATTCATATTCATGTCTGTTGGCGCTAAAACTTCGTGTTTTACACCATTTCTGTCCGTAATATATATGGTAACATCTTGACTCATTAATCTATTGATTTTACAACCGCTTTTTCAGCTTCTTTTCTAGTTCCGTCAAAACCATCTACACCTGAAACTGTTGTATATTTTAACACATAACGTTTTCCCGGATTGATTCTGTTATACACACTTTGGCACATTAAAGTAGCTTCGTGAAAACCACATAAAATCAACTTTAATTTTCCTGGATAGATATTTACATCGCCAATAGCGTAAATTCCGTCAATATTAGTTTGATAATCTAAAGCGTTGTTTACTTTGATGGCGTTTTTCTCAATTTCTAATCCCCAATTGGCAATAGCACCTAATTTTGGAGTTAATCCGAAAAGCGGAATGAAATAATCGGTTGGCACATTCATACGTGCTCCATTTATTTCGACATCTATGGATTCAATTCTTTCTGTTCCTTTGAAACCAACAACTTCGGCTGGCGTAATTAATTTTATTTTACCTGCCGATTTTAATTCTTGAACTTTTTCTACAGAATCTAAAGCACCACGGAATTCGTTTCTTCTGTGAATTAATGTAACTGATGCTGCAACATTAGAAAGGAAAATACTCCAATCTAAAGCTGAATCTCCTCCACCAGCAATTACGATATTTTTGTTGCGATATTTTTCTGGATCTTTTACGAAATAATCGACACCTCTGTCATCATGTTCGTAAAATTCAATATCTTTTAAAATTGGTTTTCTTGGTTCGAAAGTTCCTAAACCTCCTGCAATGGCAATCGCTTTAGCTTTGTGTTTTGTGCCTTTATTTGTAGTAACGATAAAAGAACCGTCTTCTAATTTCTCAATAGTTTCAGCCGTTTCAGCCAAAGTAAAACCTGGTTGAAATTGCTTAATTTGTTCCATAAGATTATCCACTAATTCACCTGCTAATACAGATGGATAACCTGGAATATCAAAAATGGGTTTTTTTGGATATAGCTCTGCTAACTGTCCGCCTGGTTGAGGAAGCGCATCAATAATATGACATTTTAATTGTAATAAACCTGCTTCGAAAACAGCGAAAAGTCCGGTAGGACCTGCTCCAATTATCAATATATCTGTTTCAATCATTTTTTTTGTTTTTGCCACTAAGGCTCAAAGGCACAAAGTTTCTTGTTTATATTAGGTAATAAAACGAGAATTTATTTTAATTCTACAGTACAAAGAAATTAATTTGTAACGTATTTTATTATGACATTTATCAGGTTGAAAAAATTAAGCTACGTTTTCTACCGTTTCAATTTGTGGTACATATTTTTTTATGGTAGTCTCTACACCAGCTTTCATTGTGCTGATACTTAAACTGCAACTTGTACAAGCACCTTGCAAACGCACCTTTACGTGTTTTCCATCTAGTACTTCTACCAATTCAATATCTCCACCATCTGAATTTAAAAACGGACGTATTTCGCTTAACGCTTTTTCGATATTTTCGTTTACTTCTATTTCTGTCATTTGTCTAGACTTTTAGATTATTAGAACTTTAGAGTTTTAGATTTCTTTTGACAAATTTGAGTCTAAAAATCCAAAAATCTAAGTTGTCTATTTTTTCACAGCAGAACAACCTGCCATTGTTGTAATTTTTATAGCTTCTGTTGCAGGTAACGTTTCATTTCTTTTTACAGTTTCTGAGACAACACTTCTGGCTAATTCTTCGAAAATAGTTTCTAAAATAGAACCTGTTTGCATAGCTGCTGGTCTTCCGTAATCTCCAGCTTCTCTAATACTTTGTACTAAAGGCACTTCACCTAAAAACGGAACTTCTAAATCTTCAGCTAAATTTTTCGCACCTTCTTTTCCAAAGATATAATATTTATTATCGGGAAGTTCTTCTGGTGTAAAATATGCCATGTTTTCTATAATTCCCAATACTGGAACTTGTATAGAATCTGACATAAACATAGAAACTCCTTTTTTCGCATCGGCTAAAGCTACAGCTTGAGGTGTACTTACCACAACTGCACCAGTAATTGGTAGCGACTGCATAATTGACAAGTGAATATCACCAGTTCCTGGAGGTAAATCGATTAACATGAAATCTAATTCTCCCCAGTTTGCATCAAAAATCATTTGGTTTAAGGCTTTTGCAGCCATTGGTCCACGCCAAATAACCGCTTGGTCTGGTTTGGTGAAAAATCCGATTGATAAAATTTCAACACCATAACTTTGAACAGGTTGCATTTTCGATTTTCCATCAATTTCTACTGAAATTGGTTTTGCAGATTCCACATCAAACATAATTGGCATCGATGGTCCGTAAATATCGGCATCTAAAATTCCAACTTTGAAACCCATTTTAGATAAAGCTACTGCTAAATTTGCTGTAATTGTAGATTTTCCCACACCACCTTTTCCTGAAGAAACGGCAATAATATTACTAATCCCAGGAATTTGTTTGCCTTTAATCGTATTCGCTTCTTCTTTTGTAGGCGTTTCCACTTTTATATTTACTTTGACTTTCGCTTCAGCATTTATTTTTTCGGCAATTACCTTTTTAATATCGGCTTCTGCACGATTTTTTATATGTAAAGCTGGAGTCGTTAAAACAACATCTACCACAATTTCATCACCAAAAGTTACTACGTTTTGCACCGCACCACTTTCTACCATATTTTTACCTTCACCCGCAATTGAAATGCTCTCTAATGCGGTAAGAATTTCTTTTCTATCTAATTTCATCTCTATTTATAAAAACTTAATTTTAAAAAGTTCAATTTAAGACTATGCTTATTTAAACTAATTTTAGATTGCAAAGATAGTAAGAAGTTTAAAAGTTTGTGAATTATCGTTTAAAAAGTTTTGATGAATGTATAAGGATTGTTTATTGAGGTTTATGCGAGTTAAAAATCCGGTTCCCAAAAGTGTTTCTTAAAATCTATAATTTGGTTATTAATGACTTGAATGCCTTCACTTTCTAGTAATTGTTGCATTAAGTTGGTGCCTTCAAAATGGTGTTTGCCTGTTAGAAGACCTAAACGATTTACAACTCGGTGTGCTGGAATATCTTCTCTTCCGTGACATGCGTTCATTGCCCAACCTACCATTCTTGCAGAACGTCCTGCGCCTAAAGCTTTAGCAATAGCACCATAAGAAGTGACTTTCCCGTAAGGGATTTGTCTAGCTACTTCGTACACTCGTTCAAAAAAATTGTCTTCTTTAATTTTCAAGTAATATCTCAGTTTGATTAATAAAATTTACCGCAGATTCGCAGATTGAAAATTTACATTTTTTACCATTATGACATTAAGAAACAAACTATTCAATTAATAAACTTAATTTCTTAATAGTTTTAAATTTACTTATTCAAGTTATAAATCGTAAAAACAGCAATTAAACCCGTAATTATAGCAATTATAAAGTTAATGTTTTTGATGAAGAAAGTCACTTTATGTTTAATTTTTCTAAATAAGTATGCGTAACCCATAAACACAATAAATGTTCCTAAAGTCGTACCAAATACAAAAGCTAAACCTACCAAATTGGTGAAAAAACCTTCAATAAAAGCGGATAAATATAAACTCACAAACGCATAATACGGAATCGGAAAAACGTTTAATCCCGAAATAAAAATTCCGTGTAAAAAAGGCTTTAGTTTACTTTTGGTAGATTTCTTCTTAATTTCTTCTTTAGAATCGATGAAATTTTGAATGCCTTTTCCTAGAAAAAAGATAGTTAATAGAATAAAAACTACGCTTCCTACTAATTGTAAATTTTGCATGACTTGCGGATGACTTTTTAAAAAAGTAGCAAAATAATAGCCTAAAACACTTTGTATAAAAACCACTAAAATAGCACCATTTATAAATCTTCTAGCTCTTTTTAAGGATTTTTTTACACTATAATTCGCAACAGTCAAGTTCACAATCCCTGGTGGCAAAACACCAACAAAAGAAAACAAAACTGCAAAAGCAAAAGCAAAAAGTACCGACACTATTTAATTTTAAATTGAATGTAAGTTATGTTTTTATTTATTTCTAAATACTGACTTTCGTAAAAAGTTTGAATACTCGTTACTTCATCTGGAGCGCCAGCGTTGTTATAAACATTATGATTCGCATATAAAACCTCATGACCTTCACCGTGTAATAAACCTAAAGTATAACCATGCATAAATTCGCTATCGGTTTTTAAGTGCATTAACCCGTTTGGTTTTAGTATTTTTTTGTAATTCTGAAGAAATTCTGAATTGGTCATACGGTGTTTTGTACGCTTGTATTTAATTTGCGGGTCTGGAAATGTTATCCAAATTTCATCCACTTCATTTTCTGCAAAACAATGTTTGATTAATTCAATTTGTGTACGAAGAAAAGCCACATTATTCAACCCATTTTCAACCGCAGTTTTCGCACCACGCCAAAAACGAGCTCCTTTGATATCTACTCCAATAAAGTTCTTATTTGGATATCTTTCTGCTAAACCTACAGAATATTCTCCTTTTCCGCAACCTAATTCTAGTACAATTGGATTATTATTTTTAAAGAAATCGGTATTCCATTTTCCTTTTAATGCCAAACTATCAGTTACCACTTCTTCTCTAGATGGTTGAAACACATTAGAAAACGTTAGGTTTTCGTTAAATCTTTTTAATTTATTTTTACTTCCCACAACAATTAATTTTATAATGCAAAAGTATAAAATTAAAGTATCTATCTTTGCAAAAAAACAAACTCAATTATTTTCTTTCCAAAATAGAAAATAAACATTTCAATTATGAATACCCCTAAAAAAATTCTTGTAGCTCCTTTAAACTGGGGATTAGGACATGCATCTCGTTGTATTCCAATTATTTACGCTCTAAAAGAAAACAATTATACACCAATTATAGCAAGTGATGGAGCTTCTTTGCGATTGTTAAAAAAAGAATTTCCAAACGCTATTTTTGAAACCTTACCCGATTATAATATTCAATATTCTGAAAAAGGAAAAGATTTCAGATTTAAAATATTTAAGCAATTACCGAAGTTATTTTTTGCAATTCGAAAAGAGAAGAAATTATTAGAAAAAATTATCTCCAAACATAATATTGTTGGAATAATTTCGGATAATAGACCTGGTATTTATTCTAAAAAAATACCTTCTGTTTACATTACACATCAAATAAATGTTTTATCGGGGAATACGAGTTGGATTTCAAGTAAATTTCATAAGTATGTAATAAGAAAATACAAAGAATGTTGGATTCCAGATGTTTCAGAAAATTTAAATTTAAGCGGAAGGTTAAGTCATGAAAACATTAGTTTAAACAACATTAAATATATTGGTCCAATAACACGATTTAAGAAAAGGAATTTGCCTAAAAAATATGATTTATTAGTTGTTTTATCTGGACCTGAACCACAGCGAACTATTTTAGAAGAAAAACTTCGAATTGAATTATCTGAATTCAAGGGTAAAATTCTTTTTATAAAAGGGTTGGTTGAAACAGAACAGAAAATCGCAACTCAAAATAATTTTACATTTTATAATTACATGGAAGCGGATGAATTGGAAATAGCAATTCAGGAAAGTGATTATATCATTTGTCGTTCTGGGTATTCTTCTATTATGGATTTGGCTTTTTTAGGTGCTAAAGCATTTTTAATTCCAACACCTGGACAATTTGAACAAGAATATTTAGCTAAGAAATTGAAAAAAGAAGGCAGTATTCCAAGTTGTGCACAACACAAATTCACGTTGGATAAATTACAAAAAATTGATATTTATAGTGGATTTAGAACGTACAATTACAATAAAAACTGGGAAGAATTATTTGCTTGTTTTCAAAGTAAATGAAAACTCTGACCCTTTTTGAGGCGTGCTTTGCACAAATATTTTTTCGTTGTGAGCTTCAATAATGTGTTTCACAATGGCTAATCCTAATCCAGAACCGCCTTCTTCTCGTGAACCGCTTTTACTAATTCTGTAAAAACGTTCAAAAATTCTTGACAAATGCTGTTGTTCAATTCCGTCACCATTATCCTGTATACGAACTAAGACTTTATTTTTGTTTATTCTCTCAATTGAAATTTCAGTTGTTCCGTTTTCTTTTCCGTATTTGATAGAATTCATGACTAAGTTGGTTAAAACTTGTTGAATTTTATCTTTATCGGCATACACATAAATTGGAGTAATATATTTTTCATCGAACATTAAAATAATATTCTTCGCATCTGCTTTCATTTCTAGCAAATCGAATACATTCTGAATTTCGACAATAATATCGAATTTGGTAACTTCTAAGTTCAAATCGCCCACTTCAAATTTAGAAATCATATCTAAATCTTGCACAATACTTATTAATCTTTCCACACCTTTAGAAGCACGTTCAATGTACTTTACGCGTAACGTTTTGTCTTTTATGGCGCCACCTTCAATAAGTGTGTCTAAATAACCTTGAACGGTAAATAAGGGCGTTTTTAGTTCATGAGAAATGTTTCCTAAAAATTCTCGTCTGTATTCTTCCCGGATATTTAAGGATTCGATTTCAATTTTTTTCTCTTTGGCGAAATTTCTAATATCGTTAGTTAACGAAGAAATATCAGTGGTAACAGTTTTATTTTTCAAAGAAGTGGCGTCTAAAATTGACACTTCATCATAAAGTTTTTTAATTCGTTTGTAGATAAAAACTTCTACGCGATATTGAATTAAGAAAAAACTAAAAACAAAAAGTGTTATAGGAAATACCAGTAAAATAAATACGTTAATTGGTTGTACGAAGTAATTGTAAATCAGCAAACTCAGAACTACAAACAATGAAATATAAAAAGCTGATTTAAAAGCGAACTTATATGATTTTTTGAAATTAATCGCCATTTAATTCGATTTTGTAACCTACACCTTTTATGGTTTTAAAAACATCCTCATCTATTTTTTCACGAAGTTTTCTAATGTGCACATCGATAGTTCTACCGCCAACAATAACTTCATTACCCCAAACTTTATCTAAAATTTCTGCTCTTGTAAAAACCTTACCTGGTTTTGAAGCTAATAAATATAAAAGTTCAAATTCTTTTCTTGGTAAAACGATAGTAATTCCGTCTTTAATAATTTTATATTCTTCACGGTTAATTTGTAAATTCCCAACTGTTAACGTTTCAGAGTTTTCAACTTCCTCGTCTTTTAGTCTTCGTAATAAACCTTTTACTTTACTAACTAGTAACTTTGGTTTGATTGGTTTTGCGATGTAATCATCGGCACCTACTTCAAAACCTGCAACTTGAGAATAATCTTCGCTTCTTGCTGTTAAGAAAGTAATAATTGTATCTTTTAATTCAGGAATTTCTCTAATTTTTTCACAAGCTTCCATTCCATCCATTTCTGGCATCATGACATCCATAATGATTAAATGTGGTTTTGTTTTTTGTGCTTGTTTTACGGCATCTTTACCGTTTTCGGCTTTAAAAACCTGATATCCGGCTTGCTCCAAATTGTACCCAACAATTTCTAAAATGTCCGGTTCATCATCTACCAATAATATCTTTATGTCTTTCTTTTTCATAGTAACTATAAAAGTAATTAAAAAATTTAATTTGTGTCAAAATTATATATAAAAACCACAAATAAAATGCATTTACAATTATTTAATGTGTTAACACTAACTTAACAATATGTAAACTAATAAATAACTTCGGGGTAACATTAACGTAATTAAGGCCGTTCTACTTTTGCATAAAAATAAACACAACCACAATGAAGTTAAAATTTCTATTTTTTGGATTATTGTTATCAATGATCTCTTTCGCACAAAATTCTGCTAAAGTTAGTGGAATTATTACAGATAAAGATAGCAAACAACCCGTAAGTTTTGTTTCAATATCTTTAAAAGGTTTAATGGCAAATGCAGAATCTGACATTAATGGTAATTATGAAATTACTATGAAGCCAGGAACTTATACAATTGTTTATGCTTTTATTGGTTATAAAACTTTTGAAAAAGAAGTTACAGTAACAGATAACGAAACTTTAAATCTAAATGTTTCTTTACAAGAGAATTCAAATAGTATTGAAGGAATTGTAATTACAGGTTCTACAAGTAAAACTAAAGAAACAGCTTTATTGAAAGAACAACAAAAAGCTGTAGAAATCAAACAAAGTATTGGTGCACAAGAAATGTCAAGAAAAGGAATTAGCGATGTAGAAGAAGGTTTAACTAAAGTAACTGGTATTTCTAAAGTTGACGGAAGAGGTGTTTTTGTTAGAGGTTTAGAAGACAGATACAATAGTTTATTAATAAATGGCTTAACTGTTCCTTCAAACAATCCTTTCAAGAAAATTATTCCTTTAGATATATTTCCTACAGATATTGTTGGAATTATTGAAACCTATAAAACATTCAACACAAACTTATATGGTGATTTTGCTGGTGGAACATTTAACATTTTGACTTCTACTGGTGAAAAAAGTCAAACTAAACTTAGTTTTGGTGCAGGATATACTACCGGAAATAATATTGCGAAGTTTTTAATGTCGAAAGACGCTAAAAGTACTGGTGATTTTTTCGGTTTCTCAGGAAATGAAAGAGATTTACCAAAAATTTTCGGAAGTAAACCATCCTCGCTAACTTTAACTCCAACACAATCACGCAATAGTTTTGGTTCAGGATATGATGTAGAAGATTCTAAATCACCATTAAACACTAGTATAGGTATTTCGCATTCAGAAAAATTTAATATCGGAAAAAATAAAAATATTTTTAAATATTTATTATCATTAAATTTTGACAATAAATACCAAGTAAGAAAAGGTGTAAATCGTTTTTTCAATACTGCACAAGGAAACTATGATAATAATTTATATACTAAACAATATAAATATTCAACAAATGGTTCTGCTTTAGTTGCTTTAAATTATAAAACAGATCGTTTAAATTTAACTTCAAATACGTTTTATTTAAAAACTACAGATAATACAATTCAAGACCAATTAGGTTCTACAAACGGAACAACGGTTAATACAAATGCATTTATTAGAACTAATGAATTACAAGAAACAGATTATTTAAACACCCAGTTATTTGGTTCTTATAAATTAACAAAAAACGAAAGACATAATTTAAAAGCAGGTGGTTCTTTTACAACAACAAACTACCAATTGCCAGACAGAAAGTCTTTTAAAGGTGTAAAAATTGATGAAAATACAACCGCTGTAAATTATTCTGGAAATAGTTTGTTTAGACAGTTTTTAGATTTTGATGGTAAGTATCATGCCTCTGGTTTATTAGAATATTCTTGGAAATTCGGAAATGAAGATATTGATAAATCTCACAAATTAAGCGTTGGATATAATGGTTATGTAAACAATATGCAATCTTCGTTTAGATTTTTAGTTTCTAAACCTTTACTTAGCAATTCTATTAATTTCCCTACAAATTCTCCAGACGCTGTGTTCTCTACAGAGTTAGAAAATGGCGTTTTTACTTATACTGAAGGTACGAATGCAACATATAAAGCAAAATTAAACGAAATTGTAAACGCTGCATATTTTGACTTAGCTTTTAAATTCGGAGAAAAAATCGATTTAAATTTTGGAGCAAGAGCAGAACAAACTAATAGAGAAACAAAATATAAAGAATCTGGTAGTTTTAGCGACCCATTTATCACTAAAAAAGTTAATAAAACAGACTTTTTACCATCGTTAAACGCAAAATATGCACTTACTGATAATAGCAATATTAGATTTGCAGGTTCTAAAACAATTACAAGACCAGTAATTATGGAAGCTTATCCTTTAGAATTTGTTAATGCAGATGGAACTATTGAACTTGGAAATCAAGATATTAAAAATAGTGAAAACATTAATTTGGATTTAAAATATGAAATATTCCCTTCATCGAAAGAATTATTTGTAGTATCTGCCTTTTCAAAATTCATACAAAAACCTATTGAGAGAGTTTTTGGATTTAATGCTGGTAGTGGTGGGCAAATTATAACATATGATAATTCAAAAAAAGCAATGTTGTTTGGTGCGGAATTTGAATTTTTATTTCAGTTAGATAGAATATCTAAATCATTACAAGATTTATCTTTTGGATTAAATACTACATTAATGTATTCAAAAGTAAACATTAACACAGTTAATAGTCCTGAAACAATTGCTATTGGTGAAAAAAACCCTTCGAGAAGTTTACAAGGAGCTTCACCATGGATTATTAATGCCGATTTAAAATACGATTTTGACTTCAACAAAAACTGGAAAAACACAATGACTATTGTGTACAATGTATATGGCAAAAGAATTTATGCTGTTGGTACAGGTGGATTAGACCATTACTACGAATTACCATTTAGCAAATTAGATTTTGTTTGGAATAATAAAATAGGAAAAAATTGGGATTTAAAATTATCAGCAGATAACTTATTAAATCCACTATATCAAATAGAATTAGGAAGAGAAAACAAAGTTCAAATTACAGAAACAGATTACACAATTAAAGATTATAAAAAAGGGATTGGGTTTTCATTTAATCTTTCATATACATTCTAAATTCATAACATTTATTTAATGTATTGTTGATTTTAAAATTACCTATTAAACAATTGCTTAAGATAAATTTGTATCAAATAAATTAAACAACACAAAAATGAAAAAATTAGTATTTAGCCTTGCAATCTTGGCATCAATCTTTACAGGTTGTTCAAATGACGACGAAGAAACACCTGAAGTAATAACTCCAGCAACAGGAGTAATTACTGGTAATTTTACTGCAAGTAAAACTTATGCTTATGGAAACTATACTTTAAAAGGTATGGTTCAAATTCCTGCTGGAGTAACTGTAACTTTTGCAGCTGGATCAACTATTACTTGTGATAAAACAACTGGTGAAAATGGATTAATTGTATTAAACGGTGGTAAATTAATTGCAGAAGGAACTGCTTCTGAACCAATTGTGTTTACTTCAGTACAAAAACAAAGTGGTGATTGGGCAGGTATAATAATGTATGGTGATGCTCCAATTGTAAACAACGCTACAAACCCAACTCCTCAAACTGCTACATCAGAAGATGGTTTAGGTTTAACTTATGGTGGTTCTAATTCTGCTCATAATGGTGGTTCATTAAAATATGTAAGAGTTGAATATGCTGGACAAGTTATTACAACAAACTCAAAAGAACACAATGGTTTCTCGTTTTACTCTGTAGGTTCAGGTACTACTTTAGATCACTTAGTTTCTTACAAAGGGAATGATGATGGATTTGAATTTTATGGAGGTACAGTAAGTTTAACAAACGCGATCTCTTACGGAAATGCTGATGATGCATTTGACTGGCAAGACGGATGGAGAGGAGAAAACAATTCTAACTGGTATGCATACCAAACTGGTTTAGCAAATTACGGAATTGAAGCGGAAGCAAAAAGTGTTAACAATGCATTTTGGCCTACAGTTTCTGGTATTACTTTAAAAAGAGCAGCTGGAACAACAACAGAAGCTCAAAGCGAAGTTCAATTAGATGCAATTCAATTCAAAAAACATGGTAATGGTAACTTTAGTAATATAGTTATTGATGGTTACAAAAACCAAACTACTCCAACAGCTTTAAACGGTGGAGCAATACAAATTTTAGATTTAGTTACTTATAACAGTCAAGTTGCTGGAGGTAAAATTAAATTAAACAATGTTAAAATTACAAACACTGATAATGAGTTTATTTCTGGTGCTACTACATTTACAGTAACAGCTTCAAGTTTTGTTCCATCATCAAATTGGTCTACGAGTACTACTGCAACAGGAGCAAGTTTAACAAATGGAACTTGGTCTACAGTTAATGGAACTACTTTATTACAATAAATAAATTTCAAAATACTCATTAAGAGCGATCTAACTTAGATCGCTTTTTTTATGTTAAATTATTCAATGTTACGAAATTGTTAAGTTTTTGTTTGGTAATTGTAAAAATGTTTTATATATTTACTTTATTATTAATTATAACACCTATCTACTATGAAAAATTTAGCTCTAATTTTCGCGTTATTTATATTTACAGCTTTTGGTTTTGCTCAGGAAACTCAACCAGTAGGAGAACAAATTTCAGAAAACACAATTAAAGTAACATATTTTCACTCTAATGGAAAAGTAATGCACCAAGGTAATTATGTTGATGGAAAGTCTGACGGATTATGGAAGTCTTACGATGAAGCTGGTAATTTAATTGCTGAAGGTTCTTTTGAACAAGGTAAAAAAACAGGTCTTTGGAATTTTTATTCAACAAAAGCTTTAAATGCTGTTGTATATAATGAAAACGCTGTTGCTGATGTTAAAAAATTCAACACTGATGCTTTAGCAGGAAAATAAAAATAAAAAAAACTTCATATATAAAAAAACCACGCTTTAACGTGGTTTTTTTTATTGTATTAAACTTTCAAAATTTCATTATCAGTTAATAATTTTTGAAAACGAAGTTTTAAAATAATTTGTGCTACGGCAATCACATCTTTTTCACAATAAGTAGCAATTCTGTCTATGTCTTTGTCTTTATAAAAAACTTTAGCCACTTCACTTCCATCAATATCATCTTTTGGAGAAGGTACTCCTAACACTTTAGTCAGTAATTTTAAGGAAGTGAAATGTTTATAATCACCAAATTTCCATAATTCTAACGTATCTAAATGTGGTACTTCCCATGGCTTTTTACCCATTAAATTGAGTTTTGCAGGAATTTTTATGCCATGAATCAACATTCTTCTAGCAATGAAAGGAAAATCAAATTCTTTTACATTATGTCCACACATTAAATGCTGTGGTAAACTAAAATGATTATTGATTAAGTTTGAAAACTCAATTAGCAAACGTTCTTCATCACCTTGAAACGTGGTAACTCTAAATTGCCTTTCTCCCTGTTTCTGAGTAAAATATCCAACAGAAATACAAATTATCTTTCCAAATTCAGCCCAAATTCCGGCTCTTTCGTAAAACTCTTCAGGTGTAAACTCTTCTTTTCTTTGGTATTGCGTTTTATGAGCAAATAATTCTTGATAATCTTTATCTAAATCGGCAAAGTTTTCTACTTCTGGAACCGTTTCAATATCTAAAAATAAAATATTGTCTAATTGAATGTTGTCTAGCATATTATTTCTTCTAGTTAATCATTTTATAAGCTTCTTCTATATAAACATATAAATCGTTGCTATGTGCATCTGTTTTAGTTTGTAGGCCTTTTAAATGTCCTAATCGAACAATAATAATATCATCTTCAGGAATCACAATTACAAACTGACCCAAATGACCACGCATGTAAAATACTTTTTTACCTTTTACCGTGTGCAACCACCAACCATAACCGTATTCTGGACTATTAGCAAATCGTGGTTGTAAAGATTTTGTTATAAAAGTACTATCTAAAATTTGTTGGCCGTTCCATCTTCCGTTTTGCTTATATAATTTTCCAAAGCGCGCAAAATCTCTGGCATTACTAGCAATACAACAATAAGCTTTTTCAATTCCGGTATCGGCTTCATCCAATTGCCAAAGTGCTTCATTTTCTGCCCCCATAGGTTTCCAAAAACTATCAGAAACATAATCTGACAAATATTTTCCGGTTGCTTTTTCAATACACATGGCTAATAATTGTGTAGCCCCGCTCAAATATTCAAAACTTTGCCCTGGTTTTTTATTTATTTCTAATCCTAAAATTACACCTCTCAAATTATCATCAAAATACGCTCTGGTAACAATTGAAAATGGACTATAGTATTTTTCATCCCAACTTAAACCAGATGCCATAGAAGACAAGTCACCAACAGTAACTTCTTTAGCATATTTCCCCTTTAATTCTGGAAAAAAATCGCTTACTTTTTGATCTAAACTTTTAATTTTTCCATCCATAATTGCTTTACCTAAAGCTGCAGAAACCACACTTTTCGCCATGGAGAAAGAATTACTTTTAGATGAGGCAGAATAACCATCAAAATAACTTTCATGCCAAATACTATCATTTTTAATGATTAAATAAGCAATAGTTTGTAAATCTTTGTGGGTTTTATTTAAAACATCAGTTGATGGAACGCTATTATATTCTTTAGAAATGGCCCAAGGTTGAGCAATCCCTTTTTTAATTGTTCTATTTGGAAATTCTTTATAATCTTCTAAAAAAGCCGTTGTATATCCTTTTAAGTAAATGGTTCTTACAGCACGAAGCAAATAATCCACATTAAAGATGTACATCAAAATAATAATGCTACTAAATATGATAATAAACCATTTAAAAAATTTAATTATAAATTTCATGTTTTGAAGAATTTAATAGCAAGATAAGAAAATTTTAAAATAAACTTTGTTGTTTTACCGGATTTTCGTGATCCAACAACCATTTTTTTCTCCACAAACCACCTGCATAACCAGTTAAGGAACCATCGGAGCCAATTACTCTGTGACATGGAATTACAATCCAAAGAGGATTTTTACCATTGGCATTAGCTACAGCACGAATTGCTTTTGGATCACCTAAGTTATTGGTAACTTCCTGATAAGAAGCGGTTTTTCCAAAAGGAATTTTTAGTAATTCTTCCCAAACTTTCTTTTGAAAATCAGTACCAT
>ERZ724525.918-NODE-918-length-17156-cov-13.602713_pt1 | contig 17156 bp, 11 predicted proteins | sample MGYA00376058_ERZ724525 | MGnify/ENA primary metagenome ERZ724525 (study PRJEB28724, sample SAMN07190888) | wastewater metagenome | isolation source: influent of sewage treatment plant in Hong Hong | place: USA: Christiansburg, Virginia | collected 2016-03-01 ... | reverse complement strand
CGGTCCCGTGTTCAACGCGATCGGATCTCGCGTATCGGCCTGACTTGTCTGCATAGTTCAAGTATGGATCGTCGGGCGGGCACGGTCGGTGCGGTGGCGCACGGAACTGTGGGGCGCATTCGTAAACGGGTGCGTCTGAGCGGCTGTTTTTGTGCGGCGCAAAATAAACTTGACGCAAGTCGTGACAACGTTTAATATTCCCTTTCTCTGACGCGGGGTGGAGCAGTCTGGCAGCTCGTCGGGCTCATAACCCGAAGGTCGCAGGTTCAAATCCTGCCCCCGCAACCCAATTAAGCAAAAAGCCCAATCACTTCGGTGGTTGGGCTTTTTGCTTTCCAGCGTCCCGATGCTTCGGGACGCTGGGTTGTTCAGCGGGAGGGAATGCGGCCGCTGTCGTCTGACAGAACGATCTCGACCCGGCGATTCATCTGGCGGCCACTGGCGTTGCCATTGCTGGCCACCGGGTAGGCTTCGCCGTAGCCGTGGGCGTCGATGCGCTCGCTGCCGATGCCCATCTCCACCAAGGCGCCGCGAACAGCGCTGGCACGGAGGCTGGAGAGTTCCTGGTTATGGCTGTCGCTGCCGGTGCTGTCGGTGAATCCTTCGACGATCGCCTTGCGCTGGGGGTTTTCCTTCAGAAAGCTCACCAGCTTTTCCATGTTGCGCAGGCTGCCGGACTTGAGTTCGGCCTTGTCGGTGTCGAACAGCACGTCACCGATGGTGATGACCAACCCGCGGGGGGTTTGCTTGGCGTTGAGCTCCCTGATCTGGGCTTCGAGCTGACGACTGCGGGCCTGGGCGTCCTGTGTGTCGAGACGGGCGGCGTTGGCACTTTGCTTGGCCATGTCGGCTTCGGTGGTACGGGCGGCCAGGCGAACCTTGTCACGGGCTGACTCGGCCTCGCCAACCGCAACTTCCGCCGCCTTCTGGGCACCGGTTTCCTGCGCAATGGCGACCCGCTGCTTGGCCAGATAGGCGAGGTGATCGACATCGGCCGGCTTGTCGCCGCGGGCCGAGGCTTCGTTGGCCCGGTTAAGGGCGTCACCGGCCTGCTTCATTTCAGTGGTGGCCAGATCGCGGGCCTGCGGATTAGCCTGGGCGGCCTGGTAGTCGGTGCGTGCCTGGTCCAGCTGCACGTTTTTGGCGGGCTGCGAGGAGCAGCCGGCCAGCGTTGCCAGGGCAATGAGCGTCATGGCAAAGAGCTTGTGTTCGGTCATGGTCGGATCCTTTGAATGCTTGATTACTTGGTTTTGCGATTGAGTTCTTCACGCAGAACCCGGATGCCTTCCTGCAATTCGTCGGCGGCCTTGCGGGCCTTGCCGGAGCGGGCCTTGGCCTCTGCCAGCTGGGCATCGACCTGGGCTTCTTCGGCGAGGTTGCGGGCGGTGTCGTAGTCTTCCTTGCTCATCGCCAGCTTGGCGCGGTCGAGTTTTTCGCGGGCGGTCTGCATTTCTGCCGGGGCCATTTCGGTGCCACCGGCGCCAGCGGCACGCGTCACGGCGGCGCCCGACACCGCCATTTGCTCGGTGGGGGCCGGTGTGCTGGCACAGGCGGCCATCAGGAAGGAGGTGCCGGCGACCAGGGCCGACAGTCCGATCCTGCGCATGTCGGGGCTGGATCTCCAGTTGCTTGTGGTTTTCATGGTCAGTTCCATTTCTTGAGTGATTGGGGGGATTGGCGCGAGCACCCAGGGGGCGAGACTCGCGGTGTGTGAGGTAAGCATCGCAGCAGAGCTGCACCCCAAAAGCATGGGGTGAGGCGGGGGGGCGGGTCGGTGCGGTGGCGCACATGATTGTTATGGCAGTGCTGCCGGCCATTCCTGTGTGTGCCATCGCACCGACCCGTTCGGCATGAACGGATAGGCTGTTGGCGAGGTTTTGCCACGGCCCGCTGTGTGAAGGCGGGTTGTGCACGCCTGCCGCGGTTTGCGCGGTGCCCCGGTCCATCGTCAGCCGTTCCATGGCGACACTGCGGAAGGAATCGCGTGGCAACCCTGGCTAATCCTGATCGACCGTTTCGGACCTGGTTTCCCGGCAGCGGATGGCCGCAGGCTTTCCGTGATGAAGAACCCCCGCTGCGCTCCGAGCTGTTCAGTGCCGACCAGATGGCCATGCACGGCAAGGTGCTGGCTGCTTCCCACACCCTGGCTCCGGAGCGGGGGCCGGACCTTTTGCTGGCGCGCCTGGCCGAGAACGAAAGCATTCTCGTCGATGTGTGCAAGCTGCTTACCCGGGCGGTGGCCGACAGCCGCCGGATCGTGCCGGCCGGCGAATGGCTGCTCGACAATTTCTATCTCATCGAAGAACAGATCCGCATGGCCAAGCGGCTGCTGCCCAAGGGCTACAGCCGCGAATTGCCGCGTCTGGAGGATGCTGTCGCAGGCCCTTCGGCCGGGCGTCCGCGGGTTTACGACATTGCGCTGGAAACCGTTGCCCATGGGGACGGGCGGGTGGACGCCGAAAGCCTGGCGCGCTTCGTCGCCGCCTACCAGAGCGTCGCGCCGCTCAAGCTGGGCGAGTTGTGGGCGATCCCGATCATGCTGCGGCTGGCCGTCATCGAGAACCTCCGGCGGGTCAGCGTGCGCATTGCCGCCGGCTGGATCGAGCGGGAGCTGGCCGACTCGTGGGCCGATCGCATGGCCGAGACCGTCGAGACGGATGCCAAGAGCCTGATCCTGGTGGTTGCCGACATGGTGCGTTCGGAGCCGCCGATGGCCAGCGCCTTTGTGGCCGAACTGGCCCGGCGCCTGCAGGGCAGGGGGCCTGCGCTGGCCCTGCCGCTGACCTGGGTCGAGCAGCAGCTGGCCCAGTCGGGCCTGACCACCGAACAACTGGTGCAGTCGGAGAACCAGCAGCAAGCGGCCGACCAGGTGTCGATCAGCAACAGCATTGGCAGTCTGCGGGTGCTGGGGGCGATGGACTGGCGGGATTTCGTTGAGTCCCTGAGCCTCGTCGAGCAGACCCTGCTCGGCGACCCGGAGGGCATTTACGGCCGGATGGATTTCGCTACCCGCGACCGCTATCGCCACGCCACCGAGGCCATTGCCCGGAAGGGCCGGATGAGTGAGGAGCAGGTGGCCCGCCAGGCCGTAGACCTGGCCCGGGCCGGTGCCCGGGGGGCTGGCGGCAGGACCGCACACGTGGGCTATTACCTGATCGACAAGGGCTTGCCCGCGCTGGAGGCCGCCGCCGAGGTGCGTCCCGGCAGTGTCGACGTGTTGCGCCGGGCGGCTGCTCGCAGCCCGCTGTTCCTTTATCTGGGCGCCATCGCGTTGCTGACGGCGGTGGTGGCTGGCGGCTTGCTCTGGCCGGCCCTGGCACTCGGGCTGCCCGTGTGGGCGCTGGTTCCGGTTGGTTTGCTGGCGGTGCTGGCCGGCAGCCAGCTGGCAGTGGCGCTGGTGAACTGGCTGGCGACCCTGCTGGTGACGCCGCGCCCGTTGCCGCGGATGGATTTTTCCGAGGGCATCGCCGCGTCGTCGCGCACGCTGGTGGTGGTTCCGACCATGCTCACCGGCGCCGCCAGCATCGAGGGGCTCGTCGAGGCGCTGGAGGTGCGCTTTCTGGCCAATCGGGATGCCTGCCTGCACTTCGCGCTGCTCACCGATTTTCTCGATGCGCAGCAGGAGTCGCTCCCCGGTGATGCCGCGCTGGTCGACCTGGCCCGCGCCGGGATCGCGGCGCTCAATGACAAGTACGCCCCGGCCGAATTCGACATCTTTTTCCTGTTCCACCGCCCGCGCCAATGGAACCCCCGCGAGCAGGCGTGGATGGGGTGCGAGAGAAAGCGCGGCAAGCTCGCCGACCTGAACGCCTTGCTGCGCGGCGCTGGCCGAGCCGGCTTTGCGCTGATTGAGGGCGATACGGCGGTGCTCTCCGGCGTGAAGTACGTGATCACGCTGGATACGGACACCCAGCTCCCGCGGGATGCGGCGCGACATTTTGTCGGCGCCATGGCGCACCCGCTGAACCGCCCGCTCTACGACCCGGAAAAGCGCCGGGTGGTGGAGGGCTACGGCATTCTGCAACCCAGGGTGGCGATCAGCCTGCCGGGCACCAGCCGTTCCCGCTACGCCCGCCTGTACGGCGGCGAGCCGGGCATCGACCCCTACACCCGGGCCGTTTCGGACGTGTATCAGGACGTGTTCGGTGAGGGCTCCTTCATCGGCAAGGGTATCTACGACGTGGAGGCTTTCGAGCAATCCCTCGGCGGCTGCTTCCCCGACAACCGCATCCTCAGCCATGACCTGCTGGAAGGCTGCTACGCCCGGGCCGGGCTGCTCAGCGACGGCCTGCTCTTCGAGGATTATCCGGCCCGCTACAGCGCCGACGTGAGCCGTCGTCACCGCTGGATTCGCGGTGACTGGCAACTGGCCGGCTGGCTGCTGCGCCGGGTTCCCGGCATGGATGCCGAGCGACTGGCCAACCCCCTGTCGGCACTGTCCCAGTGGAAGCTCGTCGACAACCTGCGGCGCAGCCTCGTCCCGACCGCGCTGACCCTGTTGTTTCTGACCGGCTGGGCGGTGCTTGACGCCAGCGGCCTGTGGACGGCTTCGGTGATCGGCATCCTGCTGCTGCCGTCCCTGTGCGGCAGCCTGCTCGATCTGCTGCGCAAGCCGGCCGAGGTGCTGTGGCGGCAGCATCTGGCGGCCGTTGCCCGCACGACCCGGCGTCATTTCACGCAGGTGGCTTTCGAGCTGGCCTGCCTGCCCTACGAAGCCTTCTTCAGTCTGGATGCGATCCTGCGCACGGTGTGGCGCATGCACGTCAGTCACCGCGGGCTGCTTGAATGGAAGCCGTCGAGCGAAGTCGAGCGGGAGTCTGGCGGTCGTGGGCACAGCGATTTCGCCGCCTCATGGCGCGCCATGAGTGTCGCCCCGGCGATCGCTTCCCTCGCCGCCCTGGGGCTGGCGCTGTTTCATCCGGCGAGCTTGCTGGTGGCTGCGCCGGTGCTGCTGCTGTGGTTTTCTGCGCCGGCGGTGGCGTGGTGGATCAGCAGCCCGCTGACGCTGCGCAAAGCGCTGCTGACGCTGGAGCAGACCCTGTTTTTGCGCGCCCTGGCACGCCGTACCTGGCGATTTTTCGACACCTTTGTCGGCCCCGCCGATAACTGGCTGCCGCCCGACAACTACCAGGAATACCGGGTCGCCTCGGTGGCCCATCGGACTTCCCCGACCAACATGGGCCTCGCGTTGCTGGCCAACCTGTCGGCCTACGATTTCGGCTACATCCCGCTCGGCCTGCTCGTCACGCGCACCGCCAACACACTGGCCAGCATGGAAGGGCTGGAGCGCTACCGCGGCCACTTCTACAACTGGTACGACACCCAGACCCTGCAGCCCTTGTCGCCGCTCTATGTTTCCACCGTGGACAGCGGCAACCTGGCCGGCCACCTGCTGACCCTGCGTGCCGGTCTCGATGTGCTGGCCGACGACCGGATCCTGCTGCCGCGCCTGTTCAGTGGCCTGAGCGACACGCTGGTGATCCTCGAGGACGCCATGGGCAACCCGCTGGTGGACTTCTGGAAGGCACTCGAGTCTGCCTCCACGGCGGCGCCGGCCACCCTCGCGGCGGCCCGCGCCACCCTCGACAGGCTGAGCACCTGCGCCGTCGGCGTGGTGGCCCAGACCCGGGGCAGGCTCGAGGTTGGTGACGACACCAGCCCGGCCATCGAAGCACACCGGTGGGCGCAGGCCCTGCATCAGCAAGTGCAGGACGCGGTGGACGAACTGACCTTTTTGGCCCCGTGGCTGTCGCTGCCCGCGTCGCCCCGTGGGCTGGATGTGCTGCTGGCCAGCCTGGCTGGTCAGGTTGGTATCCCGACCCTGCGCGGCCTCGCCCGGCTCGACGCGTTGCTGTGTCCGCAGATCCGGCAGCATCTCGATGGTGAAGTGACCGATGTACAGCGCGCCTGGCTCACCGACCTGCTGCGCGTGACTGCCGAAGGCTGCAGCCGGGCCCGCGAGCGGCTGGCCGTCATCGATGGCCTGGCCGGGCACGCCGGTGAGCTGGCGCGCATGGAATATGACTTCCTGTTCGACAAGACCCGTCACCTGCTGACCATCGGCTACAACGTGCCGGAGCGGCGGGTCGATTCGAGCTGCTACGACCTGCTCGCCTCCGAAGCCCGGCTGGCCAGTTTTGTGGCCATTGCCCAGGGGGAATTGCCCAAGGAAAGCTGGTTTGCCCTCGGGCGTCTGCTCACCAGTGCCGGCGGCGAGCCCGTGCTGCTGTCGTGGAGCGGCTCGATGTTCGAGTACCTGATGCCCATGCTGGTGATGCCGACCTACGACAACACCCTGCTCGACCAGACCTGCAAGGCGGCGGTGGCGCGGCAGATCGAATACGGGCGCCAGCGCGGGGTGCCGTGGGGCATGTCCGAATCGGCCTACAACACGGTGGACGCCCAGCTCAATTACCAGTACCGGGCCTTTGGCGTGCCGGGGCTGGGCCTCAAGCGCGGGCTGGCCGAAGACCTGGTCATTGCGCCCTATGCCACGGTGCTGGCCCTGATGGTGGCCCCCGAAGCGGCCTGCCGGAACCTGCAGCGCATGGCCGCCGAAGGCTTCATGGGCAAGTACGGTTTCTTCGAGGCGGTGGATTACACGCCGGCCCGGCAGCGCCGGGGGCAGGCCAGGGTGCCGGTGCGGGCCTTCATGGCCCACCACCAGGGCATGAGCCTGCTGGCCCTGGCCTACCAGGTGCTGGATCGCCCGATGCAGCGGCGTTTCGAGTCGGAGCGCAGCTTTCAGGCGGTCATGCTGCTCCTTCAGGAGCGCATCCCGAGGGCCACGGTCCTGTTCTCCCACTCGGCAGAGATTTCCGAGTTGCGCTCCCGCGCCGCCGACATGGAAACGCCGATCCGGATTTTCGACAGCCCGGATACGCCGATCCCCGAAATCCAGCTGCTCTCCAACGGCCGCTACCACGTCATGCTGACCAACGCCGGCGGTGGTTACAGCCGCTGGAAAGACCTCGCCGTGACCCGCTGGCGCGAGGATGGCACCTGCGACAGCCTGGGCTCGTTCTGCTACGTGAAGGACGTGACCAGCGGGCTCTACTGGTCTACCGCCCATCAGCCGACGCTGCGCCGGCCAAGCTGTTACGAGGCGATCTTCTCCGAAGGGCGGGCCGAGTTCCGGCGCCGCGATTCCGTCAGCGATGAAGGTTCGGGTGGCGACATCGAAACCTACACCGAGATCGTCGTGTCGCCCGAGGATGACATCGAGCTGCGCCGGGTGCGCATCACCAACCGCACGCGCCAGCACCGGGAAATCGAAGTGACCAGCTACGCCGAGGTGGTCATCGCACCGGCCGCCGCCGATGCGATGCACCCGGCCTTCAGCAAGCTCTTCGTGCAGACCGAGGCGCTGGCCGGCCAGGGCGCCATCCTGTGCATGCGCCGGCCCCGTTCTGCCGGCGAGCCGACGCCGCGCATGCTGCACCTGATGGCCGTGCATGGCGCCGATGCCGGCACCGTGTCGTGGGAAACCGACCGGGCCCGTTTCATCGGCCGCACCCGCAGCACCGCCGCACCGCTGGCGATGGACCAGGCCGGGCCACTGTCAGGCACTGTCGGGGCGGTACTTGATCCGATCGTGGCGATTCGTCAGCGCATCGTCCTGGCGCCGGAACAATCGGTCACCGTCGACATCGTGTCGGGCATGGCCGATACCCGCGAGCTGGCCATCGGCCTGGTGGACAAGTACCAGGACAGGCATCTGGCCGACCGCGTCTTCGATCTGGCATGGACCCACAGTCAGGTGGAGCTGCAGCAAATCAACGCGGTGGAAGCCGACGCCCAGCTCTACGCCCGGCTGGCTGCCTCGGTGCTCCATGCCAACGCCAGCCTGCGCGCCGACCCGGCCCTGCTGATCAAGAACCGGCGCGGTCAGTCGGGCCTGTGGGGTTACGCCATCTCGGGCGATCTGCCGATCGTGCTGCTGCAGATCGGCGATGCGGCCAACATCGACCTGGTGCGCCAGCTCGTCCAGGCTCATTCGTACTGGCGTCTGAAGGGGCTGGTGGCCGACCTGGTGATCTGGAACGAGGATCATGCCGGCTACCGTCAGCGCCTGCAGGACCAGATCGTCGGGCTCATCGCCTCGGGCATCGGGGCCAGCGTGATCGACCGGCCGGGTGGCATCTTCGTGCGCTCGTCAGAACAGATTTCGGCCGAAGACCGGCTGCTGTTCCAGTCCGTTGCCCGCGTCGTCATCATCGACAGCCAGGGCTCGCTGGTGGAACAGCTTGACCGCCGCAGTCTTCCCGATGTGCGCATGCCGCGCTTCGTGCCGAGCCGCCGGCATCGCCCCGAGTTCACCGTGAGCGATTCGACCGAAGCAGGCGCCGGGCTGCTCCTCTTCAACGGCCTCGGCGGCTTTGCTTCCGACGGCAGTGAATACGTGATGGCCCTCGCGCCGGGGCAGGCCACGCCGGCCCCGTGGGCCAACGTGCTGGCCAACCCGCACTTCGGCACGCTGATCTCCGAAAGCGGCATGGCCTACACTTGGAGCGAGAACGCTCACGAGTTCCGCCTGACCCCGTGGGACAACGATCCGCTATGCGATTCGGGTGGCGAGGCCCTCTACCTGCGCGACGAGGAAAGCGGCTTCCTGTGGTCGCCGACGCCGCTGCCGGTGCGGGCATCGACACCCTGCGTGATCCGTCACGGCTTTGGCTACAGTGTCTTCGAAACCCGCTCGGACGGCATCGTTTCGGAGCTGACGGTTTTTGTTGCCATCGATGCGTCGGTGAAGTTCTCGGTGCTCAAGCTGCGTAACGAATCCGGGCGGCCGCGGCGTTTGTCGGCAACCGGCTACGTAGAGTGGGTGCTCGGCGATCTGCGCGAAAAATCGGCCATGCACGTGAGTACCGAAATTGCACCCCGCAGTGGTGCGCTCTTTGCGCACAACCCCTACAGCACCGAGTTTGCCGGGCGGGTGGCTTTCTTCGACGTGGATGACCCGCTACGTACCGTCACCGGCGACCGGGCCGAGTTCATCGGTCGTAACGGTTCCCTGCAGGATCCGGCGGCACTCCGGCGTACGGCCCTGTCGGGCAAGGTCGGTGCCGGGCTGGATCCGTGCGCGGCGATCCAGGTGGACTTCGAGCTGGCCGACGGGCAGGCGCACGAGGTGGTTTTCCGCCTTGGAGTCGGGCGGGACGGGGACGATGCCGGCAAGCTGGTGCAGCGTTTTCGCGGCATGCCGGCAACGCGCAGCGCGCTTGACGCGGTGCGCCAGTTCTGGCGCCACACCCTCGGCGCGGTGCAGGTTGAAACCCCGGATCCGGCGCTCAATGTGCTGGCCAACGGCTGGCTGATTTACCAGACCCTGGCCTGCCGGCTGTGGGCGCGGGGCGGCTACTACCAGTCGGGTGGGGCCTTCGGTTTTCGGGATCAGTTGCAGGATGCGATGGCCCTCGTCCATACGGTGCCGGGCCTGGTGCGGGAGCATCTGCTGCTGTGCGCCAGCCGCCAGTTTGTCGACGGCGACGTGCAGCACTGGTGGCATCCGCCATCGGGCCGCGGTGTGCGTACCCGCTGTTCGGACGACTTCCTGTGGTTGCCGCTGGCTGTGTGCCGCTATGTGAACACCCTTGGCGACACGGGTGTGCTGGATGAAGTCCTGCCTTTCCTGGATGGTCGCCCGGTCAACCCGGAGGACGATTCCTACTACGACCAGCCGGCGCGCTCGGCCGAGTCGGCCAGCCTCTACGAGCACTGTGTGCGGGCCATCCGGCGCGGTATCCGGCAGGTGGGCGAACACGGCCTGCCGCTGATGGGCTCGGGGGACTGGAACGACGGCATGAGCCGGGTCGGCATTGCGGGCAAGGGTGAAAGCGTGTGGCTTGGTTTCTTCCTGTGCGCAGTGTTGCGGGACTTCGTCGGGATCGCCCGGGCTCATGGCGATGCTGGCTTCGCCAGCGTGTGCGTGGAGGAGTATGAGCGCCTGCGCCAGAGCATCGAGATGCACGGCTGGGACGGGGCGTGGTATCGCCGCGCCTACTTCGACGACGGCACGCTGCTTGGCTCGGCGCAAGGTACGGAATGCCGCATCGACTCGGTATCGCAAAGCTGGGCGGTGCTGTCGGGGGCGGGCGACGGTGCCCGGGCGCACATGGCCATGCAGGCAGTCGGGGAGCATCTGGTGCGCAGCGGGGATGGCCTCGTGCAACTCCTCGATCCGCCCTTCGATAGCGCCGCGCTGGATCCGGGCTATATCCGCGGCTACATACCCGGCGTGCGCGAGAACGGCGGGCAATACACCCACGCCGCGGTGTGGGCCGCCATGGCCTTTGCCGAGCTGGGCGAGCCCGAACAGGCCTGGGCGCTGCTCAGGCTGATCGCTCCGACCAATCACACGCGGTCGGCGCAGGGCGTGGCGGTTTACAAGGTGGAGCCCTACGTTATTGCCGGTGATGTGTATGCGCTTGCACCGCATGTGGGCCGCGGTGGCTGGAGCTGGCACACCGGTGCGGCGGGATGGACCTATCGCCTGCTCATGGAGTCACTGATCGGCCTGCGCCGCGAGGGCAATGTGCTGCATCTGGCCCCGCGATTGCCGGCCGAGTGGCCGACGCTGACAATCGACTACCGCTTCCGGGAGACGGTCTTCCACATCGTTGTCTCGCGGCGGGTGCCGGGGACGGCGGCGAGCATGACGGTGGATGGCGTGGCGTGCCTCGCCCTGGCGATTCCGCTGGTGGATGATCAGCGGGAGCACCAGGTTGAGGTGAATGTCTGACCGGCAGGTTTATTGGTTCAGCAGGATCTGCAGGATGACGCCGGTGGCAATGGCCACCAGCACGTAATCGCCCCCCGCCTGAACCCAGTGGTAACCCCGGGGCGGTGGGCTCAGGCGATGGCCGCGCCAGTCATTTACCACGTAGTTGCGGTGGCGGTATTCACTGGGCAGGCGGTCACCCCGGTAGAAATTGCGCTGGGGGCCGGCGCCCGGGCCGCGGCGATCCTCGCGGTAAGCCTGGGGTGGCGGCCGGTTGCCGCGCTGGTTGCGGTAGTCGCGGTAGTCGCGCTGTTCGCGCCGCTCCCAGCGGCCCTGGTTTCCCTGGCCGTGACCCCGGCCGTCGTGGCCACGCTGGGCCTGTTCATGGTCGCCACGCTGGCCGCGGCGATCAGGGCCGTCGGCGAAGGCCACGCTCCCGGGAAGCAGGGAGAGGGCCAGGACGATGGCCAGGACAGTTTTGCTTTTCATGGGGGCTCCTCGGGTGGTGAATGACCCGCCTGACGCTAGGCCGATCTGCGCGGTGTGTCTGTGCGTAATCCCACAGAGTCGAGTGTGCGGTGCCCGACAGACCATGTTTACCCAACCCCCTATCGTGGGCTGGAGGGCGCCGCAGGCTTGGCTCGACGCTCTGGCCATTTCCCAAGCGAGTGATCAGGAGACCACCATGAACTACGAAGAAAACGACACCTACGGCATCTACAAGGCCAACACTGCCGGCGGCATCGGCGCCGATGCGGGCCAGGGCCCCGGCCCGGCCCTGATGGGCGCGCACACCCTCATCGGCAACGACGTGGTCAGCCACAGCGCCGAATTGCTGGGTGAAGTGAAGGAGATCATGCTGGATGTGCACAGCGGCCACATTGCCTACGCCGTGCTGTCCTTCGGTGGCTTCCTCGGCCTGGGTGAAAAGCTCTTTGCGGTACCGTGGAGTGCTTTGACCCTCGACACGATGAACAAGCGCTTCATGCTCGACGTGCAAAAAGAGCAGCTTGAGCGTGCCCCGGGCTTCGACAAGGACAAGTGGCCCGACATGGCCAACCCCGAATGGGCCGAGGGCATTCACGCCTATTACGGACGCACGATGTATTCGCTCTGACATAGCCTCGGCGCTGTCGGCGCTCAGGCCCCTGTTCAAGGCTGCCGGCACGCAGCGCCGGTCATGAACAGGGCTTTCAGGAAGGATCGCGATGGCGGCGTTTCGTGTGCCCGGACCGACGTTTGCGTTTCCGCAGTCGGTGCTGATTCCGTCGGCGGCGGTGGGTGTGCTGGCGGGTTTGTGGCTGCGCATGGCGGGCACCGGCTGGTCGGCCGGCCTTGGTGCGCTGCTGGTCGGCCTGGCGGTGTGGACGCTGGTGGAATATGTCCTGCACCGCTTCATCCTGCACGGCGTCGAGCCCTTCAGAAGCTGGCACCTGGAACATCATCGGGAGCCGGATGTGCCGATGCGCACGCCGGTGCTGTTCAGCCTGATGCTTGTGCTGACTCTGGCGGTTTTGCCCTCCGTGCTGTGGGCCGATACGGGTTTTGCCGTGGCGCTTTCCGGCGGGTTGATCCTGGGCCATCTGGTGCAGGAGTTGGTGCACTACCATCTGCACCGGGCCATGCCCCGCAGCCAGGGCTGGTTGGCAGCCCGCTGGCGTCACCACGACTTTCATCACCATGACAACGACTGCCTGGCCTTCGGCACCCTCGCCAGCTTCTGGGACCGCCTGCTCGGAACGCAGCCTGGCCGCTAGTCTCAGGGCCTTGCCGGCGTAACCCGCCATACGGTGTTGCCTGCGTCATCGGCCACCAGCAGCGCGCCTGTCCGATCTACCGCGACACCCGCGGGGCGGCCGTGGGCGTCGCCTTGCGCATTCAGAAAACCGGTCAGCACGTCTTCCGGCGGGCCGGCAGGGCGGCCTTCGGCAAAGGGCACGAAGATCACCTTGTAGCCGCCGAAGGGTTGGCGATTCCATGAGCCATGCTGGCCGATGAAGGCGCCGCCGGCGTATTTTTCAGGCAGCAGCGTGGCGCTGTAAAAGGCCAGGCCGAGAGATGCGGTATGGGCGCCCAGCGCATAGTCGGGCACCTGTGCCATGGCCACCAGGTCGGGGCGTGGCGGGTTGGGGCGAGTGTCCACGTGGCGTCCGTAGTAGCTGTAGGGCCAGCCGTAAAAGCTGCCGTCCTGCACGGCGGTCATGTAGTCCGGCACCAGGTCGCTGCCAAGCTCGTCCCGTTCGTTCACGGTGGTCCATAGCGCGCCGCTGACCGGTTGCCAGGCCAGCCCGTTGGGGTTGCGCAGGCCCGCCGCAAAGATGCGGGAGCGGCCGCTGGCGAGGTCGATCTCGTGGATGGCGGCCCGTCCCGCTTCCTTGTCCATGCCGTTTTCGCCGACGTTGCTGTTCGAGCCGACGGTGACATACAGACGCCTGCCGTCCGGGCTGGCGATCAGGTTTTTGGTCCAGTGGTGGTTGAGCGCACCCGCCGGCAGGTCGATGACCTTGACCCCCGGTGCGGTGATCTGCGTCGCGCCGGGTTCATAGGCAAAGCGCCATACGGAATCGGTGTTGGCCACGTAGAGCTGCTTGCCGACCAGCGCCATGCCGAAGGGCGAGTGTAGGCCCTGCAGGAAGAGGCTGCGTGTTGCCGCGACACCGTTCGCGTCGATGCCGCGCAGCAGGGTGATGCGGTCGGCGCTGGGCGTGCCGGCCCCGACCGTCTTCATCACCTGCTTGCTGATCCAGCCGACGATGCCGGTCCCGCTGTCGTGTTCGGCCGGCGCGTTGCTCTCGGCCACCAGCACATCGCCGTTGGGCAGCACATGCAGCCAGCGCGGGTGGTCGAGGTCGCTGGCGTAGGCGCTCACTGCCAGCCCGGCGGCAGCTATCGGTGTGGTACCGGCTGGCCAGCCAACCGCGCGGGCGGTGTGGATGGTCGGGATGAGACGCGTCTGTGGAGGCGGGAGGTTTGGCTGTGGCCCGAAGCCGGCGCTCGCCGGCAGGGTGGCCACTTCGCCACAGCCGGCAACGGCGAGCGCCAGCAGGCTGCCCGCCAGCAGCCTGTGCGGTATGTCGTGGCGGCTAGGTCTTTGTGTCATGAGGGCGTCAGCAGGTCAGTTCCGTGACCCACTTCAGCAGCACTTGCGCGACCTCTTCCGGTTGGTCGAGGGTGGACAGGTGGCCACAGGTGTCGACGATGCAGAGCCGGGCCTGCTGGATGCCGGCGGCGATTTCCTCGGCCACTTCGGGGGGCGTGACCAGGTCGTCACGGCCGCAGATCACCAGCGTCGGGCAGGTGATGGCTGCCAGACTAGGGCGGCTGTCGGCGCGTCCCATGATGGCCGTCTGCTGGCGCAGGAACACATCCTTGCCAAGCCCGATGGCCATCGAGTGGAAAACCCCGCGCACGGCCGGCAGGTTCATCCGCTCCGGGTGGGACAGGCGCGGCAGCAACTGCTCGCAGACGGCCTCCATGTCGGTTTCAGCCAGTTTCATCAGCGCTTTGCGGGCGGTAGAGGCTGTGGGCGTTTCGGGGCGCGCCGAGGTGTCCAGCAGGGCCAGGCCGCATACCCGGTCGGGGGCCTGGCGCATGATCTCCAGGGCGACATAGCCGCCCATCGACAGACCGACCAGCGCGAAGCGTCCCGCGGGCGCCTCGGCCAGCACGCCCGCGGCCAGTTCGGCAATACTGTCGGCGCGGGTCAGGTCAGCGACTTCGGTCAGGGCCACCGGCGACAGGGCGGCCAGCTGATCCCGGAACAGGCTCGCATCGTTGAGCAGGCCCGGCAGGAAGAGCACGTGAATTTTCGGTTTCACTGATTGCATGATTACCTCCGAATGCGTTCCGTGACCTGCGGAGTTGCGGGAAACGGTGCGTGACAATGGCTGCGCAGCAGGGGGGCGTCGGTGTGCTGTCGCGCTTACTCACGGCCTGGCGCGATGGTCGGCAGTCCGGTGCCGGGAATGTACGCCAGCGCACCGAGTTCCTCCGGGTGTCGGAAGACAATTATCCGGTCGATTCCGCTCCATGGTCCCGGTTCGCCGGGCCGGCAGATTCGACGCTGCGTGAAGGAAGCTGTCATGTCTCTCGGAACCATTCTCCTGGTCATCGTCATCCTCGCCCTCTTGGGCGTCATCCCTGCCTGGCCGCACAGCCGGGGCTGGGGTTACGGGCCGAGCGGCGGGCTCGGGCTGCTGCTGGTCATCCTGGTCGTCCTGCTGCTGCTCGGACGCCTGTAAGCACTCATGAAATTCAAGGACTACTACCAGGCGCTGGGGGTCGCGCGCGGGGCCAGTGCAGACGAGATCAAGAAGTCCTATCGCAAGCTGGCGCACAAATACCATCCGGATGTCTCCAAGGACCCGGGTGGTGAGGAGAAGTTCAAGGAGGTCGCGGAGGCCTACGCGACCCTGAAGGACCCGGAGAAGCGCCAGGCCTACGACGATCTCGGGCGCCGCCCGGCCGGCGAGCCTTTCACGCCGCCGCCGGACTGGCAGCAGCGTTTCCACATGGACGAATCCGGCTTCGAGGATGTGGACCTGTCGGATCTGTTCGCCGCTTTCGGGCGCGCCGGCCATGGCCCTCGTCCGCAGAGCGACCCGCCGCGGCGCGGCCAGGATTTCGAGATCGTCGCCCCGGTGACGCTGGAGCAGATCTTTCATGGCGGCGAAATCGAGGTGCGTGCCGAATTGCCGGAGTCCGACCCGAACGGTCTGGTGCACCGGGTTGTGCGCACCTTTCGCATCACTCTTCCGAAAGGCGCCGGCGATGGCTATCGCCTGCGTCTGGCCGGGAAGGGCGGACCCGGGCACAAGGGCGGGGCGGTCGGCGACCTGTACGTGGCGCTCGCGCTGCAGCCGCATTCCTTGTATCGCCCGAGTGGCCGCGACCTGTATCTCGACCTGCCGCTGGCACCCTGGGAGGCTGCGCTGGGGGCCGAGGTGGACATTCCCACCCTGGCCGGCAGCGTCACCCTCAAGGTCAAGCCGGGCACCCAGTCGGGGCACAAGCTGCGCCTCGGCAGGCGCGGGCTGGCGGCCACCGACGGCAGCATCGGCGATCTGTATGCGCTGGTCCGGATCGATGTGCCGGGCACCCTCAGCCCCGCCGAGCGCGACCTGTTCGGGCAGCTGGCGGCAGTCTCCGGCTTCAACCCGCGCCAGCACTTCCTGTCAGGAGCACCCGCATGAGCACGCAATTTGCCGAACCGGCAGGGCAGGACGACAGCCAGGTCTGCCATATCGAATACCTCGCCGAGGTGTCCGGCCTGAGTACCGACGAGATCGAGGATCTGGTCAGCATCGGCCTGATTGCCCCGGCCGATGACGCTGTGCGGCCGCCGGCCTTTGGGCTGTGCTGCGTGCTGACCGTGAAGACGGCGCGGCGTCTGCGCGACGACTTTCAGCTCGATCGCCACGGCGTCGCCCTGGCCCTCACGCTGGTGCAGCAGATCCGTGAACTACGGGCCGAACTGAAGGCGCTGCAGGCGCGGCTGGGTTAGGGCGGACTGTGTCTGGCAGCGCACTGACGGGCGCGCCGGTGTATGTGAATGTCGTGTCTCGTGATGCCGTTCCCGCCGGGCCCCTGGCGGCTGATATCCCACGGAGGCTGCATGCCGCAAACCCCTACGCCACGCCTTGGCCAGGCGCCTGCCAAGCTCGGGCGCACAGAGTTTCACCTGCAGTTCCAGCGCGCCTACGCCGATCCGGCCTTCGATGCGGTCAAGAGTGCGCTGGCTGAAGTCGAAGAAGTTGCCTGGGACAACTACCGCCACGGCCACAAGGCGCCGCTGACGGCAAAGGCCGGCCCCGGCTTTGCCGACCCCGACTACCTGCTGTCGGTGGAGTGGAAAGCCACCCGCGACCGCCTGCTGCTGGCCGACAAAACCCAGCGCAATCCGGCGACCCGCTCGCGGGTATTGCTGATCTGTGGCGCCGCGCGCAACGATGGCAGCTGTGCCAGCGAGATCTCCAAGACCTTCCGCATGACCCAGTGGGCGCGGGAGATTCTGGAGGCCGAAGGTATCGAGGTGGATCTGCTCGACCTGAGTCTGCTGACCTCCAGCTACGACCTGCACATTCACCCCTGCAAGGCCTGCGTGTCCACCGCCATGCCGTTGTGCCACTGGCCGTGCAGTTGCTATCCCAACCACGGAGCGCGCCAGACCAACGACTGGATGGCTGAAATCTACGAGAAATGGACTGCCGCCCACGGCGTCATCATCCTCACGCCGGTGTACTGGTACCAGACGCCAAGCGTGCTCAAGCTGATGATCGACCGGCTGGTGTGTGCCGATGGCGGCAATCCGGACCCGACCACCACCCAGGGCAAGAAGGCCGAGCTGGCCAAGACGCTGGAGCTGGCCGGCTGGAACTACCCCAAGCATCTGGCTGGCCGGGCGTACGGGCTGGTCGTGCATGGCGATGTGGCC
>ERZ724525.912-NODE-912-length-17168-cov-5.828318_pt1 | contig 17168 bp, 12 predicted proteins | sample MGYA00376058_ERZ724525 | MGnify/ENA primary metagenome ERZ724525 (study PRJEB28724, sample SAMN07190888) | wastewater metagenome | isolation source: influent of sewage treatment plant in Hong Hong | place: USA: Christiansburg, Virginia | collected 2016-03-01 ... | reverse complement strand
ATGCCTTAATCCCTTGCAACTTAATTATTTTTTAGCATAATCTATAATTATACGATAAATAATGGAAACACTTTGGACTTGAGGCATAAACCCGTTACGAGCTCATAAAATCCTTGTGTTTCTTTGCCTTTTATGTGAAAATAAGCGGCTTTTTATATTTTGGCGTGTGATTGGGTTTTCGGGTTATCTTTTATAACCGCTCAGTTGGCTGCCGCTTAACTTAAGGATTTTTAAAAATGAAACCAGGTATCCATCCAGAGTATCGTGAAGTTGTTTTCCATGACATGTCTAACGATTTCAAATTCGTCACACGTTCAACCATCCACACCCGTGAAAAAATCGAGTTCGAAGGTAAAGAATATCCTTTGGTTAAATTGGAAACGTCTTCAGAATCACACCCGTTCTACACTGGCACCCAAAAAATCATGGACACTGCTGGTCGTGTTGAGAAATTCCGTAACAAATACGGCTCACGCAGCGGCATTGCTAAACCAGCCGAAGCTGCAGCTGAGTAATGACTCGCTTTATGCATGTTGTTTAACATGCGATGAGCAGAAGGCAGCGTTGGCTGCCTTTTTTCATGCTCAGCCCAATGATTGACGGGGAGAAGCTCTTGCTCAAACGGTCAATATTGGATTCATCACGAAACCCATGATGGGGTTTTGATTTTGCCACTGACACACGTTTATGCCTCCAAAAACCTCCAATCCTTTGCGCCTTAATCAAGATGACGTGGCTCGTTTACCTCACCGATACTTGATTTTGGTCGTGATGCTGTACATTGCCGCTGGCTTGACTTGGCGTGATTTGTGGCGTCAAGAAGCAGCCAGCTTTGGCATCATGCTGAGCATGGCTCAAGGGGGTGTATCGGATTGGATTTATCCGAATGTGGCTGGATTGTACAGTGTCACCCTTGGCCCATTGCCTTATTGGATTGGTGCCGTTTTCATCCAATTGTTTAGCAGCATCATGTCGCCATTCAGTGCCGTTCAATTGGGCATTGCCTGCCAAGATGCGCTCAGCATTTACCTGCTGTGGCTCGCAGTCTATCGTTTGGGCAAACGACATGAACTTCAACCCCAACGGTTGGCTTTTGGCGGAGAACCTCTGCCCAACGAATATGGTCGGATGTTGGCGGATTCGGCTGTTTTGCTTTTGATTGCAACGTATGGTGTCGCCGCTCACACTCATGACACCAGTGAAGGCGCGACCATTTTACTGGTGTGCATGATGTGGTTGTGTGGGGCTGTGGGCTCACTCGAACGGCCATTGAAAAGCCGTTGGCTCTGGGCGGTGGGTTTTGCTGGAATGGGTTTGACGTTGCCATTCAGTTTGTTTGTTTTCTTTATTTTAGCGACTTTATGCGTCCTGTTTTTTACACATTGGCGTGAAAACAGCCTCAATGTTGCCCCAGTGGTTATTTTGATCGGCGCTCTAGCCCCCGCTGCATGGTTGTTCAATATCGCTCAAAACACCGAATTCTTTACCGCTTGGCTGGCCAATCAACGCTTCGCACCACTGTCTTCAGCCAACGCGGCTTTTTTTGGACGCAATATTTTGGTGTTCACTTGGCCGATTGCCCCACTGGGATTGTGGTGCTTATGGCAATGGCGCTCACGTTGGAGCAACCCCATGATGGCTTTGGGGATTTTATTGCTCAGCGCCCCCTTGTGCCATACATTCATTACTGGCCAACGTTTTGATGCATCGATGTTGATGTTTGTCCCTGGCTTTTTGTTGCTCGCACCATTTGGCTTGGCGACATTAAACCGTGGTCGTGCCAACATCATTGATTGGTTTTCTCTGCTTACTTTCTCTGCCTTGTCTTTGCTCATCTGGCTGTTTTGGGTGGCGGCTTGGACCGGTTTTCCAGCCCAATTGGCACGTAATGTTTACAAACTCGCTCCTGACTTCAAGCCCGAATTCAAATGGTGGCCTTTTGTGATTGCAGTTGCGGTGACCATCGGTTGGTTGTTGGTGTTGCGTTGGCGAGCCCGTTTTCAGCCGCGCGCCTTGTGGAAATCCGTCGCTTTTTCATCCAGTGGTTTGGTCATGGTGTGGGTTTTGCTCGCGACATTGGCCATGCCTTGGCTCAACCACACCCGCAGCTATGAAGCCGCGGGTAAAGCATTGAACAGAAGCATTCCGCCGGAAACCACATGTGTGCGCGCGATTGATTTACCTGCAAGTGCGCGCGGTGCGATGTACTATTATGCACGTGTGCCTTTCGTACCTGAACGCGCTGCTTTTAAAAATGTCAACTGTCCGTATGTGCTCACTCAAGAGCGAACATTAAAACTCAACACGCGCGTCAATGGTAAACCAACTGTTGAATGGCAGGGGCAAACATGGCAAGTCATTTGGACGGGTGAGCGGGTGTCCGAACGCAGCAATGCTTTAATGCTGCTGCGCCAGTAAGACCATCGTAACAATCAACCTTTATCATGGACGCCATTCATTGGCATCCATAGGCATCCAATTTTCAAAATTCATTATGAAACACAACTCTTTTAAACAACAACTTCCTCGCTTTATTTTCTTTAGCCGTTGGTTGCAACTGCCGCTCTATTTGGGTCTGATTGTGGCTCAAGTGGTGTATGTGTATCATTTTGGGATTGAGTTATGGCACTTGCTGCATGCCACGGCTGCACATGAATTGACCGAAACATCCATCATGCTGATTGTCTTGGGCTTGATTGATGTGGTGATGATTTCCAACTTATTGATCATGGTGATTGTTGGCGGCTATGATATTTTTGTGTCACGGATGAATTTAGACGACCACCCAGATCAACCCGAATGGCTTGACCATGTCAATGCGGGTGTGCTCAAGGTTAAACTGTCCATGGCAATCATTAGCATTTCTTCCATTCATCTACTCAAAACCTTCATGAACATCGATCAAATGAGTGACCGTGCCGTTATTCTGCAAACCAGCATTCATGTGGTGTTTTTACTGTCCGCACTGATGATGGCTTGGATTGACAAAATCAGCAGTCATGCACACAGCACAAGTGACTACCCCACCAGTGCAGAGAAAACACATTAGAATGGTACATATTTTCAATTAAACGACCGAGGAGCACACCATGAGCACCATCTTAGAAAAGGATTTCATCGAATCCATCGCCGATGCCTTCCAATACATCTCGTACTATCACCCCCAAGATTACATTAAGGCTTTGGCTGCAGCTTACGAGCGCGAAGTCTCGCCAGCAGCCAAAGATGCCATTGCTCAAATTTTAACCAACAGCCGCATGAGCGCAGAAGGTCATCGCCCCATCTGCCAAGACACGGGCATCTGCGTGGTCTTCCTGAAAATTGGCATGAATGTGCGTTGGGAATCCAAGCTCACCATCCAAGAAATGGTCAATGAAGGTGTGCGCCGCGCTTACCTTAACCCCGACAACGTCTTGCGCGCCTCAGTGCTTGCCGATCCAGCAGGTAAACGCATCAACACCAAAGACAACACCCCAGCCGTCGTTCACATCGAAATGGTCGCAGGCGACACGGTGGACGTGACTGTCGCAGCCAAGGGCGGTGGATCAGAAAACAAATCCAAAATGGTCATGCTCAATCCATCGGACTCAATTGTCGACTGGGTGCTCAAAACGGTTCCAACAATGGGTGCAGGTTGGTGTCCCCCGGGCATTTTGGGATTGGGCATCGGCGGCACACCTGAAAAAGCGATGACTCTTGCCAAACAAGCCATCATGGAACCCATCAACATGCACGAGTTGCTCCAACGAGGCCCCAGCAACCGCATCGAAGAACTGCGCATCGAATTGTATGAAAAGGTCAACGCACTCGGCATTGGCGCACAAGGTCTGGGCGGCCTCACCACCGTACTTGATGTTAAAATTTTGGACTACCCCACACACGCCGCTTCACTGCCCGTCGGTATGGTTCCCAACTGTGCCGCCACACGCCATGCACACTTCGTCCTCAATGGCAATGGCCCCGCCATCCTCACGCCCCCTTCACTCGACACATGGCCTGATGTGAACTGGGCACCCGATTACGAAAAAAGCAAACGCGTCGACCTGAACACCTTGACCCGTGCTGAAGTCGAAAGTTGGAAACCCGGTCAAACCTTGCTCCTCAACGGCAAAATGCTCACAGGTCGCGATGCCGCCCACAAGCGGATCGCCGACATGCTTGCAAAAGGCGAACCATTGCCTGTCGATTTCACGGACCGAGCGATTTATTACGTGGGCCCAGTGGATCCAGTACGCGATGAAGTGGTTGGCCCCGCAGGTCCAACCACCGCCACACGCATGGATAAATTCACTGAAATGATGTTGGCACAAACAGGTTTGGCGGTCATGATCGGCAAATCGGAACGTGGCCCAAGTGGCATTGAAGCCATCAAAAAGCACAAAGCAGCGTATCTTATGGCTGTGGGTGGTGCAGCATATTTGGTTTCTAAGGCCGTTAAACATGCGAAAGTTTTGGCTTTTGCTGATTTGGGTATGGAAGCGATTTATGAGTTTGATGTGGTCGACATGCCTGTGACGGTTGCAGTGGATTCAAACGGCACTTCTGTACATGAAACAGGGCCAAAAGAATGGAAAATCAAAATCGAACAATTGCATAAAGCTTGATGTGTGATACCCAATAAAAAAACCAGCCATGTGCTGGTTTTTTATTGGTGTTTTAGACTTTTAATTGCCTCATTCCGTCAATTGCTTCATCTTATTCGTTGATTCATTGCATTTTAGAAAAGTCCATAACAAGCAAATGTTGCTTTGTGATTTTTTTGGCGTTATCGATTTTACTCAGATCTTCAAATCATTTCAAAATGGGGCTTACAATGAAAATCACCACAATCACGCCCAAACCCCAAGCACACATGACCTGTTCATTGCCAGCCACCTCCCAAGACCTTGTACAAACTCGCATAATTATTCAATTGTGCAAGTTGCATGCTGATTAATGTTTTTTGCGTGCTGTAAAGTGTGCGCTGGGCATCAAGCACGGTCAAATAAGCATCAACCCCATAATTAAATCGCGCTTGAGAAAGTTGTAAACTTTGCTGTGCTGCGGCTTGACGCACTTCGTACGCTTTGACTTGCTCACGCAATCCTGTTGCTTGTGCCAGCGCATCAGAGACCTCTTTAAACGCAGTTTGAATGGTTTTCTCATAAGTTGCGATGCTGATGTCGCGTTCAACATTTGCAATTTTTAGATTGGCACGATTGGTGCCCATGTCAAAAATAGGCAACGTGATGGATGGTACGAAAGACCACACCCCAGTGCCACCCATGAACAATCGTGCCAGATCACCACTGGATGAGCCTGCTGTCGCAGTGAGTGCAATTTTTGGGAAAAATGCTGCACGTGCGGCACCGATGTTGGCGTTGGCAGCCAATAAACTGTGTTCTGCGGAAATGATATCGGGGCGGCGAGTCAAGACATCCGAAGGCAAACCTGTGGGCAAGCCCACGTCAATTTTCGGAAATGCAGTGATCAATGGTGGCAACAAAGTTGACGACACCTCTCCACCAACGAGTAAGGCCAAAGCATTTTTATCCATGGCCAACTGTGCGGTGTAATTGGCCACATCCGCTCGCGCCTCTTCGACTGCCGTTTGTTGCTGGCTGACGGTCAATTGGTTCTCAACACCGATCTCCAGTTTGCGCTGCGTTAATTTCAACGTATTCTCTTGTGTATTGAACGTTTGCTGTGCCAAAGCAAGCAAAGCTTGGTCTGCTGCCAAGGTGTAATACGCAGAGGCGACTTCAGCAATAAGGCTGATTTTTGTGCTGTGTTGATTGGCCTCCGTGGCTAAAAAAGCCTGCGCAGCCTGTTGTTTTAAACTGCGTACCCGTCCAAAAAGATCCAGTTCAAAAGAACTAAAACCCACGCTTGTGCTATAAGAGCTACTGATGTAGGGCTGCCCTGTGCTCGATAAGTCACCAGAAATACGCTGCCGAGATTCATTGCCGCTGGCGTTGATGGTTGGAAACAATGATGCACCTTGCACACGATACTGCGCGCGCGCTTTTTCAATATTCAACACGGCCACGCGCATGTCGCGGTTATTGTTCAATGCGGCAGCAATCAATTGCTGTAATTTGTCATCTTTATAAACCTCTCGCCAATGCAAGTCTGCAGCCAGCACTTGCCCAACCACAGCAGCAGTACCGCCGTTATAATTTGCAGGCACGGGCAATGCAGGTGCTTGATAAGCAGGCATCATGGAGCAGGCGGACAGCAGCACCATGCCGACCATCGATGACACCGAGAGCTTCGAACCACTGCTCATAAATGAATGCGTTGTATGTTTATTGTTCATTGCTTCAGCCCTGTGTGTGATTGACTGATTGTGGCGTGCTTGCATTTTTCCGCATCCACTTCTGCCATTTGTTTTGCACAAAATCCAATACCAACACGAAAAACAAAGGCACAAAAAAGATCGCCAAAAAGGTGCCTGAAATCATCCCACCCACCACAGCGGTGCCCAATGCATTCTGAGCGCCAGAACCCGCACTGCTGCTGAGCATCATGGGCAGCACCCCAAGGATGAATGCAAATGAGGTCATCAAAATCGGCCGCAGGCGCAAGCGTGCTGCATCCAACACGGCTTCACGCAAGGGGCGACCACGGTCAAACTCCGCCTTGGCAAATTCAACAATCAAAATGGCATTTTTTGCAGCCAAGCCGACTGTGGTCAACAAGCCCACCTTGAAGTAAACATCATTTGACTTACCACTGATCAGTGCCAAAGCAATCGCCCCCAGCAAACCCAAAGGCACCACCATGATGACGGCAAAAGGGATGCTCCAGCTTTCATACAAAGCTGCCAAACACAGGAATACGAACACAATTGAGATGATATACAGCCATGTCGCCTGCGAGCCCGATGATTTTTCTTGCAATGAAATGCCAGACCACTCCGAGGTCACGCCAGCAGGCAATGCAGCCACCACTTTTTCTGCTTCATCCATCGCTGTGCCTGTTGAAACACCTTGTGCACTGCTGCCTGTGATGCTGATCGCGGGTAAACCATTGTAACGCTCCAAGCGCGGAGAACCATTGATCCAAGAGCTGTTGGCGAAAGATGAAAATGCGACCATGGCTCCACTGCTGTTTTTAATGTACCAGCGACTCAAATCATTCTCACTCATGCGATAAGGCGCATCGGCCTGAACATATACTTTTTTCACACGACCACGATCTAAAAAGTCGTTGACGTAGCTTCCGCCCCATGTGCTCGACAAATTGCTGTGTATGTCGGTCAAAGCCACCCCTAAAGCACCCGCCTTGTCCTCATCAATGTCTACTTTCAACTGCGGGCCGTCCTCCAAACCATTGGCACGCACAGCCACCAATTTTGGGTTTTGATTGGCCGCCCCCAAAAATTGATTGCGCGCTTGCATCAAAGCCTCGTGCCCCAAACCTGCCGTGTCTTGTAATTTCATTTCAAAACCCGAAGAGTTACCTAAACCTTGAATCGCTGGTGGCGACATGGCAAAAATATTGGCCTCACGAATTTTAGACAACGCCATATTGGCTTGCATTTGAATCGAACTGGCTTTTTGGTTCGCTGCGCCGCGTTCATCCCATGGCTTAAGCTTGATAAACGCAAAGCCCATGTTTTGACCCGAACCCGAAAAGCTGAAACCATTGATGGTCATCAAAGAATCCACCGAACCTTTTTGCTCATTTAGAAAGTACTGCTCCACTTCCTTCAAAATCACATTGGTGCGTTCTGCGCTGGCACCCGCAGGCAACTGTACCGACACCATCAACATGCCTTGATCCTCATCAGGCAAGAAGCTCGATGGCAATCTCATGAATCCAAGCACCATCAACAACAGCAAAGCACCATAAATCAACATGTAACGGCGGCTGCGCGACAAAATATGCCCCACCTGTCCCGTGTATTTGGCTTGACCACGATTAAACAATTGATTGAATTTACCAAAAAATCCTTTATCGGCCAGCACATGACCTTTTTCCACAGGTTTGAGTAAAGTGGCACAAAGTGCAGGCGTCAAGACCATCGCCACCAACACCGACAACACCATCGCTGAAACAATCGTGATGGAAAACTGACGATAAATCACCCCTGTGGAGCCACCAAAAAATGCCATCGGGATGAACACCGCGCTCAATACAGTCGTGATGCTGACCAATGCACCGCCAATTTGATCCATCGACTTGATCGTGGCATCGTGTGGTGACAGCCCTTCTTCATTCATCACCCGTTCCACATTTTCAACCACCACAATCGCATCATCAACCAGCAGACCAATCGCCAAAACCATCGCAAACATGGTCAATGTGTTGATCGTGAATCCACTCGCATACAGCACGCCAAACGTGCCCAACAACACCACAGGCACGGCAATTGTTGGGATCAAAGTTGCACGCCAGTTTTGTAAAAACAAGAACATCACACAAAAAACCAAAACAACGGCTTCAAGCAATGTCTCAACCACACCCTTAATGGCCAGACTGACAAATGGTGTGGTGTCATAAGGTGTGTGGATTTCCACACCATCAGGGAATGTTTTTGACAACTCATTGAGCTTCGCCGTCACCCGTTTGGCGGTATCCAATGCATTGGCACCCGTGGCCAAACTGATCGCCATTGCAGCCGCAGGCTGGCCATTGTATTTCGCATTGCTGTTATACGACTGGCTGCCAAGCTCAATGCGCGCCACATCCTCTAAGCGCACTTGGGCACCACTGGTTTGTGTGCTTAACACAATGTTTTTGAATTCATCCACCGTTTTCAACTTACTTTGTGCCGTGATGGTCGCATTGATTTGTTGCCCATCCACCGCAGGCAAACCACCAATTTGACCTGCTGACACTTGGGTGTTTTTGGCACCAATGGCAGAGATGATTTCTTGAGCCGTCAATTTGTATTGCACAAGCTTATCGGGATCCAGCCAAATGCGCATGGCATATTGCGCGCCAAATAATTGTGTGCTGCCCACGCCTTGCACACGGCTTAAAGGCTCTTGAATATTCGATGCCACGTAATCGGCCAAATCCGTATTGTTTAATCGACCATCTTTGGAGGTAAAAGCCACCACTTCCAAGAAGCCTGATGACGATTTGGTCACCGTCACACCCACCTGTTGAACCGAGCTCGGCAAGGTTGAACTCACCTGTGAGACTTTATTTTGCACTTGAACTTGTGCGGTATCGGCATTCACACCGTTATTAAAGGTCAGTGTGACATTCGCCGAACCGTCTGCAGAGCTGGTTGATGACATGTACGCCAAGCCATCTAAACCCTGCATGCTTTGTTCAATCACTTGGGTGACGCTGTCTTCCACCGTTTGGGCAGACGCCCCTGTGTATGTGGCGCTGACCGATATGGTGGGGGGAGCGATTTGTGGATATTGCGCAATCGCTAAATTTTTAATTGCCATCGCCCCGGCCAGCATGACGATGATCGCCAACACCCATGCAAAAATGGGGCGATTAATAAAAAAACGAGCCATGATGATTATTTCCCTTGGGTTGAATTGGCAGCAGCTGCGGCTGAATTGCTTGATGCGGTCGCCGCATTTTTTACCGATACATCGCCAGCACTGGCTGCATTGGTAACCAAAACACCATTCACTGCATCACCCACACGGGCTTTTTGAAAACCATCGACCACCACTTTATCACCGGCTTGCAAACCTTCACGCACCAACCAATCATTGCCAATCGCCTGTCCCGTGGTCACCATGCGTTGAGCAATCTTGCCATCGGCATCAATCACCCACACCATCGCCTTACCTGTCGCATCGCGCAACAAGGCTTTTTGCGGAATCAACAGTGCATTAAGTAATGTGGTGTTGTCGAGCACAATGCGCACAAACATGCCCGGTAATAAAGTACGCTGTGGATTGGCAAATACTGTGCGCAAAGCAATTGAATCAGATGTTTGATCAATGGCTGCATCAGCGAAGCTTAACGTCCCTGTCGAGCCGTACTCGCTGCCATCCGACAACATGAGCTTAACCGCCGTACGGCCATTGCTTTTCACATTGCCTGATTGCAAAGCCTCGCGTAAACGCAAGGCATCTGATGCCGATTGTGAAACATCCACATAAATCGGATCCAATTGTTGAATGGTGGTCAAAGCCGTGGCTTGACTGGCGGTCACCAAAGAACCTTCATTGATGGCTGATTTACCAATACGCCCGCTGATGGGGGCCGTAATCGTGGTGTAATTTAAATTGACCTGTTGACTGTTTAAATTGGCACGTGCAGCGGCAACATCCGCTTGCCCTTGTTTGAAAGCCGCTTGTGCATCGTCGTAATCTTGCTGACTGACGGCTTTAATTGCAGCCAGATCTTTGTAACGTTGCGCTTTTAGTTGTGTTGCTCGCAGGGAGGCTTGGGCTTTGTTTAAACTGGCTTGTGCGCTTTCCATTGCCGCACGATACGTACTGGCATCAATTTGATACAATGGACTGCCCGCCTTGACATCCCCCCCCTCACGAAACAGTCGAGAACGAATCAAACCATTGACCTGAGGTCGCACCTCTGCCGTTCGATATGCCACCACTCGCCCTGACAGCTCAGTGTGCATCGGTGCATCTTGTGCAGCCATCACAATGTAACCCACTTCTGTTGGCGGTTTTTTTTGTCCTTCTGCCACTTGGTTTGTTGCACTGGATTTGCCACATGCAGCCAGCATCAATGCACACAACACAGCAGCCACAAGGGGACGCCACCCCATTTGCTGATCTGCCTTGGTTTGTCGATCGCTGCTGTTTTCACCTTTAACAACGACAAATGCATCATGCTTATCTCTTTTTGTGCGCGCCATACCCACCCTCACTTTATTAACAATAGTCAACACCAATATATTTTGCCCCCTTCCAAAAAAGAGAAGCTTTTGAATTATACTGTAAATTATCTTTCTAGAAAGATAATTCATTGCCATCTACTGCGGTGCCGCTTTCTGGAAAGCAGTATGGTTCAATTGTGATAAAATTGTAAAGAATATTGATTACCTATTGATTACCAAATGTGGTTCAACACACAAACACCCACACACCACAACATGAGGATCCTATGTCACCGCATTTTTTAATGTCTCTGGAAGAATTCGCAGAGATCCATCGTTGCGGATTCAATGTTGAGTTTGACCCAGTGGTCATGCCTTTGATGTACCTGCTCAAAGCAGGTAAAGCTTATCACATGAGCATACTTGAACACGACATTCAAAAGATTGGCTTATCCATTTTTGAAGCCGATGTGCTGTTGATCCTTAAAAGTTCATTTAAAGAAAAGCAACTGACCCCAAAGCAAGTGGGCGAACGTTTGGTCATCAGTTCGGGCGGACTCACCAAAGTCCTCAATCAACTTGAACGCAAAGGCCTCATCACCCGACTGATTGATGAGCACGACAAGCGCAGCAAACCCATTAAACTCACCCCTACAGGCGAACAAAAAGCCATTGATGCCCTATTGCAACTCCAAAGCACCACCGATGGTTGGGTGCATGGTCGCCTGTCCGATGAAAAAATCATTGCTTTGTCTAATTTATTGTCTGAACTGGTTCCGCTGCCCAAAGAATCACGCCAACCGGTCTGATTGACATCGATTGAATGGGTTGAACAAAAGAGTGCATAAATGCTTTTTTAAAGCGTTATTTAAAAAAGACCACCGATTAAAGCATCAAGCATCACACAAGAAATCCACAACCCATTGCCCCATATTGCATGCCTGCATTTAAAATTGTTGTTGGCCTCAACCAACCAGAAAATCATTGGCTGCACTGTTCTTTGTGGTGAATAACAACGTATAAAAAAACCGATTCTCTCGAATCGGTTTTTTTGATTGGTTTTCCTGATATGACTCAATCAACCGCCGCGTTTGATGCGCGCATTTTCTGCAATGCGCATGCGCAAAGCGTTCAATTTGATGAAACCCGCTGCATCGGCTTGATTGTATGCACCACCATCTTCATCAAAAGAAGCGATGTTTTTATCGAACAAGGTATGAACTGAATCACGCGCCACCACGCTCACACTGCCTTTGTACAATTTCACACGCACAAAACCGGAGACATTGGTTTGTGTGTAATCGATCAAAGTTTGCAACGCTTTACGCTCTGGACTCCACCAGAAACCGTTGTAAATCAGGCTGGCATAACGTGGCATCAAGTCATCTTTTAAATGTGCCGTTTCACGATCCAGAGTGATGGATTCGATGCCACGGTGGGCTTTAAGCAAAATCGTACCGCCAGGGGTTTCATAACAACCGCGTGATTTCATGCCAACGAAACGGTTCTCAACCAAATCCAAACGGCCGATGCCGTGCTTGCCACCGAGTTCATTGAGGCGAGCCAACAATTCGTGTGGTTTCATGTGCACGCCATTGATGCCGATCAAATCACCCGCTTGGAATTCCAAATCAAGGAATTCAGGCATGTCTGGTGCATTTTCTGGAGACACACTCCAGCGCCACATGTCTTCTTCGGCTTCATTTTTTGGGTCTTCAAGATGACGACCTTCAAAGGAAATGTGCAATAAGTTGGCATCCATTGAATAAGGGGCACCACCGCCACGGTGTTTAGATTCGATAGCAATGCCAGCCTCTTCGGCATATTTGAGCAATTTTTCACGTGAATTTAAATCCCACTCACGCCATGGTGCGATGACTTTGATGTCTGGGCGCAAAGCATAGTAACCAAGTTCAAAACGAACTTGATCATTGCCCTTGCCAGTCGCACCGTGAGACACCGCTGTCGCACCCGTGAGGTTGGCGATTTCAATTTGACGTTTGGCGATCAATGGACGGGCAATCGACGTGCCAAGCAAGTATTCGCCTTCATAAATGGTATTTGCACGAAACATTGGGAAAACAAAATCACGTACAAACTCTTCTCGCAAATCATCAATAAAAATGTTTTCAGGTTTGATGCCAAATGCCAATGCTTTCGCGCGTGCGGGCTCAACCTCTTCGCCCTGACCCAAATCGGCCGTAAACGTCACCACTTCGCAATCGTAATTGTCACCCAACCATTTTAAAATCACTGAAGTATCCAAACCGCCAGAATACGCCAAGACCACTTTCATTTTATCGCTCATTATCATTCCCATTTTTATATGACAAAAACTGCTAAACCCCTATTTTACTTGAAGTTTTGTCGCTTAGCCAGCTTCAAACCAACGAAAATCAGACAAAAAACGGATAGATTGAGCCATAACAGACCATACAGCATTGCCTGTTGTGAAAGTCAGGTGCGCTTTTGTAAAGCATCAAATGACAAATCAACCACAACCGCCAACACAGCCACCAAAACTGCGCCTTGCACCACATAAGCCATGTTGTTGCCATTTAAACCGATGATGATGGGAGAACCCAAGGTTTTTGCGCCCACCGTTGAAGCAACAGCAGCCGTGCCAATGTTGATGATGACCGAGGTTCGAATGCCCGACAACACGATGGGCATTGCCAATGGCCATTGCACTTGTTGGAACAACTGCACGGATGACATGCCTGAACCGATTCCTGCTTCAATTGATGAGATGGGCACATCATCCAAACCCGCAATGGTCGATTGAACAATAGGTAACAGGCCATATAAGGACAAGGCAATCAAGGCGGGCACAACCCCGAAGCCAACCAAAGGCACCACAATCGCCAACACAGCCACAGGGGGAAATGTTTGCCCCATCGCCACCACCGCTTCAACCAAAGGCTTGAAATCACGCCCAAAACGCTGAGTCACAACAACCCCCAAGGCCACCCCCAGTCCAATCGACATCGCACTGGACAAGGCAACAATGAACACATGCGCCAATAACAATTGTAAAAAACTGTCCTGTGTATAAATAGGACGCTCCAACTCAGGAAAGATCTGGGCGAACATGGGTTGAAGCAGTGGCATGCCCAAGGTCAACGCGATCAACAAGGCACAGGCCCACAATGCAGGGCTGGTGTAAAGTGTGCGTATGATGTTCATGCCCCATCGCCTTTCACTTGGCTGGCTCCAAAGCCCTTCATGCCATGCAATAAATCATTGAAATGCACCACCCCAATGCGGCGTTGCATCTGATCGACAACCGTCATGGTGCTTACCCCTTGGGCGACAAATTCAGACAAAGCTTCTTTCAAGGTGGCTTGCTCAGCAATCTTCACGTCATTTACCGCCACACCTTGTTTGACATGATTTTTCACAAGCTCCAAAGACAAGTATTTGATGCCAATGTCGTTGCGGCCAATGAACTCAATGACTTTGTCATTTGCAGGTCGCATCAAAATGCTCAAGGGATCGCCTTGTTGTACGATTCGCCCATCATCCAGCAACACAAGGTGATCAGCCAGCATCAATGCTTCATCAATGTCATGGGTGATCAACAAAATGGTTTTACCAAAGAGCCGATGAATCCGTTTCAATTCAGTCTGCAAACTGGCACGGGTGATCGGATCCAGTGCACCAAAGGGTTCATCCATCAATAAAATTTCTGGATCGGCCGCCATTGCACGCGCCACACCAACCCGCTGCTGCTGCCCTCCAGACAACTCATGGGGAAAGCGCAAACGGTATTCGTCTGGATTCAGACTCAATATGGCCAACAGCTCATCCACCCGCGCATTGATTTTCGCCTGACTCCAACGCAACAACTGCGGAACCGTACCAATATTTTGCGCAACAGTCCAATGTGGAAACAGACCTGTGGACTGAATGACATAACCCATTCGGCGGCGAATGTCTTCGGGTTTAAAATTCCGAATCTCTTGACCCGCAAACAAAATTCGCCCATGGTCATGCTCAAGCAATCGATTGGCCATTTTTAACACCGTTGACTTGCCTGAACCTGAAGTGCCAATGATGACGGTGATTTTGCCACGTTCTATGTGCAAAGATAAATCGTCAATGACCGACCGACCATCAAAAATTTTGGTGACATGTTCAAAATGAATCATGGCGCCCCCACTTCCAATTGAGCTAAAATAAGCTTAAAAAATGCATCTGCACACATTGTCAAAGCCAATACGGGCAACACGCCCAGCATGATTAAATCAACAGAGCTGCTCGACAACCCTCGAAACATAATGGCGCCAAAACCACCCGCGCCAATCAATGCCGCCACTGCCGTCAGGCCAATCGTTTGTACAGCCGCAACACGAATCCCCGACACAATCACGGGCAAGGCCAGACGCACATGCACCAAAGACAAAACCTGCAAAGAATCCATGCCCATGCCCCGCGCAGCATCCACGACCGCAGGGGGGACATTTTGCAAGCCCACCACTGTCGCGCGCACGATCGGCAAAAGTGAATACAAGGTCAAGGCAATGACCGCGGGCGCAGTACCCACACCATGAACACCCATGTCCGCCAACCAAGGAAAACGGCCAGCCAACCAAGCCAACGGCGCAAGCAAAAAAGCGAATAAGGCGATGGATGGGATGGTTTGAATGACATTCAGCACATTCAACAACCAAATGCGTACACGCATGCGGCGAAAAGCCAGCACGCCAACAGGTAAACCCACCAGCAACGACAAAAACACCGTAATGCCCACAACTTCAAGGTGTTCAAACAGAGCGGCATCAAACGCTTGGCGATTGGCCGTGTATTCTTTGTACAAAGACAAATTCACACTGCGTGCCGAAAGCATCAAGCCGATCAGCGGCAAAAGCACCGCAAATGACAACAGCGATTGGTAAATGCTGCGCGTCGTTAAAAACCGCACGGCCTCCATCGCCATCAACCATAAAATCAAAATCAACAACCAAAATCCCGCCCCAAACGACACCCGAATGGTGCTCGCGCCTAAAATGCGACCATTTGCCTGTTGAATGACCACCTCACCACACACGAGCATCAACAGGCTGACCATGGACAGCACAGCAAGTGCGCTTAAACGTTTATTAGAAAAAAAAGGAGTCATCACGAGCAGCGCAACAGCCAAAACAACAAACCCATGAGGCATTAATGCAAGGCCAGTCAGTTGAGCCCATTGCAAAAGCTCACCTTTCGGAGTCATCATGCGATTGGCCGCCACCGTTAAAAAAGGCAAAAAAAATGCTGCCCATACTGCACAGATCAGCAGCACAAACAGCACTTTATTGTGAATTTTAATTGGCATTTTATAAAAAGCCTAAAGATGCGTGGAAACGTGCAGCCAGCCCATGCATTCAAATCAAGGCTGATCCATGCAAGTTTCCAATCGATTAAATGCTACTTTAAAAAACCTTGTGACTTAAGATAATCTGAAGCGACGGTTTTTGCATCTCGCCCTTCAAAAGCAATTTGACCATTTAATTTTTGCAATGTTTTCAAATCCAAAGAAGCAAATACTGGATTCAGAATGTCTGCAATCTCAGGGTGTTTTTTCAAAACCTCCTCACGAATGACTGGAGCGGGCTCAAACACCGGCTGGGCTGTCTTCGAATCATCCAACACAACCAAACCCATCGAAGCAATCGCACCATCGGTACCGTAGGCAAGCGCAGCGTTGACACCTGAAGTTTGTTCCGCCGCTGCTTTGATAAACACCGTCGTGTCGCCACCAGCCAATGACAAAAATTGATTCTGTTTGAGTTTAAAACCATAGGCTTTTTCAAACAAAGGCAATGCGTCACCACGCTCAATAAACTCGGACGATGCCGCCATTTTAAAGGGCCCACCTGAATCCAAATATTGCTTCAAATCCTCTAGCGTTTTTAAATGATGGGTATCGGCCAAATCCGAACGCACCGCAATCGCCCACGTGTTGTTGGCGGGTGCGGCTTGCAACCACACTACTTTATTTTTGTCATAGTCCAGTTTTTTAACCAGATCATAAGCTTCTTTTGGGTTTTTCCATGCCAGGTTTTTTTCATCATTAAAAATAAAAGCACCACTGCCCGTGTATTCTGGGTAAATGTCAATTTCACCCGAAGTAAGGGCATAACGGACAATTTTAGTCGCCCCCAGCTGCACTTTATTCACAGTAGGAATGCCTTTGCTTTCAAGCAATAACACAATCATGTTGCCAAGCAACGCGCCTTCTGTATCTATTTTTGAAGCCACACGAACCGCATCGGCCGGAATGATTTTTTTAGCCACAGGGCTTTCAGTCTTCGCAGGCCCACAACCAGACAACCCCAAAACCACGGCCATAAACGAGGCCGCAGCGACCCGTTCAATGTGTTCGTTAATTAAAGTACGAATAGCAATTTTCGTAGATTGAAAAAGGCCAAGTGAG
>ERZ724525.905-NODE-905-length-17187-cov-10.688711_pt1 | contig 17187 bp, 19 predicted proteins | sample MGYA00376058_ERZ724525 | MGnify/ENA primary metagenome ERZ724525 (study PRJEB28724, sample SAMN07190888) | wastewater metagenome | isolation source: influent of sewage treatment plant in Hong Hong | place: USA: Christiansburg, Virginia | collected 2016-03-01 ... | reverse complement strand
TGGTCACGGGCTCGCTTGCAGGCACTCAACAGCCGCCCTTCTCTGCTCAATCCGCTGTGGTACGCAGGGGCCTTCGGCATCGGGCTGCTGGCCAGCCGCCTGGGTGAACGGGCCAGCCTGGGGTTTGTGGTGGAAACCGAGCGCCAGGTAGAGGCCCACCTGATGAGCCATCTGGACAAACTGCCACAGAACGATCACGAGTCTAGGGCCGTGGTGGCTCAGATGCGCGACGATGAAGCCCGCCACGCCCGCGAGGCGCAACAAGCGGGTGCAGCAGACTTGCCCCTACCCGTCAAGTTGACCATGAAAGCGGCTGCCAAAGTGATGACCACAGTGGCACACCGGGTGTGACCGGCTTTAGGTAAAAATGGCAACGTAGACCAACCCTTCACCGCCCTGCCGTCAGCAAAGGTGCCGTGCGTTGTATCAGGGCTTGGCAGGTGAAGGCCAGCATGGGCACAGCGTGGTGGGCTGCCTGCAATGCATCCAACAGGGCTTGGGCATCTTGCAAATATTCATGCACCATGAGATTGCGCAGCTTGCGCACGGCAAACCAGTCGTCTGCTTTGGACACCAAGCCCCATTTCTCAGCTTTATCCAAATTTTCCAGTGCAGTGGAGGGCACTTCTTCCATCGCCTTGAGCCAAGCGGGTAAAAATTTGTCGCCCAGCAGGTCTTGCAAGCGCCCGAAGCGGGCAACGAAAGCGTCTACCTGTTCAGAAAACCCGATGTCTTTGCAATGCTCCAGCAGTTCGGCTGCATCAAAGTCATGGGCAAACAGCCGCGCATCGGTTTGCTGTAAATGCTGTAGTGCGAGCGCAGCGATATCGGACAACCGCTGCAAGCGGCTCGCTTCGGCCTGTGAAAGTTGGATGGACATGGTGGCGGTGTGTGGTCAGAATGCGAATTGTTCGGTCGGTGGCCAAGCTTGGTTACAGGGGGATGCCCTGACTCAATGCCACCTGGTCAATGGGTAAAAGTGGCTGGCCTTCTGACCACAGGCGAATGTCCACCTTTCGACCACCCAGCTGGCGCTCAAGCAGGGCCGCCAGGCGGGCCGTGGTCAACACGGAAGATGGGTAGCGGGGCACCAAGTTGCCTACGCTGACATGCAAGTCAATGTCCCCGCCCCGTGCCGCATCGTCTGTGCGTGAACCAAAAAGACGCACTTGGGCACCAGGCCCCAGCACGGCCTGAACCTGTTGTTTGATGAGCAGCGCATGCTCAGGGGCCAAACGCACAGCCAGCCCTTCAGCTTTCCAGCAAATCGAAGCTGGTGGTGATGGCGGCTGTTTTGCCCAGCATGATGCTGGCAGAACAGTATTTGTCGTGGCTCATGGCAATGGCGCGTTCCACAGCGGTGGCGGGAATGCCTTTGCCCGTGACGGTGAAGTGCATGTGGATGCGGGTAAACACCTTGGGATCGGTGTCGGCCCGCTCACTGGTGAGTTTGACGCTGCAACCACGCACGTCGTGCCGACCACGCTTCAAAATCAGCACCACATCGTAGGCAGTGCAGCCACCCGTGCCCGCCAGCACGGTTTCCATGGGGCGGGGGGCCAGGTTGGCACCGCCGTTTTCGGGCTTGACGGCATCGGGCGCTCCGTCCATTGTCAGCACGTGACCGCTGCCTGTTTCGGCCACAAAGCCCATTGATGAGCGTGTACCGCTGTGACCTGTCCAACTGACTGTGCATTCCATGATCTGTGCCTTTTTTTACGAAATTTGAGGTTATCCACCTAAATCTGCCTTGAAAACGCCAAGCAAGCGCACTTGATGTTGCAACGCAGCATTTTGTGGGTTACCATTGATTGTAAGTTTTGATGCAGCTGCCAGTGGTCATGCAGCCCTCGCCAAGCGTGTATCAAAACATCGGTTGTCTCCTCCACCTTTCCGTATCGGTGGATTCAGCCCCCAGCCTCACGGCTGGGGGCTTTTTTTTGCCTACTTCAAGTTTTCGGTGTTGTTTTCAGGATCACCTTCGTTTACCGTTCAACCGAAACAAATCCTGGAATGTGAACAATGAAGCCTTCTGATGCCCTGCACTCGAACCGCGATGCGATTCGTCGCATCATCGAGTCTCATCGCGCCCGCAATGCACGGGTTTTTGGCTCCGTCCTGCACGGCCAAGACACCGACAGCAGTGACCTGGACATCCTCATTGACCCTACGCCTGACACAACATTGTTCGACATTGGGGCCATGCGCCATGAACTGGGCAAGCTGCTTGGCGTTCCGGTGGATGTGCTGACACCCAACGCATTGCCCGAAAAATTCCGTGCCTTGGTGATTGCCGAAGCCACCCCCCTATGAGCCGCGACCAACAGCGCCTTGCTGACTATCTGGCCCACATACTTGAGGCGATTGAGCGCATTGAACGCTACGTTGAGGACATGGCAGAACTGGCATTTCTAGACAATCAGCTGGTTCAAGATGCTGTGATCCGCAACTTCGAGATCATTGGCGAAGCCAGCAATAACATCGAAAAGCACTACCCCACGTTCGCCACAGAGCACCCCGAGTTGCCACTGGCTTTCGCGTACCAGATGCGCAATGCCTTGGCACACGGCTACTTCAAGGTGGACTTTGAAATTGTCTGGAAGACGATTCACCGAAGCCTCCCAGGCTTGCATGCGCAAGTCACACAGGCACGGGCAAGTTTGCCAACCGCGCACAATCACGACAATCGCTAACGCGCTGCACTTGCCGCAGTGGCAACCGGCCCAAGCCCGATCAATCTGCATAGATTCCGATAAATTTTGTGATGACTGCTCGCACCTCTTCCGCCCCCCCCTCTCCCCTCACCCCACAGGACTACCTGATCCGGATTCTCAACGCCCGTGTGTACGACGTGGCCAAGGAAACTGAATTGCACCCTGCCCGCAACCTTGGGCAGCGGCTGGGCAATACCGTGCTGCTCAAGCGCGAAGACTTGCAGCCCGTCTTCAGTTTCAAGCTGCGCGGGGCGTACAACAAAATGGCGCACCTGAGTGCCGAACAATTGGCCAGGGGGGTGATTTGTGCCTCGGCAGGCAACCACGCCCAAGGTGTGGCCCTGAGCGCAACCAAGCTGGGCACGCGGGCCGTGATCGTGATGCCCACCACCACGCCCCAGCTCAAGGTCGATGCCGTGAAAAACCTCGGTGGTGAAGTGGTGCTGCACGGTGACAGCTACACCGATGCCTACAACCATGCCGTTCACCTGCAAGCAGCCGAAGGGCTGACCTTTGTCCACCCATTTGACGACCCCGATGTGATTGCCGGCCAGGGTACGGTGGCGATGGAGATACTGCGCCAACTCCAGGGCTTGGACATGCGCAAGCTGGATGCGGTGTTTGTGGCCATCGGCGGTGGCGGGCTCATCTCCGGCGTGGCCAATTACATCAAGGCCGTGCGGCCCGAGATCAAGGTGATTGGCGTTCAAATGAACGACTCCGATGCCATGATGCAATCGGTGGCCGCAGGCCAACGGGTGACATTGCCGGATGTGGGCCTGTTCTCTGACGGCACCGCTGTGAAGCTGGTGGGCGAAGAAACCTTCCGCATAGCCAGCGGGCTGGTCGATGGGTTCATGACGGTGGATACCGATGCCGTGTGTGCCGCCATCAAAGACATTTTTGTCGATACCCGCAGCATTGTGGAACCGGCAGGCGCACTGGCCGTGGCCGCCATCAAGCAATACGTGGCCGAACACGGCACCCAGGGCGAAACCTATGCCGCCATTCTGTGCGGTGCCAACATGAACTTTGATCGCCTGCGCTTTGTGGCCGAGCGGGCCGAGGTGGGCGAGGAGCGCGAGGCCCTGTTTGCCGTCACCATTCCCGAAGAGCGCGGCAGCTTCCGCCGCTTTTGTGAGCTGATTGGCCACCTGCCCAGCTTTGGCGGAGGCAAGGGGCCACGCAACATCACCGAATTCAACTACCGCATTGGACACCCCGAGCGTGCCCATGTGTTTGTGGGCCTGACCACCCGGCACAAGGGCGAAAGCCGCCACATTGCACAGGCACTGTGCGAGCAGGGATTCCAGGCGCTGGATTTGACGCACGACGATCTGGCCAAAGAGCACATGCGCCACATGGTGGGCGGCCCATCGGCTCTGGCACAGGACGAGCGGTTGCTGCGCTTTGTGTTCCCGGAGCGGCCCGGTGCGCTGATTCATTTTTTGAGTCTGATGCGCCCAGGCTGGAACATCAGCCTGTTCCATTACCGCAACCAGGGAGCCGACTATGGCCGCATTCTGGTGGGGTTGCAGGTGCCGCCACAGGATGGTGAGGCGTTTGCCGAATTTCTCACCACACTGGGCTACCCGTTTGTGGAAGAAACCGCCAATCCGCTGTACCAGCTTTTTCTGCGTCCGGCCACCCAGCCCTGACCCGATCTGATTTGACCTGAACCATTGCCGCTTTTCTGACATGAATCTGCCCGCCATCGCCAGTACCGCCAACCCAAGCCTGCAAGCCAGCCTGCTCCACCAGATTGACCACAAAACCAAGCCATTGGGCGCACTGGGCCAGATTGAGACCCTGGCGCTGCAACTGGGTTTGATCCAGCAATCTGGCCGCATTGAACTGCGCCAGCCACAGGTGGTGGTGTTTGCCGCCGATCACGGACTGGCCGATGAAGGCATATCGGCCTACCCGCAGGCCGTGACGGTGCAGATGGTGCTGAACATGCTGCAAGGCGGAGCCGCCGTGAATGTACTGGCCCGCCAGCACGGCTTTGGCATAACGGTGGTGGATGCGGGTGTGGCCGCCCCCATTCCCGCACTGCCCGCCTCTGCCACATCGCCCACATCGCCCACATCCGGTAACGACAGCCGAACACGTCTGCTCAGCCACCGCATGGGCCCCGGCACCCGCAACATGGCACATGGCCCGGCCATGACCGAAGCACAAGCCCTGGCCACTTTGCAACAAGGCATGGCCGTGGTGCGCGAGCTGCCCGGCAACGTGGTGGCTTTTGGCGAGATGGGCATAGGCAACACATCCAGCGCCTCGCTGCTGCTGGCTGCCCTGAGCGATGTACCACTGGAAGCCGTGGTAGGCCGGGGAACGGGCCTGAGCGATGACCAACTGACCCACAAACAGCGTGTGTTGCACAAGGTGGCTCAGCTGCATGCGGCAGCCCGCGCACCTCTGGCCGCCTTGGCTGCAGTGGGTGGCTTTGAAATTGCCATGATGGCTGGGGCCATGCTGCAAGCCGCCAGTGAGCGGCGGGTGGTGCTGGTCGATGGTTTCATTGCCGGCGCAGCCTCGCTGGTGGCCAGGGGCCTGAACCCGCACTGTGCCGACTACATGGTGTACACACACCGATCAGCAGAAGCAGGCCACCGCCTGATGCTGAACCAGTTGCAGGCACAACCCCTGCTCGACCTGGGCATGCGGTTGGGCGAGGGTTCCGGCGCACTGGTGGCCTGGCCGCTGGTGCAATCGGCAGCGCTGCTGATGAACGAGATGGCCAGCTTCGAATCCGCAGGTGTGAGCCAGGCCAGTGCCACGACCTGAACCATGCTGACCCGGATGCTGCAAGGCGTTCGCCACTTTTTGCTGGCGGTGCAGTTTTTCACGCGCATTCCCGTGACGGGCAGACTGGCCAACTGGGTGGGCTACAGCCCGGCCATGCTGCGGGCCAGCGTGGCGCATTTCCCGGCAATGGGGTTGATCGTGGGCGGGGTGGCCGCTGCCGTGTTCGCTGCCACACTGGCCCTGCTGCCCGCAACAGCGCACACACCCTTGCTGGCCGCTGCACTCAGCACCGTGGCCACGGTGATGCTGACCGGCGGCTTCCATGAAGACGGCCTGGCCGATGTGGCCGATGGTTTGGGAGGCAGCTACCAGCGTGACCGCGCTCTCGAAATCATGAAAGACTCCCGCGTGGGGGCTTTTGGGGCGTTGGCCTTGGTGCTGGCGCTCATCACCAAGGTGGCCCTGCTGGCCACCTTGGCCAGCGTGGATGCACAAGCCGCATTGGGCACCCTGCTGCTGGCCCATGTGGCCTCGCGCACCTGGCCCATGCTGACCATCCGGCTGCTGCCCCATGTGGGCGATGCGGCAGGCTCCAAATCCAAACCACTGGCCGACCAAATCACCGGCCCTGCCTTGGCGGTCGGAATTTTGTGGCTTTTTTTGTCATTTATGCTCATTGAATATGCACAACCAGCTATGCATTTATCCAGCATTCTGCTGGCATTGTGTGGTTCAGGATTGGGCTGGCTGTACATGACAGCGCTGCTGAAACGCCGCCTGGGCGGCTTCACCGGAGACGGGCTGGGTGCCACCCAGCAAGTGTGTGAGGCCACTTTTTTGCTGGGCATGCTGGTTGCGCTGGCATGACCACGCTGTGGCTGGCGCGCCACGCCTTGCCGCTGGCCCCCGATGGCCAACCACCCAGCCAAGTGTGCTACGGCCACACCGACTGGCCCGCCGATGCCACCCTGACCCGACAAGCCGCCGCCAAACTTGCTGTGGCCTTGGCAACGCAACCCCACCACCATGTGGTGCTGCGCTGCTCGCCCTTGCTGCGCTGTCTGCAGTTGGCACAGGCGCTGCAAGCCGTGCTGCCTGCCAGCCAGCTGACGGTGGACTCACGGCTGGCTGAAATGCATTTTGGCCAGTGGGAAGGTGTGGCCTGGAACGACATTCCCCGGCACGAGCTGGATGCCTGGGCCACCGACTTTGCCCACTGCCCGGTGGGCCACAGCGGCGAAACCGTGCATGCATTCGTGCAACGGGTGGGCCAGGCTGCGCACGACACACTGACCGACCGGCATACCCAGGCAACAAACGCTCATCCTCTGCCGGGAAGGCCAGAAACGAAGCACACCACCACCGTCTGGGTGACCCACGCGGGTGTGATCCGTGCCATGCACTGGCTGGGCCGCTCAGCCCAAACGGGTCAACTGCTCAGGGCACAGGCTCCGGCACAGGCCAGCATGTGGCCAACATCTGCCCCAGGCTATGGTCAGTGGTGCCACTGGCAGCCGCCAGGTGAAGTAGCCGCTTGAACCACCGAAATCAAGGGTTGGTGGCGGTCATGGCCCGCTGGGGTACGGTCAACGTCAACACAGCGGGAGCTGCACCCACCGAAGACGGTGCAGTCTGGGCCGACAGCTCAACCGCAGTGCGCCCCACCGAGCGCACCACCCACCGCTCATCCAGCACCGCACCCACACGGTAAGGCGCAGCACGCTGGCCCTCCACTGCAATCAGGGCAACGCCAGAGCCACTGGAGCCAGCATTCGCTGGGGCCACCACACCCAGCACCGCATAACGGCTGGCGGCATCCGCCTGCACAGGTGCCGCCGCTGCCGTGTTTTGCACAAGCAGGCGCGCACCCAACGCACGGGCCACAGCCTGGGAATCGACCGCCACCGCCGCAGCCGGGGCCACTGGCACCGGGGTGACCGCCCCCTGACCCAGCCCGCGCATCACCCAATAGGCCACGCAAGCGCCCGCAGCCAGCCACACCAACACCGTCACCATCCCCACCACCCAGCGGGGAACGGCAGACAACACAAAAGACGTTGGCGGAGAAGGGGAGCGGTATGCGGCATTCATGGTGCGGCCATTATGATTCAGCCCCATGTTCCGGGAGACCACCTTGATACCAGCCTTGCCCTCGTTGACCACGCTGCGCCGCCAGCAGCTCCTCCAAACCCACCGCACCGGGTGCCGACTGCCCGCCTTGGTGCAGCGCGGATTCACCCTGATTGAGCTGATGGTGGTGCTGGTCATCATCGGCGTGCTGGCCGCACTGATCGTGCCCAATGTGCTGGACAGGGCCGACGATGCCCGCACCACCGCAGCCAAAACCGATGTCAACAAACTGATCCAGGCACTGAAGCTGTACCACCTGGACAACCAGCGTTACCCCACTGGCGAGCAAGGACTGGCCGCGCTGACCGCCAAACCCACCACCAACCCCGCCCCACCCAACTGGCGGCCTTACCTGGACAAGCTGCCCGCCGACCCCTGGGGTCGCCCCTACCAGTACCTGAATCCCGGTGTGCATGCCGAAGTGGATGTGCTGTCGCTGGGGGCCGATGGCCTGCCCGGCGGCGAAGGCAACAATGCAGACATCGGCTCCTGGCAGCCCTGAGCAGCCAGCCCGCCTCCAGCGCGGCTTCACCCTGCTGGAGCTGCTGGTGGTGGTCAGCATCGTGGCCCTGGCCACAGCCGGGGTGAGTCTGTCGCTGCGCGATGCCTCGGCCACACAATTGGAGCGTGAGGCCCAGCGGCTGGCGGCTTTGCTGGAGTCGGCCCGCGCCCACTCCCGCACGCTGGGGGTGCCCATCATCTGGCAAACAGCACCGCGCGGCTTTGAGCTGAACGGTGAATTCCGTCCTTGGCTGGGCGAGGGCACGGCAGCGGGCCTGACCCGCATGGCCCTGGGGCCAGAGCCGATGATGGCGCCGCAACAACTCAGCCTGAGCTTGCAAGGCCGCACCCTGTGGCTGAGCACAGATGGTCTGCGCCCGTTCACAGTGGGCAGCATGCCCGCACCCACTTCCGCACCGCAGTGACCATGTCTGCACGCGGGTTCACGCTGATTGAAATTCTGGTGGCGCTGGCGGTGGTGTCGATTGCGCTCATGGCGGGCATGAAAGCCACTGGCGCACTCACACAGATGTCGGGCAGACAAGAAGACCAGTTGCTGGCCCAACTGTGCGCCGACAACGAACTGGCCAAAGTGCGGCTGTCGCGGCAAATGCCTGGCGTGGGCCGCAACGAAGTGTCTTGTACCCAGGCCGGTCGGGTGCTGACGGTGGCGGTGGACGTGCTGCCCACCCCCAACCCCAACTTCAGGCGCGTGGATGTGCGGGTGCTGTCGCCAACCGCTGGCGCACAGGCCAGTGCCGCCACAACGGCCACCATCACCCTGCTGCAAGTGTCCACCGTGGTGGGCAGGTTCTGACCATGCACCACCTGCCCCCACCACACCACCACCTGCAAGCCCGTCACCCACTGGCGGCGGCATGCAGGCCACAGCGGGGCTTCACGCTGATCGAACTGCTGGTGGCCATCGCCGTCATGGGGCTGATGTCGTACATGTCATGGCAGGCGCTCGATGGCATGTCGCGCACCGAAAGCATCACCCGCCAGCGGGCCGATGACCTGCTGGCCCTGCAAGCTGGACTGGGCCAGTGGGCCGCCGACCTGGATGCCATTCAGGAAACCGGCGCAGTGCCCGCACTCGATTTCGATGGCCGCACCCTGCGCCTGACCCGGCGCGACCCTCTGGAGTCGGCAGGCACCGGCAGCCCAGGTGTGCGTGTGGTGGCCTGGACACTGCAACAAGGCCAGTGGACACGCTGGCAGGCCACTGGCCTGCAAACCCTCACCGCTCTCAATCAAGCCTGGGAGCAAGCCGCCCGCTGGGGCCAGCGCCCTGTGCCTGAAGATGCCGCGCAGCAAGTGGCGGTGGCCAAATCGGGGGGCTGGCAGGTGTTCTATTTCAGGGGCGACACCTGGACCAACCCCCTGTCGGCTGACGGCACCGCCCCCGCCGCCGACTCGCCCGCAGGCACACCGGCCACTGGCCGCAACCTGGGCACACTGCCCGATGGCGTGCGGTTGATCCTGACCCTGTCGCCCGGTCAGACCGTGACAGGGGATCTGGTGCGCGACTGGGCCAGACCCGTGCTGGGCGGAGGCAAGTCATGAACATGCCTGGGCAGCAACCAGCCACCATGCGACACCGCAAGCCGGGCACAACCCTGTCGGCCCAGTGTGGCGCGGCCCTGTTGCTGGCCATGCTCACCGTGACACTGGTGGCCACCTTGGCCAGTGCCGCCCTGTGGCAACAGTGGCGGCATGTGGAAGTGGAGCAAGCCGAACGTGACCGCCTGCAATCGGGCTGGATACTGACCGGCGCGCTCGACTGGACACGCCTCATCCTGCGCGAAGATGCCCGTACCAACCAGAACACCGGCGCAGCCGACCACTTGGCCGAGCCTTGGGCCATCGGCTTGCAGGAAGCCCGCCTGTCCAGCTTTCTGGCCGCCGACAAAAACACCGACCCACCTCCGGCGCTGGATGCTTTTCTGTCGGGTGATATCCAAGATCAGCAAAGTCGGCTGAACCTGACCAATCTGGTCAATGAGGGCAAACTGTCCGAAGCCGACCAACGCATGTTTGCCCGCCTGTTTGAACAACTCGGGCTCAACCGGGCCGAACTCAACAACCTGGCCGCCCTCTGGGTGACAGCCACCCTGGCCCAATTGCCCGCCAGTAACCAGGCCGCTACAGGCTCGGCGGGCGGTACCGCATCGGGCCAAACCACCAGGCGCGACACGGCCAATGCCCCCCTGCTGCCCAAACGGCTGGCACAGCTCACTTGGCTGGGTCTGTCACCAGCCAGCCTCAACAGGCTCAGCCCCTTCGTTTCCATCCTGCCTGAACGCACGGCTGTGAACATCAACACGGCCCCGGTGGAAGTGCTGATGGCCGCCATCCCCGACATGGACATGGCCCGCGCCCAACGCATGGTGCAGCAACGGGCCTTGCAACCATTCAAAACCCTGGCTGATGCCACCCCATTTCTGGGTGGGGCCACCAACACGCTGAAAGAAGGCGTGCATGCCACCACCAGCCGCTACTTCGTGGTGCGTGGCCGCATGCGCCTGGGCGAGAGGGTGCTGGAAGAACACTCTTTGCTGGTACGCAACGGGCTGGATGTGAAAACACTCTGGCGCGAGCGCACCGCCGCCACGGCCATCCCCCCTGTGCCCGGCACGCCCGGCACCACACCCGTGACCACATCCCTACAATGAGCGCCGACCTGTCAGCCCGCCGCATCCGCCACACCCGTTGCCTGGGCGCTTCGTACCGGCCCCAAGCTTGCCCAACTTGGCCCAGCCCACCTTCAGCCCTTGAACACCCCCACGCTGTGAGACTTGATTTGCCACCCACTTGCCCGCCATGCTCACAGCCACGCGCCCAGTGGGCCGCCGGAGACCAGCCATGCTGATGGTGCAACCCATACTGGGCAGACAAGCGCCCGGTGACACCGCCACGCCACCGGCCATCGCCCCCACAGCGGGAGGCACGGAGCTCGCCACAGAGTGGCAGTGGGTACAGAGCCGCGATGGCCAAACAGTCCTGGCCCACGGCACCGATGCCACCGCCCTGCTGCCGCGCGATGACGAAGTGGTGCTGGTGCTGCCGGTGCTGGCCACCTCGTGGCATCAACTCACCCTGCCCAAAATCAACGCCACCCGCCTGCGTCAGGCACTGGACGGCCTGCTGGAAGACCGCTTGCTGGCCGACACCGCCAGTCTGCACCTGGCCCTGCAACCTGGCTTGCAACCGGGGCAGACTGGCTGGGTGGCCGCCTGCCAGCGGGCACAGCTGACACACTGGCTGACCGCACTGCACCAAGCGGGTCGGCCAGCCTCGCGCATCGTGCCCGACCTGTGCCCCCAGCCTCAACCCCAGCTGCATGCGCTGGCCTGTGCCGACAGTGCCTGGCTGGTGAGCGCCGGGCCGCTGGGTGTGCTGACTGCCCCGCTGTCCACATCCGCCACACCCAATCAACCCGCCGCCCACCTGCCACCCGCTGTGCTGGGTGCCATGCTGCGCACCACACCCGACACCCCCCGGCAGGCCGAACCGGCCTGCGCCGGGGCAGCTGAGGCTGCGCTCGACCTCCCGTTTGCCGTGCAAACCACGGCCCAGCGCCTGCTGGCCAGCAGCCAGACCGGCTGGAACATGGCGCAGTTTGAGGTGCGCCTGTCCGCCGGAGCCCGGCGCGGCCAGCGTTGGGCGCAGGCCCTGCGCATGGCGGCATATGCCCCAGCCTGGAAACCAGCCCGCTGGGGCTTGGCAGTACTGGTGGCCAGCCTGCTGGTGGGGCTCAACGCTTCAGCCTGGCAAGAGCGGCGCAGCCTGCAAGCCAAACGGGCACAAGTCAGCCAACTGCTGACGCAGACCTTCCCCCACATCACCCTGGTGCTGGATGCCCCGCTGCAAATGCAGCGCGAAGTGGCCAGGCTGATTCGCTCGGCTGGCGATGTCAGCCCCGGCGATCTGGAACCCTTTCTTCAATCTTTTTCGGCCATTGCACAGGATGGTATGGCGGTGACAGCCATTGAATATGCGCCCACCAGCATCAAGCTCACGCTGGCCAATCCCAATCCCCCCAACCTGCAAGCCGTGCGCGACGGCCTGCAAGCCCAAGGCTGGCGCACCCAGTACACCGCGCCTGTGCTGAGCATGCAACCCATGCCACAGGGGGCCCAGCCATGAAGCTGGCCACCTTACTCGACACCGCCCGCCAGGTGTGGCACAAACTGGCTGCGCGTGAGCGCCGTGCCGTGTTGTTGGCCGTTGGCATCACCACCGCTGCGCTGCTGTGGTGGGTGGCACTGGCACCGGCACTGGCCACCCTGCGCCAGGCCGATGCACAGCATGCCCAGCTCAATGCCCAACTTGCCCGCATGCAGGCACTGGCCGATCAGGCCAACCGATTGAAGACCCAACCCGGCATGGGCCGCGACGACAGCCTGCGGGCACTGGAGCAGGCCACATCCCGGCTGCTTGGCCCCACCGCCCGCCTGACGCTGCTGGGCGACCAGGCCACCGTCACCCTGCAAGCCACCGAACCCGAAGCCCTGGCCCAATGGCTGGCCGAAGTGCGCGGCAATGCCCGCCTCACCCCAAGCGAAGCCCGGCTGAGCCAGATGGCATCTCCGGCACAGACCGCCACCACCTCTGCTGCCATACCAACCGCAGACACGGCAGGCCCCGTTGTGCGCTGGCAAGGCAATCTGGTGTTCCAGCTTGGCCGCTGATACCCGCATCGGCACGTTCACCACATCCATGTTCAAGCGCACCAACAGCCGCACCACCCACGGCACCGCCACGCGCACACCGCGTGCTGCCCAAGCCGCTGCCCCGCGCAGCCTGGTTTGGCTGGCCACGGTGGCAGCCTTGACGGGGGCCTTGCTGACCACCCTGCTGCAAGCCCCTGCAAACTGGCTGGCGCACGGCCTGCACACCCTCACACAGGGGCATGTGCAGCTGCTCAACGCCAGGGGCACGGTCTGGCGCGGCCAGGCCCAGCTGGTGCTGACAGGTGGGCCTGGCAGCCAAGACCGCGCTGCACTGCCCGGCACCGTGCAGTGGCAGCTGGCACCCGCCTGGCGCAGGGCGCAAGGCACAGCCAGCGACACAACCACAACCGCCAGCCCCTTAGGCCCAGCCCTGTCCGTCCGCATTCAGGCCGATTGCTGCACCCCCACTGGCCTGCAACTGTGGTTGCAACCCAGCTGGCAAAGCCTGCATCTGGCCGTGGACAGCCATGCCAGCGAGTGGCCAGCCGACTGGCTGACCGGCCTGGGCACCCCCTGGAACACCCTGCAACTGCAAGCCCGGCTGCACCTGTCCACTCCCGGTCTCACGCTGCACATCACGCCCAAAGGCGTGCAAGGCGAAGGCCGCGCCACGCTGGATGCACTGGATGCCGCCAGCCGCCTGTCCACCCTGCGCCCGATGGGCAGCTACCGGCTGGTGTGGCAAGCCGCCGACAACGCCCCCCTCAGCCTGCAAACCCTGCAAGGTGCGCTGCAATTGCAAGGCAGCGGCCAGTGGATTGCAGGCCGCCTGCGCTTTGAGGGGCAGGCCGAAGCCAGCCCAGGCCGCGAAGAGGCCCTGGCCAACCTCATGAACATACTGGGTCGCCGCCAAGGCAAGCGCACCCTCATCAAGATCGGATGACACCCATGACACAACCCGGCCAAGCACAACCCGGCAAACTCACTCCCGTTTGGATAGCTTGTTTCGCTTTGATGGCAAGCTCTGTGGCGTTTCTCCCCTCACACGCACTGGCCCAAAACCTGCCCACAGCCACACCGGCCAAGGCCCAGCCAGCAGGGCCGGGCAGCGTGCGCTCGGGGGAGCCCATCACGCTCAACTTTGTCAATGCCGAGATCGAATCGGTGGCCCGCGCCATGGCCACGCTCACCGGGCACAACGTGGTGGTGGATCCCAGAGTCAAAGGCCAGATCAGCCTGTCTACCGAAAAACCCGTTACACCCACTGTGGCGCTGAACCAGTTTGCCGCCACGCTGCGCCTGCAAGGCTTTGCGCTGGTGGAGTCGGGCGGGCTTTACAAGGTGGTGCCCGAAGCCGACGGCAAACTGCAAGTGGGCGCGGTCAATGCAGGCCCCGTGAGCAACCTGCCCGGTGCGGCGGTGGGGGGCAACCAGATCGTCACGCAAGTTTTCAGCCTGCGCCACGAAAATGCCAACAACCTGGTGCCCGTTCTGCGCCCGTTGATCGGCCCCAACAACACCATCAACGTCAACCCCGGCACCAATGCGCTGGTCATCACAGACTACGCCGACAACCTGCAACGCCTGGGCCGCATCATTGCTGCGCTGGATGTATCCAACGCCACCGATGTGGACATCATCCCGCTCAAGCACGCCGTGGCCGCCGACCTGGCCCCCCTGGTGCTGAAGCTGACCGAAGGCGGATCGGCCACCACCGCCCAGGCGGGCCAGGGCCAGGCCGACAACGCCTTCAAAACCACCATCCTGGCCGAGCCGCGCAGCAACTCGCTGGTGGTGCGCACGGCCAACCCCGCCCGCCAGGCTCTGGTGCGTGCGCTGGCCGACAAGCTGGATCGGCCTTCTTCCGACAAAGCCAGTGGCAATGTGCATGTGGTCTATCTGAAAAACGCCGATGCCGTGCAACTGGCCACCACCCTGCGCGCCGCCATGGCCGCCGAGGGCGGCTTCTCCGGCAACACCACAACAGCGGGTGCAGCCACAGCGGCAACCACCACCACACAGGTGCGCACATCCAACCTGACCGGCAACACCACCGCCACAGGTGCCACAGGCACACTGGGCAGCACCAACCAGGTCTCCACCGGCGGCCAGATCCAGGCCGACCCGGCCACCAACTCGCTCATCATCACCGCGCCCGAGCCACAGTTCAGGCAGATGCGGGCCGTGATCGACATGCTGGACACCCGCCGCGCCCAGGTATTTGTCGAGAGCCTGATCGTCGAGGTCAATGCCGACAAGGCCGCCGAGTTCGGCATCCAGTGGCAAGGCCCGCTGGGCAACAAGGGCGACAGCGTCATCGGCCTGCTGGGCACCAACTTCGGCTCGGGCGGCAGCAACATCATCAACCTGGCCGTGGGCGGAGCCAGCGGCACCGTGACACCCGGCAAGGGCTTGAACCTGGGCCTGGCCAGCGAAAAGAACGGCGTGTATGTGCTGGGCTTTCTGGCCCGCTTCCTGGAGCAGACGGGTGACGGCAACGTGCTGTCCACCCCCAACCTGCTGACGCTGGACAACGAAGAGGCCAAAATCGTCATCGGCCAGAACGTGCCGTTTGTGACCGGGCAGTTCACCAACTCGGGGACCACCACGGGCACAGTCAACCCCTTCCAGACCGTGGAACGCAAAGACGTGGGCCTGACGCTGAAGGTGAGACCGCAGATCAGCGAGAACGGCACCGTCAAGATGAGCATCTTCCAGGAGGTGTCCAGCGTGGTGGCTTCTTCGGTCAACACCAGCACGGGGTTGATCACCAACAAACGCTCCATCGAATCGAATGTGCTGGTACAGGACGGCCAGATCGTCGTGCTGGGCGGCCTGTTGCAGGACGAATACTCGGGCAACGTCGATCAGGTGCCCGGCCTGGGCGATGTGCCCATCATCGGCAACCTGTTCAAGAGCCAGTCGCGGGGACGCAAAAAAACCAACCTGATGGTGTTTTTGCGCCCGGTGGTGATGCGCGATGCCCGCCAGACCGAATCGCTCACACAGGACCGCTATGACACCATGCGCACCCTGCAACAACAGGCCCAGCCGCGCAACGATGACTTTGGCAGCCGCATGCTGGGCATCAACGAGGCCCCGGTGCTGCCCCAGAACATCGAGCAAGGCATGGGCAAAGGCGGTTTGGGCGCACTGGTCAAGCCCGCGCAGCCAGCCAGCGCCCCCGCCACCGCCAACTGACCCCCACGCCCCCACCGCAGGCCCACCGTGAAGTACCCCCTCCCCTACGCTTTCGCCCGTGAGAACCTGTTGCTGCTGGAGCAAGACGGTGCAGACCAATGCCTGCACTGGGCTGGCCCGCAAGATGCCAGCACCGAGGAAGAAGAAGCCTTGGCCATGACCCGTCTGTCGGCGTTGAGCGAAGTGATGCGCCAGTTTGCACCGCGCCAGCTGGTCAGTCACCCGGCAGCCACCCTGACCCAGCGCATCAGCGCCGCCTACGCTGCCCAGACCAGCGGTGGCAGCGCGGCAGCCGTGGTCAGCGAGGTGCAGAGCGATGCCGACCTCAGCCGCATGATGCAGGATCTGCCCGCCGTGGAAGACCTGCTGGAAGCCGCTGACGACGCACCCATCATCCGCATGCTCAACGCCCTGCTGTCACAGGCCGCACGCGACGGGGCCAGCGACATCCACATCGAGCCCTACGAGCGCCACTCCAGCGTGCGCTTCCGGGTCGATGGCACGCTGCGCGATGTGGTGCAACCCAACCGGGCACTGCACGCGGCCCTCATCAGCCGCCTGAAAATCATGGCCGAGCTGGACATCTCCGAAAAACGCCTGCCACAGGATGGCCGCATCAGCCTGCGCCTGGGCACCCGCGCCATCGACGTGCGCGTGAGCACCCTGCCCAGCGCCCACGGCGAGCGGGCCGTGCTGCGCCTGCTGGACAAGACCGAAAGCAAACTGAGCCTGGAAGCCGTGGGCATGCAGGGCGACACGCTGGCCCGCTTCGAGAAGCTGATCACCCAGCCGCACGGCATCATCCTTGTCACCGGCCCGACCGGCTCGGGCAAAACCACCACGCTGTACTCGGCCCTGCAAAAGCTGGACGCGGCCCGCAACAACATCATGACGGTGGAAGACCCCATCGAATACGAGCTGGCCGGGGTGGGCCAGACCCAGGTCAACGCCAAGATTGACCTGACCTTTGCCAAGGCACTGCGTGCCATCCTGCGCCAGGATCCGGACATCATCATGATCGGTGAAATCCGCGACTTTGAAACCGCGCAGATTGCCGTGCAGGCCTCGCTCACCGGCCACCTGGTGCTGGCCACCCTGCACACCAACGACGCGGCCAGCGCCGTCACCCGCCTGGCCGACATGGGCATCGAACCCTTTCTGCTCAGCTCCAGCCTGCTGGGCGTGCTGGCCCAGCGCCTGGTGCGCCGCCTGTG
>ERZ724525.901-NODE-901-length-17204-cov-4.335005_pt1 | contig 17204 bp, 16 predicted proteins | sample MGYA00376058_ERZ724525 | MGnify/ENA primary metagenome ERZ724525 (study PRJEB28724, sample SAMN07190888) | wastewater metagenome | isolation source: influent of sewage treatment plant in Hong Hong | place: USA: Christiansburg, Virginia | collected 2016-03-01 ... | reverse complement strand
GTCGCGTGCTGGTGCCGGTTGGGGCGGAGGTAACGGAAGCGATGCTGGCTGGTCTTGGGCGCCGCGATATAGCATCGATCAAAGTTGAGCATGAGGTTGAAGAAGACCCGGTCGCTCGCGAAGCGCACCGTGCTGTCATTGTCTCCCGGCTCGACCGTATATTCCGCAAGGCCGGCGATGCTGCCGAAACGCGCACGCTATATCAGGCCGTCCTTGATCACCGGTTGGAGAATCCACAATGACCATGCTCAATCGGGATCAGGTCACGGCTCGTCTCAAGCAGCTACCTTCGCTACCCTCCGCCGTTTCTGATTTGCTGGCTTCATTTAGCAATGAAGATGTTGATGTTGAACAGATTGCACGCCAGATTGCACGTGACCAAGGGTTGACTGCCCGTGTCCTGCGCGTTGCCAATTCCTCGTTTTACGGCCTGCAAAGCAAGGTTGGCACAATCAACGAGGCGGTGGTTGTCCTTGGTTTTCGCGCAGTACGCAGCATGGTGATGGCAGTCAGCATGAATGGCGCATTCCGTGTTGATCAGTGTCAGTGTTTTGATGCAGCGGGTTATTTACGACATTGTGTCGGCGTCGGCCTGGCATCACGTGCCTTGGCGCCGCTGGCTGGGTTGAATGCCGAACTGGCCTTCACCGGCGGCCTTTTGCACGATATTGGCCAACTGGTTCTTGCTTCAAATTTTTCTGTGCAATACGCTGTTGCGCTCGATTATCGGAAAAAGCATGATTGTCCGCTGGTCATCGCCGAGCGCGATATTCTTGGTCTGGATCACGCTGAAGTCGGTGGTTTGCTTGCCGAAGCCTGGCGTTTTCCGGATAGCCTGCATCAGGCTGTTGCTCTTCATCATGCACCAGCGGGGGCGCTGGCCAATTCGCTGGCCAATGTTGTGCATGTTGCAGATGCCTTTGCGCATGCCATGGGTTTGGCCAATGCCAGCGATGAACTGATGATGCCGGTTGATCGTACGGCTTGGGAACGTCTCGCGCTTGATGGCGAAAAATGCCGCAAGGCAATCGCTGAAATCGAACACTGTTTCGAAGAAACCTGCCAGATTCTCAGAAGTTAAGTGGCAGGCTGAGGCGGGCGATCAGCCCACCATTCGGGTTAGGCAGCAGTTCGAGGCGGCCGCCATGAACTCGCGCCACCCGTTCGACAATGGCTAGCCCAAGCCCAGTTCCGCTGGCATTGGTTCGGGCATTTTCAAGCCGGGTAAAGGGCTGCTTGAGGCGTTCGATTTGGTTCTCCGGGATGCCAGGTCCATTATCGCCAACCTCAATGCATAAGCACTCGGCCTGTATGTTGGCGGTCAGCGTAATGCTTGTGCCACCGTATTTCCAGGCATTGTCGATCAGATTGGTCAGAGCGCGAGTCAGTGCTTTCGGGCGCAGTTTCAGTTCGGGCAGTGTCTCGTCAATGTTAAGAAGGAGTGGGTGGCCAAGGCAGCGTTGTCTTTCGCTCAGTGTGAAGAGCAGGGCGGACAGATCGGTTTTTACCGCCGCCTCGCCTTGGTCGCCGCGTGCGTAGTCCATGAATTGCGAAATAATTGCCTCCATTTGCTCAATATCAGTCACTACTGCTTGCCGGGCAACTTCATCGGCGACACTGAGTTCGGCTTCGAGACGCAAGCGGGTAAGCGGTGTGCGTAGATCGTGCGAAATGCCGGCCAGTACCTCGGAGCGATCACGTTCGTGACGTTGCAGGTCGGCTGCCATGCGGTTGAAGGCGCTGGCCAGCCCCTGCAACTCCTCCGGGCCGGTTTCCGGTAGGGGTTCCGGCATTTGCCCGCGTCCGACAGTGACCGCTGATTGGGCCAGCGCTTTCAGGGGCCGACTGATCCGTGTTGCGATAAACCAGGCGACGGCCAATGCAAGCACCAATGCCAGAAGTCCCCAACTCAACCATTGACCGGCAATGTTGCGCTTGGCGCGATCGCGGGGCAGGATTAACCAATATTCATCGTCATCCTGATCATCAAAGCGAAAACTGACCCAGAAACCGGGTACGCCATCAACTTCGGCGGCAATTTTTGTCTGTGGCCCGAGGCGAATCGCCAGTTCCTGTCGAATCAGGTTCATGAACCGGGTGTCTGGCATCGGTTCGATGCGATCATCTGCCTCGGCTGGCAGCAGACGGATACCTTCACGGGTCGATAAGTCATTGAACAGTGCCATCCGCTTTTCCGGAGCTGCTGCAAAAAGTGCTGCACGAATCAGGTTGACCGCAGAAGCTGCCAGTTGGGCAGATTCACGGGCACGGGGTTCGGCGTCAATGTAACGGAATAGGCTGAGCCAGGCGGTTGTGGTCAGTAAAACGAGGATGGCAAGCAGCAGAAAAGTCCGCGCCAGCAGCGTGCGCGGCATCATTCCCGGTTGGTACCATCCGGGACAAATACGTAACCGAAGCCCCAGACCGTTTGCAGGTAGCGAGGTTGTGCGGCATCGACTTCGATCAGTTTGCGCAGACGCGACACCTGGACGTCGATGGCGCGATCAAACGGGCCTTGTTCCCGGCCTCTGGCCAGTGACATCAATTTGTCACGTGAGAGTGGTTGGCGTGGATGCTGGAGCAACACCCTGAGTACGGCGAATTCGCCAGTTGTCAGCGCTAACGTTTCTTCGCCACGTTTAAGGGTGCGGGCGGCGAGATCGACTTCAATATTGCCAAAATGCAGCAACTCGCCATCAGCATCCGGCGTGCCTGGGGGTCGGCCAGATTGCCGGCGCAGAACTGCATGAATGCGGGCAAGCAGTTCGCGTGGGTTGAAAGGTTTGGGCAAATAATCGTCGGCGCCCATTTCCAGCCCGACAATACGGTCGACTTCATCGCCTTTGGCGGTGAGCATGATGATCGGTGTCTTGTCGCCAGTGCCACGCAAACGACGGCAGATCGTCAGGCCATCTTCGCCCGGCATCATCAGGTCAAGAACCAGCAGGTCAAAATGTTCGCGCGTGCGCAGGCGATCCATTTGGTTGGCATCGCCAACTGCCTTGACGGCAAAACCATTTTCGCCAAGGTAGCGGGTCAGCAAGTCGCGCAAGCGGGCGTCATCATCGACAACCAGGAGGTGGTGGGTTCGTTCTGTCATGGCGGCAAGGATACGTGTTGCTGACAAATTAGCGATACTGAATGGTAACAATGTTTTGCTGGCGTGATGCCGGAAACAAGTTGTTACAAAACCGAATCGATGACTTGCCGGTTGACGAGAGATTGACGGCAAAATTAGGCATCGTTCACAAATTATGAAAATCCAAATGGCCAATTGGCCCTCGCTGCTTCGTTTGTTCCTTGCCACTATTTCCCTGATTGGGCTCGTTGGTCAGGTACAGGCGCAACTGCCGCCAGACGAGCGCCGACAGTTGCGCCAGGAAATGCGCGATCACTGGCGGCAATTGCCGCCCGAGGAAAGGCAGCGTTTCCGTCAGGAGCGTGAGGAAAGACGGGAGCTTTTGCAGCAGATGCCGGCCGAAGATCGCAGCCGTTTACGCGACGAATTGCGTGGGCAACGTGATGGAAGGGGGGGTGGCCACGGGTTCGAGCATCGTGGCGGTGGTCGACACTGATTTTGCCATCGTGAAATCCTGCGTTCATGATCTCCTGAGTCGCAGGCGGCTCCGGTAAAATGCCGGCCTATGTTGATTCTTTCCCTCGAAACCTCTACCGAACTTGGCTCCTGTGCGCTTTTTCATGATGGCGAGTTGATTGAGCGTATTTGCCCGGCTGGCCGCTCGCATTCAGAAACCCTGCTGCCGCTGATCCGTGAGTTGATGCAGGAAGCCGGAGTGGGTTTTGCGCAACTCGATGCCATTGCCTTTGGTGCCGGACCCGGTGCGTTTACCGGCTTGCGGGTTGCCTGTGGGATCGCCCAGGGGCTGGCAGTAGCGCGGGATCTGCCACTTGTCCCGGTGACCAGTCTGGAAACGATGGCTGTCATGACTGGCAAAAATCGCGTTTTGACTTTGCTTGATGCTCGGATGGGCGAAGTTTATGCAGGCGCCTATCTGGTTGAGGGCAACGTGGCGGTTTTGCAAGGCGAAATTCGCGTAAGTGTGCCAGAGGAGGTAGTTTTACCATCAGGTGAGGGCTGGACGGCCTGTGGCAATGCACTGGCGGCTTATCCGGCGCTCGCCGAGCGAGTTGTTGCGGTCAACATGAATTTTCACCCGGAAATTTTGCCTTTAGCCTCGGCTGTTGCGCGAATGGCAGCCCCACGCGTGGCGCGTGGGGAGGGCATAGACTCAGCGCTTGCAGCACCGCTTTATATTCGGGACAAGGTCGCCAAAACGGTTGCTGAACGTTTACGCGAGGGTGGCAAGGCATGAGCGGTTTCGATCTGCATGCTGAGTTCTTTCCGCTGAACGAGCACGATCTTGATGCGGTGGCGGCCCTGGAGGCATCAATTCAAGCCTTCCCTTGGTCACGAGGAAATTTTGCTGATTCCTTGCAAGCGGGTCATAGCGTTTGGGTTTGCCGACTCGGTGGCGATTTGATCGGTTTTTCGGTAATCATGCGCGTGCTGGATGAAGCACATTTGCTGAACATTGGCGTCTGTCGGCGTTATCAAGGGCAGGGCTACGGCGCTCGTCTGTTACGCCACGTCATGGTTAATGCCAAGCAACATGGCGCCCGGAAACTTTTTCTCGAAGTGCGCCCGTCCAACGAGCGCGCTGTCGAGTTGTATCGTCATTTTGGCTTCAACCAGATTGGTCTGCGTCGCGGCTACTACCCTGCTGAAACTGGGCGTGAAGACGGGCTGGTATTTGACAAGGAACTCCTGTGAGCCTGAGTCGTGAGCAAATGTTGATCGAAATGGGTCTGGGGCCGATCTGGCGGTTACGCGGCCAGGAATCGCTGAATCAAGTTTGTGAAGAGCCCGTTGTTGAAATTGTTACTAAGCCAGCCAGTCAACCGTCGGATAAACCTGCGCCTTTAACAGCAAATGTTTCGGTCGACGGCCTGGATTGGCCAGATTTATCAAAACAGGTAGCCGAGTGCCGCGCCTGCACGCTTTGCCAGCAACGCAAACAGGCCGTATTGGGGGTTGGCGACCGTCAGGCCGACTGGCTGTTCGTTGGCGAAGGGCCGGGTGCTGAAGAGGATGTTCAAGGCGAACCTTTTGTCGGTCAGGCTGGCAAACTGCTCGACAACATGCTGGCGGCGCTTGATCTCAAACGCGACAACAAGGTTTATATCGCCAATGCGGTGAAATGTCGCCCGCCCGGTAACAGAACGCCGGAAGCTGCGGAAATGGCTGCCTGCCGCCCTTATCTTGAACGCCAGATTGCCTTGATCAAACCCAAAGTTATTGTCTTGTTGGGCAAGGCTGCGGTGCACTCGGTGCTGCATGAGGATAAATCACTGGCCAGCATGCGTGGTCAGCGTTTCGACTATCAAGGGATACCGACGGTAGTAACTTATCACCCGGCTTATCTGTTGCGCAATTTGCCGGAAAAGGCTAAAGCCTGGGAGGATCTGTTGCTGGCCCGACGCATCCTGCGTCAGTCGGCGACAACAGCAATTAGTCCGGGCTTGCCATTTTAGTGGTGCGCTGAGTCATCCAGATGGATCACATCATCCTGTTCTTGCTGGTTGAGCAGATGGCGTTTGCGGATCATGTACATCAAGCTGCTGACAAATAGCCCGAACAGGGTGACGACGATGTAAATCGACATATCCATCTTGATCATCAGGTAGTAAATGCCTGTCATCATCAGGATTGAAAGATTTTCATTGAAATTCTGAACAGCAATCGAGTGGCCGGCACCCATCAAAATGTGCCCACGGTGTTGAAGCAGGGCATTCATCGGCACGACGAAAAATCCTGATAGCCCGCCAATCAGGATGAGCAATGGAACTGCCATCCAGATTTCGTGCACAAAATTCATCACCAGAACAATCAACCCCATCGCAATGCCCAGGGGAATAACCTTGACCGATTTGCGCAAGGTAATGTACTTGGCAGCGGCTACCGCGCCCAAGGCAACGCCAACAGCAACGACGCCTTGCAGCATCGAGGCTTTGGATAGATCGAGGTTGAGTGCCACCTCGGACCATTTGATGACGATAAACTGCAGTGTCGCCCCTGCACCCCAGAACAGAGTTGTGACGGCTAGCGAAATCTGGCCCAGCTTGTCACGCCAAAGCAGGGCCAGGCAATGATTGAATTCGTGAATCAGGAAGAACGGATTGGATTTCAGCTGTTTGTGATCAACCCCGGTATCAGGCACATAGAGATTAAATAACGCAGCAATGATGTAAAAAACGGCAACCACTGTAAGTGCCATTTCGCCAACCGTGTCGACGCCAGTATCCATCAGCGGAAAATCGAAGGCCAGCAAGGATTGAGAAACATCGGGCCGGATCAGCATGCCGCCAATTACCACACCCAGAATAATTGCACCGACTGTCAGCCCTTCAATCCAGCCATTGGCAACTACCAGCAGGCGATGCGGCAGGTATTCGGTCAGGATGCCGTACTTGGCCGGTGAATAGGCCGCTGCCCCCAGGCCAACCACGGCGTAGGCGATCAAAGGGTGAACGCCAAAAAACATGATGCTGCAACCGACAATCTTGATCGTGTTGCTGATGAACATGACCCGCCACTTGGGCATCGAGTCAGCAAAGGCGCCGACGAAGGCGGCCAACAACACATAGGAAAGTGTAAAGAAAGTTTTGAGCAACGGCTCGTACTCCGTCGGCGCATGCATTTCGCGGAGGGCGGCGATCGCTGCAATCAGGAGAGCGTTGTCGGCCAGCGCAGAAAAAAACTGTGCTGCCATGATTATGTAGAAGCCGAATGGCACTTGGGCTCTTGTCTCGTTATAACTTTGGGCGACTTTATACCACGGATTATGGCTAAAGCAGGGATGTCACATTTCGTATAAAGTAACGCCAATGTTTTAACTGATATTTTTTATGACAAGGGCGAAATTGGGTTTGATACCCATAATCAAGTTATTTTTGCGCCCAGGAGAAACAAATGGCTGATCGGCGTCTGCAGGTCTTCATGGCCGTAGCCAAACACCTCAATTTCACTCGCGCTGCCGATGAATTATTCATGTCGCAGCCGGCAGTAACCTTTCAGATCAAACAACTTGAAGAGCTTTATAGCACGCGCCTGTTTGAGCGCCGGCATGGCAATGTATCGCTGACGCCGGCTGGTGAATTGGTGCTTTCCTACGCTGAAAAAATCATGGCTCTTTCCGATGAAATGGAAAACCGTCTGGCGGAAATGAGTGGCGAAATGCGAGGCCCCTTGCTCATCGGGGCTTGTTCAGCGATTGCTGTATGCCTGTTACCGCATTTGTTGAGCGAATTCAACGCACTCTATCCGCAGGTCAGAACCTGTCTGATTGTTGCCAATTCCGAGAATATCGAGCGCCGTATTGCCGAGCACACGCTTGATCTTGGGTTGATAGAGGCACCATCCAAATTGACCGGGGTGGCCAGTGAAAATTGCGGAACTGATGAACTTGTCGTGATTTGCGCACCGGATTATCCACTGGCCGGCAGCGCCAGCATCACGCCGAAAGCGCTGGTCGACTATGAATACATTTCGCGTGAACCAGGCTCCGGGACGCGGGAGGTGACGGAAACCTATTTCCGAAAACACAAGATTGAGCCGGAATTGCTCAAACTCCAGATGGAACTCGGTAGCCCCGAAGCGGTGAAGTCGGTCGTCAAATTGGGACTCGGTTTCGCGATTGTTTCCCGCCTGGTGGTTGAAACGGAGATCAATAATGCATCCTTGCTGGTCATCCCGCTCAAACCTGCGTTAAAACGCAGTCTCAACCTGATTTATCCGCAGGACAGGTTTCGTTCGCGACTGGCGAGCACTTTTATTGATTTTTCCAAAAGCAAACTTCGGGAACTCGTTGCATGAAGACATCGCGCCCAATTCGCGCTCGCATTTCGCCTGCGGCATTGCTGCACAATTATCGCCTGGCCAAACAACTTGCACCGCAGGCCAAGGCTTGGGCCGTGGTCAAGGCGGATGCTTATGGCCACGGTCTATGGCGGGCAGTCCAGACACTGCGCAAAGAGGCCGATGGATTTGCCTTGCTCGAAACTGAAAATGGCATCGCCCTGCGTGAAGCCGGTGTCAACCAGCCGATTCTTCTGCTGGAAGGTATCTTTAGCTCACGTGATGCGCGGGCTGTCGTTGAATATGGCCTGACAACCGTCGTTCATTGCGCCGAACAGTTAAAAATGTTGCTCGTTACGGTCAACCGCGAAAAACCGCTAAAAATTTACCTGAAACTGAATACCGGCATGAATCGCCTGGGTTTTACTGCGGATGAATTGCCTTCCGTCCTTGAAACACTACGCCAGTTGCCGCAAATTGAACTGACGCTGATGACGCATTTTGCCGAGGCCGATGGTCCGCGTGGCATCGCCTGGCAACTAGAACGCTTCAAGGCCATGCTGGGCAATTTGCATGGGCAAGTGAGTCTGGCTAATTCGGCGGCTATTTTGCGCCATCCGGCGAGTCATGCGGATTGGGTGCGTCCTGGCATCATGCTTTACGGCGCCAGTCCCTTTGCCGAGCAATCAGCCAGTACGCTCGGCTTGCAGCCGGTGATGGCCCTTGAGAGCGCGATCATCGGGGTGCAAACCTTGATCAAAGGTGACCGGGTTGGCTATGGTGGCACCTTTACCGCTGAACGACCGATGCGCATCGGTATTGTTGCCTGCGGTTATGCTGACGGCTATCCACGTCATGCCCCGAGCGGTACGCCGATTGCGGTCATGGGGCAACGCACGATGATGGTCGGCCGGGTGTCGATGGATATGCTGGCCTGTGATCTGACGGACATCCCGGAGGCTGGCATTGGCTCACCCGTAACTCTCTGGGGGCATGGCATTGCTGGCGAGGTGCCGGCTGACGAGGTGGCCAGTGCAGCCGGCACGATTGCCTACGAACTGTTCTGCGCGCTGGCCGCGCGTGTACCGGTGGAACTCGTCACCGCCTGATTGTTGTATCCTCGGTATCTTATGGCTAAAAGCAAGTCGATTTACAGTTGCACTGAGTGCGGCGCGAACAGTCCCAAGTGGCAAGGGCAGTGTCCAGGTTGCGATGCGTGGAACACGCTCGTTGAAACAATTGCGGAAAAAACCAGTGGCCATCGCTTCGAAGCTTTGGCACCAACAGCCAAACTACAAAATCTTTCGGAAATTGAAGCACGCGAGACCGAGCGTATTGCGACCGGCATTGGCGAATTCGACCGAGCCCTGGGTGGTGGGCTGGTTCCCGGTGGGGTGGTGTTGATTGGTGGCGACCCGGGTATAGGCAAAAGTACCTTGCTGCTGCAAGCCCTGTCGCTACTCTCCATCGGTCAGAAAGTGCTCTATATCAGTGGTGAAGAGTCGGGCGAGCAGGTTGCCCTGCGCGCCCGCAGGTTGAGTCTCGATACCCGCCGCCTGCAATTGATGGCCGAGATCAATCTCGAGCGCATTCTGTCCACCCTTCAGGTCGAAATACCGCAGGTTGCGGTGATCGATTCAATACAAACCCTGTGGTCGGATCAACTTTCCAGCGCGCCGGGTTCAGTGGCGCAGGTTCGCGAGTGCGCGGCACAACTGACTCGGTTGGCAAAACAGGCCGGCATCACGGTGATTCTGGTCGGCCATGTGACCAAGGAAGGTGCGCTGGCCGGGCCGCGCGTGTTGGAACATATTGTCGATACGGTTTTGTATTTCGAGGGTGACACGCATTCGGCTTTCCGGCTGATCCGGGCGGTCAAGAACCGTTTTGGCGCAGTTAACGAAATCGGTGTTTTCGCCATGACGGAGACCGGATTGAAAGGTGTCAGCAATCCCTCGGCGCTCTTTTTGTCACAACACGGTCAGGATGTGGCTGGTTCCTGTGTGATGGTGACGCAGGAGGGTACGCGCCCCTTACTAGTTGAAATTCAGGCGCTGGTTGATACGGCACACGGCAACCCGCGTCGGTTGACTGTTGGCCTCGATGCGCAACGCCTTGCCATGTTGCTGGCAGTTTTACATCGCCATGCGGGCATCGTCTGCTTTGATCAGGATGTTTTTGTGAATGCCGTCGGTGGCGTTAAAATTACCGAACCGGCAGCCGATCTAGCTGTTCTTTTATCCATTACGTCATCGTTAAAAAACAAAGCATTGCCGTCGAAACTTATAGTATTTGGTGAGGTCGGTTTGGCGGGGGAAATTCGCCCGGCACCGCGCGGCCAGGAGCGTTTGAAGGAGGCTGCCAAGCTAGGTTTTACTCGGGCGCTGATCCCAGAAGCCAATCGCCCCAAACATGCCATTCCCGGCATGGAAATCATTGCCGTCAAACGGGTTGAAGAGGCGGTTTCGCGTCTGCGGGAGCTGGCTTAAACTTGTTTAATCTTTCCCGTTATTTTTCGACGCTGAGCTTTATCCTGATCGTGCTCGCTGCCGGCTTGCTGGGGCCGCTTTATCGCCATATTTCAATTCAGCAGATGACGACATTGGCTGAGGATCGCAATGTAGCGATGGCCAGAGTTTTTGAGAATTCGTCCGGGCAGGTATTGATCGCGCTACTTGGCAATTCGGCCGGGCGTGATGCCGAATCATTACGCGCAGCGGTCAGCACGCAGGAATTGCGTGCCAAAACGGTTGCGCTGATGCAAGGCACTGCGGTCATCAAAATCAAGGTTTATAACCGGCTTGGTATTGTCGTTTTCTCTACTGACACCAGTCAAATCGGCGAAAGTAAGCTCGGCAATGAGGGGTTCAAAGGGGCTATTGGCGGAGTCGTAACCAGTAATCTGACACATCGCGACAGCATTGACGCCTTTGAGGGAACCCGTGCCGAGGTCGATGTGCTGTCCAGCTATATTCCCATCACCGGAGAAGGCAAGACGGTCGAAGGTGTTTTTGAGCTTTACCAAGATGTGTCTCCCTTCATGGCTTCGTTGAATCGGGCCTTGTGGTGGGTTACGGCGGGGTTGATATCCGTGCTCGCCGGGCTTTACCTGATGCAGTTTTTACTGGTTCGACGGGCTCAGGGCATACTTCGCGAACAGGAAGGCAAGATCAAGGCGGCGCGGGATACGCTGGAAATCCAGGTGGCAGCCCGTACCGAAGAACTCAAACGCGCCAATCGCCAGCTTGAAGGCGAGGTGGGCGAACGGCGACAGGCCGAAAGCCGGCTCAATTATTTGGCCTACCACGATCCCTTGACCGGCCTGACCAATCGTCGGCGGTTCATTGAGCGCATGGAAGAAAGCATTGAAGAGGCGGGTAAGCGCCAGCAGCGTCTGGCCGTACTGTTCATCGACCTTGACCAATTTAAACAAGTCAATGATTCTTTGGGGCACACCATCGGTGATGAACTCCTGATTGCGGTCGCGGCACGATTGTCTGAACATGTGCGACTGATCGACATGCTGTCACGTCTGGGTGGCGATGAGTTTATCTGCTTGATGGAGGCTGCTGGTACAGATGATGAAGTGGCCAATCTGGCCGAGGAAATCGTTGCTGCCTTCGACGAGCCATTCCGCCTAGGCAAGCACGAACTGTTTTTGTCCACTTCGGTCGGTATCAGTATTTTCCCGGCAGATGGCCTGACCGTAGTTGATTTGATGCGCAATGCTGATTCGGCAATGTATCGCGCCAAAGCAATTGGTCGTGGGCGTTATCATTTCTATACACCGGAAATGACCAGTGAGGCGCAGGATAAAATCCGCATGGAAAACCTGTTGCGCCGTGCACTGGAGAATGGCGAATTATCGGTACATCTGCAGCCTCAGGTCGCTGGGCAAAGTGGCAAACTGGTCGGTGCTGAAGCATTGGTCCGCTGGTTTAGTCCAGAGTTGGGGAATGTTCCGCCGAATAGCTTCATTCCGCTGGCCGAGGAATCCGGAATCATCATCAAACTGGGTAACTGGGTGCTACGCGAAGCTTGTAGACAGGTCATGCAGTGGCGGCTGAGCGGTTTTGATTTGCCACAGTTGTCGGTCAATCTGTCGGTAAAACAACTGGAACGCCCCGAGTTTATCGATACGCTTGACGACATTCTTTGTGAAACCGGGATGGACCCGGCTTTCCTGAAACTTGAAATAACCGAATCGGTGGTGATGGCTGTCGGCAACGCCTTTAATCTGCTTGAACGCCTGCGCAATATGGGCATCACCTTGTCGCTAGACGATTTTGGTACCGGTTATTCATCGCTCAGTTATTTGAAGATGCTGCCGGTCCAGCAATTGAAAATTGATCAATCATTTGTTTCAGGGATCGGGAAAAGCCAGGGAGACGAGGCAATTATTTGCAGTGTCATGGCGCTGGCGCAAAGCCTGGGTTTTGAAGTTGTCGCCGAAGGGGTTGAAACTGAAGAGCAGGCCGCATTTCTCCGCCACTTGGGTTGCCAGAAGCTACAAGGCTATTTGCACGGGCGTGCCGTGGCGCCTGCAGAGTTTCGCGCTCGCTGGTCGATTCGCTGATGTGGCGCCTCGCCTGGCGAATGTTGGGCAGGGAACTGCGCTCGGGTGAATTGCGACTGTTGTTTATGGCTTTGGTCGTTGCCGTAGCGGCGGTCACGGCGGTTGGCTTCTTTGCTGACCGTGTGCGCCTAGCATTGGAGCTTCAGGCACAACAACTGATGGGCGGTGATCTGGTGTTGACTGCCGATCACCCCTGGTCACCAGAGATTACGCAGGAAGCGGCAAAGCGTGGATTGCAACTGGCCGAAACACTGAGTTTTCCCAGTATGGTCATGGGTGCAGCGCAGCCGCAACTGGTCGACATCAAGGCGGTTAGCAGCGCATATCCATTGCGCGGCAAGCTATCTGCCGCGCTGCAAGCCAACGAAACGGGACAGCCAGTCAATGCCGGCCCGCAACCCGGCAGTGTCTGGCTTGATGAACGACTCTCCGGGGCATTGCAGATTGTGCCGGGCGGACGGGTTGGAATTGGTGAGAAAACCTTGCCGGTTTCGGCCATCTTGACCCTGGAACCGGATCGCGGCATCAATTTTTTCGCTCTCGCGCCGCGCTTGATGATGCACCTCGACGATATTCCCGGCAGTGGACTGGTACAGGCTGGCTCGCGCGTTACCTATCGCCTCCTGCTGGCTGGCGAGGCTGATCAAATCAAAGGTTTCCGCAATTGGGTGAATAGTCGCCTGGGGCGGGGCGAACGTCTTGAAGACCCGAGCAATGCACGACCGGAAATTCGCAATGCACTGGATCGCGCGCAGCATTTTTTAGGCCTTGCTACGCTGTTGACCGTAATCCTTTCGGCGGTTGCAGCTGCTTTGGCTGCACGCCGCTACATGCAACGTCATCTTGATGCCTGCGCGGTGATGCGTTGTTTCGGGCTGACCCAGGGGGGCTTGGTTCGTTTGCATGCGGCATTGTTTATTTGCCTGTGCATTTTGTCGGCTTTGCTGGGTTGCCTGATCGGGTTTGCCGCGCATTTTGTGCTGATAACCTGGCTGGCTAAATTGCTTGCGCTACAGTTGCCCATGCCTGGCTGGTTGCCTTTGGGGCAGGGCGCTATCGTCGCCTTCGTGTTGCTTTTCGGTTTTGCTTTTCCACCCTTGTTGCAATTGAGCAAAGTGCCGACGCTGCGCGTATTGCGCCGGGAGCTTGGAGCGCCTCAAGCCTCATTACTTGGTGGCTATTTCATTGGATTGTTAATGCTGGGCGGTTTGATTTTGTTGGTGGCTGGCGATTTGCGTCTCGGCGGCATGGCGGCTGCGGGTTTTACCCTGGCAGCACTTGTTTTTTGGGGGTTGGCGCGACTAGCCGTGAATCTGCTTGCGGGTGTCAGGCAACTGGGCGGTTTTGGCTGGCGGCAGGGACTCGCCAATCTGGGGCGCCATTCGTCTGCCAGCACCTTGCAGATTGCTGCGTTGGCGATTGGTTTGATGGCCATATTGCTGATGACTGTAACCCGTGCCGAGTTGGTATCTGCCTGGCAGAAAGCTGCGCCAGCCAATGCGCCGAATCGCTTCATCATCAATATTCAGCCTGAACAGCGACAACCGATGGCCAAGGCATTGGACACCGCAGGCATCGCCGCTGAATTGTCCCCCATGATCCGTGGCCGTTTGTTGCGCATTGGCGATCGGTCAGTTAGTGCTGCTGATTTTCCCGATGATGAGCGTGCGCAGCGCCTGATCGACCGTGAGTTCAACCTTTCATGGCGTTCTGCCATGCCACCGGGCAACCGATTGAGCGAAGGCGCCTGGTTCAAGCCCGATGATGCGGGGCACGGGTTGGCTTCTGTTGAGGAAGGTCTGGCCAAAACATTGGGAATCAAGCTAGGTGATTCGCTAACGTTTACGATTTCCGGCAAGGAAACACAGGTGCGGGTCAGCAGTTTGCGCAAGCTGGAATGGGATTCGATGCGCGTCAATTTCTTCGTCTTGATGCCACCGGGCGTGATCGACGATGCGCCGGCCAGCTATATCACCAGTTTCCATTTGCCAGCCGACAAAGCCGAGCTGGGCCGCGATCTAGTTGCGCGCTTTCCCAACGTGACATTGATTGATGTCGACATGGTACTGAAGCAGATCCAGACTGTGATGGAGCAGGTTTCGAGCGCTGTTCTGTTCATTTTTGTATTTACCCTTCTGGCAGGTGGTATGGTGCTTTATTCAGCCCTGATGACGGCATTTGATGAGCGCCGTTATGAGTTATCTGTCATGCGTGCCCTGGGTGCGCAACGCCGACAATTGCGCCAGTCTTTGCTTACCGAACTCCTTGTGGTTGGGGCCATTGCCGGACTGATTGCAGCCTTTGGTGCCAGTGCGCTTGGGCAACTACTGGCGCGCCAGATATTTCAGATGGAACTGCCGCTTAACCTCTGGCTACCGCTGCAGGCAGCGATTGTCGGCGCGGGACTGGCGGTCAGTGTTGGCTGGCTGGCAATACGACAACTATTGCGCGCTCCACCCTTGCTTGCCTTGCGGGCCGGTGCTTGAGGCAATTTACAGGTCGATTTCAGTGATATTGCTGCCAGCGATGCGCTGGTAGCGAATTTGCCGGGCCATACCGAGAATCAAATTGATACCGAGACCGCCGATCTGGCCTTCTACAGGATCGGTGGCAGACATCAGGCTTAAATCAAAGGGCACTGCCTGATCACGATAAAGCAGCGTTACACCGCCGGAGCGGGGGCACATTGCGATAGTCAGCAACTGATCGCACTCGCCACCGTAGCCATGCTTAATACTGTTGCTGACCAATTCCTCTATAACTAACTGAATGCGTGACACATCGTTTACCGAAACACCAAGTTCTTGCGCCAGCTTCACGACACTGGCGAGTACGCCCGGCAGCTCGGCGAAGCGCGCAGGAATCGAAAGTTCCGTAGAATGGATGGGCATTGCGTTGCAATTTTGGAGAGATCAATGAACAAAGTATATCGGACCGTACTTAGTACGTTCATTTCACTGGCCTTGGCTGGTTCTGCATGGGCCAATGAAGCAGCTGGAACGATCAAGACCAGCAAAGGGCAAGTCAATATCGAACGGGCTGGCGAGAAAGTCCCGGCAGCGGTTGGTAGCCCGGTTTTTGTCAGCGACAAGGTACGCTCCGGTGCTGATGGATCTTTTGGTGTCACGCTGAAGGACAATACGCTGCTGTCTGGCGGCCCGAATTCGTTGGTGATTATCAACAAGTTCAGCTACGACACGACAACCAACGCAGGCGGCATGTCGATTGGCGTGCGCAAGGGAACGCTGGCTGTAGCAACCGGCAAAATCGCCAAGGCAACACCAGAGTCGATTGATTTCCTGACACCGACCTCTGTTCTGGGTGTCCGTGGTACTGAGTTTGTCGTTGAAGTAGGAGAAGGCAGTGACGAATAAGCTTTCCATCTCAATGCTGACTGTTGCCTTATTGGCTGCCGGTTGCGCCAGTGAGCGTGTCATTCTGCTTCCGTCGGCTGACGGGCGGCCAAGCGGTGTTGTGGTGCGTGACAAGAGCGGGGAAATTCTCCTCGATCAGCCTTACGCAGCAACGGTACGGCGTTCTGGTTCGGTCAGCGGCTACCAGTCTTCCCCTGAAGAGGTGAAAGAGCGTTTTGCTGATGCCTTGGCTGCATTGCCGCCACGCGCCAACAGCTATACCGTTTATTTCCTGCCAGGTAGCAGCGATACACTGACGCCTGAATCACTGCTCGAATTCGACAAGATCAAGGCCGATCTGGCGACACGCGCAGCTGGTGAAATCCGGGTAATCGGCCATACCGACCGGGTCGGCAGTGTACAGAGTAATGATGCCTTTTCGATCAAGCGGGCTAATGCAGTGCGCGAACTAATGGTAAATGCCGGAGTTAATCCTGCCGTGATTGAAACGGCCGGTCGCGGCGAACGCGAACCTTTGGTGCCAACCGAAGACGAAGTGGCTGAAGCCAAAAACCGTCGGGTTGAAATCAGCGTCAGATGATTGAAACAACCCTGCCATCTTGAATGGCAGGGTGCTTGCCTTCAGTCATCCTCCATTTCTGCATTGGCCGCCTCAAGATCGAGCTTCTCCATTGCATCGGCAGGCGTGCATTCAACCGCATCGGCGTATAACTTTTCTGCATCTTTAAGTCGGGAACGTCCAAACATGGCAACCAGTCCGTTGGCATATTCGGTGCGGGCGATGGTTGAATCCGGATTGAGTTCAAGGGCGCGGCGGAAGTGCTTTTCACCTGTTTCTTTCTTGGCACCATAGGTTAGCCCGCCAACCAGCGCGCCTACCTTGTCGATGATTTCGGCATGCCAGGTGCCGAGGGCAATGTGCGCATCGGCGTGTTTCGGTTCCAGTTCCAGTGCCTGCTCCAAACTAGCTTTGATCTTGCCGCCGAGGCCTTGCGCCAGTGCCTTGGTAATTGAAATCCCCTGACTGTAGCGACCCAGTGCATAGGCGTAGTAATACCAGGCATTGGCGTTTTTCGGGTCATTGGCTTGCTGAGCTTCGCAACGTGCGGTGATTTCCTGGAAGATCGCCAGTTTCTTGTCTTCATCGTCTTCAAGATAGTTGGCGTAGATCATCGCCGCCTTGTTTGCCGCGTTAATGCCAGCGCCACCGGCTTTCAGCCCAATTTCAACGGCTTTGGCAAAGTCGCCGGCATGGTAACTGCGCCAGGCATCGAGCACCGCATCGGTTTCCGGGCAGGGCTCACAGTCACCACGATGAAGTCGTGGCCAGTTTTTTTCAAGGGCAGTGCCGGGGTATAGAAACGCCTTGTTCGGAAAT
>ERZ724525.897-NODE-897-length-17219-cov-12.836693_pt1 | contig 17219 bp, 16 predicted proteins | sample MGYA00376058_ERZ724525 | MGnify/ENA primary metagenome ERZ724525 (study PRJEB28724, sample SAMN07190888) | wastewater metagenome | isolation source: influent of sewage treatment plant in Hong Hong | place: USA: Christiansburg, Virginia | collected 2016-03-01 ... | reverse complement strand
TGAACGCGCGCGATCCCATTGTCCAGGCCCGCGGGCTCGAGCAGGTCTACACCATCCGCCGTGGCATGTTCAAGCCGCCGGCAAATTTGCAGGCGGTGGGCGGCGTGTCTTTTGACGTGCACGCAGGGCAGACCCTGGCCGTGGTGGGCGAGTCGGGCTGCGGCAAGTCCACCCTGGCGCGCATGGTTTCGCTGATCGAGCACCCGAGCGGCGGCCAGCTGCGCATCGGTGGGGCCGACGTCACGCACAGCACCAATCACGAACGCCAGGCCTTGCGCAAAACCGTGCAGCTGGTGTTCCAGAACCCGTTTGGTTCGCTCAATCCACGCAAGAAAATTGGCGCCACGCTGGAGGCGCCGCTGGCCATCAATACGGCACTGGGCAAAGCGGAGCGACGTGAGCGCGCCCGCGCCATGCTCGAGCGTGTGGGCCTGCGCCCGGAATTTGCCGAGCGCTACCCGCACATGTTCTCCGGCGGCCAGCGCCAGCGCATTGCCATCGCCCGCGCCCTCATGCTCAGCCCGCAGTTGGTGGTGGCCGACGAGCCCGTTTCGGCGCTTGACGTGTCCGTTCAGGCGCAGGTTCTGAATCTGCTGGCGGATCTGCAGCACGAACTGGGGCTCGCTTACCTCTTTATCTCGCACGATCTGGCCGTGGTGCGGCATATCGCGCACGACGTGCTGGTGATGTACTTGGGCCATGCGGTAGAGCAGGGGCCGAAGCAGAAAATCTTTGCCCAGCCGCTGCATCCTTACACCCAGGCCCTGCTGGCTGCCACCCCCGGGCTGGTGGCGCCGGGCATTGCACCGCGCGAGCGCATCGTGCTGCATGGCGAACTGCCCTCGCCGCTCAATCCGCCGCCCGGCTGCGTGTTTTCCACCCGCTGCCCGTATGCCACCGAGCGGTGTCGCACCGAGCGGCCGCTGCAACGCGCACTCGACGAGAGGCTGGTGGCATGCCACTATGCGGAAAATTTCCTGGCGCCGGTGACCCATCCGGCGCCGCTCGCCGTATCGCCGTACCCGGCGGTTTGATGTTCACCCTCAAGGAGACTTCTGAAAATGCAAAAGAGTTCATCGCGCAAGCGCTTCGCCCTGGCCACGCTGGCCCTGCCTGTCCTGTTGGCCGCTGGCGCTGCTTCGGCCAAGACGCTGGTGTTCTGCTCCGAGGGCAGTCCAGAAAACTTTTACCCGGGCGTCAACACCACCGGCACCTCGTTTGACGGCAACGAGCCCATCTACAACCGCCTGGTGGAGTTCGAGCGTGGCGGCACCAAGGTTGTGCCCGGCCTGGCCGAGCGTTGGGAGATTTCCGCCGACGCCAAGGAATACACCTTCCACCTCAGAAAGGGCGTGAAGTGGCACAACACCAGCAAGGGCTTCAAGCCCACACGCGACATGAACGCCGACGACGTGCTGTTCATGTTCGAGCGCCAGTGGAAGGAAGACAACCCCTTCTTCAAGGTCACCAGCCCCAACCACTCGTACTTCAACGACATGGGCATGCCCAAACTGCTGGTGTCGATCGTGAAGGTGGACGACTACACCGTCAAGATCACGCTGAATAAGCCCGAGGCGCCCTTCCTGGCCAACCTGGCCATGCCCTACGCGGCGGTGCAATCCAAGGAATATGCCGACGCCATGCAGAAGGCCGGCACGCCCGAGAAAATCGACCAGGACCCGATCGGCACGGGCCCGTTCTACCTGGTCCAGTACCAGAAGGACGCCGTCATCCGCTACAAGGCCTTCCCCGCCTATTGGGGCGGCAAGGCCAAGCTCGACGATCTGGTCTACGCCATCACGCCCGATGCGTCGGTGCGCTGGGCCAAGCTGCAAAAGGGCGAGTGCCATGTCATGCCCTACCCGAACCCGGCCGATCTGGAGGCAATTCGCAAGGATCCGAACATCAAGGTGCTGGAGCAGCCCGGTCTGAACGTGGGCTACCTGGCCTACAACACCACCAAGAAGCCGTTTGACGACGTGCGCGTGCGCAAGGCCGTGAACATGGCGATCGACAAGAAGGCCATCATCGACGGCGTCTACCTTTCTACCGGCGTGGCCGCCAAGAACCCGATTCCCCCCACCATGTGGTCCTACAACGACGCCGTGAAAGACGACCCGTTTGACCCCGCTGCCGCCAAAAAACTGCTTGCCGAGGCCGGGTTCCCCAACGGTTTCACGACCGACTTGTGGGCCATGCCCGTGCAGCGCCCCTACAACCCCAATGCCAAGCGCATTGCCGAGCTGATGCAGGCCGATCTGGCCAAGATTGGCGTCAAGGCCGAAATCAAGTCGTTCGAGTGGGGCGAGTACCGCAAGCGCATGCAGGAGGGCGAGCACCAAATGGGCATGCTGGGCTGGACGGGCGACAACGGCGACCCAGACAACTTCCTCTACACCCTGCTGGGCTGTGCATCGGCCCAGTCCAACAGTGGCAGCAACATCGCCAAGTTCTGCTACCAGCCGTATGAAGATCTGGTGGTCAAGGCAAAAACCGTGACCAGCCAGGCCGAGCGTGCCAAACTGTATGAGCAGGCCCAGGTCATCTTCAAGGAGCAGGCTCCCTGGTTCACCATTGCCCATGCCGTGCAGCTCAAGCCCGTGCGCAAGGAAGTGGTGGATTTCAAGCTCAGCCCCTTTGGCCGGCACAACTTCTATGGCGTTGACCTGAAGTAACCTCGCCGAGCGAGCAAGCGCTTTGAGACAAGCTCTTGTCTCTGCACCCTGGCACTTCAGAAGAGCGCCAGGGTTTTCTTTTGTCCGGCTTATTTCCAGCATGACCACCGCCATTCTTAGTGCCCTCCCCGAAGAACAATCCGGCCTGCTGGCCCACCTTGAGCAGGGCCAGCGGCTGCTGCATGCCGGGCGTGTCTTCTGGCAAGGCCGCCTGCATGGGCACAGCGTGGTGCTGGCGCTCTCGGGCATTGGCAAGGTGGCGGCGGCCACCACCGCCACCGTGCTGATCGAGCACTTTCGCGTGGCGCGTATCGTGTTTACCGGGGTGGCAGGCGGCGTGGGCGACGGCGTCGCGGTGGGAGATATCGTGGTGGCGCAGGATTACGTGCAGCACGACATGGACGTCTCGCCCCTGTTTGAGCGCTGGCACGTGCCCGGATACGAGGGGGTTCGCCTGCCGTGTGATCCTGTGCTCACTGCTATTCTTTCAGAAGCGGTCAGCGCATGCCTGATAAGCGCTGGAGGCTATTTTGACCATGAATTCATGGACACTGCACCGCGCCTGCACCTGGGGCTGGTGGCCAGTGGCGACCGCTTCATCACCTGCGGCGAGGTGGCGCGCGCCCTGCGTGAGCCGCTCGTCGCAGCGGGCCACGACGTGCTGGCTGTGGAAATGGAAGGGGCTGCCGTTGCCCAGGTGTGCCTGGACTACCGGCTGCCGTTCGCAGCGGTGCGCACGGTGTCGGACCGCGCCGACGCCAGCGCGCATATTGATTTTCCGGCCTTCATGGAAAAAGTGGCCAGCCGCTACGCCGAGCGCATCGTGCACCAACTGCTTCTGAATTTGCAAAAAGGATAGCGAAAAACGCTTAACAGGTAAGCGCTAGAGGCCAATTTGGCTCAAAATTTCGGGAAATTATTGCTTTAACCAGCCGCGTTTTCTGAAGTACCACATGGGCCCGAGCGCGCTGGCCAACATCAGCGCCAGCACATAGGGGTAGCCCAGGCTCCAGTCCAGCTCGGGCATGTACTTGAAGTTCATGCCGTAGATGCTTGCGATCAAGGTGGGTGGCAGCAAGGCCACGCTGGCCACCGAGAAAATCTTGATGATCTTGTTCTGGTTGATGTTGATGAAACCGACGGTGGCGTCCATCAGGAAGTTGATCTTGTCGAACAGGAAGGCGGTGTGGCTGTCGAGCGATTCGATATCGCGAAGAATTTGCCGCGCTTCCTCGAACTGCTCGGCGCTGAGCATCTTGCTGCGCATCATGAAGCTGACCGCGCGGCGGGTGTCCATCACGTTGCGGCGGATGCGGCCGTTCAGGTCTTCCTGCCGGGCAATGGCTCCCAGTACCTCGCCCGCGCGCTCGTCGGTTACGTCGCCAGAGAGCACCTGGGTGCTGACCTTTTTCAAGTCGTCGTAAATGCCTTCCAGCGTGTCGGCTGAGTATTCGGCGTCGGCGTCGAACAGCTTGAGCAGCACGTCGCGAGCGTCTTCGATCAGCCCGGGCGCGCGGCGCGCTCGCAGGCGCAGCAGACGAAACACCGGGATGTCCTCGTCGTGGATCGAGAACAGCACCCCTTTGCTGCGCAGGTCGGGGTTCGTGAGGTTGAGGATGAAGGCGACGCGCACCGAGCGCGAATCGTCGTCGTCGTCGATCAGAAAGTCGCTGCGGATGTGCAGTTCGCCGTTGTCTTCCTCGTAGAAACGCGCCGATTCCTCGATGTCGGTATCCATCGCGTCATGGGGAATCGACAGACCGTAATACTGCGTGACCCAGCGCTTTTCATCGGGCGTGGGGGCGTCCAGGTCGACCCAGATGGGCTGAAACCTGGAGAGCTCTTCAAGCGACTCGATCTCTTCCTGAACGAGGCGCCCATTGGCGAGCGTAAAGATGTTGAGCATGGGCTCACTCCCTGGATGCGGGGCCGGTGGGGGGCGGGTGGGGCGCTTTCAGCCCCGGCGCAAGCCTGGGAGCTGAAAGCTATCGACTGGGACAGGCTTCCATGGTCTTTGGTCTGAATGAAAACGTTCGATTATGGCACTGGGGCGTTACAAGAGCTGCGGCCGGCCAGCGCGCGGGCCCGGCACAGATCGGCCCAGGCGCCGGGCTTGGAGGCGGCATTGCGCAGCAGAAAGCGGGCGTCATAGGTCACCACCACTGGGGCTCCGGCGAGCGACAACGCCTCGCCGCGCAGCTTGCCCAGGGGGTCGCTGCGTCCCAGTGCAGCCTGCACTGCGCTGCGTCCCATCACGAGCACGACAGCGGGCGCGAAGGCTGCCACATGCTCCGCCATGGCGGTGTCTGCTGTTTGCGTGCCCGGCTCGGCCCCTGCGCTGACGCTGCACAAACCCACCCGCGGGTGCCGGTGCAGTTGCAGTGCGTGCAGCATGGCGTGCAACAGGCGTTCGGCGCCCTCGGCCATCGGGTCGTCCGGTGAAAACGCTTCCGCCACCACCAGCCAGCCCGCGCCGAGCGCTTGCGGCGCCTGACTGGGATCCGCCTGCGGATACAGCAGGCGCGGGGCCTGAACGGTCCAGGCCGATGCCGCCGCTGCTGGCTCCGCGTTGTTCTCTGGCACCGAAAGCAACCGAGGCGCTGGTCTGGGGGCCTTGCTGGCCGAGGTTGGCGGGGGGGGCGGCTGCACACGGGTAGCTGGCGCGGGTGCCAGGGCCTGCAGTGGCGCGGCCGATGCGGCCACTGGCATCCACACACGCACCCCCATCTCATGGAGCATGGCGCGTTGGCGAGCGTCGAGCTGCAAAGTCACAGAGGCAGACTCATGACAACCGCATCCTCGCGCGCACCGCCGGCTGCCGGGTAGTAGCGCGGCCGCTCGCCCACGCGGTGAAAGCCGAAGGCCTGGTAGAGCGCGATGGCGCGTACATTGCTCACGCGCACCTCCAGCCACAACCACTGGGCCGCTTGCGAGCGCGCCCACAACACCAGCGCATCAAGCAGCATCCGCGCCCAGCCCTGGCGCTGAAACTGTGGCGCCACGGTGAGATTGAGCAGGTGCGCTTCGTCCACACCGCGCATGGCGACGTAGTAACCCAGGACCTGCTCGCCCGCGCACAGCAGGTGCACCGCGTAGCCACTGGAGAGAGAGTCGGTGAAATTGCCGCGGCTCCAGGGGAATTCGTAAGCTTGCGACTCGATGGCCAGGACGTGTTCGAGCTGGCCGAGCGAAAGTTCCTCCAGCCGAACTTGCGGCGCATCGGGAGTTGGGGTGGCGACGGCGTTCATGGTGCTGTCGCGGCCGTCTGGGCGGCCTTGGCTGCGCGCTCGGCGGTGGTCTGGGCTACCTTGTTGCGCACATACAAAGGCAGGGCCGCATCGGCCGAAAGTGCCAGCCCTTGCGCCAGCAAGGCGGGCGCCAGGCGCAGCAGCGCGGCTGCTTCGGGCCGGGCCTGCACGTGCGGCGCATGGGGCGCCAGGCGCGCTCCATAGACTGCCTGGGCGTTGCCGGCTACCGTCCAGCCATTGGGCACCGCCACTGCCTCCGGCGCGCAGACCGAGCAATCGCCGCTGGCACTCCAGTGCCCTGCGTCGTAGGCATAGCGCGCCACGTAGACCTCGTCCATACGGGCGTCCAGCACCGCGACAACCTGCGTGCAGCCATGCCGTTGTCGGGCGTCTTCCGCCACGGCGAGCAAGCTGTCGATGGGCAAAACCGGCAGGCCCGCGCCGCCGCGGGCGCCAAAGGCCAAGCCTTGCGCCACCGAACAGGCGGTGCGCACGCCCGTAAACGAGCCAGGTCCGCGCCCGAAGACCAGTGCATCCAGGGCGTCGAGCGGCAGCGCCGCATCGGCCAAGACCTGGCGCAGCGCGGGAATCAGGCCGGCGGAAGCCTGGGCGCCCCCCGCCCCGCTGTGCGTGATCACGCGCTCGCCGTGCTGCGCGGCGATGGACAGCGATTCGGTGCTGGTATCGAAAGCGAGCAGCTTCATAAGAAACGGGGGAGCGGGGCCATGGACACGATTATCGGCGGGCCGCAGCCGGCCGTGGCGCGCATAGACTCCGATGGATGCTGTTCAAGTGTTTGCTTTTCTGTCTGCGTCCGCTTTGCGCTGTGCTTGCTTGGGGTCTGGCCCCCGGAATCTGGGCGGCCACCCCTGCCCTCTCGCACGCCGCCCTGCCTGCAGCCGTCGCCGCAGCGCTCAGCCGCGCCGGCGTGCCGCGCGAAGCCTTCGCGGCGCTCGTCGTATCCGCTGACGAAGGCAAGCCGCCGCGCCTGGACTGGCAGGGCGAGCGCCCTATGAATGCCGCGTCGGTGATGAAGCTCACCACCACCTTTGCCGCGCTGGACTTGCTGGGTCCCGCCTACACCTGGAGCACCCCAGTTTTTGCCCAGGGCCCGGTGCGCGATGGCACGCTACAGGGCAACCTGTACCTGCGTGGCAGTGGCGACCCCACCTTGGTGATGGAGCGGCTCTGGCTGCTGCTGCGGCGTGTGCAGGCGCGGGGCATCCACACCATTGCAGGCGACATCGTGGTCGACGGCACTGCCTTTGCCGGTGCGCCCCGCGATCCGGCGGCCTTTGATGGCGAGCCGCTGCGCGCCTACAACGCTGCGCCGGATGCCCTGCTGGTGAACTTCAAGTCGCTCGTGCTCGATTTGGTTCCTGATGCCGCAGCCGGCCTAGCGCGTATCCAGGTGGCGCCGCCGATGGCTGGCCTCACGGTGCAGGCCAGCGTACCGCTGGCGCCTGCTGGAACGCCTTGCGGCGACTGGCGCGCACAGATGCGCTTGGGCCTTGCAGACCCCGCTCGGCTGGTTTTTAAAGGGCAATACCCGGCAGCCTGCGGCGAGCGCAGTTGGGCGCTGGCCCCACCCCAACCCGAGCTGTTTGGGCCGCGTGCCGTGGCCGGTATGTGGCTGGCGCTGGGCGGCCGACTGGGGGGTGTCACACGGTTGGGCAAGGTACCAGATGGCGTGACCCCCCTCTTCGTGCACACCTCGGCGCCGCTCGCCGAGGCGGTGCAAAGCATCAACAAGTTCAGCAACAACGTCATGGCGCAGCAGGTGTTTTTGACCCTGGGGCTGGAGATGGGCGGCATCGGCAGCGCCGACGCTGCACGCGCGGCGCTGCAGACCTGGTGGACACGCCGCATGGGCGCTGCGGCCATGCCGGTGTTCGATAACGGCGCCGGCTTGAGCCGCGACGGGCGCATCAGCGCGGATTCGCTCGCGCGCATGCTGCAGCGTGCCTGGGCATCGCCGGTGATGCCGGAGCTGATAGCTTCGCTTCCCATCGTCGGGGTTGACGGCACCTTGCGTCGCAGCCAGAGTCGCGCGGTGGGCAGCGCGCATCTCAAGACCGGCAGCCTGCAGGACGTGCTGGCCATCGCTGGGTATGTGCTTGGCGACGATGGCCGCCGCTGGGTTCTGGTGGCGTTGGTGAACCACGAGCGTGCAGCCGCTGCCCGGCCGGCAATGGACGCGCTGATCGACTGGACACGGTCAGCAGACTAGCCTTGGACCCATGGAATATCGGGCGGCCGCGCAGGGCGATCGGCTGTGCCATTGGCGTTTACCCGCTGTAACTTTTATCGTGCTTGCAGTAACATTTTAATGAAATAGAACGGTCGTTCTATTTCCATTTTTTGGGAGTGAAGTGTATGGATTTCCAGCGCAAGACAAAGTGGGCCTTGCTGGCAGTTGCCGCAGCGGCACTGTCGGCATGCGGCGGGGGTGGCTCGGACACGACGCCGGTGGCACCTATCACCGGGGTCAAGGTCATGGGCGACAGCTTGGCCGACAGCGGCACATTCGGGCTCAAGTTCACGGTGCAGGGCGCGGCACCTACGGGCGCGGGTTCCACACCCATCTGGCCGGAGCGCATCGCCAGTGAATACGGCGTCTCGCTGTGCCCCAAGTACCAATTCACAGGAACGACCTTCAATGCGGCGGCCGGTTGCACCAACTACGCCATCGGTGGCGGGCGCATCAACAACTTCACTGCGCCTACCTCGCCCGTCTCCATTACCAAGCAAATGGGTGATGCAGGCGCTGCCGGTTTCGCGGCCGGTGACCTGGTGCTGATCGACGGCGGTGGCAACGACGCAGCCGACCTGGTGGGAGCCTACCTTTCTGCATCCAAAGACGGCGGCGCGAACTACAAGGGCTTGTTGACGACGCTGTTGCCCGCTTCCATGGTGGATGCCGCCTTCGCAGGGGGTGCCACCGGGATGGCCCAGGTGGGCGGCGCCTACATGGTCGGCTTAGCTGACAAGTTCTCTGCGTCCATCAATGCCGATGTCCTGGGCAAAGGCGCACAGCGGGTGGCCATCCTGAATTTGCCAGGCATTTACAACACACCGCGCCTGCAGCAGTTGCTGGGTGGCATAGCGGCTTCCGCCGGGCCGGCTGCCAGCGCGCAGATTCAGGGACTGGTCAAGGGCTGGATCGAAGCCTTTAACGCCAAGCTTGCTGCGAACTTTGCAGGCAACGACAAAGTCGTTGTGGTGGATTTCTACACCTCGCTCAATGACCAGGTGGCGCACCCCGAGCAGTTTGCCCTGACCAATGCCAAGAACACCGCCTGCCCGATCACGGGCGTGGGCACCGATGGCTTGCCCACCTACACTTTTGCCACCTGCACGGCGGCATCGCTCTCGGCTATGGCGCCGCCCGCCGGCGCAACCGGTGGCGCGGACTGGTGGAAGAGCTATGCGTTCTCCGACAGCTTTCACCCCACCCCCTACGGACACCAGTTGCTGAGCCAACTGGTGGCACGTTCCATCGCCCAGGCCGGCTGGCTGTAGACGCACCACCAAGGAAATACCATGAAAAATACAAACCAATGGCGTTGGGTGGCAGGGGCACTGCTGCTGGCAGCCGCGCCGCTTGTGCAGGCCCAAAGCACCGGCAGCTTGCTGGTTCGCGGGGGCTTTACCCAGATTTCCCCAGACGTCAGCAGCGGCAACCTCACGGCGCCCAGCTTTGCGAATACCAAGGTGGACGTGCTGTCGGATACGCAGCTCTCGGGCGGCATCACCTACATGCTGACCGACCACTGGGCGGTAGACGTGCCGCTTGCCTTGCCGTTCAAACACGACACGGTGGGCGCCGGCGCGATTGCAGGCGTGGGCAAGATCGGTGAGGTCAAGGCCCTGCCGGTCACCATCTTCGCGCAATACCGTTTCCTGGAGCCCCAGGCCAAGATACGTCCCTATGTCGGCCTCGGCCTGACCTACGCCAAGTTCTACAAGGAGCGCGGCACGGCAGCGCTGAATGGCTTGACGGGCGGAACGCCGGCCAATCCGACGCTGCTGAGCGCAGAATCGAAATTGGGGCTGACGCCGCAGGTGGGGGTCAGCATTGCGCTGAATGACCGCTGGTTTGTCGATCTGGCCTATTACAAGACCTTCGTGAAGACGCGCAACACCCTGTCTACCGGGCAGCACATCGACATCAAGCTCAATCCGGATGTCTTTGCGATTGGCGTAGGCTACCGCTTCTAATCAAAAAACCGACCCAAGGGTCGGTTTTTTGATGGCGACTGCGCCCTACCAGCGGGCGCGCAAGCGGTCGTAGGCGTAATTGCCCAACTGACGATGTGCGGACGGACTGAGGTAGACCGGGTCGGCAAACACGTAACTGCTGGCATTGGCGCCCGCCACCAGGGTGGCCGATGTGCACAAAGCCGAATTGACCTGCCCTGCGCCAATGCCGATGCCCGCTCCTGCATCGACCGAGGTGCAGACGGGATTTGACGTGTTCGTGAAGAAGTAAACGCCCGGAGCGGTCTTGTACAGGTTCACGAAATAGGCCGTGTCGATGTAAAGAACGTGAGCTCCCAGATCATTGATGTCCACCAGCAGCCCTTGATTGAAGGCGCTGCTGGCCTGGCTGAGCAGGCTTTCACGGTCGACGGTCTTGGCCCAGGGCGTGATGCCCAGATCAAAAGTGCCCGACACCAGTACATGCGGCGCGCCTGCATCCACCAGGCGCTTGACCTGCGCGGCCAGGAGCTTGCCGTTGGCGCGGGCGCCAGCGACGAAGGCGTCGGCCGTCTGGCTGCCCGCCTGCACCGCAGCGAGGCCGACGATCAGATCGCTGATACCGCCGTTCATCAGAATCAGATCATTGGCTGCAAAGCTGCCCTTGGCCAGGAACGCATCCACCTGGGCCGCAATGGTCGGTGTGGACGCGTCGCCTGCTGCATCGGGCGTGGCTGCCAGACGCGCATTGCCCTGCGCATAGCTCAAGCCACCGGCCGAAGCGCTGGTCAGCGTCTTGCCATAGCGGTCGGCCACTTGCAGCGTCCAGTTGTTGATGCTGCCGTCGTTGATCGTGTAGCGCGTGCCTTTCTGGCCGACGTCGCTGTGGGCGTCGCCAAAGGCAATGAAACGATCGGGTGTGATGGCCGATTCGGTGGTGCTCGATCCGCAAGCCGCAAGCAAGGCTGCTGCGGCACAGGCGGCTGCGAGGACGCTGCGGCGCATCCAGTGTTTTGCCATGGTGTGTGTTCTCCGATAAGGCTGGCTAGTTTAACGATCTGCCACGTCCACGTGCGTTCATGCCGCAGCGCGCTGCAGGCGGTCGCGCACGCCTTCCCATTCGGTCGCTTCGGGAGGCGCCTCCACCCAGATCAGCCGCACGCCCGCATCGTCGAAACCCCGTAGCACAGCAAACAGCTGCTGGGCGGTGGCCTCGGCGTCGTCGGGCATGCGGCGTATCAGCACGCGCGATGAGGCGCTCTTGAGCGGGGCGCGGGCGTAGACCGCCAAGTGGGCGGCGTCAGCGCCCAGGATGTCGAGGCCCGCTTGCAGAGCGCGCGCGTTCATCAGGCGCACCGTCGCCTGCGGCGCGTAGTGCGATTCCAACGTACCCGACGCACGCGGCGTGTGGGCAGGCAGATCGTCTCTGGACAGCAACTTTCGTCCGCAAATGGCCTCGATTTGCGCGCGGGTGATGGCGCCAGGGCGCAGCAGCACCGGCGCGCCGCGCGTGCAGTCGACGATGGTCGATTCAATGCCTACGGCGCAGGCGCCGCCGTCGAGTACCAGCAGCTCGTTGCCCAGCTCGTCCTGTACGTGCTGGGCCGTGGTGGGGCTCACGCGGCCAAAGCGGTTGGCGCTGGGCGCGGCCAGGCCGGCGATGGCGCGTTCGCCTGGAGGGGGTGCGGCGCAGGCGGCCAGCAGCGCCTGCGCTACCGGGTGTGCTGGGCAGCGCAGACCAATGCTGTCCTGGCCGCCGGCGGCGGCTGCAGCCACCTCCGCGCGGCGCGGCAGGATCACGGTGAGCGGGCCGGGCCAGAAGGCTTTGACCAGTGCTTGTGCAAAGTCCGGTATCTCGCGCGCGAAGTGCTGCAGCGCGTCGGCGCTTGCGACATGCACGATCAGCGGGTGGTCGCTGGGCCGGCCCTTGGAGGCAAACACCCGCGCCACGGCAGCGTCGCTGTCCGCGTCTGCGGCCAGGCCGTACACGGTTTCGGTGGGCAGGCCCACCAGAGCGCCGCTGCGCAGGGCGCGCGCGGCCTGTGCAATGGCATTGGGAGAACTGCCGTCGAGGATCATCGCTGCGCTCTCAGAAGACCGGTAGACCCAGGAGCGTCGCGGCTTGCAACGCCGTGCTGCGCGCTTGGGCCGCACTGGCCGCCGTGACGTTCAGGTGGCCCATCTTGCGGCCGTGGCGCGCCTGCTCTTTGCCATAGAGGTGCAAATGCGTCCCTGGCAAGGCCAGCACCTGTGCCCATGGAGGCTCCTGCGGCACCTCGCCGCCTGCAAACCACAGGTCGCCCAGCAGATTGAGCATGATGGCGGCGCTGTGCTGGCGCGGCGGCGTCAGCGGCAAGCCAGCGAGCGTGCGCACCTGCAGCTCGAACTGCGAAACGTCGCAGGCGTCCACGCTGTAGTGGCCGCTGTTGTGCGGGCGCGGCGCGATCTCGTTGACAACGAGGCGGCCGCTCTCCAGCACAAAAAATTCGACGCACAGCACGCCCACGTACTGCAGCTCATCAGCTATCGATTTTGCAGCTGCCAGCGCTTGCTGCATAAGCGCTGGAGGCATATTTTCCTCATAAACTTCGGTCACCGCCAGAATCCCATCCCGGTGCAGATTGCGCTGTACCGGCAGGTGCACAGAGTGGCCGTCCGCGCCGCGCGCGACGATCACCGAGCACTCCAGCGCCAGGGGCAGCATCTGTTCCAGCACGCAGGGCGCGCGGCCCATGGCTTCCCAGGCGGCAGCCAGTTCGGCGGGCGCCTGCACGCGGGCCTGGCCCTTGCCGTCGTAGCCCATGCGGGAGGTTTTCAGGATCCCAGGAAAGAGCGACTTGTCGGCGCTTGCCATTTGTTCCGGCGTTTCGATCACCGCATATGGCGCGCAGGGCACGCCGCAAGCGGTGAAATGGGCTTTCTCTTCGGCCCGGTTCTGCGCCACGGCCACGGCGCGGGCGGCCGGCGAGACGGTGCACTGGCCGGCCAGTGCCGCCAGCGCGACTGCGGGAACGTTTTCAAACTCGGTGGTGACGGCGGCGCACAGGCCGGCAAGCTGGCGCAGACCGTCGGGGTCGTCGTAGGCGCTCTGGATATGGTGGTGGCTCACGCGCCCGGCCGGGCTGGCCGGGTCGGGGTCGAGCACCACGGTGAAGTAGCCCATGGTCTGCGCCGCGTGCACGAACATCCGGCCGAGCTGGCCGCCGCCGAGCACGCCCAGCGTGGCGCCGGGCAGGATGGGGAGTGTGGACGTGTTCATTCGGGGGGCAACCGCATGGCGCGCGCGGCCTCGGTTTGCGCCTTGCGAAAGACGCGCAGCTGCTCGCGCAGCGCCGGATTGTGGTTGGCCAGCATGGCCACGGCGAACAGTGCCGCATTGGCCGCGCCCGCCGCACCAATGGCAAAGGTGGCGACCGGAATGCCTTTGGGCATCTGCACGATGCTGTGCAGCGAATCGACGCCTTGCAGGTGGCGGCTGGGCACCGGCACGCCCAGCACCGGCACGGGCGTTTTCGCTGCCAACATGCCCGGCAGGTGCGCTGCGCCGCCCGCGCCAGCGATGATCGCCTGCAGGCCGCGCTCGGCTGCGGCCTCGGCGTAGGCGAACATATCGTCGGGCATGCGGTGCGCCGAGACCACCTGCGCTTCGTAAGCGATGCCGAATTGGCTGAGAATCTCGACTGCATGTTGCATGGTGTCCCAGTCGCTGCTGGAGCCCATGACGACGCCGATCTGGAGGCTTGTCATAGTGTCTGGATGCGCAGCGCCCGCGGGTCTGCGCTAGAGTGAACCTGCAATTTTACTTTTGGGGCGGCATGAACGCCCCGCTGTTTGGAAAACGATTCCCATGATCGATGTCACCCTGGTAAATTTTGAAGCCGAAGTCATCACCGCCTCGCTCCGCGCCCCGGTGTTGGTGGATGTCTGGGCCGAGTGGTGCGGTCCGTGCAAGCAGCTCGGGCCACAGCTGGAGTTGCTGGAGACCGAATACGCCGGCCGCTTTGCCCTGGCCAAGCTCGACGCCGACAAGGTGCCCGAGATCGCCGGTCAGTTGTCGCAGATGTTCGGCACGCGCAGCATCCCGCTGTGCGTGCTGTTCGTGCAGGGCCAGCCGGTGGACGGTTTCGTCGGCGCGCTGCCGCCGGCACAATTGCGCGCCTTCCTCGACAAGCATGTGCCCTCCGAAGGCGCGCTGGAAGCCGAGGCCGAGGTGGACGAAGCCCATGCCCTGCTCGACGCGGGCGACACGCAGGCTGCGCTCGCCAAGATGGCGGACGCGCTGGCGGCTGACCCCACCAACGACGATGCCCGATTTGACTATGTGCGTCTGTTGATCGGTACAGGTGCCTACGAAGAAGCGCAGGCGCTTTTGCACGAGCCCCTGGCGCGCATCCCCAAGCCGCTGCGCTTTGAGGCCTTGTCGCACTGGCTGGGCGCACTGCAGTTCGTCCAGCAGGACGATCGCGGCAACTGGCCGCTGGAGCAGTTCGACGCGCAGATTGCACAGAACAAGCGCGATTTCGAGACCCGCTTTGCCAAGGCGCGCGTGCTGATGGCCGAGGGCCAGTGGACCGCCGCCATGGACGAGCTGCTGGAGATCATCCTGCGTGACAAGGCCTGGCAAGACGGCGCGGCGCGCAAGACCTATGTCGCCATCCTCGAATTGCTCACGCCCCCGAAGCCCAAGGCCGACGCCGGCGTCCCTGGCAAGAGCGCGGGCGGTATCGAGCTGATGGGCAAGGCGGGCGCGCAGGAAGACGAGGCCACGGCCCTGCTGAACAGCTACCGGCGCAAGCTCAGCATGGCACTGAACTGAGTTCTGGTCCTCAGTCGCTATTAAAAAAATAGCTGCTAGCGCTTATGGGATAAGCGCTAGAGCCTTATTTCTTCAAATATTTCAACCCGTCAGGCGCTCCAGCGCCTCGCGGTATTTGGCGGCGGTCTTCTCGATCACCGCCTGCGGCACGCGCGGTGCCGGCGGTGTTTTGTCCCAGGGCTTGCCGCCTACCTGGGCCTGCTCCAGCCAGTCGCGCACAAACTGCTTGTCGTAGCTGGGGGGGTTCTCGCCAGCGGCCAGCGCGGCCTCGTAGCCTTCCACCGGCCAATAGCGCGAACTGTCGGGGGTGAGCACCTCGTCCATCAGCACCAGCGTGCCGTCCGGGGCCAGGCCAAACTCGAACTTGGTATCGGCAATGATCATGCCCTTCTCCAGCGCAATGGCGGCCGCTGCCTGGTACAGCGCAATGCTGATGTCGCGGATGCGGCTGGCGTGCTCGGTGCCAATCATCTCCACCGTGCGCTCGAAGCTGATGTTCTCGTCGTGTTCACCGGCCGCTGCCTTGGCCGCTGGCGTGTAAATGGGCGTTGGCAGTTTGGCGGCGTTGGTCAGGCCCGCAGGCAGCGGCACGCCGCAAACCGATTGGGTGGCCTGGTATTCCTTCCAGCCGCTGCCGGCCAGGTAGCCGCGCACCACCGCCTCGACGGGCAGGGGCGTGAGGCGCTGCACCAGCATCGAGCGGCCGCGCACCTGGGCCACCTCGTCTGCGCGCACCACGCTCTCGGGCGCCTCGCCCGTCAAGTGGTTGGGGCAGATGGAGCCGAGCTTGTCGAACCAGAACAGCGCCATCTGCGTCAGCAGCTCGCCTTTGCCCGGGATGGGCTCGCCCATGATCACGTCAAAGGCCGAGAGGCGGTCGCTGGCCACCATCAAGATGCGGTCATCGCCGACGGCGTAGTTGTCTCGCACCTTTCCGCGCGCCAGCAGGGGCAGCGAGGTGAGCGTGGAAGTGTGCAGGGCAGGGCTGGCGATGGCAGTCATGAGCGAGGTCTGGCGAGGGGGTGGAGTGCGCATTGGCGCCTGGCAAGGGCCGGCCCGAACAAGGCTGGGCTGGACCAAGGGGGATTTTATGCGCGGCCCGGTCGGCGGCTGCCCCGGCGAGCTGCAAAGGGAACTGGCGGTTGGGCAACCAACCCAAGCCCGCTATTGTGCGCCGTTTGGTGCATGGGCGCGAGCGCGTCCCGAGAGTCCCGCCACCAGCGTCTGGATTGCCATTGATTTGCGGCGGGGCGACGCGCATAGTGGTCTCGTCGCGCTTCAATCCGGTTTCGGGCCACGCTTCACCCAGGAGCGGTGGCATTTTTCCCCAGAGCCCCAGGAGGTTTCTTTATGAATTTGACAATCAGCGGTCACCATCTCGAAATCACGCCCGCGCTGCGCAGCTATGTCACCAACAAGCTCGATCGCATCACGCGGCACTTTGATCAGGTGGTGGACGTCAAGGTGTTGATGACAGTGGAAAAACAAAAGGAGAAAGAAAGACGACAGCGCGCGGAATGCACGATCCGCGTCAAAGGCAGTGATCTGTTTGCCGAGAGCGCCCACGAAGACCTGTACGCCGCGGTGGACGAGCTGGTGGACAAGCTCGATCGCCAGGTCGTGCGCCACAAGGACCGCCTGCAAGACCACCATTTCGCCGCGCGTCGGCGGGAGCAGCCGGCGCAAATGTCGGCTTGAAGCACATTTCTGCGCCGTGCCGACCGGCGCCAGAGCAAGCCGCCCCTCGGGCGGCTTTTCTTGTGGCTTTTCTGTGCCCATGGGGTTGCTCACTTGGGCGGTGCATAATTCCTATCGACACGCCATGAATCGCCTCGCTTCCATTTTGCCTTCAGCCCAAGTGCTCGTGAGCGTTGACGCCACCAGCAAAAAACGCGCTTTCGAAGAAGCGGGCTTGCTGTTCGAGACCTTGCACGGGCTCTCCCGCGCCCTGATTACCGACAGCCTGTTTGCCCGGGAACGCCTGGGCTCCACGGGCCTGGGCCACGGCGTTGCCATCCCCCATGGTCGGATCAAGGGCCTCAAGTCGCCGATGGCAGCGGTGTTTCAATTGGAACGCCCGATCGGCTTCGACGCCCCTGACGAGCTTCCCGTCAGCCTGCTGATTTTTCTGCTGGTGCCCGAGGCGGCCACGCAGAAGCACCTCGAAATCCTCTCGGAAATTGCCGAGCTCTTGAGCGATGCGCCCTTGCGCGAACGCATCAAGTGCAGCACCGACGCCGCTGAGCTGCACGGGCTGATCGCCAGCTGGCAGTCCACGCA
>ERZ724525.891-NODE-891-length-17233-cov-4.749563_pt1 | contig 17233 bp, 8 predicted proteins | sample MGYA00376058_ERZ724525 | MGnify/ENA primary metagenome ERZ724525 (study PRJEB28724, sample SAMN07190888) | wastewater metagenome | isolation source: influent of sewage treatment plant in Hong Hong | place: USA: Christiansburg, Virginia | collected 2016-03-01 ... | reverse complement strand
CCAAACATTCAACTTTGAACTTTTATTTGGCAGCGATGGTGCTTTTTCTGCTGCTCGTATGCAACATCAATTACAGCATCAAAAATTTGATTACCAGCAATATTATATTGATTGTGGATATAAAGAGTTAAGTATTCCTCCAACAGCAAATGGGGATTTTGCGTTAGAGAAAAATGCGTTGCATATTTGGCCTCGTAAAGATTATATGCTGATTGCTTTACCCAATTTAGATAAAACATTTACTTGTACATTGTTTTTCCCTTTTGAAGGTGAATTGTCTTTTTCTCAACTGAATACAAAAGAAAAAGTAATTAGCTTTTTCGAAAAAACATTTCCTGACGTAACCCAGCTTTCTGCAAATTATGTTGAAGATTTTTTCAATAATCCAACTTCATCATTGGTAACTGTAAAATGTTTTCCTTGGATAAGAGAAGATCAATTTGCTTTAATTGGTGATGCAGCCCATGCGATAGTTCCATTTTTTGGTCAGGGAATGAATTGTGGATTTGAAGATTGTAGAGTATTGGATGAATTGATTGAACAATATGAAGATGATTGGACTGCCATTCTTCAACAATACCAAACATTACGTAAGCCAGATGGAGATGCAATTGCAGATTTAGCTGTGAATAATTTTACAGAAATGAGAGATAGAACTGCAGACCCAATGTTTTTATTGCAGAAAAAAATTGAAGCAAGATTGCATGATAAATATCCCAATAAATGGATTCCAGCTTACAGTCAAGTTACATTTTCACCACAAATAAGATATAGTGAAGCTTTGCAAAGAGGAGAAATGCAAGAAGCCATTATGCAAAAAATAATGCAATTGCCCAATATAGAAGCTATATGGGCAACTGAAGAAGTTGAACAACTGATTTTAGCTCAATTAAACTAAGTAAAAATTGTACAATATGCAACGACGAAATTTTATTCAAAATACATTGTTGGCAACAGGAACGTTGAGTTTTGGTTTAGCACAAGCTATAACTCCAAAAAAGAAATCATTGTTGAAGGTTGCTTTTTTAACAGATGTGCATGTTAAGCCAACATCAATTGCAGAAGAAGGCATGAGAAAAGCATTCCGTCATGTTAATTCAAATTCATCTATTGATTTTATTATCAATGGTGGCGATGCCATTATGGATGCTTTAAAAGCCTCTAAAGAAAAAGTACAAGCACAATGGGATGTTTGGAATAAAGTAATTAACGAAGAAAATAAATTACCCATATATCATTGTATTGGCAATCACGATGCTTGGGGTTGGCAAATGCAAGAACCTGAAGTAAGAAATGATGCTTTGTTTAGTAAAGGTTGGGTTGTGCAACAACATAAAATGAGCAATCGTTATTATAGTTTTCAACAAAAAAACTGGAAATTTATTGTGTTGGATTCTGCACAAGAAAACAATGGAGGTTATATTGCAAGAATTGATGAAGAACAATTTACTTGGTTAGAAAATGAATTGAATACAACTTCAACTGATTTGCATATTTGCATTGTATCACATATTCCAATTGTATCATTTTGTTCTGCAATGTTCAGCGATAAAAATGAAGCCAATGGCGACTGGAGAATTTCAAGAGCATTGCTACATGTAGACAATAGAAGATTGATTCAATTATTTAAAAAGTATACAAATATTCGTTGTTGTTTAAGTGGCCATATTCACATGCAAGATGAAGTTGAATATTTAGGTATTGAATATTTTTGCAATGGTTCAATTTGTGGCAATTGGTGGCATGGTAATTTTAAAGATTTTGCTCCGGCGTATGCAATCTTTGAATTTAGTAAAGATGGTTCAGTAACTAGAGAGTTTGTGAATTATGCAATACCTCAATAATTTTTTAGAAAAACTTTAGTTTTACAATATGAATAAACAGTATTTGGTTAATCAAATCAAAGAAAAAAAATCTTATTTGTGTGTTGGTTTAGATACAGATATTACTAAAATTCCCAAACATTTACAAGAGTTACCCAATGCAATTGTTGCTTTTAATAAAGCAATTATTGATGCTACAAAAGATTATTGTGTAAGCTATAAAATTAATACAGCTTTTTATGAAAGCATGGGTTTAAAAGGTTGGCAAGCAATGGAAGAAACCTTGCATTACATTCCAGATACACATTTTAAAATAGCTGATGCAAAAAGAGGCGATATTGGCAATACGTCTGCTCAATATGCGAAAGCATTTTTTGAAACCTTGCCTTTTGATGCCATTACTGTTGCACCTTATATGGGAGAAGATAGTGTTCGTCCTTTTTTAGAATACGAAAATAAATTTACCATTGTATTGGGTTTAACATCTAACAAAGGTGCTCATGATTTTGAATTACAAAAAATAGGTGAGGAGTTCTTATATGAAAAGATAATTGGCACAATTGCTAAATGGGGCACAGCAGAAAATTTAATGTTTGTTGTTGGTGCAACACAGGCTAGTGAATTGCAAAACATTAGAAAAATTATTCCTGATAATTTTATTTTAGTTCCTGGCGTAGGTTTTCAAGGAGGAAGTTTGCAAGAAGTAAGTGAGTATGGTTTTAACCAAGATTGTGGCTTACTCATTAACGCTAGTAGAGCCATTATTTATGCAGGCAATGAAACAACTTATGCCAGCGATGCTCAAGAAATTGCTATGCAATATCAACTGGAAATGAGTAGTTATTTAAAATAAAATGCTTATAAAAAAGCCTTGCATTGCTGCAAAGCTTTTTTTGGTTGGTCTACCTGGATTCGAACCAAGACATACTGAACCAAAATCAGTTGTACTACCCTTATACTATAGACCAATCCTTTAATTGGGTTGCAAAAATAAAGGTGTGTAGGTTTTAAACCAAAAAAATATTGATTATTTCCCAATTATTTTTAGAAAAATTTTTCGTAGCAGAAAGCTCACTAAAAAGCAACAAAAAATAAATAACAAGCATCTTTTAATTGTATTAAACGTTTTGGCATAAATTGCGTCACTTGTTTGCAAAAAAATTGTTACCCCTAAGAAGATGAGAATTAGAATTTTACTCTGCGTTTTTTTATTAGCATCGTTATTTTCACAATCACAAGATTTTAGTAATAAAGGCACCGATTTTTGGTTAGGCTATGGTTACCATGTTAGGTATGTTACTGGAAGTCCCATAAATGGACAAGAAATGGTTTTGTACATAGCTACCGAAGCTGTTACAAATGTTACAGTTTCTATACCAGCATTGGGATATTCTCAAACCTATAACAATATACCCGCCAATACTATTTTTACTACAAATCCAATTCCAAAAGCAGGGGCACAAGATGCACGTTTAACTACTGAAGGTATTTCTAGTAAAGGCATTCATGTTACAAGTAGTAAACCAGTTGTAGCATATACACATATTTACAATTCAAATGTATCTGGTGCAACCTTACTTTTTCCAACAAATACTTTAGGTAGAGAATATTACTCAGTAAATTTTGATCAGTATTCTAATGAAGGCAGTTCAAACTGTTTCTTTTTCGTTGTTGCAACAGATACTGGTACAACGACTGTTGAAGTAATACCTAGTAAAAATACTCAAACAATGGTTGCTGGTACTGTGTATTCTTATAATCTTACACAGGGGCAAATATTAAATGTATTAGGTACAATTAGTGGAAACAATGGAGTAGACTTAACTGGCTCAAAAATAAGAAGTGTAAGCACTGGTGGAGGTGCATGCAAAAGAGTTGCAGTTTTTTCTGGAAGTGGAAAAATTAATATTCGTTGTCCAAATGCAGCTAGTACTGCTTCGGCAGATAATTATTTAGTACAAGCATTTCCACAATCGGCTTGGGGTAAAAAATATTTAACTACACAAACAGTTAATTATCCAAGAAGTTATTATCGTGTTTGTGTGCAAGATCCATCAACTATTGTAAAGTTGAATGGAACAATAATGACGGGATTAGTGGGTAATTTTTATTACCAGTTTGAAAATGCAATGCCCAATTATATTGAAGCCGATAAACCCATTATGGTTGCACAATATATCCCATCTCAAGGGCAATGTGGTGGAACAGGAAATGGAGATCCCGAAGTAATTTATCTAAGTCCGTTAGAGCAAAATATTGGAAATGTAATTTTAAATTCTACTAGCAATTTTCAAATAACAGCACATTATATAAATGTAGTAATTCCAACTGGTGGAGTTAGTTCTTTTAGGTTAGATGGAAATGTTCCATCATCAGCATTTGTGCCACATCCTGAATTGGCTGGGTATTCTTATTTAAGACAAAATGTTGTTGCAGGTCAACATACAATATTGTCAGATTCTGGTTTTAATGCCATTGCCTATGGTTATGGTTCTGCTGAATCTTATGGCTACAATGCAGGTTCTAATATTTTAGATTTGTATCAATATGTAACACTTCAAAACCAGTATGCAAGTGTTAACTTTCCTGCAACTTGTAAAGGAACGCCTTTTAAATTTTCCATTACATTGCCTTATCAGCCATTGAGTATTACTTGGGATTTTAATAATAGTTCTAGTTTATCTCCCAATACCAATGTTGTAAACAATGCACCAACTTTTGATAGTTCATTTATTAAGGATGGTAAAACATTGTATGTATATAAGCTTACAGGGAATTATAATTTTACTGTTCCTGGAACATATCCAATTAAAGTAATTGTAAACAATCCTACATCCGATGGTTGTAGTGGTTTACAAGAAATTAGTTACGATGTTACCGTTTATGATAAACCCAAAGCCAACTTTACATTTTCACAAACTGGTTGTGTAAACGATCCTATCAACTTTACTGATCAAAGCAATGGCAATGGTAGAGCCATATCAAAATGGCAATGGAACTTTGGTGACAATACAATTGATAGTGTGAAGAACCCTATCAAAACATATACTTCTCCTGGAACAGGAACTTATGCCGTTAAATTAACTTCGTTTACAGATATTGGTTGTGTTGCAGATACTACTATTAGCCTACCAATTTCTTCAAAACCACTTGCAAAATTTGGTGTTAGTGATACTACTTGTGCAGGCAAAACAATTGTTTTTTCAGACTCATCAACCATTGTTGTTGGAAACATTACAAAATGGTATTGGGATTATGGCAATGGCAATAAAGACACACTCACTTCAAACGCAATTCCTCGTTCTCAAACTTATACAACTGTAAATTCTTATACAGTTACTTTAATTGTAGAAAGCAATACCGGTTGTAAAAGTGTAGCTTTTACAAAAACAATTGTTGTTTACCCAAATCCTGTTGTAGATTTTGCTTTGCCAATCGTTTGTTTGCCCATTGGTGCTGCAAGCTTTAGCAATTTAACCACTATTGCAAATGGTACAATTAATACAGTAACTTATAATTGGAATTTTGGGGATGGTGGAACTGGAAATACAACAACTGGTTTACACAATTACAATTCTGTTGGGCCATTTACTGTTAAGTTAACAGCTACCTCAATTAATAAATGTATTGCAGAAAAATCTCAAACATTAACTACTGTTTATGTTACACCAGTTGCAAGTTTTACTGTAACACCAGAAACCTGTTTAAGAGATAGTACATTGTTTACGAGTACAAGTAATGCTGGAACGGGTAATACAATTACCAATTGGTATTGGAATAGAGATTTTGGTGGGACAGGTATTTATAAAGATACTTTGCAAGCTTATAAATATAGATATGGCATTGCTAAAACATATATAGCAAAATTATATTTCAAAACAGATAAAGGCTGTTATAGCGATACTGCAACCAAAACACTAATTGTAAATCCTTTGCCAACTGCACAGTTCATTAATAGCAGTCCTCTATGTGAGCAAAGAGATATTTTATTTACAACACAATCTGTTGCAAATGCTGGTAACATCAATCGTTGGTACTGGAATATGGGCAACACAGTTGTAAATAATTTTACCAACAACAATCCGTTTACACAAGCTTATTTAGCTTGGAACAATTATACCATTAAACACATGGTAGAAACAGATAAAGGTTGTAAAAGTGATACCCTAATTAAAGTATTGAACATAAGACCATTACCAAAAGTTGGCTTTGTATTGCCTGAAGTTTGTTTAGCTGATGCTGCTGCTGTTTTTACAGATACATCAACCATTGCTGATGGCTCTCAAGCAGGGTTTGCTTATAATTGGACTTTCAATGTTACTGGTGTTACGCCAAGTCCAATTCCTGCTACAGCTATAATAAAAAATGGAAGTACCAAATACAATAAGTCTGATAATTATCAAGTAAAACTTAAAATTACTTCAGCTGCAGGATGTATAGATTCTTTGATTAAATCTTTTACTGTAAATGGTTCAATTCCTGTTTCAAATTTTGAAATACAAACACCAACTTCTTTGTGTAGCAATACCCCTGTACAAATTAAAAATACCAGTACTGTTGATTTTGGTTTGGTAACTAAAGTAGAAATTTTTTGGGATTATTTGAACAATCCAACAGCAAAGGATATTGACGATACTCCAACACCCAATAAATTATACAATCATTTGTATTCAAACTTTCAACAACCAGCAACCAAAACATTTACCATACGTTTCTTGGCTTATTCTGGAGGAACTTGTGTAAACATTATTTCAAAAACAGTTACTATTAATGCAAGTCCTAAAGTACAATTTGTAACAATGCCAGGTATTTGTTTAGATGCAACTGCAAGGCAAATTATTCAAGCAACTGAAACTGGTGGAGTAGCTGGTGCAAGCCCTGCATTTCAATATTACGGAAATGGAGTAAATACTACAGGATTGTTTACTCCAACTGTTGCAGGTGTTGGTACATATCCAATGAAAGCTGTGTTCACCTCTAACAAAGGATGCCAAGATTCTGTAACAAGAAATATTACAGTTTGGCCTTCGCCAATTGCAAAATTTGGAATTAGTAGTCCAGTTTGCGAAAAAAATGCACTCACATTTACCGATTCTTCTGTTGCAAACTTTAGCAACATTGTTACCTGGAATTATAATTTTGGAGATGCTACGAATTTAACTAGAACCAATGCCACTGCTTTTACAAAAACGTATACAAATAGTAACACGTACAATGCAACTTTAAAAGTAACCACAGATAGTGGTTGCGTTAGTTCAATTTTTACCAAAACCATTAAAGTAAATTATTTACCGGTAGTTAATTTTTCATTACCAGAAATTTGTTTACCAGATGGTAGAGGAACGTTTACTAACTCATCAACCATTTTAGATAATACAGATGCATTGTTTACCTATAACTGGAATTTTGGCGATGCAGCAAATTTAACGCCATCAGTTTTAAAAAATCCAACTCATCAATACAGTGCATTGGCACCAAGTGGTGGATATTTGGTAAAGCTAAAAATTACCAGCAACAATGGTTGTGTAGATTCTTTAACAAAACCTTTTAGCAATGTTTATCCACAGCCTAAAGCCAATTTTAAAACGCTACCAGTAAATGGGGAAGTTTGTATTGGTGATACAATTCGTTTTACAGATTTAAGCGATGGAAAAACAAGTGCAGTGAATTCTTGGCGTTGGAATTTTGGAGATAATTCTTCAGTTACCACTCAAAATCCAATAAAAAAATATTCAGATACAGGAAGCTTTTTGGTAAAATTGTTCATCTTTAATACACAAGGTTGTGTTAGTGACACGTTGTCTAAAGCTATGGTAATTCATCCATATCCAAAATTAGATGCTGGTAGCGATTTAGTTGTATTAGAAGGTGGAACTATTCCAATAAAACCTATTTATTATGCAACAAATCCTGTATTTAGTTGGTTACCAATGACTTATTTAGATACACCAACAATAGCTAACCCAAAAACAACCCCATTGTTTGATATTACTTATATCGTAAAATTAACGGGTATTGGAGGTTGTAGTGTATTTGATGATGTAAAAATTACAGTTTTAAGAGCTCCATTAATTCCAAATGCGTTCTCACCAAATGGAGATGGAATTAACGATACTTGGGCAATTAAATATTTAGAAAGTTATCCAGGTGCAACCATAGAAATTTATAATAGAGGTGGACAATTGATCTATCAATCTACCAATTATCCCAAAAATTGGGATGGAACAACCAATGGAAAACCATTAAACGTTGGCACATATTATTATATTATTAACCCTAAAAACGGAAGAAAGATTATGAGTGGATCGGTTACAATTCTTAAGTAAACAATCGTTTGCATAGAATTTATTCAATCCTTAAAATTGTTATCAATTTTATTTAATTGTTTCCTTTATTTTTGAAGAGTATGAAAAAGAACTTATTGCTACTAACAATTTTTTCAGCATTAACTGTTTATTCAGTAAATGCTCAACAAAGACCTTACTACACACAGTACATTTTAAACAACTTTATAGTTAATCCTGCGGTTGCTGGTATTGAAAATTATACAGATGTAAAAATTAGCCATCGTATGCAATGGGTAGGTTTGCAAGATGCACCTGTAACTACATATTTCACCATTCATGCTCCAACAAAAAAAGATGAATATGAAAGAGAAACTGCTACAAGTATTCATGCAAGAGGACAAAACCCCAGAGGTAAAAACTTTGTTGCAGATTATACTGCACCAGCCAATCATGGTGGTATTGGTTTAACAATCATTAACGATAGAACTGGACCACTCAATAATTTTATTGCAACTGGTACTTATGCTTATCATTTAGGTATTGGTCCTCATACATCTTTAAGTATGGGTGTAAGTGCAGGTATTTCAAACTTGCGTTTAGATGCTTCTAAGTTGCAATTTGCAAATGGAACACAAGATCCTGCTGTTGCGGGAAGTGGATATTTAAACAATATTCGTCCAGATATTAGTGCTGGTGTTTGGTTATACAATAGAGACTATTTTATTGGATTATCTGCTCAGCAAATTGTACCACAAAGAGTAGTTTACAACAACAACAATGTAGGTTTAGAGGAAGGTAAATTGGTACCACATTTATTCTTAAGTGCTGGATATCGTTTGTTTATAACAGATGACGTAACCTTCTTGCCATCTGCTGTGGTAAGATATGTAAGTCCATTGCCAATGGGTTTCGATTTGAATGCTAAAATTCAATATCAAGATTTTGTTTGGGCTGGTGCTTCTTATAGATATCAAGATGGTTTTGCAGGAATGGTAGGTATCAACATCAGCAATTCTTTCAATGTTGGATATTCTTATGATTTAACTACATCTCGTTTAAATACAGTAAGTAAAGGGACCCACGAAATTGTATTGGGCTTTATTTTAGGAAATAAATATGGCGATTGGTGTCCAAGACAAAGTTTCTAATCTCCACAATATCTACTTTAAAAAGGTTTCAGCAAAAAATGTTGAAACCTTTTTTGTAAGTTGAATTTTTTAAGTAATAAACAATCAACTTTTCTTATTTTCACGTTGTTGTTTTGCCTGCCTAAAAATTAATTTATTATGATGAACTCAAACAGTGGTGCTTTACAACAGTACAAAAATCAGGTTGGCATTAAATTTCAGTTATACAACAGTTTATTTACTTCTCTACCATTTCATACCATTGAAAAAACTGGAATACTCGTTTCATTGTTGTTGTTGAATTGTGAAGATGGATACAAAAAACAAAAAAGCCCAGTTGAAATTATTGACGATTTTTTTGCAAAGCAAACAGCTTATACAAAAGAAGAAGAAAAATTAGATTTATTGTTTAGACTGGTACAATATGTAGAAAGACAAGTTGTATTGTTTGATGCTTTAGAAGATGCAGCATTTAAAGATGTACGTGATTTAAGTGGAGCAGGAACTTTAAAGCATTTAGCTATAGAGGTTGCAACCAAAAACAAATCAATTGAGTTAGAAGAAAAACTAAAAGATTTTAGTATTCAATTGGTATTAACTGCACATCCAACACAATTTTATAGAGGTGCTGTTTTAGGTATTATTCACGATTTATCAAGTGCCATTAACAACAACAACGAAAATCAAATTTATACCTACTTACAACAGTTAGGGCGAACACCTTTTTTTCAAAAACAAAAGCCAACACCTTACGATGAAGCTGTAAGTTTAATTTGGTATTTAGAAAACACTTTTTATCCTGCCGCAGGTAGAATTATTGGCTTTCTTAAAAATAATTTTGATGCAGTTTTAAACCCCAATAATCCAATTATTAAAATGGGTTTTTGGCCAGGAGGCGATAGAGATGGAAATCCATTTGTAAATGCAGCAACATCGTTACAAGTTGCACATGCTTTAAGAGGTTCTGCTATAAAATGTTATTATTTAGATGTAAGAAAATTAAAAAGACGATTAACTTTTAAAGGTGTTGATGTAGCATTAACACAGCTAGAGAAAAAATTATACGACAATTTGTTTATTCCTGGAAGATTGTGTGACATAAGTAAACAAGAAATACTTACTTCATTACAAAACATTCGCCATCAATTGGTGTACGATCATAATAGTTTATTTGTATCGCAAGTAGATGCTCTCATTAATAAGATAGAAGTATTTGGTTTGTATTTCGCATCATTAGACATCCGTCAAGATAGTAGTATTCATACCAAAACAATTCAAACCTTAGCTGCAAATTCTGTAGGATTATCAAAAGACTATATTGACTATTCTGATAGTCAAAAAATTGAAGCTCTCACCCAATTAACTGTAACAGATACTTCTGCTGTATCCTGGAACAATGATGTTGAAAAAGATGTATTGGAAGTAATGCTTGCAGTAAAAGCAATTCAACTAAGCAATGGAGAATTGGGTTGCAATCGTTACATTATTAGCCAGTGTAATAGTGCTGTAAATATGTTTGAAGTATTGGGAATGTTTTTAATCGCTGGCTGGGAAAAAGAAACCTTAACGGTAGATATTATTCCACTTTTTGAAACCATCGACGATTTAAAAAATGCTGCTGAAATTATGCAAACATTGTATACAAATGAAACGTATAAAACACATTTAAAACGTAGAGGCAATAAGCAAACAATTATGTTGGGCTTTAGCGATGGAACAAAAGATGGAGGTTATTTAATGGCAAACTGGAGTATTTATAAAGCTAAAGAAGCATTAACAGCAATCTCTTTACAAAATGAAATTGATGTTGTATTTTTTGATGGAAGAGGAGGCCCACCAGCAAGAGGTGGTGGAAAAACACACAACTATTATGCATCTCAAGGCAAAACAATTGCCAACAAAGAAATTCAATTAACCATACAAGGGCAAACAGTAAGTTCAAACTTTGGTACAATTGATTCGGCACAATTTAATATTGAACAATTGTTACATGCAGGAATAACCAATCAAATTTTCGACAATCAAAATGCCAGTTTAACTCAAAATGAAGAATCGTTAATTGTCAATTTAGCCGAAATTGGTTATCAATCATATAAAGAATTAAAAGAGCATCCTTATTTTACTGAATATCTATTAAATATTAGTCCACTAAAATTTTATGCAGAAACAAATATTGGTTCTCGTCCTGCAAAAAGAGGAGCAAGTAGTAAGATTAGTTTGTCTGAATTACGAGCAATTCCTTTTGTTGGAGCTTGGAGCCAATTAAAACAAAATGTTACTGGTTATTATGGAGTTGGTTTGGCATTGGAGCAAATGGCCAACGAAGGAAAGTGGAATGACGTAAAAAATTTATATAAAAATTCATTGTTCTTTAGAACCTTAATGGACAATTGTGAAATGTCTATGAAAAAATGTTTCTTCCCATTAACTGCTTTTATTGCATCACATCCACAATATGGATCAATGTGGACTATGATGTTTGAAGAATTTGAACGAACAAAAAAGTATGTGGCTTTAGTTAGTGGGCACAACGATTTAATGTCTAATTATCCCGTAGATCAGCTTTCAATTCAAATGAGAGAAAGAATTGTGCTACCGCTTTTATCTATACAACAATATGCCTTAACCAAGGTGAGAATTCAAGAAGAAGAATTTGAAGTAAGTAAAACAAAAGATTCATATCAAAAACTAGCCATGCGTTGTTCTTTCGGAATTATTAATGCTGGAAGAAATTCAGCTTAACATTTTTAGCTACTTTTTTTATTTCTGCCGATCAAGTCATTTAACCAAACAAGGTTAGTATGTAATATGTTAAAATATTGCATGTATCGTTTTTTTGAACTCTTAAGCCTAGAAAAAGCACTATCAAGTAAATTTTACACGTTTTTTACAATTAAAACTAACAAATTTCTATTTTTATTTTTATATTTTATACATTATAAAAAATTAAATGTAATATATTTTTGTTATTTTGTTAGTTTTTTATCTATTTTGTGCCAGTAAAGTTAATATTAACATTTTTTTAATTATTAAAAAACTAAACCTTATGAGTACAAAAACAGCTAAAAATGTTGCTCCATTTCTTGTATTGGCTCTTGTTGCCATTCTTGCTTTATTTATTCCAAGTGTTTCCATTTTTGATGGAACAAAACAATATGTTTCAGCCGACATTGCTTGGATTCTTGTTGCAACTGCTTTAGTATTCTTAATGACGCCAGGCTTGGCATTTTTTTATGGTGGAATGGTGCATCGAAAAAATGTGCTTTCAACTATGATGAAAAGTGTGGTTGCTGCTGGTATTGTAAGTATACTTTGGGTAGTAGTAGGTTTTAGTTTATGTTTTGGAGATACTGTTGGTGGTTTTATTGGAAACCCTACAACATTTTTATTCTTCAAGAATGTAATTTCTGGTGCACCAACTTTACAAGGTGGAACTCCACTAACAATTCCTTTGCTTTTATTTTCTCTCTTTCAGCTAATGTTTGCCATAATTACACCAGGTTTGGTAGTTGGTGCAATAGCAGAAAGAATTCGTTTTACGGCTTATATTTTATTTACAGTATTGTTTTCACTATTGGTATATGCTCCTTTGGCACATTGGAGTTGGCATCCAAATGGTTTCCTATATAAAATGGGAGCTTTAGATTTTGCAGGTGGTACAGTAGTGCATATTTCTGCAGGTTGTGCAGCTTTAGCTGGTGCATTGGTATTAAAGCCAAGAAAATCTTGGTTTGAATCTAAAGAAACTGTTCCAGCAAATATTCCTTATGTATTGATTGGTACTGGTTTATTGTGGTTTGGTTGGTTTGGTTTTAATGCAGGTTCTGCATTAGGTGCAAATGCACTTTCAGTTGCAGCTTTTGCAACTACCAATACAGCAGCAGCAGCAGCAGGTTTAAGTTGGATGTTTTTTGAAGTGTTAAAAGGTAAAAAACCATCTGTAATTGGTTTTTGTATTGGAGCAGTTGTAGGCTTAGTTGCAATTACCCCGGGTGCTGGTTTTGTTGCAATTCCACAAAGTATTTTTATTGGCGTATTTGCTGCGGTAATTTCAAATGCTGCTGTTATGCTAAAATCAAAAACAAAATTAGACGATACTTTAGATGTATTTCCTTGTCATGGAATAGGTGGTATGGTTGGTATGTTATTAACAGGTGTTTTTGCAACAACTACAGTAAATAGTGCAGGTAACAATGGCTTAGCTTATGGCAATTCAGCTTTCTTTTTTACACAAGTAAAAGCTTTAGTAATTGTGGTAACTTATAGTTTTGTTGTTTCTTTTCTAATTTTTAAATTCATCAATTTTATTGTTCCGGTAAGAGTAAGTGAAGAAGATGAATTAGAAGGTTTAGATGCTAGTCAACACAACGAAAATTATGTACAAGGTACATTATTGGTTAAAGAGGGTGGAATTCTAGTAGAAAAATTAGAACCAATTAAATAATCAATTACTTCATTTTTTTATTCAATTAAATTCATAAAATCAGAAAAGGTATAGCCGTTATATAGCAGGTTTCGTACACCTACTAAGACTATACCCTTTCCTTCATTAAAAAACTATTACAATGTTAAAGAAAATTTTATCAACTTCTGTTGGGGTATTATCTATTGCCTCAGTTATTGCTCAAAGCGATTCAACAAAATCATCTTCATTTACATTATCGGGCTCTGGCGACTTTTATTATCGTTATGATTTTAGTAAAGATGTAACCAATAATCGTACAAGTTTTACCAATTCTCAAAATTCATTTGAATTGGGAATGGCTTCATTAAAAGCTGAACATTCAATTGGAAAAGTAAGTATGGTAGCCGATTTAGGCTTTGGTCGTCGTGCCGAAGAATTTTCTTACAACGATGCCAATACAATGTTGGCAATTAAGCAATTGTATATTAGTTATGCCATTTCACCAAAGGTTAAATTAACTGCAGGTAGTTGGGCAACTCATGTTGGTTACGAATTGGTTGATGCTGCTGCAAATAAAAATTATAGCATGAGTTATATGTTTTCTTATGGGCCATTTTTTCATACTGGTTTAAAAGCCGAAATTACTACTGGTAAAAAAAGTGTGTTAATGATAGGTCTTGCAAATCCCACTGATTTAAAAAGTGCAACAGGTGCTAATAAGTTTGTAATAGGGCAATTTGCAACTGGAACAGCTAATGACAAATTGAAATTATATGTAAACTATCAAGGAGGTAATGCAGATGGTGTTACAAGATTAAGTCAAGTTGATGTTGTTGCAACTTATGCAGCAACCGACAAGTTTAGTGTTGGCTTAAACGCTACAACCCAATCTGTACAAGCAAAAATTTCTGACAAATGGGAGAGTGCTAAAAGTTGGTGGGGAACTGCAGTTTATTTAGGATATAGCTTTAGTGATAAATTTGGTTTAAACTGGAGAAATGAAATTTTTAACGATAAAGATGCAGTAACTGCTGCAGGTATTGGTGGTAATGTTTTTGCATCAACTTTGTCAGCAAACTTTACAATTGATAATTTAGTCATTATTCCAGAAGTAAGATTAGACAATGCTTCTACCAATGCTTTTATGAAATCATCTGGTATTGCAACTAAATCTTATTCTTCTTTTATTTTAGCAGCTGTATATAAATTTTAATATTCAGCATAGTGCAAGTTTTCAAAACTCCGCTCTTTTGAGCGGAGTTTTTTTATCCATTTATAGCAATTAAAGCCTTACATAATCATTCTTTCAACCCTTACCTTTGCCGCCATTATGAAGTTTGAAAAAGAAATTAATCGTCGTAAAACATTTGCAATTATATCGCATCCCGATGCAGGTAAAACTACATTAACCGAAAAGTTGTTGTTATTTGGTGGAGCTATTCAAACTGCAGGTGCAGTAAAAAGCAACAAAATAAAGAAACATGCTACCAGCGATTTCATGGAAATTGAACGCCAACGTGGTATTAGTGTGGCAACATCGGTAATGACATTTGAATACAAAAACCATTTAATTAATTTATTGGATACACCCGGCCATAAAGATTTTGCTGAAGACACTTATAGAACTTTAACGGCTGTTGATAGTGTTGTTTTAGTAATTGATAGTGTAAATGGAGTTGAGGATCAAACAAGAAGATTGGTTGAAGTATGTAGAATGAGAGATACGCCAATTATTGTATTCATTAACAAAATGGATAGAGATGGTAAAAACCGTTTCGATTTATTGGAAGAAGTAGAGAAAGAACTAAAGTTGAGTTTACACCCTATGACATGGCCAATTAATAGCGGAAAAGATTTTAAAGGAGTGTATAATTTACGTACAAAAGATTTGTGTTTGTTTGCTGCTAGTACAAAAGCAGATGATGAAGATACATTGTCTATCAATGATTTAACTGATACTATTTTAGATTTAAAAGTTGGCGATAGAGATGCTGATCAATTACGTGAAGATGCAGAATTACTTGAAGGAGTTTATGGTGATTTGCCATTACAAGATTATTTAAGTGGCAAAATTTGCCCTGTATTTTTTGGTAGTGCTGTAAATAATTTTGGAGTTAGAGAAATGTTAGACACTTTTATTACCATTGCTCCAACACCTTTGCCAAGAGAAACAAGTGTACGTCAAGTAAATCCTGGAGAAGATAAGTTTAGTGGATTCATTTTTAAAATTCATGCCAATTTAGATCCCAAACATAGAGATAGAATTGCATTTATGAGGGTTTGTAGTGGTAGGTTCGAAAGAAATAAATATTACCATCATGTTCGTATAGATAAAGATGTTCGTTTTAGCAATCCATATTCTTTTTTAGCTAGAAGTAAAGATGTAATTGACGATGCTTATCCTGGCGATGTAATTGGTTTGTTTGATACTGGAAACTTTAAAATTGGTGATACTTTAACTGAAGGAGAGAATTTCTTTTATACAGGAATTCCAACTTTTTCACCTGAAATTTTTAAAGAATTGGTTAATAAAGATCCAATGAAAACCAAGCAGTTAGAAAAAGGTGTTCAACAGTTAACCGATGAAGGTGTAGCTCAATTGTTTACTCAGTTTGGGGGCAATAGAAAAATTATTGGTTGTGTGGGAGATTTACAGTTTGAAGTAATTCAATATCGTCTATTACATGAATATGGTGCAGCTTGTGAGTTTAGAACTTTACCTTATTATAAGGCTTGTTGGTTAACCAGTAAAGATGAAAGTAAATTAGAAGATTTCTTACGTTTTAAACAACAAAACAGTGGAGAAGACAAAGATGGTAACCCAATTTATTTAGCCCAGAGTGAGTGGTTCTTAAATACAGAAATTACCAATAATCCAGATATTGAATTTCATTTTACAAGTGAAATACATAAGTAAAAGAAAGTAAATGGTAAGTTTACTTTTAAAAAGATTTATTTTAGAGCAATGATAACACAGATAGACATATCTAATTTCCGAAGTATTAAACAACAAAGCATTCCACTTAAAAAGTTTAATATTTTATATGGTACTAATGGAAGTGGTAAAAGTAGTGTTGGATATGCTCCTTATGTGTTTAGAAATTTTTATGTGAATCCAAACCAAAGATTAAATAGTTTATTTAACTTAGGATTCATTAATCTCGGCAGTTTCGAAGCCATAAAAGGGATTGATATGAATAAAAATTCAATTGATATTACAATATCTTTTGTTTTACCGTTATTTCAATTTCATAATGAACTAACTCTAAGAGATGAAAAAAGTATATTGAAATTTACTTTTAGTATTGCAGAATCAAGTTCGTCAATACTTCTTTCAATTGATGGTATAGGAAACGGAGGTATTATTTTTGATTTCCCATATAATCTTTCACAAAATTTAGAATTAGATTTCGGACATGGAATCTTAGTGTTATGGAACGGTTTTGCTTTTGATAATCATCCAAAGTCCACAAAACGAATTTCTGTGGCTCAATTGAACGCTTTTTTCCAAGTAATAAAAAATATCGATGTAATTTCAGTTCGTCGTGGTTTCTTCAACGCAATCTATTCTGCTGAACAAGCAACAGAAGA
>ERZ724525.882-NODE-882-length-17324-cov-8.803463_pt1 | contig 17324 bp, 21 predicted proteins | sample MGYA00376058_ERZ724525 | MGnify/ENA primary metagenome ERZ724525 (study PRJEB28724, sample SAMN07190888) | wastewater metagenome | isolation source: influent of sewage treatment plant in Hong Hong | place: USA: Christiansburg, Virginia | collected 2016-03-01 ... | reverse complement strand
CAAGCCGTTTTCTATTCGTGGCGGTGATGTGTTGGAGATAATTTGCGAATTCCAAAACACCTCAACATCATTTAAGTTCGAAGAAGGTGAGTACGAATTTAAGATTCAGGCCCTATTAGGGCATAAAGAAGACTGGTTAACTCTAAGAGAATATACAATTAATGCTCGCGGCGATGCGTTGAAAACACTGAACGAGAGACTAATCACTCATGACAACCAGAAAATGCAACCCTAACAAATCAATACAGCGGACTCGCTACGCTCCCCGCTGATTTCGTCGTTCGCCAACAAGAAAGGAGGATGCAGATGAGTGTCGGAACATGGTCCACTGTGCACACACCGTATAATGAAGTAGAGGTCAAGAAGTATGCGCCCGCGAGCGACGGCGTGTATTGCTTGTGGGTAAACTACAAGAGCGGTCGCTGGGCATGTTTCTACGTCGGCAAGGCCGAGAACATCGAGACCCGGCTTCTCTACCATCTCAGCAACGACGAGCCAAATGCCTGCATAAAGGAGAACGTCAAGTACAAGTGTGCCTTCTGTTGGATTAAGCTCACAACGGAAGCGGAGCGCTCGGGGGCAGAGAAGTACCTCTACGACAGACTGCATCCGGAGTGCAATCAGAACGACCCAGGCGGTAAGCCGCTCCCGATCCCGTTGCCGCCGCAACCGGCTCCGACTGCACCGACAGCATGAAGATTGGGCGAACGGCGCCTAAAAAGGAGTCAATCCCATGAAAATTCCGACCAGCCGCAATCCCAGAACGTCATCATCGAAGAATCCATTTGCCACGAGTAGTCTGAACCCGCGAGCCACAAGCAGCTTGAATCCTAGAGCAACCTCGTCAAAGAATCCTATGGCTACGTCGAGTTTGAATCCGCGGGCCACCAGTTCATTGAACCCACGAGCCATGAGCAGTATCAATTACAGGGCGACCAGTAGCATTAACCCACGAGCAACATCGTCGCTCAATCCCCGTGCAACGACATCCATTAACCCGAATGTCAGCTCTAGGATTCCAGGACTGTATATTTTCGATCTGGACCTTCAGGCTACCGGCTTCACTGTGCCGGTAAATCAGCGAGTATTTCTGAGATTTGATGCCGATGGCGAATTTCTTGGGGTGGCGGTGTATGCTCGAGAAGGCTTCGCCGTAATCTTCGATTTGGATAACGAATGGACAGGCTATTGGATACACGCAAGGGACACATCTTGGTTGTGCTTCGATCTGGACGGCGACTGGGTCGGGTTCACTACCTGAAGGGCGGGGAACGACTGCAAAAAAAAGGGCGAACCAGGGGGCTGCAGGCGGACACTCGCTGCGCTCGTGCCCCTGAGCCCGGCGTTATATAACCGAAGAGGAGGAATAAATGCCATCTTTGGAGCTAAAGAATGAGTTTTATCCCCCCGACCTTCTAGGAAAATGGCGGAAAGGGGATTATTCATTTCTCAAACAATCAAATGCTTCGGACTTTATTAAAGCCTTTCTCATAAAGAAAGCGGAGGTGAGAACTGGGAAACGCTTTTTTGGAGAGGCATACATTGCCAGTACGATTAAAATGTCTGAAGGATGGTATAGCTCATACAAGTGGCTAACCCAAAGCAAATGGATAACAGGTCATGGTTTAAAATCCGACTTTGAAGAACGATTTCATAATGCGTTGCTTAAGCATTTCGGTGTGGACACTTTACGAGCATTGCAAAACAAATCTAATTTACTCTTTAATAACTACAAAAATCATTTATTCCATTGCGGAAAATATCACAAGCCTGTGGCACCGGATTTATGGCTCGTAGATTCAGAGGGGACACATTACTTTCTTGAGAGCAAATTACCAGATGACTGCATAAAAGCAAGCCAAATTGCCGGGCTGGCGCTTATTGCGAAGCATCTCAACGGAAGCAAGCGGCTACGTCTGGTACTCGTTAATTTATACCCTGAAAATTCTGAACCAAAAGGCGAAAAGGATACGCTGGAAGCTTTTTCATATTTTTATGGGATAGCATAACCAGTTAAAGTGAAATCATATAACAATTTAATCCAGCCGACCCGGAACACACGCGGTGCAAATGGCACGGGCAGGGGCCGGTCGGCTGATTAAGGGCGTTACCCATAAAATATGCCAAAGAATTCCTTGACTAAGTCGTAAATTGGAGGTACATTTATTCGTACAATAGGAGGTACATCCAATGCCAAATGCACCAAAAATTATACCCATTTCTGATCTTAGGCAAAACGCAAGCGAAGTCGTGAAGAGTGTTTCATCTTCTCGAGAACCTATTTTTATCACTCAGCGCGGAAGAGCTGCTGCTGTCATGGTTAGCATGGAAGTTTATAAAAACGCACAACATGAAATAGATATTTTACACCTCCTCGCCAGAGGCGAGAAGGAAATAGCGGCAGGTACCGGTTATGAACTCGCTGACGTGTTAAAGGAAGCAGATCATTATCTTGAGGCTGCAAAAATTTGAAAATTTTATTTACGCCCACAGGACGCCGCCAGTTCCTTGGCGCCATTTCTTACATTCACCGCGACAAGCCTTCTGCGGCAGTAAGCTTTCGCCAAAAAGCAGAAAAATTATTAACGCGGTTAAAGAAGTTTCCTGAATCGGGAAGGCCACTCCCTGAGTTTCCAGAACTATCTTCTCGCGAGGTTATTGTAAGTCCATATCGTTTTTTCTATAAGGTCAAGGATAATAATGTATGGATTGTGGCGGTATGGCATGGCGCTCAATTGCCTGATGAACCAGAAAAAATCGGGTAACCAGGCGCTGCACCCGATCGCGGCTCGCTGGGCCGCTCCGGCTCAGCTTGTCGTTATCAAAAAATAATCTTGAAATATATGCATATAATGTGCATGCTATGGCATCACATTAGTATGAGGTGAAAACATGAGAACAACACTGAATATTGAAGATAATTTAATTGACAAAGCAACAAAAATTACCGGAATCAAAGAGAAAACAACTTTAGTTAAGCTAGGATTGGAAGCGCTTATTGCCAGAGAAAGCGCACGGAGGCTTGCAAAGTTAGGCGGAACGCAAAAACAGCTACAGGAAATACCACGAAGAAAAGGAGCATGATCAATCATGGTTCTTGTGGATACTTCTGTTTGGGTCTCACATTTGAGAGATGGGAATACTGAAATGGCAGCCTTGCTCAATAATGGCAGGGTATTATGCCACCCGTTAATTGTCGGGGAACTAGCGTGTGGAAATTTAAAAGACAGAGCCGTCATCCTTTCTTTTCTTAAACTGTTACCCATGTGCATTGAAGCAGAACATGAAGAAGTATTATCCTTTATCGAAAATAACCGGTTAATGGGTAAAGGTATCGGTTATGTAGATGCTCAGCTTGTCGCATCCTCTGTATTAACGGGCGTTCCGATCTGGACACTTGATAAGAAACTGGCGCAAGTCGCTGACAGTCTGCACGTAAAATATAAAAATTGATAACAAAATCAATCCACCCGATTGCAGCGCCAGGGGCGCTGCTCCGGCTTAGCTTTTCGTTGGCCTTAAAATGATTTGACATTCGCCGTTGAACGGCGTACCGTATATCGTACGTTATGGAGGTAAAAAAATGACAACATTTACAGCATCAGAAGCAAGAAAACGTCTATATAATCTTGTAGATGAAGTTAAAGATTCACATGTTCCGGTTCAGATCGTAGGGAAAAGAAATTCCGCCATATTAGTATCCGAAGAAGATTGGCGAGCTATGGAAGAAACACTATACCTTGCGTCCATTCCGGGTATGCGAGAGTCCATTAAGAAAGGTTTGAAAACTCCTGTGGAGAAATGCAAGGAGGAGCCCGGCTGGTGAGTTGGAAATTGGTCTTTACTAAACAAGCGCAGAAAGATGCAAAGAGAATTGCACAATCCGGCCTAAAACCACAGGCAAGCCGCTTGCTGGATGTTCTCAAAAAAGATCCATTTCAAAATCCACCACCCTATGAAAAGCTCATGGGTGATCTTTCAGGTGCATACTCAAGAAGAATAAATATACAGCATCGCTTAGTTTATCAAGTACTGAAAGACGTTCGCACGGTAAAGGTAATCAGAATGTGGACGCATTATGAATGAGTGGCGCAGTAAAAAAATAAATCAGCCAACAAATCAGTGGCCCCGATCGCTGCGCTCCGGCTCACTTCGGCGTTAACCTTTCAACTGGAAAGCATTAGTTTGTCGGATATAACGATATTGCAATATTGTAGATGTAAGCAAGTGGTAAACAACGCGATGAGAGCTTTGAAAAATGTCGTTTCGAGGAGCGTGAGCGACGAGAAATCTTAAGGATGGCCGTTTGTTCAAGATTTCTCCCTTCGGTCGAAATGACAAAAATGGCCGTTATTCGAAGCTCTCGCGATTTTTGTCAAAAGTAGGCATCAGCCGGATGAACCAACAATCAAGGGGTAAGATATTGCAATTAATGTCTTGCCCCTTTATATTTTTTTTCAGATGAAGTGCGCGGCACATCCGTAGTAGCCTTCAGCCTTCAGTCTTCGGTCTTCGGTCTTCAGCCTTCTTCATCTGCTTCGTCATCTCCGAAAGTGAAAATTTATTGAACGGCAAAAACACCGCGCCCAGAACGACCACAACCATCATCGACAGGAAATGATAAACCAGCGCGAAGGACAGCGCTTCCGGTTTGGCAATCCCGAACAGGCTCAATCCCAGGATGCAGGCGTAATGCCAGTTGCCGATAAAACCCGGCGCGGTGGGAATGGCGATGCCCGCGATCAGGATCACCATCACCACGAAAGCCGCCAGCGCCGGCAGATCAAAGCCGAATGCAATAAGCAGCGTGTAAATGGCGGCGACGTCCACCAGCCAGACCACGGCGGACAGGACCAGCAGATACAGCAGCCGTTTGACGTCGGTGATGACCAGGAAGCCGTCGATGAAATGATGGATGAGGGGATTGACTTTTTGCGCAAGCGCGCCGGGCAGACGCCGCAGGATTCGGTCGATGATGGAGACGGCGGTTTCCCGGCGCCAGACCAGCCCGATCACGAAGGAGATCATCATCAGGGTCCCAAGAAAGAAAAGAATTCCGGAGGTAACCATCCAGCGCGGCAGGTCGTTCTGCGCCATGAGAACCGCGATGGTGATGGTCAGCACGGCAAGGCTGTCGAGCACGCGCTCCACGACGATGGTGCCGAGCGCCGAGGACATTTTGACGGCGCTTTTCTGGGCAATGAGATAGGGCCGGGCGAGTTCCCCGATCCGGGCCGGTATCGCGGCAATGGCCAGAAATCCGACGCTGGTCACGGCAAAGAGCGTTCCCTGGGAAATTTTTTCCATCGGTTCCAGGATGACGCCCCAGCGATAGGATCGCAGCGCCTGCATGAACACGATGAAAAAAAGAGACAGCGCCGCCCAGCCCGGATGGATTTTCTTCAGGGAAGTCAGCGTGTCGTTGAAGTTAATGCCCCGAAGGGAAAAGTAAATCAGGACCACGCCCAGCAGGATGCCGAAAAGAAATTTCTTGTTCATGAAAAGGCCGACGCCGGTCCCGGCGGGGCGTCGCTAAACCCTACCGTTTTGCCAGTTGATCGGCGATCTTGTCATGGATCACCTGGGAAGACAGCTTGTTGCCCATCAGACCCACGCGAACGCCGACGGTTGTCTGATTTTTTGCCCGATAGGCAATTTCAATTTTCACGTTTTCGTCGTTGATCATGGCCGAAATGGTTCCCTTGGAAATTTCCCGAACGGGCTGAACCTGCGTTCCGCGCATCTGTGCGATCGTCCTTTCGCAGGCGCTCCAGACGCTGTCGAAAGAGGCCGCGTAGTCCGTCTTCAGCTCGCCGTTGGCGTACAGGTAGGTTCCCGCGCCCGCGCCGACCACCGCTCCGCCGGCAACCAAAGCGCCGCATCCCGCAAGAGACATCAGGGCAAACGCGCAAACCACGAGGCGACCTATTTTGCTTTTCATCGTGCATTCCTCCGGATTGTTGAAGTTGCGCTCATGTAAACATATTGCGAAATGGATTGCAACTTGATTGTCGATGGATTTTATCGGGCTTTTTCAAATTCCCGCAGGAGGTCTTCCTGCTTTCGGGTCAGCTCCGTTGGAATCTTGACAAAGACTTCAATGATCTGATCTCCGCGCCCGTATCCCTGGAGATGGGGGATCCCCTTGCCTTTCAGGCGGAAGATCTGTCCGGTTTGCGTTCCGCGGGGAATTTTGATTTTCTCCGTTTCTTTTAAGGTGGGCACTTCAATTGTCGCGCCGAGAGAAGCTTGCACGAATGAAATCGGGACGCGGCACACAATGTCGTCTTCTGAACGAACAAAGAACTCGTGGTCTTCCACCTGCAGAAAAACATACAGATCCCCGTTGGGGCCTCCCTGATCTCCCGCTTCTCCTTCTCCGCGCAGACGCAGCCGGGAACCGGTTTCCACGCCGGCGGGGATTTTCAGCTCGACGGTTTTGCGCTGCTTCTCCCTGCCCGTGCCGCGGCAGGTCTGGCAGGCTTTGGCGATGACTTTGCCGTGGCCGTTGCAATGGGGACAGGTGGAGCTGATCGTGAAGAAGCCGCTCGACTGAACCACCTGGCCTCGGCCGTTGCAGGTGGGGCAGGTCGAAGGCGTCGTACCGGGCGCCGAGCCCGTTCCTCCGCAGGCCTGGCAGGGGTGAAGCTTTTCCAGGTCGATGGTGGTCGTCAGTCCGAAGGCGGCGTCCAGAAAAGAGATTTTCAGATCGTAGCGCAGGTCGGCGCCGGCCCTTGCCGCCGGGCGCGTTCGCCCCCTTCCGCGTCCCCGGCCGAATCCGAACACGTCCTCAAAAATGTCGCCGAAACCGGAGAAAACGTCGTCAAAGCCGCTGAACCCCTGAAAGCCGGTGTTGCTCAGGCCGGCGTGTCCATAGGCGTCATAGATTTCTCTTTTTTGCCGGTCGCTCAGCACCTCGTAGGCTTCGGCCGCTTCCTTGAACCTTTCCTCCGCCTGCTTGTTTCCCGGGTTTTTGTCGGGATGGAACTGCATGGCGATTTTCCGGTAACATTTTTTCAGCTCTTCTTCCGAGGCGGTTTTGCCGACGCCCAGAATTTCATAGTAATCCCTCTTGGTCATGCGCTTTGTTTTGCTTCCTCCGCTTTGATCATGGTAGCGAGCGCGTTGGCCCGTCCGGTGTCCACGATTTTCTTCAGAGCCTGCCCGGCAAAGGAAAATTTTTTAAGACGAACGGCTGTCTGCGCGATATTCTCCCAGTCGGCGTCCTGAAGTTCCAGCCCCTGCGCCTTCGCCGCGCCCTGAAACAGAAAAACATCGCCGATTTCCAGCGCTTGTTTTCGAATTTTTTCTATGCCGGCCGTGTGGGATGCCCGGGCATAAAAGTCCAGCGCATCGGAAAAGGCTCCCGCTTCCCAATACATATCCCCGTAGCTGATCAGCGATTCGGGAGAGGTTTTATCGATGTACAGTATTTTTTGTTTTAATCGGTAATCCGGCAGCTTTCTTGCGATCAAGGAATGCCTCCTCGTAAAATGACAACGCAAAGATAAACACCGCGTAATGTAATAACGGTCCTGCGTCTGTCAATGGCTGGGTATTATTTTACCAGACGGGAAAACGCTTCTTCATACTTTGACCGGGTTTTCTCGATGATATCCGGCGGCAACTCGGGCGCGGGCGGCTTCTGGTTCCAGGCAATGGAAAGCAGATAATCTCTCAGAAACTGCTTGTCAAAGCTTTTTTGCGGGCGCCCTTCTTCGTAATCGTCGGCCGGCCAGAAGCGCGACGAGTCGGGCGTCAGTAATTCATCGATCAAAATCAATTGATCGCCGATCAGGCCGAATTCCATTTTGGTATCCGCGATAATGATCCCGGCCTTCAGGGCGATCGCCGCCGCCCGTTCGTAAATGGCCAGGGATTTTTGAATGACCTGTTCGGTAATTTCCGGGCTGATCAGGTCCTCCATTTCCGAGCGGGTGATGGGAGCGTCATGTTCGCCTTCCGGCGCTTTGGTCGTCGGTGTGAAAACCGGCTGCGGCAGCCTGCAGGATTCCTTCAAATCCCCGGGCAGTTGGATGCCCGAAACGGATTGGTCGCGGCGGTATTCCTGCCAGCCGGACCCGGCCAGATAGCCCCGTACGATGCATTCCACCGGCAGAGGCGTTGCTTTTCGAACCAGCATGCTTCGCCCCTGCAGGACTTCGGCGTAGGGCTCGCACTCCGCCGGAAAATCGGCGGCGTCCGCGGACACGATATGATTGCCGATAATGTCTTCCATCTTCTGAAACCAGAAAAGGGACATCTTGTTGAGGATGGCGCCTTTGCCCGGAATCGGATTGGGCATGATGACATCAAAAGCCGATATCCGGTCCGTCGCCACCAGCAGCAGATAGTCTTTCACGGTATAAAGGTCGCGCACCTTGCCGCGTGTGAGAAATTTCAGCTTTGGAAAATGAGTTTGAGCAATCGTTTTATACATGGGTCGTTTTTTCCCTCTATCGAACGGATGGGTTGTGCAATTTTTCGTGGCCGATGGTGGACGTTGGGGTGCGGCCGTAGTTGTGGCCGGGCAGCACCTTGGTGTCGTCCGGCAGCGAAAAAAGTTTTGTTTTGATGGCCCGATACAGGGTTTGCCAGGAGCCGCCGGGCAGGTCGGTTCGGCCGACGGCCTCCACAAACAGCGTGTCGCCCGTGAAAACATAGCCCGGCGTGTAAAGGCACATGCCGCCGGGCGAATGACCCGGTGTATGGAGGACTTTCAGTTCGATATTGCCGGCGGAAATAATCTGCCCGTCGGAAACGAGGAGGTCGGCAGGCGGCGATTGCGCCGCGCCGAACATTCGAAGCATGGCGGGCGGCGTCGAAGTGAGCATGAAGGCATCGTCTTCATGGATGATGATTCTGGCGCCTGTGAGTTTTTTCATCTGAGCATTGCCGCCGATATGGTCCACGTGGCCGTGCGTGTTGACGATGGAATTGATGCGCAGTTTGTTTTTTGCCGCCAGGGCGAGAATTTCATGAACGTTGTCGGCTGGATCAATGACCAGCGCGTCTCCGGTGACGGGGTCCCCCACCAGATAGGCGAAAACCGCCATGTGGCCCACCTGCATTTGCTGAATAAACATGATTTGATCTCCTCAATTTTACGGGGAGGTAAACTAGCATGATCGCATGGAATTCGTCAAATTAAATCCGGCGCCGGAAAACAGCGCCGAAAAAACCGTCCATCGAATGGCGATGAGGGTAACTCCTGAATAATCCACGACTATCAATGAGCCCTTGCACAACGGGGGAATCCGGCAGCAAAAGCTGAAATTGCGGGAAATCCGCCAGAAACCGCCGCACCACCCTGTCATTTTCCTGAGAAAAAAGAGAGCAGGTGCAATACACCAGAAAACCGTTTTTGGAAACCGCCGCCCCCGCGTTTTGCAGGATGGATTGCTGGAGATCGGCATACAGATGGATATCTTTTGGTTTTAGCCGCCATTTGATTTCGGGATTGCGCCGCAGCGTGCCGGTTCCCGAGCAGGGAGCATCCACGAGAACCGTATCAAATGCATTTTGATATTGGGCCGACAGAGGGCGCTCCAGATCCACGCGGGCTGTTTTGACGATGGTTATGCCCATTCTTGCGGCGTCATTTTGCAATTGCACAAGTTTTTCCGCATCCCGGTCCAGTGCGACAATCACGCCTTCGTTTTTCATCAGGGCGGCCAGATGCGTGGTCTTTCCGCCGCTTCCCGCGCAGGCATCGAGAATCTTTTGTCCTTTTCGGGGGTTGACCAGATAGGCAACCAGTTGGGACGCCTCATCCTGAAGGCGCAAAAGCCCATCCGCAAAGAAAAGAGTTTTCTGAATTGGCAAAGAAGAAGAGGACAGACGGATGCCGTCGGGAGACAGCCGGGTTTCTTCAGCCTGAAAATTTTCGCCGGCCAGTTTTTCAATGAGCTCCCGGCGACCGGATTTCAGTGTGTTGGCGCGGGCCGTCAGGGGCGGCAGTTCGTTATTGGCGGCGCACAACGCCTCGGTTTCCATCCGTCCGAAAACATTCAGCCATTCTTCGACCAGCCACAAGGGGTGGGAATGAAAAGCGGCGATATATTCCGCCGGATTTTTGTTCTCGTCGGGGAAAGACCAGGGGCCGGGGCTGCGCAAATAACTTCGCAGGACGGCGTTGACCAGCCCGCGCGCCGCCGGCTGGACGCGCCGGGTAATTTTGACCGCTTCATCCACGACCGCAAAGGCCGGCAGCCGGTCGCTGAATTGGAGCTGATACAATCCCGTGCGCAGGACATTTTTGATATTCTCTTCCATTTTCAAGTAGTTGCCGCGATACAGACGGGCCAGAATCCAGTCCAAATGCCCCTGCATCCTCAAAACGCCATAGACCAGATGTGTGAGCAGGCGGCCGTCCGCCGTCCGGGAAAGGTTTTGTTTTTCAAGACAAGAATCCAGCAGATCGCCGGCGAAAGCGTCGCTTTGTGAAACGCGGGTCAGGATTTCCACCGCCTGATGTCGCACCGTTTTTTGCATAAGGTTTCGTATCATAAAATCCGGTGTAATGAACAATATATTTCTTGCTTTTCGATGCTGATCTGTTAAGAAAAACAACAACACTCGTTGTAAAAATTTTTAAGGAGGAAAGTATGTCGTTAAATCAGTTAATCGATTCGCGTGATGTCCGTTTTACCCTGTTTGAGATGCTGGAATTGGAGAAATTGAACCGGTTCGACGCCTTCAAGGATTTTGACCGAAGCGTTTACGAGGATACGCTCGAACTGGCCGAGAAAATTGCCGTTCAGCAGTTTTATCCGACCAATGCCGAAGGGGACAAGACGGGCCTGAAGTTCGATCCCAAGACGGGCGAGGTCAAGGTTCCCGAATCGTTCAAAAAGGGCTTCAATGCCTATATCGAGTCCGGATTCCATTCCCTGGCTCTGCCGCAGGAAATAGGGGGAACGGGTCTCCCCTCCAGTATTTCCATGGCCTGCGCGGAATATTTCAATGCCGGAAACACATCCCTGACGATGTATTGCGGCTCCATCACCGGGGCGATTGCCATTATTGCCCCCTTTGCGAATAAGGAATTGTACAACATGGTCGTCCCCAAGCTGATGGAAGGGAAATGGGGCGGCACCATGTGTCTGACGGAGCCGGGCGCCGGATCGGATGTCGGGGCGCTGAAAACAAAAGCGGTCAAACAGCCCGACGGCACCTATCTGATCACCGGCACAAAGATCTTCATCTCCAACGGCGAACACGATATGACCGAGAACATCATTCACCCGGTGCTGGCGCGCATCGAAGGCGATCCGGAAGGGACCAAGGGGATCTCGATCTTCGTCGTTCCCAAATTCCTGATCAACCCCGACGGCTCGCTGGGCGAACGCAACGATATGATCTGCGCCGGCATCGAGCACAAAATGGGGCTCAAGGGGAATGCGACCTCCATGCTGACCTTCGGCGACAACGGCAAGTGCGTCGGCTACCTCCTGGGCAAAGAACGCGAAGGCATGAAGATCATGTTCCATCTCATGAATGCCGCCCGCATCCACACGGGCGTCCAGGCCCTGGGTTGCTCCAGCGCCGCCTACCTGCACGCCGTGACGTACGCCCGCAACCGGGTGCAGAGCGCGCTCATCACGAATCCCAAAGGCGGCCCCGTGACCATCATCAATCACCCCGACGTGAAGCGGATGCTCCTGTACATGAAGAGCAACGTGGAGGGGATGAGCATGCTGTGCCTCTTCCTGGCGCTGCATGAGGACATCATGCGCGCGTCGAAAGATCCCGAAGAAGTGAAAAGGGCGACCGGCATCGTCGAAATCCTGACCCCGATCGTCAAGGCCGGCATCTCCGACGCCTCCTGGCTCGTTACCGCCGAGGCGATGCAGGTTTACGGCGGCTACGGCTTCTGCCAGGAATACCCGGTCGAGCAGTACGCCCGCGACACCAAGGTATTCTCGATCTATGAAGGGACCAATGCCATCCAGTCGCTCGATCTGGTCATGCGCAAGATCCTCATGAATCCCGAGATGTACAATTACGCTCAGCTTAAGCAATGGATGAGCGACACGATTGCCAAAGCCAAAGGCATTGTTGACGACAGGTATGTCAACCCGGTCGTCGAGGGTCTGGCAAAACTTGAAGAAGTGATCGAGATGATGAAGAAGCAGTTGGGCGAGATGAAAATTCTTCTCCTGCTCAACAACGCAACCCCCTTCCAGCAGGCCATGTATCCGCTGATTCTGGCCTGGCTGCATCTGTGGAGCCTCACCCTCACCACGCCCAAAGCCAAAGCGCTCGTGGGCGACGCCAAGGGCGCGGATCGCGCGAAGATCCTCGCGGAAAATCCGGAAGCCGCCTACTACAGCGGCCGCGTGCTCTCGTCGCAGTTCTATATCGGCGCGGAATTTCCAAAATTCTTCGGCCGTATCGCAGCCATCGTGAACAATGAAGGCGCGGCGCTGAAGGTCGAGGCGGATAACTTCACCGGAGCGCTGAAAGAATAGCGAAGCGACGGTCGAAAGAGCTGGATCCTGCAGCGGGGAGGGGCATCCATCGGCTGGCCCACGCGCTGGCAAAAGCCTCGATCTGGGGGAAGGATGGCGGACGACGGAAACCGTCTTCCGCCTTATCTTAATTATTCATTTCGGAAAAGGAGACGCAACATGAAAGCTGAAGATGTAAAAAAGATTGCCATAATCGGCGCGGGGGATATGGGGCACGGGATCGCGGCTTCCTGCCTGTTGGGCGGATATGCCGTCGTGCTGCGCGATATCGAACAGAAATTTGTGGACAAGGGCGTCGCGGGGATTATCAAGAGCCTGGAGAAATTCAGGGAGAAGGGCAAGATTACGCCGGATGCCTTTGCCCACGCGCTGGTGCGCCTTACCCCGATAGTGGACCTTCAGGAAGCCGTCCGAGACGCGGATTTCGTGATTGAAGCCGTGCCGGAAAAGCTGGAGCTGAAGAAAAGCGTTTTTGCCGACATCGACAAATATGCGCCGAAACACGCCATTCTGGCCTCCAACACCTCCAACATCAGCATCACCGAGATTGCCTCCGCCACGCAGCGGCCGGACAAGGTCATCGGCTATCATTTTTTCAATCCGGCCATTTTGATGAAGCTGGTGGAAGTGATCAAGGGCAGGGGCACGTCCGATGAATCCGTACAGGTGGGCTATGACATCGCCAAAAAGATCAAAAAGGTCCCCGTGATCGTCAAGAAGGATTCCCCGGGCTTCATCTACAACCGGGTCAACGAACCGACGCTGGTGTTGCTGTCCAAGATCCTGGAAGCGGGCCATCCGTCCCCGGAGGAATTTGACGCGGCGTTCAAGCCCCTGATGGCGATGGCGCCGTTCGAACTGGTGGACTATGTCGGCATCGACGTGGCCGCGCACGGTCTGGAATATTTCGCGCAGGTTTTGTCCCCGGACTACAAGCCCTCCGAGGCGATGATGTCCTACCTGAAGATCAATCATCTGGGCAAAAAAACCGGCAGGGGATTTTATGACTGGTCGGCGGGCAGGCCCGCGATCGATCTGGCAAAGGCGACCAAGGAATACGACATCAATCAGTTGATCGCGCTGCAGGTCAACGAAGCCACGAAGCTTCTGGAAGAGGGCGTTGTGGACGATCCCAAGGAGATCGATCTGGCGATGGCCAACGGCGGCGGCTCGCCCTTCGGCCCCTTTGCGCTGGCCCAGGGCATTGGTTACGCGGAGCTGGTGTTCAAGCTGGGGGAAATTTACAAAAAGTTCCCTCTGGACATCTTCAAGCCCACGAAAACCCTGAAAGAGGGCAAGATCAAACTGTGATGCAGGCGTAAAAAGCCCATGTGCGGTAGGTTTGTTTTGATTTCGGATTTGTCGGCTGTCGCGCAAAGCTTTGGCGTGACCGATGTCTCCCTTCATTTTTTACCCGACCGCAATATCCATCCGGGCCGGCATATTCCCGCGGTGATCCGAACCGGTCAAGGGAATATGCTGGCTTCTTTTTTGTGGGGGCTGGTTCCCTTCTGGGCGAAAGATCCGTCCATCGGGCCGAGGCTCATCAATGCCCGCGCTGAGACGATTGCGCAAAAGCCCGCCTTTCAAAACGCTTTCCGGAAGCGAAGATGCCTGATTCCCGCCGACGGATTTTACGAATGGAAAAAAGAAGGGATGTCCAAGAAGCCGTTCCGGTTCGGCCTGAAATCCGGGGAGCCGTTTGTTTTTGCCGGCCTCTATGAGCAATGGGCGGCCGCCGGTCAAAAACCGCTGGACACCTGTGCCATTATCACGACGAGCGCCAACGAGGTTGTGGCGCGTGTTCACGACCGCATGCCGGTCATCGTGCCGAAATCTTCACAGGAGCTGTGGCTGAATCCGGAACTTCAGGATCCCGCCCTTCTTGCCGGTGTCCTGAAACCCTATCCGGCGGAAGAAATGATCTGTGAGCCGGCAGACATTTGACCGGATGGGTCCTTTCCGCAGCCGCCGCGCTTTTCACCGGGGTATTGTTTTCCGGCAGGATTGCGGCCCGGATGACCCGGAGAATTGGTTTGCCAAAAAGAGCAATCATCTGCTAAAGAGCAGGCCGACTTCGCAGAAAGGATTGTCAACGGACAAACCCATGACGCTTAAAGGCATCATCACCGTTATCCGCGTCCCTTTTTTGATTCTGGCGCTCACGCTGGGCATTCTGGGCGCCGCCGTCGCCTGGTATGAATCCATTCGTTTCGGCTCCCCGTTTCATCTCGGGTATGCGGCGCTGGCCACGTTCGGTCTTCTGGTCGCCCATGCGGGGGTTAATATATTGAACGACTATTTCGACGCCAAAAGCGGTCTGGACTATAAAACGCTGCGCACTCCTTTCAGCGGCGGAAGCGGCGCGGCGCCGACAGGCCTGCTGACGGTTGCCCAGGTTTTGTGGCTGGGGATTGCCTGCTTTGTTATCCTGATTCCGATTGCCTGGTTTTTTGTCGTGAAAGCGGGCTGGATGCTCCTGCCGCTGCTTGTGGCCGCCGCCGCCCTGATCGTTTTTTACACGCCCCTCATCCTCAAAATGGGATACACCGAGTGGTCGCCGGGCCTGGGATTGGGCATTCTGCCCGTCATGGGCGCCTACTTCGTTCATACCGGTGCGTATTCAATGAGCGCCTTTATTGCCTCGATGCCTTCTTTTTTTCTGGTGCACAACCTGCTTCTGATCAACGAGTTTCCGGACGTGGAGGCGGATATCACCGTGGGCAGACGGACGTTGCCGATTGTCGCCGGAAAGAAAAATGCGGCTTATTTCTTTTCTCTTTTCACCGTGCTGGTCTATTGCTGGGTCATCGGAGCGGTTCTTTGCGGTTCCATGCCAGCCTTCACGCTTTTGTCCCTGCTGACCGTTCCCATTGCGGTCCGGGTCATCCAAGGGGCGCTCCGGTATGACGACAGGGAAACGCTGCTCAAAGCCATGTCCGCCAACGTTCTGCTGGTTCTGCTCACCCAGGCGCTGATTGCGGCGGGATACATTGTAAGCGGCATCCTGCTCATAACATGAGAGCTTTGAATAACGGCCGTTTTTGTCATTTCGACCGAAGGGAGAAATCTTGAACAAACGGCCATCCTGAAGATTTCTCGTCGCTCACGCTCCTCGAAATGACATTTTTCAAAGCTCTCAACATGATGCTCCTTTTATGTGAAAATGCCCCTCCCTGTATCCCTTCCCATCGATGGGAGAGGGAAGCGTGGGTGATGATCATCCTTTGTTGTGCCCGCCACGGGAATGGGGGTCAGAAGAAAAGATAAGCATGGAAATTTTGGCGCATTTCCTATATTAAATTTACAGATTGGAAAAATACCCTACGGGTGCTAAGCCATGAGCCGGTTCTGGAGCCAGACAACCAAAAACATCAAGCCTTATGTTCCGGGAGAACAGCCCAAAGACCGGAAATACGTTAAACTCAACACCAATGAGAACCCGTATCCGCCTTCTCCAAGGGTCCTTGAGGTTATCCGAAGCGCGGCCGATGAAACGCTTCGGCTTTATCCGGATCCGTCGGGCGATGCGCTCCGGGACGCCATCGCCTCGTCCTTCGGTTTGATTAGGGAAAATGTTTACATCGGCAACGGCTCGGATGAACTTCTGGCTTTTTGCTTTCCGGCCTTTTTTGAGCCGGAGGGGCTTCCAATCCTTTTTGCCGACGTCACTTACAGCTTCTATCCGGTGTACGCGCGGCTTTTCCGGATTCCCTACCGTCTGGTGCCGCTCGATGAGCAGTTCAATCTGTCGGTTGAAGGCTATCTTCAGGCAAACGGGGGAATTCTCATTGCCAATCCCAACGCGCCCACCGGCATGGGGGTGCCGCTCGAATCCATAGAAAAAATCCTCCGCTACAATGAAAACAACGTTGTGGTGCTGGACGAAGCCTACGTCGATTTTGGAGGCGAATCATCTGTCGGCCTCATTGCCCGTTTTCCGAATCTGCTGGTGGTGCGCACACTGTCCAAATCCTATTCGCTGGCCGGATTGCGGGTGGGATTTGCGCTGGGCAGCAAAGAACTGATTGATGGAATTATCCGGGTTAAAGATTCAGTCAATTCCTACACCGTTGACCGTCTGGCCCAGGCAGGCGCCCGGGAAGCCATCCGGGACGACGCGTATTTTCAGGAAACCAAATCGAAGATCATCCGCACCCGCGACCGGGTATCGTCCCGGCTGGAAAATTTCGGCTTCCGGGTTCTTCCGTCGCAGGCCAACTTTCTGTTTGTCAGCCACCCGCAAACCCCCGCACGGGTTCTCTTCCAAAAGTTGAGGGAGCAGGGGATTCTCGTGCGCTTTTTCGACAGGCCCGGAATCGATAATTTCCTCCGGGTGAGCATCGGAACGGACGGGGAAATGGACCTCTTTCTCGAGGCCGTCGCCCGGATCTGCGAAAAGCCCCCGAAATGATTTCGCCGGGCGCCGGTTCGATTTCAAGAAAGGAGAAAAGCAATGTCTCTGACGATCCGCATGGAAACCAAAAGGCCCGGGTTCTGGTTTGTTTCGCTCATCGGACGGCTTGACCAGACGACCGCCGAAGAATGCGACGCAAAAGTCTCCTCGCTTCTGAACCCCGAGACCAGGGCAGTTGTTTTCGACATGACCGGCCTGAATTATATCAGCAGCATGGGGTTGCGCATCATTTTGAAAACGAGGCGGTTTATGTCCGGCCAGGGCGGCGCCGTTTACATGATGAATGTGCAGCCGCAAATCGAGAAGGTGTTTGAGATTGCCAACCTGCTGCAGGGAATGAGGCTGTTTGCCGACACAAAGGAAGCCGACGAGTATTTTGACGCCATCCAGAAAAGCGTTTTGGAATCCTCAACGTGAAGCCACAAACGCCTCTT
>ERZ724525.878-NODE-878-length-17385-cov-15.741604_pt1 | contig 17385 bp, 7 predicted proteins | sample MGYA00376058_ERZ724525 | MGnify/ENA primary metagenome ERZ724525 (study PRJEB28724, sample SAMN07190888) | wastewater metagenome | isolation source: influent of sewage treatment plant in Hong Hong | place: USA: Christiansburg, Virginia | collected 2016-03-01 ... | reverse complement strand
CTTACCTGTTGCAGATGCAGAAAGACGCGTACACCGCGTTCCTTCAAGCAGGTGTATCGCCCAAGAAGCGTTCGATTGAAGGCTTGCAAGCAGCGTTCAATGCTGCTTTCCCGATCGTTTCGCATAACGGTTTCGTGGAAATGAAATTCCTCGAATACAACCTCGCCAAACCGGCGTTCGACGTGCGTGAGTGCCAGACCCGTGGCCTGACCTTTGCCTCGGCCGTGCGGGCCAAGGTGCAGCTGATCATTTACGACCGCGAGTCTTCCACGCCTCAATCCAAGGTGGTCAAGGAAGTGAAGGAGCAAGAGGTCTACATGGGCGAAGTGCCGCTCATGACCGACAAGGGTTCCTTCATCATCAACGGAACAGAGCGTGTCATTGTTTCTCAGTTGCACCGCTCGCCTGGCGTGTTTTTCGAGCACGACAAGGGCAAGACGCACAGCTCCGGCAAACTGCTGTTTTCGGCGCGAATCATTCCCTACCGGGGCTCTTGGCTCGACTTCGAATTCGATCCCAAGGACATTCTGTACTTCCGCGTCGACCGCCGTCGCAAGATGCCGGTCACGATTTTGCTCAAGGCCATCGGCCTGAACCCGGAATCGATCCTGGCGAATTTCTTCGTCAATGACAACTTCCGCCTGATGGACAGTGGCGCGCAAATGGAGTTCGTCTCCGAGCGTCTGCGCGGGGAAGTGGCGCGATTTGACATCACCGACAAGGCGGGAAAAGTGGTTGTCGCCAAGGACAAACGCGTCACGGCTCGCCACACACGCGAGCTCGAAGAGAGCAAAACCAGCCACATCAGTGTTCCGGAGGATTTCCTTATCGGACGTGTGGTGGCGCGCGCCATCGTCGATTCCGATACCGGTGAAATCCTGGCCAAGGCCAATGAGGAGCTTACCGAAGCGCTGCTTAAAAAGCTGCGATCTTCCGGCGTGCAGGACTTGCAGTGCATTTACACCAATGAACTCGATCAGGGCGCGTACATCTCGCAGACGCTGCGAACCGATGAGACCGTGGACGAGTTCGCAGCGCGCGTGGCCATCTACCGCATGATGCGTCCGGGCGAGCCGCCGACGGAAGATGCCGTACAAGCGCTCTTTCAGCGGCTGTTCTACAACCCCGACACCTACGATCTTTCGCGCGTGGGCCGCATGAAGTTCAACGCCAAGGTCGGCCGTGACGAATCGACCGGCCCCATGGTGCTGACCAACGAAGACATCCTGGCTGTGGTCAAGATTCTGGTGGATTTGCGCAACGGCAATGGCGAGGTGGACGACATCGACCACCTGGGCAATCGCCGCGTACGCTGCGTGGGTGAGTTGGCTGAAAACCAGTACCGCACGGGCCTGGCGCGGATTGAGAAGGCAGTCAAAGAGCGCCTCGGCCAAGCCGAGCAGGACCCCCTGATGCCGCATGATCTGATCAATTCCAAGCCGATTTCTGCGGCACTCAAGGAGTTCTTCGGTGCCTCGCAGTTGTCGCAATTCATGGACCAGACCAACCCGCTGGCCGAGATCACGCACAAGCGCCGTGTTTCTGCCTTGGGCCCAGGCGGTTTGACGCGCGAGCGCGCCGGATTCGAAGTGCGAGACGTGCACGTAACGCACTACGGCCGTGTCTGTCCTATCGAGACGCCTGAAGGACCCAATATTGGTCTGATCAACTCCCTCGCTCTGTACGCACGCCTCAATGAATACGGATTCATTGAAACGCCGTACCGTCGCGTCGCGGACGCCAAGGTGACCAACGAAATCGACTATTTGTCGGCAATTGAAGAAGGCAAGTACATCATTGCGCAGGCCAACGCGACGTTGGACGCCGATGGGCGTTTGACGGGCGATCTGGTGTCGGCGCGTGAAAAGGGTGAGTCCATCCTCGTCGGTGCAGAGCGTGTTCAGTACATGGACGTGTCGCCCGCGCAGATCGTCTCTGTGGCCGCGTCTCTCGTCCCCTTTCTGGAACACGATGACGCCAACCGCGCGCTCATGGGCGCCAACATGTCGCGCCAGGCTGTGCCGGTTCTGCGCCCGGAAAAACCCATGGTGGGAACGGGTATCGAGCGTGTCGCTGCGGTGGATTCGGGCACGGTCGTCACGGCCACCCGTGGTGGTGTTGTCGACTACGTGGATGCGACCCGTATCGTGATTCGGGTGAACGACGCAGAAGCGCTGGCGGGCGAGGTGGGTGTCGACATCTACAACCTCATCAAGTATCAGCGTTCCAACCAGAACACCAACATCCATCAGCGCCCCATCGTCAAGAAGGGCGACAAGCTGACCAAGGGTGACGTGATTGCGGACGGCGCTTCGACCGACTTTGGCGAAATTGCCATCGGCCAAAACATGCTGATTGCCTTCATGCCCTGGAATGGCTACAACTTTGAGGACTCGATTCTCATCAGTGAACGCGTCGTGGCCGAAGACCGCTACACCTCGATCCACATCGAGGAACTGGTGGTGATGGCACGCGATACCAAGCTGGGCGCCGAAGAAATCACGCGCGACATTCCGAACCTGTCTGAGCAGCAACTCAATCGCCTGGATGAGTCCGGAATCATCTACGTCGGCGCCGAAGTGATGCCTGGGGATACGTTGGTAGGCAAGGTCACGCCCAAGGGTGAAACCACGCTGACGCCTGAAGAAAAGCTGCTTCGTGCCATCTTTGGTGAAAAGGCCTCAGACGTGAAGGACACGTCCTTGCGCGTGGACCAAGGCTCGCAGGGTGTGGTGATCGATGTGCAGGTGTTCACGCGCGAAGGCATTCAGCGTGACAAGCGTGCACAGCAGATCATCGACGACGAACTCAAGCGTTTCCGTCTCGACCTCAACGACCAGTTGCGCATCGTCGGCGACGACGCTTTCGCGCGTCTTGAGAAGCTGCTACTTGGCCGTGTGGCCAATGGCGGGCCGCAGAAGCTGGCTAAGGGCAGCAAGATCGACAAGGCCTACCTCGACGCACTCGACCGCTATCACTGGTTCGACATTCGTCCTGCGGAGGACGATATTGCCAACCAGCTCGAAAGCATCAAGAACTCGCTTGAGCAGACGCGCCACAGCTTTGACCTCGCGTTTGAAGAAAAGCGCAAAAAACTCACGCAGGGCGACGAGTTGCCTGCGGGTGTGCTCAAGATGGTCAAGGTCTATCTGGCCGTCAAGCGCCGCCTGCAACCCGGTGACAAGATGGCTGGCCGACACGGCAACAAGGGCGTGGTTTCCAAGATCGTTCCGGTGGAAGACATGCCTTACATGGCAGACGGTACCCCGGCTGACATCGTGCTCAATCCGCTGGGCGTGCCTTCGCGCATGAATGTGGGTCAGGTGCTGGAGGTCCATCTGGGCTGGGCGGGCAAGGGCATTGGCCAGCGCATCGGCGATATGCTGCAGGAGGAGGCCAAGGTGGCGGAGTTGCGCACGTTCCTGGCCGAGATATATAACACCTCGGGTCGCAAGGAAGATTTCTCACAGCTCTCCGACGACGTGGTGCTGGAGATGGCTTCCAACCTCTCGAGCGGCGTTCCGTTTGCCACGCCAGTATTCGACGGTGCTACCGAAGAAGACATTCGTCACATGCTGGCGATTGCCTATCCCGATGAGATCGCTGAGCGCAAAGGGCTTACGGCAACGCGCACGCAAGCACACTTGTATGACGGCCGTACCGGAGACGCCTTTGAGCGTCCCACCACCATCGGCTACATGCACTTCCTGAAGCTCCACCACTTGGTGGACGACAAGATGCATGCGCGCTCCACCGGTCCGTATTCGCTGGTCACGCAGCAGCCTTTGGGCGGCAAGGCGCAGTTCGGCGGTCAGCGCTTCGGTGAAATGGAAGTGTGGGCGTTGGAAGCCTACGGTGCCGCCTACGTGCTACAGGAAATGCTGACGGTGAAATCCGACGACGTGCAGGGCCGTACCAAGGTGTATGAGAGCATCGTCAAGGGGGAGCACACCATCGAAGCGGGCATGCCTGAATCGTTCAACGTGCTGGTCAAGGAAATCCGCTCGTTGGGACTCGACATGGAACTGGAACGCTCCTGAGCCCATGGTTCTGTCGTACGGGCCGCAGACGCAGAGATTGCGCCGGCCCGGCCCAACCGTTTAAGGAAAGAGCTATATGAAATCGCTACTCGACCTGTTCAAGCAATTCACGCCGGATGAGCATTTTGATGCCATTCGTATCGGCATGGCGTCGCCCGAGAAGATCCGTTCGTGGTCTTTCGGAGAAGTCAAAAAGCCGGAAACCATCAACTACCGAACCTTCAAGCCTGAGCGCGACGGTCTGTTTTGCGCCAAGATTTTTGGCCCCATCAAAGATTACGAATGCCTTTGCGGCAAGTACAAGCGTCTCAAGCACCGCGGAGTGATCTGCGAAAAGTGCGGCGTTGAAGTGACGCAGACCAAGGTCCGCCGCGAGCGCATGGGCCACATTGATCTGGCCGCGCCCTGCGCCCACATCTGGTTCCTGAAATCGCTGCCGTCGCGTCTGGGCCTGGTGCTCGACATGACGCTGCGCGACATCGAGCGCGTGCTGTACTTCGAAGCCTACGTGGTGACCGACCCCGGCATGACGCCGCTGAAGAAATTCAGCATCATGAGCGAGGACGATTACGACGCCAAGTTCAAGGAATTCGGCGACGAGTTCGTCGCCAAGATGGGCGCGGAAGGCATTCGCGATCTGCTCGAATCCATTGAGATCGATAGCGAGATCGAGCGCCTGCGTGGCGACCTGACCGGCTCTGAAGTCAAGGTCAAGAAAAACTCCAAGCGCCTGAAAGTGCTGGAGGCCTTCCGCAAGTCGGGTATCAAGCCCGAGTGGATGGTGCTCGAAGTGCTGCCCGTGTTGCCGCCGGACCTGCGTCCGCTGGTTCCGCTGGACGGTGGCCGCTTCGCCACATCCGATCTGAACGACCTGTACCGCCGAGTCATCAACCGCAACAGCCGCCTGCGCCGTCTGCTGGAGCTCAAGGCTCCGGAAATCATTGCTCGCAATGAAAAGCGCATGCTGCAAGAAGCCGTGGACAGCCTGCTGGACAACGGCCGTCGCGGCAAGGCCATGACGGGCGCCAACAAGCGCGCGCTCAAGTCGCTGGCCGACATGATCAAGGGCAAGAGCGGTCGTTTCCGTCAGAACTTGCTGGGCAAGCGCGTCGACTACTCGGGCCGTTCGGTCATCGTGGTGGGCCCGACGCTGAAGCTCCACCAGTGCGGCCTGCCCAAGCTGATGGCTCTCGAACTCTTCAAGCCTTTCATCTTCTCGCGCCTCGAAGCCATGGGCATCGCGACGACGATCAAGGCCGCCAAGAAGGAAGTCGAATCCGGCACCCCCGTGGTGTGGGACATCCTGGAAGAGGTCATCAAAGAGCACCCCGTGATGCTGAACCGTGCGCCTACGCTGCACCGTTTGGGCATCCAGGCGTTTGAGCCCATCCTGATCGAAGGCAAGGCCATCCAGCTGCACCCGCTGGTCTGCGCCGCCTTCAACGCCGACTTCGACGGTGACCAGATGGCTGTGCATATTCCGCTGTCGGTGGAAGCGCAGATGGAGGCGCGCACCCTGATGCTGGCCTCCAACAACGTGCTTTTCCCTGCCTCGGGCGAACCTTCCATCGTGCCGTCTCAGGACGTGGTGCTGGGGCTTTACTACGCCACCCGCGAGCGCATCAATGGCAAGGGCGAAGGTCTGATTTTCGCCGACACTGGCGAAGTCCAGCGCGCGCTCGATGCAGGCGAAGTCGATCTCGCGGCCAGAATCAATGTGCGCATGACCGAGTGGACCAAGAACAAGGAAACGGGTGAATTCACCTCCTCGTTCAGCATTGTGGAAACCACGGCGGGCCGGGCGCTTCTGTCCGAGATTCTTCCCAAGGGCCTGCCGTTCTCGCACATGAACAAGGCGCTCAAGAAGAAGGAAATCTCCAAGCTGATCAACGTGTCCTTCCGCAAGTGCGGTCTGAAGGAGACGGTGGTTTTTGCCGACAAACTGCTCCAAAACGGCTTCCGTCTTGCCACGAAATCCGGAATCTCGATCGCCATTGAGGATATGCTGGTGCCGCCTCAGAAGGCTGGCATCATTGAGGCAGCGGAAAAAGAGGTCAAGGAAATCGAGCAGCAGTACGTCTCGGGTCTGGTGACCTCGGGCGAGCGCTATAACAAGGTGGTGGACATCTGGGGCAAGGCTGGTGACGAAGTCTCCAAGGTCATGATGCAGCAGCTGGCCAAGCAAAGAACCATCGACCGCTTAGGCAATGAAGTAGATCAGGAGTCGTTTAACTCCATCTACATGATGGCCGACTCGGGAGCGCGGGGTTCCGCAGCCCAGATTCGCCAGCTGGCCGGTATGCGCGGCTTGATGGCCAAGCCAGACGGCTCCATCATCGAGACCCCCATCACGGCGAACTTCCGCGAAGGCCTGAACGTGCTTCAGTACTTCATCTCCACGCACGGCGCCCGAAAAGGCCTTGCCGATACTGCGCTGAAGACGGCCAATTCCGGCTACCTCACCCGGCGTCTGGTGGATGTGACACAGGATCTCGTGGTGACCGAAGACGACTGCGGCACCACGAATGGCGCGCTGATGCGGGCCATCGTCGAAGGCGGCGAAGTGATCGAGTCCCTGCGGGACCGCGTTTTGGGCCGCACGGTGGCTGAAGATGTGTTGCACCCTGAAAACCGCGCCGTGCTGGCCTCTGCTGGTCAGATGCTGGAAGAAGAGCTGATCGAGGAGCTTGAAGCCGCCGGCGTTGATGAAGTCAAGGTTCGTACCGCCTTGACCTGCGAGACGCGCTTTGGTCTTTGCGCCAGTTGCTATGGACGAGACCTGGGTCGTGGCGGCAAGATCAATCTTGGCGAAGCCGTGGGCGTGATTGCTGCACAGTCCATTGGCGAGCCGGGAACCCAGTTGACCATGCGCACGTTCCACATTGGCGGCGCGGCTTCGCGTGCGGCCATTGCGTCCAGCGTGGAAGCGAAATCCAATGGGGTGATCGGCTTCAACGCCACCATGCGCTACGTGACCAATTCCAAGGGCGACCTGGTGGTGATTGCACGTTCGGGCGAGATCGTCATCCACGACGAGCATGGCCGTGAGCGTGAGCGCCACAAAGTGCCTTACGGCGCCACCCTCGCCGTCAAGGCCGATCAGGCGGTCAAGGCTGGCCTGATTCTGGCCAACTGGGATCCACTGACCCGCCCCATCATCACCGAATTCGCCGGCAAGGCGAAGTTCGAGAATGTGGAAGAAGGCCTGACGGTGGCCAAGCAGGTTGACGACGTGACCGGCCTCTCGACGCTGGTGGTGATCGACCCCAAGCGCCGCGGCTCAACCAAGGTGGTCAAACCCCAGGTCAAGCTGATTGACGCTTCGGGCAACGAAGTGAAGATTCCGGGCACCGACCACTCGGTGACCATTGGCTTCCAGATTGGTGCGCTGATCCAGGTGCGCGATGGTCAGGACGTGGGCCCCGGCGAAGTGCTGGCGCGCATCCCGATCGAAGGCCAGAAGACGCGCGACATCACCGGCGGTCTGCCGCGGGTGGCCGAGCTGTTCGAAGCCCGCACGCCCAAGGACAAGGGAACGTTGGCGGAGACCACGGGCACCGTATCGTTCGGCAAGGAAACCAAGGGCAAGATCCGCCTGCAGATCACCGATCCGGACGGCAAGGTTTTGGAAGACCTGATCCCCAAGGAAAAGAACATTCTGGTGCACGAAGGCCAGGTGGTGAACAAGGGTGAGTCGATCGTCGACGGTCCCGCAGACCCGCAGGACATCCTGCGTCTGCTGGGCATTGAAGAGCTCTCGCGTTACATCGTCGATGAAGTGCAGGACGTCTACCGCCTGCAGGGCGTGAAGATCAACGACAAGCACATTGAGGTGATCGTTCGCCAGATGCTGCGCCGCGTCGTGGTCGACAACCCTGGCGACTCGAACTACATCGCTGGCGAACAGGTCGAGCGCTCGGAGATGCTCAACACCAACGAGGCGCTGCAGCGCGACGGCAAACTGCCCTCGACCTACACCAATCTGTTGCTGGGCATTACCAAGGCTTCGCTGTCCACCGATTCGTTCATCTCGGCCGCGTCTTTCCAGGAGACGACCCGGGTCCTGACCGAGGCTGCCATCATGGGCAAGCGCGACGAGTTGCGCGGGTTGAAGGAAAACGTCATCGTTGGCCGTTTGATTCCGGCCGGTACCGGCATGGCGTACCACCAGGCACGCAAGATAAAGGACGCCATGGATGACGCCGAACGCAGGGCCATTGCTGAGGCGGAAGCCGAGGAAATGGCCGGCATCGCCGAGACCGAGTCGGTCGATAGCGCAGGCGACGACGCAGCGGCAGCCTTGGACTGAGTCCGTGCGCGCTGCCAGGCGCAGAGCTTGGTGGCGCCTGTGCGCGTCGATCCCGATCGGCCCTTCGAGGGGGACGGTCGGGATTTTTTTTGCCACAGGCCACAATGCCTGTCGCCTCCCCGGGCCGCGTTGACGGTCACTTCTGACACTACCAAGCCACACCATGAACCCACCCAGTGTCTCGCGTTCCGTGCCAGTGCCGGTCGCTGCGCCGCGTTCGAGTGCGCTGGCCACGCTTTTGCATGACGCTGCGGCTGGCCTGCGCGAGATTCGCAGCGGCCGCTCGGGCGCCGTGGCACTCCATGCGGCCGATGCGCGCCAGCGTCCCGGCGCGCAGGCGTTGCTCTACCATGTTTTGCGCCATCTGGGCTTGGCCGAGGCGCTGCGCGCCCAGCTCGCACCGCGAAAGCCTGCGCCGGCGGCGGACGCGCTGCTGTGCACCGCGCTCGCATTGGCGGCAGTGCCACAAGAGCGGCCCTACGACGACTTCACCTTGGTCAACCAAGCGGTCGAGGCCGCCAAGAGCGACGCTGCGACGCGTGGTCAGGCTTCATTCATCAATGCCTGTCTGAGGCGCTTTTTGCGCGAGCGTGAGGCCCTGATGGCGCAGGTTGCTGGTGATTTGCTCGCGCAGTGGAATCACCCGGCCTGGTGGATCCAGCGCGTGCAGAAAGAGTGGCCCTTGCAATGGCAGCAAATACTTTGCGCCAACAACGTCCAAGCACCCATGGTGCTCAGAATAAACAAGCAAAAAAGCACTCCAGCGCTCTACATACAAGCATTGGAAGCTATCAATATAGAAGCTTTCGAACAAAAGCCGTATGCAGTCGTACTGCGCAGCGCAGTGTCTGTGCACGATTTGCCGGGCTTTGCCGAGGGTGTTGTGTCGGTTCAGGACGCCTCCGCCCAAGCTGCGGCTCCCCTGCTACTCGGCGGACTTCCGCTGAATCAGCCGCTGCGCGTGCTTGACGCTTGCGCCGCACCCGGCGGCAAGACGGCCCATTTGCTTGAGTTCGCGGGCGCCGACTCGCCCATGCAGCTCACAGCGCTCGACGTGGATCCGCAGCGATGCACACGCATCGAGGAGACCCTGCAGCGTATTGGGCTGCGCGCGCAAGTGCTCGCACAGGATGCAGCCAGGCCGCAGGACTGGTGGCAGCAGTGCTGCGGGGGAGAGCCATTTGACGCGATCTTGCTTGATGCACCGTGCACTGCATCGGGCATCGTCAGGCGCCACCCCGACGTGCGCTGGCTGCGCCGCGAATCCGACATCGCGCAGCTCGCCCAGGTTCAGGCCCGTCTGCTCGCCGCTCTTTGGCCGATGCTGCGCCCCGGTGGCCGCATGCTGTACGCCACCTGCTCGGTGTTCAAGGCAGAAGGGCAGCAGCAGATCGAAACGTTTCTTGCCCGCAACAGCGAGGCCAGCCTCATGCCGTCGCCGGGTCATATCCTGCCCGTGGCCGCAGACACCGGGCATAGCGTCCCCGACAATGGTCCCGGGGGACACGATGGTTTTTACTACGCCTTGCTACAAAAGACGAAGCGCTGACATCCGCTGCGCCCGCTTACGCCTGCCGCAAATTGCGCTGAGCTTGCTGGTGCTCTGGATGAGCGCGATGGTCTGCGCGCCTGTCCATGCCCAGGGGGCGCAGACTGTGGCGCACATGGACATTGAGCGCAATGCCGACGGTTTGTACCTGAACGTATCGACGGAATTTTCGTTGCCTAGTCTGGTGGAGGATGCCTTGGAAAAGGGTATTCCCATGACTTTCGTCGCTGATGCCGAAGTCGTTCGCGCGCGCTGGTACTGGTCAGACCAGACCGTATCCGCGGTGCACCGATACATGCGCCTGATGTATCAGCCGCTCACCCAGCGCTGGCGGCTCAACGTGTCCTCCAGCCCCTTTGATACTTCGGGTCTGGGCGTGTCGGTGGGCCAGACCTACGATCGGCTGCCCGAGGTGCTGGCCGCCATGCAGCGCATTGCCTTTTGGAAAATCGCCGACAGCGCGGACCTGGACGAGAGATCTCCGTACCGAGTGCATTTTCGATTTCAGCTCGATATGTCCCAATTGCCGCGGCCGCTGCAGATTGGAGCGTTGGGGCGCTCGGGCTGGAATCTTTCCATCGCACGCACCGAGCGGGTTCCTGCACTGGCCGCACCATGAAGCAGGTGATGGGGACAGCAGAGAAAAAGGGAGGCTCTGAACCTTCGCGCGCGGTCCGCTGGGCCATTGGCGTGGGCGTTGCCGTCACAGCGGCCATCGCCCTGGTGCTGATGTTTCTGCTTACCTTGGCCACCAACAACCGCGCCTTGTACGAGCGCAACTACGGCTGGCTCTTCGCGGCCAACGTCGTCGTCGCCCTGGTCTTGCTTGGCGTACTGGGATGGATTGTTCTGCGGTTGGCGCTGCGCCTGCGGCACAAGAAATTTGGTAGCCGGCTCCTGGTTAAACTCGCGGCCATTTTTGCACTGGTGGGCGTGATGCCCGGAGCGCTGATTTATGTGGTGTCTTACCAGTTTGTTTCGCGCTCGATCGAAAGCTGGTTTGATGTCGAAGTGGAGGGCGCGCTCAGCGCCGGCGTCAGCCTTGCACGCGCCACACTGGAAATGCAGGCCAGCGATTCGGCCTCGCGCACGCGCGCGGCGGCTGCGCAGCTCAGCCAGGTTCCCGATGCTGCTGCTGGACTGGTGCTGGAGAGAATGCGCGATCAACTCGGTGCGAGTGATGCGGCGCTGTGGAGCAGTTCCGGCGTGCTTCTGGCCAGCGTAGGCGAGTCGCGTTTCAGGCTCGACACCGAGCGACCCAGCGCACAGCAGTTGCGCATGCTGCGTCAGCAGCGGGCATCGGCCCAGATTGAAGGGCTGGACGATCTGGACGAGCACGCCAAACCCGAAGCCATGCAAAACGTGCATGTCACTGCCATGGCCCTTGTTCCCACCACCAGCATAGGCATGGGGCTGCTGGCCGAGCCGCGCTACGTACAAGTCACGATTCCGCTGCCAGCCGTTCTGGTTGGCAATGCCGTGGCCGTCCAGGAAGCCAATCGCGAATACCAGGAGCGCTCGCTGGCGCGCGGCGGTCTGCGGCGCATGTACATCGGCACGCTGACCCTGAGCCTGTTTCTTGCTGTTTTCGGCGCGGTGCTGTTGGCTGTGCTGTTGGGCAATCAGCTCGCCCGCCCTCTGTTGGTCCTCGCGGAAGGGGTCCGTGAGGTGGCGCAAGGCAACCTCAGTCCCAAGGCGGCCCTTCAAGGCAAGGACGAGCTCGGTGGTCTGACCCGTTCATTTGCATCGATGACGCAGCAGTTGTCGGATGCACGCGGAGCCGTTGAGAGCAGCATGCAGGCCCTCGATACGGCGCGCGAACGCCTGCAGACAATTCTCGATAACCTCACGTCTGGCGTCATCGTGATGGACGCTTCGGGCCGGGTGCAGTCCTTCAATCCGGGTGCGGAACGCATCTTGCGCGTCGCCCTGGCGCCGGTACTCGGACGTGCTCTGGCAGATCTGCCCGATCTGGGTGAATTCGCCGCCGCAGTGCAGCGCCAGTTTGATGCATTTTTTGCGCAGCGTGACCAAGGCGGCCCCGACCATTGGCAGCAGACTTTCGAGTTGCATGCCTCACCCTCTGGCGCTCAGCAGCATGCGACGAGCCTGGTAGCCCGAGGCGCCGGCATGCCCGACGACGCGCATCTGCTCGTGTTTGAGGACATCACGGAAATCGTGTCGGCCCAGCGTGCGCAGGCCTGGGGTGAGGTGGCGCGCCGACTGGCGCACGAAATCAAAAATCCGCTGACGCCGATCCAGCTTTCCGCCGAGCGGCTGGAAATGAAGCTGCTTGCCAAGCTGGCGGCACCAGACCAGGCAATGCTCACCAAGTCGGTGAAGACGATCGTGGACCAAGTGGAGGCCATGAAACGCCTCGTGAACGAGTTCCGAGACTACGCACGCCTTCCCGCTGCAGAGCTCAAGCCGCTGGACCTCAACGCGCTGGTGCAGGAGGTGTTGAATCTTTATGAGCCCGGCCACAGCCATGTGCCGGTGCAGGCGGATCTGGACCCCCTGTGCCCCCCCATTCTGGGAGACGCGCAGCAGTTGCGACAGGTGCTGCACAATCTGGTGCAGAACGCTCAGGACGCCACGGAGCAGGCGATGCAGGCGAGCGCTGGGGCAACGATGGCACCCGTGATTCTCACCACCCGGTTCAGCACGGCGTCTCGCCGTGTCAGCCTGACGGTAGCGGACCAGGGCGCCGGTTTCCCTCCTCACATCCTGCAGCGCGCGTTTGAACCGTACGTGACTACAAAGGATCGTGGCACAGGCCTGGGCCTGGCGGTGGTCAAAAAAATCGCCGATGAGCACGGCGCGCGCATCACCCTCAACAACCGTGAGCAAGACGGACATTCGGTCGGCGCACAAGTGTCGCTATCATTCGCGGCAGCGCACGTAGCTGCATAAGCTCGGCACGGCGCAGATTCAAGGCATTTCGCACATGGCAAATTTATTGGTAGTAGACGATGAACTGGGCATACGGGATCTTCTATCCGAAATCCTGAATGACGAAGGCCATAGCGTCGACCTGGCGGAAAACGCCACACAGGCGCGCATTGCGCGCAACGCGAACGACTACGACCTCGTGTTGCTCGACATCTGGATGCCCGACACCGATGGGGTCTCGCTCCTCAAGGAGTGGGCGGCCAGCGGGTTGCTCACCATGCCGGTCATCATGATGAGCGGTCACGCCACGATCGACACCGCAGTCGATGCAACGCGCATCGGTGCGTTCGCCTTCCTGGAAAAACCCATCACCCTGCAGAAGTTACTCAAGGCAGTGGAGCAGGGCTTGGCCCGCCATGCCGCACGGACGGCGCCCCCCGTCGTCGTCGCACCCGTCGTTGCCGTCCCGGCACCCGTCGCCAGCGTCGATACCGCCGTGCAGCAGTTTGCCGTCACCATGGAACTGGAGCAGGGCCCACATGCGCACCAGGGCTTCGACCTGGATCGCCCCTTGCGCGAAGCGCGCGACGGATTTGAAAAAGCCTACTTCGAATTTCATCTCGCACGCGAAGGGGGTTCCATGACGCGTGTGGCTGAAAAAACCGGTCTGGAGCGCACGCACCTCTACCGCAAGCTGCGCCAACTGGGCGTAGACTTGGCTCGCGGCAAGCGCAATTAGTTTCGTTCCAGGAAAGCGGACTTGATTTTCCTGGCTATAATTTAAGGCTTAGGCCCGGTAGCTCAGTCGGTAGAGCAGAGGATTGAAAATCCTTGTGTCGGCGGTTCGATTCCGTCCCAGGCCACCAGTGTTCCCCAAAAGCCCATCCATTGCGATGGGCTTTTGTGTTTCTGGCCTGTCTGTATGGGCCCTGATGGCGGCAGAGCAGTGCTGCTTCGAGTCGGTGAAGGCTCTGTGCTTGGGCCTTCCAACGCGCTCACCCCAGCCACGCTTGAAGCCCGTTCACGTGCGCGGCTCACCTTGCGCGTTGACGGTGATCGTGCGCCCTGGTGGGGATGTCATTTGAATGCGATGCTCCTCGCCCCTGAACGTGTACGTTACATCCCAATATTCGGTACGTGCCTGGTTGGGCACGTTTTCACAACGCTGCACATCTTGAGGAACGGTCTGTGGGCTGCCGTTTGCGCCCATCCTGGAACCGATCACGGCCCCCGCAATGGCGGCGCCCGCAGTGGCAATATCCTTGCCGGTGCCGCCGCCAACCTGATGACCAAGAACGCCGCCCAGCAGGGCACCCAGGACTGCTCCAGGAGCATTCACCTGGTTCTCGTTCTGCGGCGCTTGCTCGCGTTCGATCCAGCAACGCTTCTCGGGTGTTCCGACCACAGCGTGCACGGAAGTGACACCTACCTCAAACAGGCGCTCGTCCTTGCGCTGACGGTAGTTGGGCGCAGCAATCGGTGCAGGCGCATAGCGCCGCTCATCGATGCGCGCATCTCGGCCGATCTCCCTTACCGATGAAATGCGGTTGTTCAGTCCCATGGCCTCTAGTGACGGGTACTGGCCTGGCCGCAAGACCATGCATCGACCGTTATAGCGGGCGTCGTCGCAGACTTCCCACGGTCGATCGCCAACCACCACGGCAGAAGATGCACGGTCATTAAAACCGTTCCTGTTGAGATTTTCTAGCGACTTGTCGGTAGTGAAGGCGCGGCCCGCAAAACCTTCCTGCTCAAAAAAGGCGATCTGTGCCGGCTCTGGCGACGGAGCCTTTGTGACGGTCTTGCGCACCGATGAAATGCGGTCGTTCAAGTCCGTTCCGCTCAGTGTCGGATACTGACCGGGACGCAGGACGACGCAGCGACCATTGAAGCGGACATCTTCACACGCCTCCCACTCATCGGGGCCGGTCACCACAAGCGAAGAGACCCGGTCATTGAAGCCGTTGCGCCGGAAGTCCTCGACCAGTGCGTCGGTCTTAAAAGAGCGTCCGCCAAAGCGTTCATTCTCGTAAAAAGTGATTTGGGCGGGCGCCGGTGCGGGCGCATAGCGCCGCTCGTCGATGCGCTGGTCGCGGCCGATGGCGCGCGCCGAAGAAATCCGATCGTTCAGACCCATTGCGGCCAGCGTAGGGTACTGCCCGGGACGCAGCACGACGCAACGACCGCTGTAGCGCGCGTTTTCACAAATTTCCCATCGCTCGCTTTTCACCGTTGCGGAGGATGCGCGATCATTGAAGCCAAAGCGGTCAAAGTTGTCGATCCGCCTTTCCGTGGTGAACGAACGGCCCTGAAAGTCCTGTTCTTGGAAAAAAGTGACTTGCGCGCTAGCCTGTGCGGCCGCCGCCAACACCACTGATACCAATGCTGTCTTGGTGATTGCTTTCATCGCGGATTCCTATCTAAAGTTGTGACAGGACGCAAATCCTCGCCCTCCAAGCACCATAGGTGAATGAGCCCCTTCAACGAGTAGGAAATGGCGCCGTGACCCGGCCAGACGTTTGTGCAGCAAGACGGAGGCGGCGGGAGGCGGCTTTGGCCCACCTGGCAGACCCTCGTCGGCTGTCTGAATCAGCTCAGTCGAGCAGGCCGATGATGATGTCGACTATCAGGTTGTTTTGTTGCTGAACCAAGACGATATCGCCGCCGATTCGGGCGTAACGATAGCCGTAAGGGGGAGGAGGCAGGAGGCGAATCACTGGCTGGGGCACGGTGTAAACGGTGACGCCCCTGGGCACAGGCTGACCGACTTGCCAGTGCCCAGCTTGACCTGGTGGCATGCAACCATTGGCCTTTTTGGCAAGTCCCGGCGGACATCTTTTTCCATTGCCGTAGGTATGGGAGTAGTACTGGCGCACCGAGCTACGCTGTCGTTCGTCGAAATAGGCGCCTTGTTGAATGTTTTCATGCCGGCGCTTTTCCGCACGCTTTTGGGCCTTTTCATGCTGTTTCGAAGCGTCCTTCCGATCCTTGGCATATTCCTTGTCAGCGTGCTTTTGGGCCTTTTGGTATTCCTTCTGCGCGTGCTTCCCATCACCGTTGCCTTCGTCGCCGTGGTCCTTGGCAAAGCCGGGACCTGCCACAAGAAAAAGGCAGGCCATGGCAAGCGCGGCAACGCGACGCGGGGTGGTGAAAGGCAGGAAGGGGTTCATGTGGAATCCATCAGGCTTGAAATAAGCTCGTTGGCTAGCATCACGCCGTCGTGGTTCGGACCTTGTAGGACACGTCCGCGTGATGCCGAAGGCTTCGACAGTGCATGATTCGGCCCGCAGTCGTCCCGTTGCAGCAGAAATCTTTCGTAAACCGACAACACCTTCCCTGAGTGACTTGCCGACTGAAGGGCCTTGAAAGCATTGGTGCGTTCGGCATCGGGGCCCTGTTCAGAGTGCCTCACGTTGACTGCGGCCTGTGCACGGCGTGGATGGGCCGCAGAAGCGGCATCGCCTTTTTTTCTTGCAACTTTCATCGGCGTGCCAACGTGCGCCATTTCAGGCGTTGGGCGATGCATTGCCAGCGCCGATTGCCATGGCGGTCTGCCCGCCTGTTGCTGCTCCGGCGCCGCCGAATGCGGCGGCAAATTTTCTTGCTGAACCTACCCCTGCGCCTGCTATGCCTCTTTTGAGGGAAACCACTCTGGGGATTGACTTTGGCACCTCCAATTCGGCGATGGCCGTGCGCCATGGTGCCGGGCCAGCGCGAATGCTCTGTTTGGAGGGCAATGCCCATACGCTGCCGACTGCGCTTTTTTTCAATTCCGAAAACCACAGCACACATTTCGGTCGTGATGCGGTCGACCAGTATCTGTTGGGGACCGAGGGGCGGTTGATGCGCTCACTCAAAAGCCTGCTGGGAAGCGCACTGCTGCAAGACAAGACGGCGGTGCACAACAGTCTGGTCAGCTATCAGGACATCATCGGCCTGTTCTTGCGCATGCTGGCGCAAAAGACCCGTCATTCACTGGGGGGCATGCCCGAGCGGGTGGTGATGGGGCGGCCGGTGCATTTTGTGGATGGTGACGCAAGCCGTGACCGGCAGGCCCAAGAGGTGCTGCGCCAAGCGGCGCTGGCGGCGGGTTTCCAGAACGTGTCGTTCCAGTTTGAGCCCATGGCCGCCGCGCTGGACCTTGAGCAGCGCATCACGCGTGAGTCTCTGGTGCTGGTCGTGGATATTGGCGGCGGCACGTCGGACTTCACGGTGGTGCGCCTGGGCCCCGAACGCATGCACCAAATCGACCGCAGCAGCGATGTCTTGGCCACCGCAGGGGTGCATATCGGCGGCACGGACTTCGACCGCCGGCTCAGCCTCGAACTGCTCATGCCTTTGCTGGGGTTTCGCCATCAGGGCCCCACCGGGCGTGAGGTGCCAAGCGGCGTGTTTTTTGATCTCTCAACCTGGCATCTGATCCAGTGGCGGTACGCGCCCGGTGCCTTGCGCGAAGCACTGAAATTGCGAACCGACTACACCGATGCACGCCTGCATGGGCGGCTGATGCAGGTACTCAACAAGCGCTTGGGACACCGCCTGGCCAACACGGTAGAGCAGGCCAAGATTGCGGCTTCTACGGGCGATGCCGAGGC
>ERZ724525.876-NODE-876-length-17402-cov-6.181357_pt1 | contig 17402 bp, 16 predicted proteins | sample MGYA00376058_ERZ724525 | MGnify/ENA primary metagenome ERZ724525 (study PRJEB28724, sample SAMN07190888) | wastewater metagenome | isolation source: influent of sewage treatment plant in Hong Hong | place: USA: Christiansburg, Virginia | collected 2016-03-01 ... | reverse complement strand
GGGTATCGAGCCGCTATGGAAGTCCATCATTCAGGCGCACCGTGCAGCCACCTGCAAGATGCCTACGCCTGTGCTGACGCGCATTCTGCTGGAGTCCATCCAGTTCCAGACGCCAAAGAAGGTTGGCGCGTACCGCCCCAAGCTGCGTTACGCCCACCAAGGCGGCATGAATCCGCCCATCATCGTGATTCATGGCAACTCGCTGGAGCATGTCACCGAAGCGTACAAGCGCTTCCTGGAAGGTCGTTTCCGCAAGGAATTCAATCTTGTGGGAACCCCGTTGCGCATTGACTTGAAAACCTCTCATAATCCTTACGCCGACAAGGATTAACTGTTGTCGCGAAACCCTAGGGAAAACCCTTTTTTGAATGGTTTTCTCAGGGGCTGTGGTAACGTGTCGGTTTACAACAACACTCCTCGAACACGGAGAATATCGTGAGCAACAAAGGTCAACTCCTCCAAGATCCGTTCCTGAACGCACTGCGTCGTGAACATGTGCCGGTCTCCATCTATCTGGTGAACGGTATCAAGCTGCAGGGCCAGATTGAGTCGTTTGACCAATACGTGGTGCTGCTGCGTAATACCGTAACTCAGATGGTTTATAAGCACGCCATCTCCACCATCGTTCCCGGCCGTGCCGTGAACTTCTCGGCCGCTACTCCGGCTGATAACGACGCTGAAGCCACTGCTTCTTAAGCTTTTTTGCGTCAACGCCCGCCGGCTTGCCCGGCGCGGCTTACCCTACGGGACAGGTATTTGAGTTCTGAATCCTTTGAACGTTCCGCGTCTGCGCCAGTGTTGCTGGTCGGCGTGGATTTTGGCGTTCCCCATTTCGACGACGAGCTGGAAGAGCTGGGCCTGCTGGCTCAGACTGCTGGCTTGCAACCCGTAGCACGCTTGACCTGCAAGCGCAAAGCTCCTGATCCAGCACTGTTTGTGGGCAGCGGCAAGGCGGATGAAATCCGCATGCTAGCCCAGATGCATGGCGCCAAGGAGGTCTGGTTTGACCAGTCCCTGAGCCCGGCGCAGCAGCGTAATCTTGAGCGGCATATCCAGATGCCGGTCAACGACCGGACTATGCTGATTCTGGAAATTTTTGCCCAGCGTGCGCGTAGCCACGAAGGCAAGTTGCAGGTTGAGCTTGCCAGACTGCAGTACATCAGCACTCGCCTTGTGCGTCGCTGGAGTCACCTGGAGCGTCAGGCCGGCGGTATCGGCGGCCGTGGCGGACCCGGTGAAAAGCAGATCGAGCTGGACCGCCGCATGATTGACGAATCCATCAAGCGCACCAAAGAGCGTTTGAAGAAGGTCAAAAAGCAGCGCACTACGCAGCGCCGTAAGCGCTCGCGCCGTGACGTTTTCAATATTTCTCTGGTTGGCTACACCAATGCAGGCAAATCCACGCTGTTCAATGCCATGGTGAAGGCTCGTGCCTACGCTGCGGATCAGCTGTTTGCCACGCTGGATACGACAACCAGACAGATGTATCTGGTCGAGGCTGAGGAATCAGTGTCTCTGTCAGATACCGTTGGTTTTATTCGCGATTTGCCGCACGGTCTGGTGGATGCTTTCCAGGCCACCTTGCAGGAGGCGATTGACGCCGATCTGTTGCTGCATGTCGTGGATGCATCGAACCCAGGTTTCCCGGAACAAATACAACAAGTTCAAAAAGTTCTGGCGGAAATTGGGGCCGATGATGTGCCGCAGATTCTGGTCTTCAACAAGCTGGATGCAATTGATCCCGAACGGATGCCTGCCGAGCTGCAGGATATGTACGAGCTCGATGGCGAGTCAGTGCCGCGTGTGTTTGTCAGTGCCCGCTCTGGGCAAGGGCTTGCGCAGCTGCGACAAATGTTGGCTGACCGGGTTTTGCAGGTACGTGAAGAGGCAGCAAGCGAAGAAGTTGAGGCTCGGGGCGATACGTCCTGGATGTCCCCTGACGACGACGCACAACACTAGGGGCTTACGTCCCTATTGGGCACAATGCTTGCCATGGTCCATGTCTTTTTGAAAATACAGAGACGTCTCGCATGAATTTTTCACAACGCGTCCATCGCCTGGCGGTGTTGCCGCAACGCATTCGCGGGATGTTCAATTTGAACGATCCGCGCTGGGGTCGTGGCGACAATAACAACGAAGATAGCTCCAAGCCCGATAACTCGGCACCTGAGGGGGAGCGTCCTTCGCCGCCTCCTGCGCCGGAGCAGCGTCCTCGACCTTCTTCTCAGCAAGGCGGCCAGCCGCCTGATCTGGAAGAGGTCTGGCGCGATCTCAATCGTAAGCTCTCGGGCCTGTTTGGCGGTGGCTCCGGCAATGGCCGTGGCACGCCTCCTGCGCGCAACGGTGGTCAGCCCACAGAGCCCTTCAACCCCGGCAAGGGAATATTCCTGATTGCTGGCGTTGCGGTGCTGATCTGGCTCGGTACAGGCTTTTTCATCGTGCAGGAAGGTCAGCAGGCCGTCATCACGCAGTTTGGCAAGTACAAGAGCACGGTGGGTGCAGGTTTCAACTGGCGCCTGCCTTACCCGGTGCAAAAGCATGAGCTGGTCTATGTCTCGCAGATTCGCTCTGCCGATGTGGGTAGCGACAACATCGTGCGCAGCACCGGTTTGCGCGAGTCGGCCATGCTGACTGAAGACGAGAACATCGTCGAAATCAAGTTTGCTGTGCAGTATCGCCTCAGCGATGCACGTGCCTGGCTGTTTGAAAGCCGCAGCCCTTCCGAAGCCGTGATTCAGGTCGCTGAATCTGCGGTGCGCGATGTGGTCGGCAAGATGAAGATGGACACGGCTCTGGCTGAAGAGCGTGACCAGATTGCTCCCCGCGTACGTGACCTGATGCAGTCCATTCTGGATCGCTACAAGGTGGGCGTGGAGGTGGTGGGTATCAATATGCAGCAAGGCGGCGTGCGTCCGCCCGAGCAGGTGCAGGCCTCGTTTGACGATGTGCTCAAGGCTGGTCAAGAGCGTGAGCGCGCCAAGAACGAAGCACAGGCCTATGCCAACGACGTGGTGCCTCGTGCTACGGGTACGGCTGCACGTCTGAGTGAAGAGTCTCAGGCCTACAAGGCCAAGATCGTGGCTCAGGCCCAGGGTGACGCAGGTCGTTTCAGCTCGCTGTACACCGAATACCAGAAGGCGCCTCAAGTCACACGTGATCGTCTGTACCTTGATGCCATGCAGCAGGTCTACAGCAACGTGACCAAGGTATTGGTCGAGTCGCGTCAGGGTTCCAACCTGCTGTACTTGCCACTGGACAAGATCATGCAGGGTGTGAATGGTGCGGTAGCACCTGTCGCTTCGGGTGATGCTGCAGTGGGGAGTTCTTCGACGACTCCTGCAGCCGCACGTGTAGTACCCAATCCCGCCGGTGACGCTCGCAGCCGCGATGCCCGTAGCCGCGATCGTGACGCACGCTAGGAGAGAATGCAGTGAATCGAATCGGATTTTTTGTCACCAGCATTCTCGTGGTGTTGGCTTTGTTGAGCTCCACCCTGTTTGTGGTGGATCAGCGTCAGTTTGGCGTGGTCTATGCACTGGGTCAGATCAAGGAAGTGATCACCGAACCCGGTCTGAACTGGAAGATGCCTCCTCCGTTTCAGAACGTGCGTTACATCGACAAGCGTCTGCTGACGCTGGACAGCACGGATACCGAACCCATGCTGACGGCTGAAAAGCAGCGCGTGGTTATTGACTGGTATGTGCGCTGGCGCATCTCTGAGCCTTCGGAATACATCCGTAACGTGGGCCTGGATGAGTCTGCAGGTGCCATGCAGCTCAATCGTGTCGTACGTAACGCCTTCCAGGAAGAAATCAACCGCCGCACTGTGCGCGAGCTGCTGTCTTCCAAGCGCGAAACGCTGATGTCTGACGTCAAGCGTGAAGTGCTGGAGACAGTGCGTGGCGCCAAGCCCTGGGGCGTGGACATCGTGGACGTGCGTATTACCCGCGTGGATTACGCCGAGACCATTACCGAGTCCGTCTATCGCCGTATGGAAGCGGAGCGCAAGCGCGTAGCGAACGAGCTGCGCTCTACCGGTGCCGCTGAAGGTGAAAAGATTCGCGCTGAGGCAGACCGTCAGCGTGACATCACCATCGCCAACGCTTACCGCGATGCCCAGAAGATCAAGGGTGAGGGCGATGCTGAAGCCGCTCGTGTCTATGCTGAATCCTTTGGCAAGGACCCGCAGTTCGCGCAGTTCTACCGCAGCCTCGATGCTTACAAGGAGAGCTTCTCCAAGAAGAGCGATGTGCTGGTGCTGGATCCATCGCAAAGTGAGTTCTTCAAGGCTTACCGCAATGGTGGCTCAGGCAGCAAATAAGCTTTGACTTAGATTGAAACAATGGCCCTTTGAGGGCCATTGTTTATTTCAGGAGGCGGAAATGGATTGGTGGGGATCGTTGGGCATGGCGATGGCCATGGTGCTGGTGCTTGAAGGGCTGCTGCCGCTGCTAGCCCCAAGGCAATGGCGACAGATGTTTATGCAGCTATTGCAGCTCAAAGACGGGCAGCTACGCTTTTGTGGATTGTTGTGTATCGCAGCGGGCGTAATTTCGCTGGCCTTGCTATAAATACCGTCGATACTGGCTAGGCGTTGCGGGTCAAATTGGGGAGGGCTGGCAAAGCCGGTAGAATCACGTTTTTAACAGCCTCCCCATTTCTCCATGTCTGCTTGGGTCCTGCCGGATCACATTGCCGATGTTTTGCCTTCCGAGGCACGGCACATCGAAGAATTGCGTCGAGGATTGCTCGATACTGCGCGCAGCTATGGCTATGAACTCGTCATGCCACCCATGCTCGAGTATTTAGAATCCTTGCTGACGGGTACAGGCGAAGCTCTTGCCCTTCAAACCTCCAAACTGATTGACCAGCTCTCTGGTCGCACCATGGGCTTGCGTGCCGATATGACGCAGCAAGTGGCGCGCATTGATGCTCATCTGCTCAATCGCAAAGGCGTGACTCGCCTGTGCTACTGCGGCCCCGTGGTGCATGCTCGCCCCGATCGCCCGCGTGCCACACGTGAGCCCTTCCAGTTTGGCGTTGAAATCTATGGTCACGAAGGTCTTGAGGCCGATCTGGAAGCACTGCTTCTGGCGCTCGACTGCCTCAAAGGCGCAGGCGTGAAGGACGTCATCGTGGACCTGGCCGATGTGCGCATCGTGCGCAGCCTTCTGGCTGGCGTGATGGCAGACGAGCAGGTGCTGCTTGGTGTACATGCAGCGCTGGCTTCCAAAGATGCGACGGAGCTGTCGGCACTGACTGTCGATTTCCCTGAAGCTTCGCGCGAAGGCCTGATGGCCTTGCTGCAGCTGTACGGCGGCATGGAAGTGTTGGATAAGGCGGAAACCGTGCTGGAGCGCATAGCAGGCGTGCGCGATGTGCTATCACATTTGCGTTGGCTGGTGCAGCGTCTGGATGGCGTCAAGGTCAGCTTTGATTTGGCGGATCTGCGAGGCTACTCTTACTACAGCGGCACCCGTTTTGCGATTTATGTGCCCGGCGGCAGCGATGCCCTGGTGCGCGGTGGCCGCTATGACGAAGTGGGTGCAGTGTTCGGTCGTAACCGACCTGCTGCCGGCTTCAGTCTGGATATCAAACAACTGGTGGCTGTCGTGCCCGAGCGTCCGCTCAAGGCTGCCATTCGCGCTCCCTGGGGTGATGACGTGCAAGTGGCAGCTGCCATTTCCGCATTGCGCCAGCAGGGCGAGACGGTGGTCTGCGTGCTGCCTGGGCATGAAAGCGAAGTGGACGAGTTTCACTGTGACCGTGAGCTTGCCAATGTTGGCGGGCAATGGGTCGTGCAAGCCGTTTAAGGCTTTTGACTAATTCTTCGATTTATCGGATTGAGATATGAATACATCCAAAGGTCGCAACGTCGTCGTAGTCGGAACCCAGTGGGGTGACGAGGGCAAGGGCAAGCTGGTTGACTGGCTGACCGAAAGCGCCAACGGCGTCGTGCGTTTCCAGGGCGGCCACAATGCGGGTCACACTCTGGTCATCAATGGCGTGAAGACGGCGCTGCACCTGATTCCCAGCGGCATCATGCGCCCTGGTGTGAAGTGCTACATCGGCAATGGTGTGGTGCTCTCCGTGGGCAAGCTGTTTGAAGAAATCGAAGGTCTGGAAAAGGCCGGCGTGCAAGTACGTGACCGTCTGCGTGTGTCCGAAGCCTGCCCGCTGATCCTGCCTTTCCACGTGGCACTGGACATTGGCCGCGAAGCAGCCCGTGAAAAAGGCGGCGTGCAGAAGATCGGTACGACTGGCAAGGGCATTGGCCCCTCCTACGAAGACAAGATCGCCCGCCGTGCTCTGCGCGTGCAAGATCTGAAGCACCCCGAGCGCTTCGCAACCAAGCTGCGCGAGCTGCTGAGCCTGCATAACCACATTCTGGTCAACGTGCTGGGTTCCAAGAACTTCGACTTTGGCGCTGGTCTGGCTCCTTACATGAAGGACGGCGAGATTCAATTTGAAGCCGTGTACGAAGAAGCCATGCGCCATGCAGAGCTGCTCAAGCCCATGATCGCCGACGTGTCGAGCGAACTGAACGCTGCGCACGCTGCCGGTGGCAACCTGCTGTTTGAAGGCGCCCAAGGCACGCTGCTGGACGTGGATCACGGCACTTACCCCTATGTAACTTCGTCCAACTGCGTGGCTGGCAATGCATCTGCCGGCGCTGGCGTGGGCCCTGGCATGCTGCACTACGTGCTGGGTATTACCAAGGCGTACTGCACTCGCGTGGGTGGCGGTCCCTTCCCTACCGAGCTGGAATGGGAAAAGGAAGGTACTCCTGGCTATGTGATGAGCACTGTGGGCGCCGAAAAGGGCGTGACTACAGGTCGTTCGCGCCGCTGTGGCTGGTTTGACGCTGCGCTGCTCAAGCGCTCGGCTCAAATCAATGGTCTGTCCGGTCTGTGCATCACCAAGCTGGACGTGCTGGACGGCATTGAAGAGCTGAAGCTGTGCGTGGGCTACGAGCTGGATGGTGAAACCATCGACCTGCTACCCCTGGGCGCCGACGATATCGAGCGTTGCAAGCCCATCTATGAATCCATCCCCGGCTGGACTGATACCACCGTGGGCGTGACCGAGTACGACAAGCTGCCTGTGAATGCGCGTCGTTACCTGGACCGCATCCAGGAAGTAACGGGTGTGCCGATTGCCATGGTTTCCACAAGCCCTGACCGCGATCACACCATCCTGATGCATAACCCTTACAGCGCCGCGTAAGCGGGCTGGGGTTTCACTGAAATTTCAAAGGAACTGTGCCCATGTTGACTGAAGACGGTAAGCACCTGTATGTGAGCTACGACGAGTACCACGGTCTCATCGAAAAGCTCGCGGTCAAGATTCACCAGTCCGGCTGGGAATTCGACACCATCCTGTGCCTGGCACGTGGTGGTCTGCGTCCAGGCGACATCCTGAGCCGTATTTTCGACAAGCCCCTGGCCATCATGTCCACCAGCTCCTATCGCGCCGAAGCCGGCACGGTGCAGGGCCATCTGGACATCGGTCGCTTCATTGCGACCCCCAAGGGTGAAATTGCTGGCCGCGTGCTGCTGGTGGATGATCTGGCGGACTCGGGCGCTACGCTCAAGGCCGTGATTGCCATGCTCAAGACCAACTACGCTCCGATTTCCGAGCTGCGCAGCGCTGTGATCTGGACCAAGGGTGTGTCGACTTTCGAGCCCGACTACTCGGTGGACTATCTGGGTACCAACCCCTGGATTCACCAGCCATTCGAGGGCTACGATTCTCAGAGCCCTGAAAAGCTGGCAGAAAAATGGAAGGTCTGAGTAACTTGCTCAGCCTTGTAAAAAAGGAGCCCTCTGGGCTCCTTTTTTTATAGAAGCATGATGCTCATCATTAAGTGAGTAGTACGTGCCTTTATTCCAACGGTTTCAAGTATTTTTAGTACTGAATGACATGCAATGCAGGCGCTAGCTGCTCCTGCTTTTGATGTTTTTCCATAGTATGAGCCAGCGCCGCTAAGGCTTCAGCTGGGTTGTACAGCAGCAAGTTCTGCAAACAGTTGGCTTGTGTGGGCAGTGGCTGCTCTGGCGCGGATACACTGCAGGAATTCTGAGAAGGTGGTGGTTGTGGGACGTCTTTCTATTGGGCGCACTGGCGCTGCTGTGGCATTGGTGATTGGTGTGGGGGCGGCGGTCTGGCTGGGTGCTTCGGCAATGCCTGGATTCAAATCTGCGACGGCGGCTTCGGCGCAGGCATCGCCAGCGGTAAAGCCTGCTGCGACAACCGCTGCAGCTTCTGACGCGTCGGCTCGTCCGGCGGCCGTCATGCCGGCGCAGGCATCGCGTGCGGTACAAGGCCCGACGCCTATTTTTGTGCTGAACTCTCTGGATGCCTCCATCAGTGTGGTGGACCCTTTGACCTGGAAGGAGCAATCGCGCATTCCTACAGGCAAAGAGCCGCATCACCTGTATCTGACACCTGACGAAAAGTCGCTGGTCGTGGCCAATGCACTGGGTGATTCGCTGTCGCTGATTGACCCGCGCACAGGCGCTGTGCAGCGTGTGATTCGCGACATCGTGGATCCTTACCACTTGCGCTTTTCGCCCGATATGAAGTGGTTCGTCACGGCGGCCAACCGCCTCAACCACATCGACTTCTACCGCTGGGATGCGGCGACGCAGACCCCCACGCTGGTCAAGCGCGTGTCCACGGGCAAGACGCCTAGTCACCTGTTTGTCGATGCGCAAAGCAAGACGCTTTACTCGACCATGCAAGACAGCGATGCGCTGGTGGCCATCGACATCGCCACGCAGACCATCAAGTCTCGCGTGCCCACCGGCCCTATGCCTGCCGACGTCTATGGCAGCCCTGATGGCAAAAAGCTGTTTGTGGGCCTGACCGGCGGTGATGGCGTGGAGGTGTTTGACCTCACGGGTGCTGAGCCACGCAGCGTGGGACAGATTAAGACGGCAGCGGGCGCACATGCCTTCCGCGCTGCGGGCGATGATCGTCACCTTTACGTGAGTAACCGTGTGGCCAACACCATCAGCAAGATCGATATGGTCACCAGCCAGGTCGTCGCCAATTACCCGGCACCGGGTGGCCCGGACTGTATGGATGTGTCGGCTGACGGCCGCTACATCTATGTGGCCTCGCGTTGGGCACGCAAGCTCTCTGTGATCGATACGGTAGAGAAGAAGGTGGTCAATCAGGTCAATGTGGGCAAGTCGCCCCACGGTGTCTGGACACTGTCCCACGCCGCACGCTAAGTGAGGCTCTCCCTGCTGCAATTAAACGGCGGGGAGCGGCTTCAGCGCGTGTTGAGCACCGGTCAGTTCACCTGAAGGAGGGTGGATGCAAAGACGTCAATTCATGCTCGCATCCGCGGCGGCTGGTCTGCCCGGGCTGTCTGTGGCTGAAGATTCAAAAAAAAAGATAGCTGCTAGCGCATGCAGCAAGACGGTTTACCTGACTTTTGATACGGGACACATGGGCATCGCCAATCTGGTCGCCAAGGTGCTGCAAAAGTACAAGGTGGCCGTAACCTTCTTCGCGGCCAGTGAGCCGGCAAAAGAGGGCGGCAGCAGTCTCAGCGATTTCTGGGCACCCTGGTGGAAGGCGCGCGCCGATGAGGGCCACCAGCTCGCATCGCACACCTTTGACCACATGTACTGGCTGGCTGATATTCGCGACAAGGCCACAGGGCAGGTCACGCACTTCAAGGTCAAGCCATCGGCAGGGCCCAGAGCAGGGCAGAGCTTTGTTGTCACGGTTGCCGAATACCAGCAAGAAATTGCCCGCGCAGCCCAACGGCTCACTCAGATGACCGGGCGCAAACCCTTGCCGCTGTACCGCGCACCGGGTGGCAAGACATCGCCCGCGTTGATTGCTGCGGCGCAGCAGGGTGGTTATCAGCACATCGGTTGGGCACCTGCAGGTTTTCTGGGCGATGAGCTACCCAGCGATAAATACCCCAATGAACGTTTGCTGTCGCAGGCGCTCAAAAACATACGCAGCGGCGATATCTTGCTGGCTCACCTTGGTATCTGGTCACGTCAAGACCCATGGGCGCCCGCAGTGCTGGAGCCGTTGATCGTAGGTCTGCTGGATAAAGGCTTTTGCTTCCGTACGCTGGCCGAGCATCCTGCGTATCAAGGCTGGATTGCGCAGCACCGCTGAATATTTCGCTGTGAAAGTTGCGCTAGGAGTGAGTTGTGGACTGGTTGATTCAGATTTTTGGCGATGCGCAGCAACGCCTTTTTGAGGGTGTGGTACAGCCTTTTCTGTTCCACTTCGGCATGGCCAACCTGCTGGAAGATGGTTACGCCGCTACCGGCTGGCTGCTGGTCGGCCTGCTGCAGATTGCCATCATGATTGCCGTCATCGTGCCGCTGCAGCACTGGAGGCCGGTAGAGCCTGTGGTGGACCGTCAGGCTATTCGCGTGGACATTATCTACACGTTGATTCACCGGCTGGGCCTGTTCCGTCTGGCGCTGTTCTTCAGCATTGACCCGATGTGGGACGCCGTCATGGGCACGGCCCATGTCTGGGGCTTTCCCGCTTTCCATCTGGACGATCTCTGGCCGGGCGTGACGGACAACGCTTGGGTCAGCCTGCTGCTGTATCTGGTGGTGTTTGATCTGGTCGAGTACTGGATTCACCGTGGCCAGCATGGCCTGCGCTGGTGGTGGAAGCTGCATGCGTTGCACCACTCGCAGCGCCAGATGACGGTGTGGAGCGACACCCGCAATCATTTGCTCGACGATGTCATTCACGACGCCATCATCGTGCTGGTGGCTCAGCTCATCGGCGTAGCCCCCGGCCAGTTTGTGGCGATTGTGGCGCTGACCCAGCTCAGCGAGAGCTTTCAGCATGCCAATGTGCGTATCTGGTTTGGTCATCTGGGAGAGCGCCTGTGGGTCAGCCCGCGCTTTCATCGACGTCACCATGCCGTCGGCATTGGCCATGAACCCATGGCGCCGGTACGTAACAAAAAGGTGCACGGCAACAACTTCGGCGTGCTGCTGCCCTGGTGGGACATGCTGTTTGGCACCGTCAACTTTGACCTGCGCTATGACCCGACCGGTGTTCGCGATCAAGTGCAGCCAGATGCGCAAGGCAAGTTGCGTGACTATGGACGTGGCTTCTGGGCGCAACAATGGCGGGGCGTCCTACGATTGATGGGTCGCGCTTAAGGCCTTCCTTCGGTATGCTTGCTGGCATGGGCTTGCTACTCGACTCTTTTTGGCGTGCATTGGCGTATTGCCTGCATAAACGGGTTATCGCTTGGTCACTGCTGCCTTTGCTGGCTATGGCCTTGCTGACCTGGGTGCTGGGCTACTTCTTCTGGGCGGATGCCGTTCAGCGGGTGCAAAACCTACTTGACGGCGTAGGCTGGCTGCATTCGATCTGGGTGTGGCTGCAAGAGCACGGAATGAGCTACGCCTCTGAGGTGGTCGCTTCTATTTTTGTAGTGCTGGGGGCCACGCCTGTGTTAGTGGTTCTTACCCTGCTGCTTGCAGGCCTCTTCATGGCACCGGTGCTGACCAAGCTGGTCGCCGAAAAGCGCTTTGCTCAGCTTGAGAAAAAACACGGTGCATCTACCGTTGCCAGCGTGCTCTGGTCAGGCGGCTCCACCTTGATTGCCTTGCTGGCATTGCTTGTCACGCTGCCGCTGTGGGTCTTTCCACCCTTGATGCTGGTGGTTGCGCCGCTGATCTGGGGTTGGCTGACTTACCGGGTCATGGCTTTTGATGCCTTGGCTGAACATGCCAGCAAAGACGAGCGCCGGAACCTGTTTGTGCGTTACCGCATGTCGCTGATTTTGATGGGCATCATCTGCGGCTATCTGGGCGCTGCGCCGGGAATCGTCTGGGTTTCAGGTCTGGTGTTTCTGGCCGCGTTCTGGATTTTGATTCCCATCGCCATCTGGATTTATGCGCTGGTGTTTGCTTTCTCGGCGCTGTGGTTTGCGCATTTCTGTCTGGGCGCGCTGGAGCAGATGAGGGCGCAGTCCACACCTCAGGCCGCAGACCCCAAGGTGCCATTTGCCCACGATGTCGGCGATGCAGCTCAGATCACACGCTGAGTCTGCTCGGAGGCATGTGCGTTGCACTCCGCGCACCAAATTCAGTCATTTTTCAAGTTCGCACTAACTTGGTGCGTGTAAATCACCAAATTGGTGCAATCAAGAGCGAGACTCAGGCAGTGCGACAATATGGGCCTGTTTGGTGCAGTGTGCGAAACACCGGTTGCTCTGCGTATCTGTAAGTGACAAATATGCTGGTTCACCGTAGTGCAACGGAAGTTGGCACGTAAACTGCTTAATAGTATTTATTCTTTATTTGATCAGCCACGTTGGCAGGAGAGATCTAATGGCGAAGACCGTAGCAGATGTGATGCAGATGGTGCAGGATAACGAGGTCAAGTTCGTAGACCTGCGCTTTACCGATACCCGTGGCAAGGAACAGCACGTGACCGTGCCCGTGTCGCACTTTGACGAAGACAAGTTTGTCTCCGGCCACGCTTTTGACGGCTCTTCCGTCGCGGGCTGGAAGGGTATTGAAGCTTCGGACATGCAACTGGTGCCCGATCCCAGCACCGCCAACATCGACCCCTTCTTTGAAGAAACCACACTGATTTTGCAGTGTGACGTGATCGAACCCGGTGATGGCAAGGCCTATGACCGTGACCCCCGCTCCATCGCCAAGCGCGCTGAAGCCTATCTGAAGGCCTCTGGTCTGGGCGACACCGCCTACTTCGGACCCGAGCCAGAATTCTTCATCTTCGACGGCGTGCGCTGGGGTACCGAGCCTCACAATCCCTTCTTCGAAATCGAAGAATACGAAGCTCCATGGAACACCGGCACCAAGTTTGAAACCGGCAACCGTGGTCACCGTCCCCGTAACAAGGGCGGCTACTTCCCCGTGCCTCCCGTTGACAGCACGCAAGACATGCGCGCAGAAATGTCGCTGTTGCTGGAAGCGGTTGGTATTCCTGTCGAAGTGTTCCACCACGAAGTGGCCGGCGCTGGTCAAAATGAAATCGGCACACGCTTCTCTACGCTGGTTGAGCGCGCTGACTGGACTCAGCTGCAAAAGTACATCATCTGGAACGTAGCCAACACCTACGGCAAGACAGCTACTTTCATGCCCAAGCCCTACGCTGGCGACAACGGCTCTGGCATGCACGTGCATCAGTCCGTGTGGAAAGATGGCAAGAACTTGTTTGCTGGCGACGGCTATGCCGGTCTGTCTGACTTCGCGCTGTACTACATCGGCGGCATCATCAAGCACGCCCGTGCTCTGAACGCCATTACCAACCCCGGCACCAACAGCTACAAGCGTCTGGTTCCTGGCTTTGAAGCACCTGTGAAGCTGGCTTACTCGGCCAAGAACCGCTCCGCTTCCATCCGTATTCCTTACGTGAGCAACCCCAAGGGTCGCCGTGTGGAAGCCCGCTTCCCCGATCCACTGATGAACCCCTACCTGGGCTTTGCGGCTTTGCTGATGGCGGGTCTGGACGGCGTGGAAAACAAGATCCATCCCGGCGAAGCAGCTACCAAGGATCTGTACCATCTGCCTCCCGAGGAAGACAAGCTGGTGCCCACCGTGTGCCACAGCCTGGACCAGGCCCTGGATGCTCTGAACGAAGACCGCGCCTTCTTGACCAAGGGTGGTGTGTTCTCCGACAGCATGCTGGATGCCTATATTGAGCTGAAGATGGGCGAAGTGACTCGCTACCGTCAGTCGGTGCACCCTGTCGAATACGACATGTACTTCTCGCTGTAAGGCGAGTTGCAAAAGAGGCGGCGCAAGCCGCCTTTTTTATTGCACAGCCATTGAGGTAGCGTGGCCCATAAGGAACCAAACAGGACGGCAGCAATCAAGTAGTGAATAAACCTGCAAGCTTGGAGCGATACTCAAGGTATCGCGGACTTGCTGTCGCTGTCTGCCTGAGAGGGAACGAATGAAGAAGCTTTATGTGTTGTCGTTGCTGCTTGCTGCGTCTGGCGCTGTCTTTGCGCAGGATGCGATTTACCGCTGTGGCAATGAATACACCAACAATGTGGCGCAGGCCAAGGCCAAGGGCTGCAAGCCGGTTGATGGCGGCGGCGTCACCGTCATTCATGGCACGCGTTCATCTGGCGGCAGCAGCGCTGGCACATCTGCTGCACCGGCCAAGCCCAAACCTGCAAGTCCCAGCAGCGCAGCACCTGCGCCCGTGCGCAGCGATAACGCCGCCCAAAAAGCACGTGACTCTGATGCCCGCGCCATCTTGCAAAGCGAGCTGAGCAAGGCGCAAGCCCGTTTAAGTGAGTTGAAGGCTGAATACAACGACGGCAACCCTGTGCGCACTGCGCTGGAGTTGCGCAATCCTCAGGGCTACCCAGAGCGGGTGGCCAAGCTAAAAGCCGATCTCGCCCGCCAGGAGAGCGATGTTGCGGGTATCAAGCGAGAACTGGATCGCTTGCCCGCAAGCAATTAATCCAGTCCACGGGGCTGGTTACATCTGATCTATTGCATGAGTTCAACCGCTGACTTGCCCCCCGATGCATTCAACCTGGAGTTGGATGAAACCGACCAGAAAAACTACCAGTCTTTAGACTGGCTTTGCACCTTGATTGCCGTGCTGGATGAGCGCGGCATGGTGCGTTTTGTCAATGCGGCGCTTGAGAATGCACTGGGTCAGTCGCGCCGAATCATGGTGGGTAGCGAATTTGCCACCTGTGTGGCCGAGCCCGCTTTGTTGGATAAGGCCTTGAGCGGCGCACGCTCCAATGATTTTGCCGCACTGCGCTTTGAGGCCAATTTGCTGCGTCTGGGGCTGGAGCCATTGCCGATTCACGCGGCAGTCTCTCTGGCGGAGAAGGCTGGGCATGTGATGGTGGAGATGTGGCCGCTTGAGCAGCAGGCCCGCCAGGATCGCGAAGAGCGCATTCGCGAGCAAGCACAGGCCAACAAAGAGCTGATTCGCAATCTCGCGCATGAGATCAAGAACCCGTTGGGCGGTATTCGCGGTGCGGCGCAGTTGCTGCAGATGGATCTGGTCATGCCGGAGCTGCTGGAATACACCACCGTCATCATCCATGAAGCAGATCGCCTGCAGGCTTTGGTTGATCGTCTGCTGGCACCCCATCGCCACCCGCACGATGTGGGCGACGTCAACATTCACGAGGTGTGCGAGCGCGTTCGTTCGCTGGTGCTGATCGAGTACCCGCAAGGGCTCAAAATTCTGCGTGACTACGACATCTCCATCCCCGAGTTCCGCGGCGACAGCGCGCAGCTGATTCAAGCCCTGCTGAACATTGTCCAGAACGCTGCGCAGGCACTGGGCAGGCGTATTGCAGAGGGCGATGCGGAGATCATTCTCAAGACCCGTGTGGCCAGGCAAGCCACTTTAGGGCGGGAGCGCCACAGACTGGCACTGGAATTGCATGTCATTGATAACGGTTCAGGTGTACCCGATGCCATCAAGGAGCGAATTTTCTATCCCTTGGTATCTGGCAGAGATGGTGGCTCAGGCCTTGGTCTGACGCTCGCTCAGACCTTTGTTCAGCGCCATCATGGCTTGATCGAATGCGATAGCCAGCCCGGGAGGACGGATTTCCGAATTCTGATTCCGCTGCCATAAAGCCTGACATTACTAAAATTCCGAACAAGGAAAGGGTGTTGCACGAATGAAGCCGATCTGGATTGTGGACGACGACCCTTCCATCCGCTTTGTGCTTGAAAAGGCATTGGGGCGCGAAGGCTGGCCCATTCGCAGCTTTACCCAAGCGCGTGATGTTCTCAAGGCCCTGGCAGATGTTGACAGCAGCGACCCAGAGCGCCAGGCCCCGCAAGTGCTGGTCAGTGATATCCGTATGCCCGGTGGCTCAGGCCTTGAGCTGCTGGAACAGGTGAGGGCGCAGCAACCCGGCCTGCCCATGATCATCATGACGGCTTACTCCGATTTGGATAGTGCTGTTTCCGCATTCCAGCGTGGTGCGTTCGAATATCTACCCAAACCGTTTGACGTGCCCAAGGCGGTGGAGCTGATCCGCCGCGCGGTTGAAGAAAGCCAGCGCGAAGAAGTGGCTGATGTGCAGGCCCCGGTACAGGCCGAGATGCTGGGCCAAGCCCCGGCCATGCAGGACGTGTTCCGCGCCATTGGCCGATTGAGTCAGAGCCAGGTCACGGTCTTGATTACTGGAGAATCCGGTTCGGGTAAGGAGTTGGTGGCTAGAGCCTTACACAAGCACTCTCCCGTTGCTGGAGGACCGTTTGTAGCTATCAATACCGCAGCAATTCCCAAAGATTTGCTGGAGTCCGAACTGTTCGGGCACGAGCGCGGTGCATTTACCGGAGCGCAAACCCAGCGCCGTGGCCGTTTTGAGCAAGCCGAAGGCGGCACGCTGTTCCTCGATGAAATCGGCGACATGCCCTTCGAGCTGCAGACGCGTCTGCTGCGTGTGCTTTCTGACGGGCATTTTTACCGGGTGGGTGGTCATCAGGCCGTCAAGGCTCATGTGCGCGTGATTGCGGCCACTCATCAAGATTTAGAGATCCGCGTCAAGGATGGCGCCTTTCGCGAGGATTTGTTTCATCGCTTGAACGTCATTCGCCTGCGTTTGCCAGCCCTGCGGGAGCGCAAGGAAGACGTGCCCATGCTGACCCAGCATTTTCTGCAGCAAAGTGCGCGCCAACTGGGGGTGGAGCCCAAGCGCATGGGTGGTGTTGCCATGAGCCGGCTGCAGACTTTTGGCTTTCCGGGCAACGTACGCCAGCTGGAAAACATCTGTCACTGGCTTACTGTCATGGCACCTGCGCAGCAGATTGCACTCAAGGACTTGCCACCTGAAGTGCTCAATAGCGGCGCAGTGGCTGAGCCGCATGCACTGTCAGTTGCTGCACAGCCTGCTGAGAAAGTGGAGCCTGTGCTCAGTGCCGAGGCTGCTCAGTCCTTCATTCAATTGCCTGCAGAGGCTGAAGGCTGGCTCGAGGGGCTTGGCAAACAAGCGCAAGAGCTGCTCGCACAGGGGCATAACGATGTGTGGGATCAACTCTCCCACAAGTTTGAGGCGCAACTGCTGCGTACCGCACTGGCCGCTACCCATGGCCGGCGCGTTGAGGCGGCCAGCCGCTTGGGCATTGGTCGCAATACCATTACCCGCAAGCTGCAGGAGCTGGGGCTGGAGAACGAAAACTTTGATTGAATCCCGGTTAAGGGCTTTATCTCGAAGGCAAATTTTCAGTGCTCTGGCTTGTATTTGTGGTGTCAGATGAGGCCGTGATTGCCTTGGCTCTCTTTTTGAGTGCATTAGTCCTACGAAGTGCAATTACGGCTGACGACAAAAGCATCTTGGTGATAAGACAAAAATTAACAAACACCTTGTCAATTGGATCACTGCTTTGTCCTCTGACCTGCTTTCCCCTCATCACCTGCCTACA